>OFOK01000581.1_pt1 | contig 35188 bp, 28 predicted proteins | sample 1542001 | NCBI WGS metagenome assembly OFOK01 (sample SAMN04209242, study PRJEB22552) | human gut metagenome | biome: gut; material: feces | host: Homo sapiens | place: USA: Oklahoma
CCTTTAAATGCTGGTCGATCGGACGGCTGCCGATGTTGCATCCGCCCGGAAGCGCCACTTCCGCCCGCTTATATTTGCCGAGCAGTGCGCCGATCAGATAATAAGATGCACGTATTTTTCGGATAAATTCATTGTCAACATTAAAATCCCGGATAAAAGATCCATTGATCCTTACCGTGTGAGCATCCAGCCGCTCTACCCGCGCTCCAATCTCCTCGATGGCATTGAGTAAAACGTTGGTATCTCTGACATTAGGTACATTTTCTATTGTAACGGTCTCATCCGTCATAACTGCAGCAGATAAAATCGCAAGCGCCGCATTCTTAGCGCCTCCGATTTCCACCTCTCCTACCAGCGGATTTCCACCTTTGATCACATACTGTTCCATATCACACCTCTTATTTATTTTCACTCCATGAGCAGAATTAATGGTCACTGTTCACTCTGTTTTTCGTTTTCTGCGAACATGTAACTTCTGTTTCAAATGCATATATGTTTATACTAAACGATCATCCTATTTTAAAGTCAGTTGTATATTATATCATATATTTATCATTTGTAATTAGAAAGACTTTTCTCAAGAAATTCCCGGTACTTATCGCGAACCTCATCCGGTGACGCGATCACCGCATCCGGGCCAAGACTGGCTATCCAGCCAAAGAACTGGTCACTGATATTTACACGAACCAGTGTTTTGAAATGTTCAGGATCCTTCCTGTGTATCATAATATCTCTGCCAAACCGATCCAGCACCACCCCGACCAAGCGGTTATGTGCTTCCAGACATATGGTTACTTCTCTGCCGCCAAACATCCCGAAGGTCCTGGATGTCAGCTCCCCTATATCATAATTCTCAAAAAATTCTCTGCCGCGTCGCACCTCCTTCTCTATACGGATCTGCTGGAGCTTATCTACCTGATACTGCTTAACCCTTCCACACTTCTCGTCGTAAGTGATCAGATAATACTCCTCATTCTGCCATACAAGTCCCCAGGGACTGACCGAATATCGTTCTCCCTCATTCTCCGGACGCAGCTTCTTCTCCACAGTCCATTCACAATATTGAAAAGAAATCTGCCTGTCCTCAGTTAATGCACGCTGGATCATATCAATACTGTAATACACATTCTCGTTTATAGTCCGGATACGGTTCTCTGCAAATCCCTGTCGCCGCAGCTGTCTGGACTCATAAACACTGGCAAGGCTCTCCAGCTTCCTGATCAGCTGTCGGGATTTCCCATTGGTGATACATCTGGAGGACTGTACTGCATCCACCAGAAGTCTCAGCTCCGGAAGCTCAAATTCCCGACTGGCAAGATAAAAACCGGCCGGGTGCTCCCGACGGTTCAGGATATCCATTCCAAAATTCCGCAGGGTTTCAATATCATCATAGACAGTCTTACGCTCTGCACTGATCCCCAGACTATTCAGATAGGAGATCAGCTCCTTCACAGACATCGGATGCTCTTCGTCCGTCTGCTCCAGAAAAATGCGCATCAGATATAAAATTTTAATCTTCTGGTTAAAGACCCTTGGCATCCTTTCTCCTCCGTTCTGCTACTTGTCTGTCAGTGATGCTACCACTGCAAAATATAATACCATGAATGACAATACAACAGCAACGATATCTGCTCCGCGGAAATCAAAATTAAACAGCATCGCCCCGCCAAGCATGATCTCCATTGTAAGAAGTGCGCCCAGTACCATTGCCATTCCTGAGGAAAGCTTCTGTCTGCCGCAATGTCCGTTCTCAGCTTCCACATATCTTCCTTCTGCCAATACTGCCTTCCTGCTGCTCTCTGTATTCCACATAAGATCCATCCTCCCTGTCCTATGTTCGTCTCAGGATTTATCGAACATATTTTCCAAACATATTTTCTGTATGTTTGCATTATAGCTCATTTTTAGTCCAATAAAACGGTACAAATATGGTTTTTCCGAACATTTGTTTATTTTATACAAAAATATGTTCGTCTTTAAGATCCACAAAAAAAGAATGCTGCCTGCCGGTCACTCCGACAAACAGCATTCTTTTTTTATCCGCAGCCGCTATTTATTTCAGCACACCACTGTCAGCCAGTCCCCACTTACAGGTCAGAATATAATTCTCATAGGTAAGTGAAGAATCAAACCGGGCAAATTTCGCATTCAGGACATACGGATCTGCCATGGTCTTTGCCACATAGCGACCTGTTTTTTTCAGGCAGCTCAGATACATCTGCATCATCAGTTTATAATCGTTCTCCAGCTGTATATTCTCTGTCCCGGCATTCTTTGCCGCGATCAGCTGTGCTCTCAGTCTGTCCACCTGTAACCGAAGCACCATCGCATTATTTAAAGAGAACCATGCCTTATTGTAGTCTTCCAGCGTCGGGCAGTCCATCATAAACGCTACGGCTTTGCAGATCTTATCTGCCACTCCTACAACTTCCGCAAGATTGATACTGTTTTCCCACATCGGGGCAAGTGCTTTCTTATCAAAGAGCCAGATCGCATTTTTTTCAACCTGGTCTGCCAGGAAATCCTTCATAAGTATGGACATCGGCTGGTTCATATACTGTTTCAGCTGCACAACACCATTATACAGGCCGCTGTCTGACGGAAGCTGACTGATCACACGATCTACGAGCTTCTGTCCAACTGCCTGGACAGTCAGAAATGTCATCAGGTAGTCCACTGCATCGATTGCAATATCCGCTCCGTCAAAAACAGACTGCACATGATCCCATCTCTGCACTGTATCCGGTTTTGTCTGTCCCGGTTTCAGCGGAAGCTCCTTATATCCATTCATGTACTGCAGCATCTTCAGGGCTTCTTCCTCTGTCATCCATCCGGTTCCGCCAAGCTCCTGGGCAGCTTTTTTCATGGTATCTCCGTCTTTAAAGATCTTATCACCGCCGGATTTAAACTTTTTCAGCACTTTATATGCTCTCTGAAGCCCATCCTGGATTCCTCCGCTTAGATCCTCATCTATGGAGTACTCGGCAGTATCCACAACCAGTTCCAGTGCCAGGCTTCTGTTCACCTTCTCTTCTGTAAATTTCGGGTCTTCCAGAACTGCTTTGATCAGTGCTGCATGCCCCTGCTGCATCTCGGATTTCAGGGCAGCCCACCATTCATCGCTGAAGGTTCCGCTTGTATGTCCGCTCATAATGGAAAAACAGTCATTCTGCAGATCATTCAGGATCTTGCTGTATCCCTCGTTTTTCAGATATTCCGGATACTGTCGTAAAAGCATCTCGGTTGTGATATCCGTAACCTCATAGGCTGTATTGCCGCCGCCCGCATTACAGATGATCTGTGCGCCTGTAATTTTCTCATTTCCTGCGGCAAATTTAATACCATTCCATCTCACTTTTGCTCCTGAGAAATAAACTTTCTTCAGACTGTTGCAGTTTTTAAATGCGTTACTCTCCACAGAACTTAAGAATGTAAATATCATGATCTCACTGATCTTTGTACAGCCTTCAAACGCATTCTTACGGATCGTTGTCAGCGATTTCGGAAGATAGATCTCTCCGGAAAGCCCGCTGCAGCCTTTCATAAGTTCCGCCTCGATCACCTTAAGTCCATCCGGGAACGCAATTGTCTTAAGGGCACTGCAGCCGTAAAAGGCTCCTGCTCCAATGGATGTGATACCTGTACCAAGACGTACTTCCTGCAGGGATTTGCAGTTTTTGAAGGCATTCTTTCCGATAGATTTCATATATTTGTCCGAAATGGAAACCTTCTTCACTTTCGTGCCTGCAAAAGCAGAGTTCCCGATGGCTTTTACATTGAACTTTCTGGAATCCAGCGTGATCGTATCCGGAACCTTTACTGTTGTCGCTGTTCCGATATATTTCAGAAGTGTGATCTTGCCGTCACTTTCCACCTTATAATTCCATTTTGCCGATGCGGAATTTGCCATTCCTTTTACGGAAATATAAAATTTCTTCGAAGCTGCAGGATATATCTTATTCGCACTGGTTTTTGTAGCTACATTCAACGTAAACACGCCATTTCCTCTTGCAGTAAGACACATATTCTTATCCAGCCATGCGGAAGTCCTTGCGCTGTTTTCCACAGAACAGGAATAAGCCGCATTACCTTTTACAGAAATCTGCAGTGCCTGACTGAAAATCTCCTTACTTAATACATATACACCTTTTGTCTTATCATATTTCAAAAAGCTCTGCTGCTTCAGCTGGATGCTCTGTGCGCCCTGCTGTATTACATTTACTTTTTTAACTGCTGCTTTATAGTGCTTCGTCTCATCGGCCTTGATCGTGATCACAGCAGCTCCCACCCCAGCCAGTTTCAGTTTGTTTTTATCCTTATTCACAACCTGCACAGCCTTGGAATTGCTGTAAAAGTGAAGCTTTGTGCCATCACTGTTCTTTACGGCTGCATTCAGTGTCACGGTTTTTCCCTTCTGGGAAGGTTTGCAGATCATTCCACCGGCACTGATGGTCTGTGTGGCTTTTGTGATCGTAAATTTTACGGTCTTCTTTGTTTTTCCAAAAAGACCTTTTCCCTTGACCGTGAGCACTGCGGTTCCAGGCTCTTTGTTTTTGATGCAGGAAACCGTATAATGGGTGCCTTTTTTCAGGGTTGCTCCCTGGAATTTCACAGTTACGGCCGGTGTCTGTGCCTTTCCATTCCATGTAAAGCTGTTTTTTGACAAAGTCACCGTTGCTTTGCCAAGATCCGCCTTCGTCCAGTGTGCATAAAGCGTCTGGTTCTTTGTCAGCTTAAACACCTTAGACGCAGTTACCTTACTGCCGCCGGATGCCTTGGTGTACCATCCAAGGAAATAATATCCGCCGCGGGTTGGAGTTGGCAGTGTGCCGTATTTGCTGTTGGTCTTTACCTGTTTTGAGGTGGTTTTCAGAGTTGCGTTCTTTGCATTTTTGTTAAACGTGATCTTGTGGCTCTGGCTCTGATCCTGATAGTTTGTGGTTCCGTAGTGGAAACGAATGCAGTGATTAGCGTGATAGTATAGGACTTCTGGATCGGAACCACTGCAGTCATAATATCCAAATATGTTTGCATCCCCTGAAAGCTTCTTCCACTGTGCCTTGGTACCTTCATAATAAAAATCCACTTTATCTACAGTTCCAGGATAATAAACGCCGTTGAAACTGCCACCATGTACAGCATCCGTGCCCAACTCTCCAAATGCATATTCTCCTAATTTCTGGAGACTTTTATAAACAACAACCCTTTTGCAAAAGGATAGATTCCTAAACGCACCTTCTCCCAATTCTTTAAGATTCTTGGGAAGTATCAGCTCATTCATACTGCAGCCGACAAAAGCATCCTCCCTTATTTCGGTAATATTGTCTCCGAATTTAACCGACGTCAGTGCCGAGCATCCAAAAAAAGCTCTTTCAGCAATCGTTTTCATCGAATTCGGCAATACGATATTATTCAAAGATTCGCAGAATTCAAATGCTTTGTCTGCGATTTCTTGTAGCCTGTTTCCAAATTTTACAGTTTTCAGCTTTTTGCAATTGTTAAAAGCTTCCCCGCCGATATATTCCAGTGAATCCGGAAATGTAACGGCAGTCAGAGAAGTGCAGTATAAAAATGCACTTCCGAGTATACACTGTAAACTGTTTGGAAGAGTAACTTCTTTTAGATCCTCACAAAAACAAAACGTGTCATAACCTATACTTTTTACTCCGTCCGGAATAACTATTTTTGTTAATCCGGTAAATTTAAATATATCATCATCAAGCTCTGTAAGATTTTTGGAAAGCTGTACCGATTTCAGCTTCTTACAGAACGCAAAAGCATCCGAGTAAATCCTCTCAACACTATCCGGAATCTTTATCTCTTTCAGTGACTCACACTCACAGAACGCATTCGGCCCGATTACTTTCAAAGAGTTTGGAAGCTGTACACTCTCCAGATTTTTGCATTTCATGAAACTGTAATTTCCAATCTCTGTGATTCCTTCTTTTATGACTACCTTCCGGATCTGATCATCATAAGCAGACCAAGGCTGTATCATTTTCTCTTTCAGCTCATAACAATCCACAGTATTTCCATTTCCGGATATCGTTAATGTTCCCTGCGAATCTAACGTCCATTTTGCTGTATCCGTTATATTGGAGCCGTCTTCCTTCATACTTTCATGTAAATTTTTTAACGGTCCACAGTTTCCCGAAGCAACGATCCCCGTCGCACTGCTTTCTCCTGCTGAAACCAGTTCCTCCGCTCCGTCCAGCTGATCATCGGATAATTTCTCCTCTTCCAGCTGATCTGGCTCCTCAGCCTCCGGTGACGCAAGTTCTTCCGTTTCCTCAGAAATCTCTTCAGCCCCATCTGCCGCACCATTCTGATCCTGATCCTGTTCTTCTGATGATTCCCCGGATTCCTCTGTCTTATCTTCCGGTTCTTCTGTTACATCCGAAGTAAAATCATCTCCGGCTCCCGTTCCCATGTCTTCTGAACTATTTTCCGAATTGTTGTCGGAAACAGAAATACCACTGGTTACTTCTTCTGTCTGATCCTGCTCTTCCGGATCTGCAGTTTCATCCACCGCTTCGCTGTCCCACTGCACGTCCGGCTGCTGGCTGAAATCTTCTGCCAGCACCACAGAAGGCACACTGGTGCCAAGCATTGCCGCAGTCAGGAACAGTGACAATGCACTTGTCATCTTTCTTTTCATATGCACTCCTCCATTATTTTATTGTCATAAGTGTTTATATATATATTCTTCAAAACACTTATAACCTTTTAGGTACAGTATACATGTTATCACATTACTACTGCAACTTATTTCTCACCCTTTTTCCCATGACAATAAAAAAACGTTGCTGTTCACTCCGTTCTCAGTAACACGCTTTGCGGGATATTACCAACGAACAACAAAAAAAGCCTGCCGTAAACGACAGACTTGTAAAATGTAACACTTTGAAAGGGCATTTGAAATCCTATGATATCTGCTTTTACATCATTCCCGCAAACACAGACGCACCTATAACCGTAAGCAATCCGGCTACGGCAATGGCAAGGCTGCTCATAGCTCCTTCTACCGGGCCAAGCTCCATGGCTTTGGCTGTTCCGATAGCATGGGCAGATGTTCCAAGTCCAAGACCTCTTGCGATCGGCTCCTCGATCTTTGCGATCTTGTAGACAACCTCTGCGAGCATATTTCCCAGAACTCCTGTGATGATGATCACGGCAACGGTGATGGTCACGATACCGCCAAGCTCCTCGGAAACACCCATTCCGATGGCGGTTGTGATAGACTTCGGAAGCATAGTGACATATTCCTGATGATCAAAGCCAAACAATTTCGCCATAAGCAGAATGCTGCAAAGCCCGGCCAGCGTTCCGGAAAAGATCCCGGCAGCCACTGCCTTGAGATTTTTTTTCAGCAGATGGATCTGCTCATAAAGGGGCACTGCCAAACAGACCGTTGCCGGGGTCAGCAGATAGCTGATATATTTTCCACCTTCATTGTAATCATCATAATCAATATGGAAGAGCAAAAGAACACCGATAACACAGATGATGGAGATCAAAAGCGGATTAAAGATTGCCATTTTAAACTTCTTTTTCAGGATCAGACCGATCTCATAGGCGATCAGACTTATCATTGCTCCGAAAAATGCGGAGTTTTTTATGAATTCCATCATTTTTCAGTTCCTCTCTTTCCCATACGGATTACTCCCTGTGTTACTTTTCCTGTTACGACCATTACGATCACCGTGCTGATAAACGTCATGATGAGAACCGGTACACAGATCGGTTTCAGAGTACTCCAGGCTGTGATCAGTCCCGCACCAGCCGGCACAAACATCACCGGCATGATCTCAACCAGAAAATCTGCCGCACCTTTGACCTGATCCAGCTTCAGAATACCTGTGAGCAAAGCCACCAGCATAATGATCAGTCCATAGACACTGGCCGGTACCGGAAGTGGAAGAAAGGTTTTCAGTAATTCTCCAATGACGGAAATCAACAGGATGATGCTGAACTGCTGCACATGCTTCATGTTGCATCCCTCCTGATTCATGTAAAGCGCATATTCACATTTTGCTTTACTGCATACTCATGAACGCAGCTGCGTTCACAGTCTGCGCTCAAACGAATTTTTCAAAAGTGGTAAGACCACTTTTGTTTTAAACGTTTTTTTATTATACGCTACAAATCCAAAATTACAAGGATTGTATCCAATAAAATACAAAAAATCCTTTTATGCATCAGCGTATTCCAGTAATCTACAGAAACGGATCTGCATAAAAGGATCTAAAAGGATCTATAAACAGGGGTATGATCATTTCCTGGAATTTTCCGCCAAAATGATTTTTTCCACTTGATATTTGCCATCCTCCACAGTCATCACCGCCATGGTAACCTCTCCGCCAAAGCGGCTTCTTCCACAGCTTCCCGGATTCAGCCACAGTCTGCCATCGATCATCTTCTCAAAATATTTGTGAGTATGCCCGAAGATGACCACCTGTGTGTCCCCCAGCTCCCACGCAACGTCTTTTTTGTTATGGACCATAAAAAATTTCACGCCGTCAATGGTAAAGCTTAGACTGGTGCGGAGATTTTCCGCCCAGTCTATATCATTATTTCCACGGACCACATAGAGATTTCCCATGGAACGCAGTACATCCAGGATCTCATCTTTATTGACATCTCCGGCATGAAGAATGTATTTGCAGTCTTTTAAGATTTCCAGTACCTCAGGCCGCAGAAGACCGTGAGTGTCTGATATGATGCCGATTTTTTCTTTCATGATCTCTATCCTGCTCCAATCCTTTATCATTATCACCTTTTACCTTTTGCAGCTCACGCTATGACCGGCAATACTCTTCACAATACATAAATATTTAACAGCTGCTTCTTTTCACACTATTTCAGAAATTTTCTTAATTGGATCAAGCCGATATTCGCAACCCCGCAGAGGACTTACCTGATTCGCTTAAAACAATTCTATTTTTCCATATTCTCCGTCAGATCCCGGTTTCCGCACCACTTCTCCTGCACGGAGCCGCCGGATGCCTTCCGCCAGAACTTCTCCGCCGACTTTTCGGATATCTTCCGGCGGAACCTCTCTCAATATGGTAAATTCCGCACCCAGTTTCTCAAGCAGTGCCTCGTACTGTCCCTGAACTTTTTTGCTTGCCGTGGAAAATCCCACGCAGGCGGAGATCACCTCCGGCAGCGGCATCAGGCTTTCATAAGGACGGCCGCTTTCCGGCATGGCCGCTGAACTCTCGTCACGATCTGATAACTGCAGGATCCTGTGATCCACACCCATGGTCAGCTTCTTTCCGCAGACCGGGCAGATACCGTTATACCTCTCTGCCTCTTTCGGACTCAGGCACACGCCGCACTTCCGATGCCCGTCAAAATGATATTTTCCTTCTTCCGGAAAAAATTCAATCGTCCCTTCAAGACCTTTTCCGTTCTGCACTGCATCCCACAATCCCTGATAGGAAAGCTCTATATCCAGAAGATCCGCTTCCCTTCCCAGCTTCGACGGTGAATGTGCATCCGAATGGGACACCAGCTGATATCCATCCAGCGCCGAGATCTGCCAATTCATCGCCGGATCTGAAGAAAGTCCTGTCTCCAGGGCATGGATGTAAGGTGTCAGTTCTTCAAAGCATTCTTCTATGGTATCAAATCCGGACTTCGCCCCGAACAGGGAAAAATGTGGCGTCCAGATATGCGCCGGAATATACATGCCTTCCTCACTGACTTCCAGCATGATCTCCAGAAGATCATGACAGGGCAGGCCAAGGATCGGACGCCCGTCTGAGTGTATATTTCCGATCTTTTCCAGCCTTGCGGCAAAATCATCCGCTTCTTTGAATCCGGGAAGCAGGATCAGGCTGTGCACCTTCCTGGTTTTTCCGCCTTTTTTATAGATGGAACTGATCTCACCGGACAATACAAATCTGGGTGCTTTTCCCGGATACCGGGCGGCCTCCGGCAAAATATACTCTTCTTTCAGCCGGAACAGCCCCTGCTCTGCCGGAATCAGCTTTTCTTTCAGTTCCTGCCTCCAGACAGGGTGTGTCATATCTCCCGTTCCAATCAGCGTAATCCCCTTTTTCCTGGCCCACAGATCCAGCATCTCCACGGTCCCGTCTCTGCTTGTTGCCATGGAAAATCTGGAATGGATGTGTAAATCTGCGATCTGCTTCAAAATTTTCCCTCCTGTATTCTTTTCAAAAGCCTCTGTAAATCTTTTGCATATTATTATAATTTCCTATATTCAATATGTACATCCTTTTCTCAACAAAAAGAAGCTATGTTTCCATAGCCCCTTTTATTTTGATTTTTATACTGTTATTTGTTTAAATGATATCTCTTTTAACCCATTAGTATTATATTTCTGACGCAAATTCGAATATTCTGTATATGTAATTTTCCGTTTATTATAATAACATATTTCCTTATATTCTGTTCTATTCTTTTCCATTGTATATTGTAACTGTCTTGTTACTACTAATTTTCCTGCTTTTATCGTAAAATATCCCAAATAATAAAAATCACTGCCACCCATCTTCACGATGAAATTCTTTCCGGATATATAATAACCTCCTCGTTTCCCACTACCGCCCGCGTAAAGTAACGGTTTCACTTTATTATTATAGTATGTTAAAAGTAATATATAATTTCCATCATACGGCGAATTTATATCTGAATGAAGAATTAATTCTTTTATACCATCTTTATTTATATCTGTCACCTGATAATATGTAAATTCATTTCTGTTCGCTATACACTTCTGTAGATCTTGGCCAAAACATCTCTGTACATTATATCTTCCATTTTTGCTTTTAAGAACTTTCTGATACCATACACCGCCTATTTCTGTTACCTTTTTTGCATTGGAAAATCCACTATATACATATTTGCCATTTTTCTTTTTTAATGCACGTATTTTTACATACATGGATTTTCCATTTCCAATATTAATTATTGTTTTTGACAAACTACCTTTTATTGTTTTACATTTTGTATACTTTATTTTTTTTGTATTTGAAGTATATATCACATATCCAGATACTCCTGAAATTTTATCCCATGTTATTTCAATTTTATTTTGCTTTGAATTATCAATTTTTTTAATCTGAGGAGTTTTTATCTTTCCTAATCCCGAATTTGCAGATGCTAAGCTATATATTGGTGTATTTTTATTTTTTTCTGAACAGTATCCCGGTGTTTGATATTTTTTTGATGGAACTTTATGATATTCACTTACTTTATCAATATATCCATTTATTGATACCCCTAACTCTTTTACAGTTAAAACACCATCTTTATTCTGATCTCCTCCAATTTCTCCGTTATACCCCATCATTTGAATAACTGCTTGTCCGTATACAGAGTAGGGTAAGCTCTCATTTTTATAGCTCGGCTCATTCTTTTTCGATGACCAGAATAGAGAAATCTTATTCTTCTTGTCTGCCGAAAGTTTATTATATGCCTGCTGAACTGCACCAGATTCGCATGCATGAATAATCACAACCATATGTTTACAATTAACACTTCCAAGCTTATTTAGAAGTTCCTTATATCCATACCAAGAAAGTGGAATGCTATCATTGCCTATTTTTTTGCTGTTTTTCAGCAAAATCCCCATGCCCTTAGTAAGTCCCTCCATTCCATGCCCACTATGGAAAAAGAATGCCGTATCATTTTTCGTACAATTTCTATACGCAGTATCAATTGCCTTTTGATAAGAATCTTTTCGTGTTCCTCCTGTATCTGTATCATAGCAAAATGTATATACAGAATTTTCAAGGAATAATGTATTTTTCTGTAAAATTTTTACCATTCCATCCTTATCGCCATTCCAAGTTCCTGCACCACTGACTACTAATGAATAAGATTTACTCTTAGCAGCCAATACCGTTGTTTGAGTTAACACAATTAACGTCATTATAAAAACAACACCCATTATCATATATTTAATACTATTGTTTACTGTTCTTTCTCTCTTCATATTCTCCCCCTTATTTTAAATATTTTTATTAATACATTTTTTTCCACACCCATTGACTGTATGGCCCATAAACATTTTTCCCTTTGACAACTTTATATGCCCTTACTCTGAATCCAAATTTGTAAACATCTGAAAATTGAATAGATGCATATCTTTGTTTTGTCCTCTTTAAATAACTATATCCATTACTTCCATCCCAACCATATTCTTTTGTTTCCACTATATATCCATCAGCATTTTGTACTTTTTTCCAAGTTGTTCTATATTCTTGTCCAGATGCAAAGGGTGCTGCCGAGCTCCAATATTTAATTGGGGTTAATTTAGGCGAACCTAATTTAATACTTCCTGTAACATTTTTGCTTCTCGCACTATATATGCGTTTATTCTTATATGTCTTGTACGATCTTATTGAATATTTATACTTCTTTCCAAATTCAACCTTTTTATCTATCCAAGTTGTTTTTCTTCTGTTTTTTATTTCATTCAGTTTCTTATTATCACGATAAATAATATAACCTGAAACATTCTGGCATTCTTTCCAAGTTATCTTTAAATATCTAGCATTTACTGAATTTATACTTTTTATTTTTGGCTCTTCTAACTTTGATGAAGCATTTATCTTTAATGGGAAGGTAATAAATATTAACAAACAAACTGTTACTATAACTAATCTTTTACAACTGATTTTCATTCTTAAATCCCCCTTTAGTTTCAATTATTATATTGAATCTCTGTATCTAATAATGCCTCATTATCATCACCTATATTGATTTTTTTCCATAATTTCTCACTTCCCGTATAATAAACTATTTTTAAATTATCACACATTTCGAATGCGCCCTGATCTATCTTCGTTAAACTTGATGGAATAGTAATCTCTGATAATTTATCACAAGAATAAAAAACAGATTTCCCTAATTTTTTCAATTTTTCAGGTAATACAATTTTGGATAATTCACTACACACGCCAAAATCACCTCTTTCAATAGATGTTATACTATCAGGTAATTTCACCTCAGATAAATAAAAGCAACTATTAAATGTTCCTTCTTTAATTTCCGAAATATTTCCTTGAATTATAATTTTATCCGCAATAGATCCTGTAAAAGCATATGAACCTATTTTAGTCACATTCTGAGGAATTTCTATTTTATACATTTGTGTATTTCTTAAGGCACCATCTTCTATTTCTAAAATATTATCCGGAATTTTCAAATCAAGTATTCCTGTTGAATCTAATACAGATTCTGATAATTTGTTTATTTTAATTTCCTGGTCCATGTTTTGCTTCCTTTCCCAAAATCAGAGTTTTTATAACGCTTACCAATAATATTATCGCCATAACAATAACATAATTTTCTGCAATCCACTCTCCCAGAGCTCCTATCGTTGTTATACCTAACACTATTAAAACCAACATAGCAGCTCCAATTAGTCCCAAATCAAAAAAGAAAAATATGTAATATGTACATTCCCATCCTCCTTGTTTAATATATCTTTTATTATTTATTTCTATCTTATCTTTATCAATCCGTGGCATTCTTGTGGACAGCTTTTTTCTTGTATTTTCTCTTTTAGAGATTTATAATATCTCTAAAAGAGAAAAATAGCGTTTAGGAGAATTTATTAATGACAGAATTTTCAGATTTTTTAAAAAATTTAATACATTCCAAAGAAAATATGAGTGTCAATTCCCTTATCAAATATTGCAATATAGATCGTTCCACCATGTACAAAATCATCAACGGAACTCGGCGTCCCCCAAAGCATGAAATTTTTGTGAAAATGGCTGAATTTTTCCAGTTAACGCCTTCTGAATATCAAAAGTTTTCAGAAACTTATCATATCAGTCTTACCACCCCAAGCTCCTATTACAGAAGAAAAAGCGTAGAAGAATTCTTCATACATTTTCCTGATATTTTCTCAACCCAACTCAAGATTTCCGAAAATGAATTTTCAAGCAATATTTTAGAAAAAACTTTAGAAGACGCTCCCTGTTTTCCATTACATACACAATTTGAAATCAATCGCATTCTAAGAATTATCTTTTCAAAAGAAGCTTCCAGAAAAAACGGATTGATTCATTTACTTCTCCAACCCGATAACAAATTTTTATTTTCTTTGTTAGCTAGCATGAATTTTCCTGACTCATTAGAAATACATCATATTTTTTGTTTAAATAAAACTAATTCGCTCACGACCGATAACAAATCCTGTAATTTGGAATATTTAAAAACAATATTTCCTCTTTATTCACAATCTTTAAACTATCAGGCATACTGTTTTTATGATAATGTACATTCACATTTTTATAATATGAATATTTTTCCTTACTTAATTCTTACTACAGATTATGCAATGTCTTTATCATCTGACTTACAATCTGGTATATTTTTTAAAGACGTTAATTTAGTCTCTCAGTTTCATGAATTATATAATTCAATCCAAGAGAAATGTTCTTCACTATTTCAGGTTTTTCATATGAGTCCTGAGAATCTCACATTTCTTAACAGTATTGCAGTCCAAACTGCTCCTAACTACGTTTTGCAACCAGAGTCCTGCTTCACACCTTTTATATCTGAAAATATTATAGAAAACGCACTTCGACCTCAAATATCAGAACGCGAACAGCTGCTTCCTCTGATTAGATCTTTTTTCAAAAAAGCACTTCATACAATTGAAAGCCAGGATATGCATATTTATTTTACAGAAAAGGGAATTGAACATTTTATATATACAGGATGTCTTTATGAAATACCTTCTGAGTTTGCCCGGCCTTTTTTACCAGAAGAACGCCTTTCAATGCTTAAAGCACTTCTTCCTTACTGCCTCTCAGGGCACTATCATCTTCTCAAAAAACCGTTAGATCAACTACCTATAAATCTTCATTTATGTGTGAATACTCAATCTGGTTATCTCTCATTTGAAAACTCTAACGAACAAACAATGTATCTTTTAATCAATGAGTCTGGATTCTTATCTATTTTTATTGATTATATAGAAAATCTTAATAATGAATATAATTCTTATCTGGCCACTCCAGAAGAAACTGCAGATTTTATAAAAAAAGAAATTAAAAAATTAGAAGCATAAAATAAAAGGCCTTTCCTCTGTAATAAGAGAAAACGGCCTTTCCTTCTTTATCTTTTATGTTTCATCAATTCACGCAGAGCAGCTATAAACACATCCAATTCTTCATCCGTACACTTATCCATCATAAGATTCAATTCATTCATGCGTTTCTGATGTTTAACAGGCTGCGCTTCCATAAACAAAGCATCTATAGAAAAATTTAATGTATCTGCTAAAGCAAACAGTACCTCTACTGACGGTTTTCTATGCTCACTTTCAATATGTTTCATATGTGTAGGACTAATATTTATTTCTTCTGCCAACTGTTCCTGCGTCATTTCATTTTCTATCCGTGCTTTCCTGATCGTATCCCCTTGCAGTCCATCCTTCATTCGTATCCCACTCCTTTTTTAAACAGAATACGTGGATAAGCAAATGTTGAAAATCATCTTTAAGGGATTTATATAGTCTCTTAAAGAGAACTATCTAATATATATAATGTAGAAAAGTAGGAACTAATCCCAATTATTTTAGAAAAGTTCCTACTTTTTTATATACATCCTCTACTATTTTACTACACTGTAGTTTCCGTAATATTCCCTACCATTAATGGTTTTACAATTTCTTACTTTTAACATAGTAACTTTGAGTTTGATTATTTTTTCCCCTTTATTTATCTGGCTCAGATATCCTTATAATAAGCCGGTGATATCACATCATACTCCCTGCAGGAGCATCCGTTCTCATAGCTGTCACAGCAGTCACAGTTGGAACAATACATATGCGCATCATTAATATAAAATAAACCGCCGTACTGCATGGAAGTGCGCTGATTCTTGGATTTCTTCTTGCTGTTGTCGTAGTAGGCTCCGTTGGGGATCATCATATTCTCCGGGGAGAAGCTGCTGAAATCAAAGAAATGGGATTCCGTACCATGATGTGGTACCTTGATACACCAGTAATGCTCATGAAGGGGAATCCTGCCATCATAGTTTTCTGCGATCATCTTCATGTACTGTGGCTGTACATCTCCGGTAAACAGAAGATTCAGCTCTCCGTCGCCGGTATTCTGAAATGCCAGACTGATCTTGTGGCGGAACTGACGCAGAAAATGCCCCTGTTTTTCCGCACTTTCCAGAAGTGCCTGAAATTCTTCGGTTGCCTGTAATTCACGGAATTTCTTTTCCAGCTTTTCCGGTTTAAGGCGACGTGCTCTCTCTTTTTCGGCTTCTTCCGGAGCCTCTGCTGTATCCTCAGCTGCTGCGCCTGTATCTTCCATTATAAGCTCCAGCTTCTCCTGCGTATATCCTTCGTTTTCCCCACCAGGCTCTGTCTGTCCTGTCAAAGAGCGCTCGGATCCCTCTGTATCCTCTTCCACCAAAGATGCCTCAGACAGTGGAGCAGATTTCTGCTCTGCTTCCGGCATCTCCTCTGTCATGGACAGGAACAGCTGACGTACCTCCTCCGCAATGTTCACAAGCTCGGTCATTGCGTTTTCATGATTCTCGATCAGGGAATTAAATACGTCCTCCGTTTCCCGGCTGACTTCACTGAGATCCGGCCAAAGCGCTGTATATTTCCCCTCAAACTCTGAGCCTCTGGATAAAAGGTCGATCTTTACCCTTCTGGCGCAAAGAGCTTCTGCAAGGGCAAAAAGGCTGACACGTCTTCCGGGAAGACTGGCCTTTTTTGTCACATCCGCAAGGAGCAGAAGCGCCAGTGTGTATTTCATTTCCGGACCGGAAAATACATCCGGAAGATAGATCTTTTCAAATTCGTAGGCATCTCTTCGGTAACGCATCATATAAAGCAATCCGGAAACATGGTCCGGATGAAAATGTGTCAGTAGCAGATTTTTTTTGCGGATAGTGGTAAGGTCTGAGATGATCACATCAAAGACCTCTCTCCGTGGCCGCCCTTCGATCTTGCTGTTGGCTGCCCCGAAATCCACAAGCAGGCTGCTTTTTCTGTCACGGATACAGAAACAGTCTCCGAATCCCACATTGTACATTCGTATTCTCATTTATTTTTCCTCTGGTTTCTTATTCAGCTGACCTTTGTTTCTGCAGCTGACTCTTCTTTTTTCTTCTGTTACTGTCTTCATTTCTCAGAACCAGATCTGCATATCATACCAGGTTGCTCCGCCATGACAGGAATCTGCCACACCCAGCTTCTTCAGTCCGTGGCTCTCATAGAATGGGATCATATGCTCCTTGCAGGTAAGGATCAGAGCTTTTTTTCCGCGCTCTTTCGCAAGCTCCTTGAAATATTCCACAAGCTCTCCGGCGATCCCCTGATGACGGTATTCCGGGATCACATTCAGTCCGAATACCGTCTGGATTTCCCCGTCCTTTCTGTGAAGCGTGATATCATGATAAAATTCATCCGGGAGTACTGGTTTATCTGTGGTTCCTCCGTTGATAAAGCCTACGATCTGCTCATCCTTTACTGCTACAACGAAATTCTCCGGGAATGCTCCCATACGTTTCACAACTTCCTCATGACTTGCTGCCTCCGCAGGTGGAAAACAGATTGCCTCGATCTCTGCCAGACGGTCCGCCTCACCGGGATCTGCCAGTCTGATCTGTAAATTTTCTGCCATTTTTTGTGTTCTCCTCTATATTTATTCCGTTTTCATCCGGTTTCGATTCTTTTTTAATTATATCGGGTGAGGGAAAATGCGTCAACGTGTAACCTGCAAAAAAGCCCTCAGTATTCGCACTACTGAGGGCTTCGTTCTTTTGTTTTTATCTGTCATTATCACAGCACCGACCGGATCAACTGCTCCGTATACTCTGTCTTCGGATGCTCAATGATCTCTTCCGGTGTCCCTTCCTCTTCCACATGTCCGTCATGCATCACGATCACCCGGTCGCAGAACAGCTGGACAAGGGCCAGGTCATGGCAGATAAAAAGAAAGGACAGCTGGTTTTCTTTTTTTAACTTCTGAAGCAGCTCCATGATCTGTTTCTGCACAGTCACATCCAGGGCGCTGGTTGCTTCATCACAGATCAGCACTCTGGGTTCCACAGCCAGGGCACTGGCAATAGCCGCTCTCTGGCACTCCCCTCCGCTGACCTGATGGGGATACCGATCTGCATATTCCGGAGTCAGTCCGCAGGTAAGCAGAAGCTTTTCCACACGGTTCCTGGTTTCCTTCTTACTTATCCCCATATTCCGGAGACTTTCCCCGATTCCGTCCCCAAGAGTGCATCTGGGGTCAAAGGATTCTGCCGGTGTCTGAAAAATCATCTGCATTTCCCGGTAGATTTCCCGGAGATTTTTTCCCCTTGCATGTGTGATATCCTTTTCCATGAGAAAAATTTCTCCGGCGGTGGGTTCTGTCAGATGTGTGATCATCTTCGCCACAGTGCTTTTTCCTGAGCCGGATTCACCTACGATTCCTAATACTTCCCCCGTTTTCAGAGAAAAGCTTACGTCTTCTACAGCCGTGAAGGATTTTTTACCGGTGGTGAAGCTTTTTTTCAAATGATGTACTTCCAGAATATTTTTATTTTCTGTCATCATCTGCCTCCATTTCCGGTACCTGTACGTTTCAAACGAGGTACCGAACTCATAAGCTCTTTTGTATAGGGATCCTCCGGATCTGTCAGAACCTGAGCTGTTTTTCCGTATTCCCTCACCTTTCCGTTTTTCAGTACCAGAACCTTATCTGACATTTTTTCCACCACACCGATGTTGTGTGTGACAACGATCATGGCTGTTCCGTATTCCTTACGCATCAGCAGCATTTCCTCAACCACCTGTTTCTGTATGGTTACATCCAGGGCACTGGTAGGCTCATCTGCCAGAAGAAGCGACGGATTCTGCAGCATGGAAATACAGATTCCCACACGCTGATTCATACCGCCGGACAATTCAAATGGGTAGCTTTGCAAAACACGTTCCCCATCCTTGAGACCAATCTTAGCCATCATCCGGACGGCACGCTCCGCACATTCCTTACGGCTGATCCTTTCATGCTCCCGCATACTCTCATAGATCTGATCGCCTACGGTGCGGATGGGACAAAGGGCTGCTCCTGAATCCTGAAAGACCATGGCGATCTCAGGACCCAGAAGTCTGCATAATTCTTTTTCCGGCATATCCACCACATTTTTTCCTTTGTACCAGATATCCCCTTCTGTCACCGTGCCTTCATTTCCCAGAAGTCCCATGATTGCCTTGATGATGGTACTTTTTCCGCTTCCGGATTCGCCTACCACCCCCAGGATCTCCCCTTTATTCAGTTCCAGATCCACATCATGTACAACCGGTTCTCCGTTGTAACAGATCGTCACATGCTCAAGCTTCAACAATAATTCCATCTTATTTCACTTCCAGATCTGCCGTGATCTCGTAATAATCACATGGGTGAGCAGTCAGCCCTGATACATTTGACTTTGACACAAGTCCCATATTCAGATGAGAAACAAAGAAATACGCATCATCATCCAGAATGGTCTGCTGTGCTTCCACAGCAAGCTTGCCTCTCTCATCTGTATCAAAGGTCTCATGCAGCTTCGCTACGATATCATCAAGATCCGAATTGCTGTATTTGCCATAATTTTTGGCAGCGTCAGATACAACTGTACTTGTGAAGAAATATTCCGGATCGCCGGTAGGTGCAGTTGTAAGCGAGCTTACATATACATCAAATTCTCCATTCTTTGCATACGTCGCATGGTCTGCTGTATTGTTGACATCGACCTCAATTCCGATGTCCTTTAAAGTGGACTGTGCATATTCTGCAAGCTTAGGCTGTTCCAGACGGGTTGGATAGGTCAGCCATGTGATGGACAGCTTCTTTCCGTCCTTATCTGCATAGCCATCTCCATCCGTATCTGTCCATCCGGATTCTTCCAGAAGCTTTTTCGCCTCTTCCGGATCATAGGACGGTGCCTTTACTGCATCGTTTCCATAGGAAAAGCTGCTTGGGAAGGCTCCCACTGCCGGAACACCTCGTCCTTCCATGATCACACTGCAGAAGCCGTCCTTATCGATTCCCATCTCAATGGCTTTTCTCACATTCTGATCCTGCATCAGTTCAGACTTCATATTAAACTGTCCGAAGAAACATCGGCTTGTTGCTACAGAGCTGATCTGATAGTCCGGATTTCCGTCAAAAAGCGCATAGTTATCATACTGAAGTCCATAGGTTCCCTGTATATCGCCTGTCTGTAATGCTGCTGTCAGGGCACTTCCGTCTGAGAAGGATTTTACGATAACGTTGTCTACCTTTACATCTCCGCCCCAGTAATCCTCATTTTTTACCAGCTTGATCTCTGTAGGAGATACCTCTGTTGCAACATAAGGGCCTGTTCCTGCCACATTTGCAGAGCCTCCCTCTCCCTGTACGCCATAATCCATATCAATGATAGCACCATATGGATCACCGAGATAATTGATCAGTGCCGGACATGGTTCGGAAGTATGGATCGTTACTGTCATTCCATCTGCTTCGATCTTATCGATCTTCATATCGTAAGGTGCACGGTCATGGTTTGCGATCAGATCCTCCAGGCATTCCTTTACCGCTTCTCCGTCCATGGTTCTTCCGCTGGAAAATTTCACACCATCACGAAGGGTGATCTTTACTGTATTATCGTCTGTAAATTCATAGTCTGTAGCAAGCCATGGCTCTACCTCCATGTTGTCATTGTACTTAAACAGTGTTTCTCCTACGCCATAACGAAGACAGCTCCATCCGGAATAATTGTCGTGAGGGTTTAATCCTGCATCTCCCATTTCTTCACTATATCCGGTAGTTCCGTAAACAAAGGTAGTTCCTTCACTCTTTTCTTTGCTTTTTGCTGCTGCCGAAACTCCTGTCATGCTCATGACCATTGCCGCTGCAAGCACTGCTGCCAGAATCTTTTTCTTCATAATCTCCGCTCTCACTTTCTCTGTTATGTTTATTTATAAGTGCCTGTTATCCTTTTCTCCTGTTTCGTTCCTTCGGATCCATATAATCCCGGATCGTATCTCCCAGAAGATTAAAGATCATTACTGTAATAAAAATCGCCATTCCCGGAGCAAGTACCATCCACGGTGAAATCTGCAGCATACTTCTTCCATCGCTGATCATACTTCCCCATTCTGCCATTGGAGGCTTTACCCCAAGCCCGAGAAAGGAAAGTCCTGCCAGCTCCATCATCATGGTTCCGATATCAAGAACTGACGTAACAAGGATGGGGCCTGCGATATTGGGAAGGATATGTTTGAGCAGAAGCTTTCCTGTACTGCTTCCGGAAAGCTTCGCCGCCATAAGATATGCAGAGTCCTTCTGAGTCAGAGTAAGCCCTCTGGCAAGTCTCGCAAACTTCGGCCAGCTGATCACTGCCAGGGCAATGATCGCATTCTGGATACCGCCTCCCAGAACACCTGCTACTGCCAGGGCAAATACCAGTCCCGGAAAAGCCAGGAACAGATCGGAGATACGCATCAGAACGGTATCGGCTTTGCCGCCCTTCCAGCCACAGAAAATACCAATAGCCGTTCCTGCCACAGTGATCACCGCAACCAGGAGCAGCGTTGCATAAATACTGGTCGTACTTCCTATGATCACACGGGAAAACATATCTCTTCCATAACGGTCTGTCCCGAGCAGATGCTCCGGTCCCGGCGGTTTCTGGGCAAGTGCCAGATCCTGGACATAAGGATCATAAGGGCAGAGATATTTTGCAAATGCCGCTACAAACAGAAGCAATGCTGTAAGCACAAGAAAAAAGACAAGCTTTGCTTTTGTATGATTTTTCCGGATCTTCTGCTTCCGGACTGTGATATTATTTTTTCCACTCATGCTCTGTCACCTCCAAGTCGTACTCTCGGATCCAGATAGTGGTAAATAATATCTGTCACCAGATTTACCAGAACATAAATAACCGCCATCCAGGCCACATAAGCCTGGATGATCGGATAGTCACGCATGGTGATCGCATCTACCGCCAGTTTTCCGACACCATCCCACATAAAGATATTTTCCACAATGGCAGTTCCTCCCAGAAGATTGCCGATGGACAGAGCCAGCAGTGTGATGATCGTCAGCATGGAAGCCTTCATTACACTCTTCCAAATGATCACACGACTGCGGATCCCTCTTGCCCGGGCTCCGGTCACATAATCCTTATTCAGTTCTTCCAGAACCGTGGCACGCACCTGTCTGGTATATTTTGCAGCCATGGAGATCGCCAGTGTCAGTGTCGGCAGAATAATACTCTGTCCGAGATCTGTATTTGTGACTACCGGTAAAACGCCCAGCCTGATGGACAGAAAATACATCAGGACCATGGCAGCAAAAAAATTCGGCATGGAATTGCCGATAAAGCTTAAAAATCTTATCAGATAATCTACCCATTTGTTGTGCTTTACTGCTGACAGGATTCCCAACGGGATCGCAAGAACAATTGTAAGAAGGATCGATGACAGAGTCAGCATCATCGTTGCCGGAAGCTTTGAAATAAAGGTTTCATAGACATCTCTGTGAGACACATAGCTCTCTCCCATATCTCCGGTTACCATTCCCGCAAACCAGGCAGCATATTGTACAAGGAATGGTTTATCAAGGCCATATTCTGCCTTCGCATTATCAATGACCTCCTGGGATACTGCAGAGCCTGCATTTTCATACATATAAGTTACTGCATCTCCGCCGGCAAGCCGCATCATGGCAAAAGAAAGAAATGTGATCCCGATCAGGACCGGGATCAGCTGCAGCAACCGTTTTATTATATATTTTCCCATATTTTCCTCTCCGCACTTTGTTTCTCAGTATTTCGAATAACAAAAGTTTAACAACACGGCTGTTCTGCCACAACCCCGGCGGGGGGATTTTACATATTCCATTTTGTCATGCATATGTATTCCATTATGTTCTTATATTCTCACACAGTGACATGCGGATAATTCTTTCCAGCCCTCTCCAAGAGACTGTGGCTCTTCATACTCGATCAGCCTCCGTTTTCTCTCTTCCAGCGGATCCGGGATATGGATCGCAGAAAGCAGGGACTGTGTATAAGGATGCTGCGGATTTTCAAAAAGCTCTTTTGTAGGTGCCATTTCTACCAGCTTTCCGTTTTTCATCACACCGGTTGTATCACTTAAAAAACGTACCATGGACAGATCATGGGCAATAAAAAGAAACGAAAATCTTTTTTCCTGCTGAAGCTTTTTAAAAAGCATGACGATCTGTGCCTGGATAGAAATGTCCAACGATGCGATGGGTTCATCTGCAATGATAAGACGTGGTTCCATGAGAAGGCTTCTTCCTATGGCAACTCTCTGTCTCTGTCCGCCGGAAAGCTCTCCCGGCTTTTTCGACAGAATGCTTTCATCCAGTCCTGTCTCCTTCAGGATTTCCCGAAGCCTGTTCTCCAACATTTCTCTGTCACGGATCCTGCGGCTGATCTTTACAGGCTCCAGCATGATCTGCCGTATGCTCATTCGGGGATTCAGTGCAGCGCCCGAATCCTGAAAGATCATCTGGATCTCAGTCTGCATTTTCTTCCGCATTCCGAAAGGATCCTTTTTATCCGGCACTCTTTCTCCCTGATAAAAGATCTCCCCGCCTGTAGGCCGGTAGATTCCTGCAAGCGTTCTGGCTGTCGTGGATTTTCCGCAGCCGGTCTCTCCCACCAGTGCCATGATCTCACCTTCCCGGATACGGAAGGAAACATCATCCACTGCATGGATCGTATAATCGGAACGGATACGGAAATGCTGCTTCAGATTTCTGGCTTCGATCAGTACAGGCGCCTGTTTTTGTTCTGTTTTCTGTAAAAATGACGCTTCCTTTTTATCCGGTTTCTGTTTACGGCCGCTGTTTTCCTGTAATCTGTCCTTCAAAATGGAAGGCTTTTCTATTTTCGGAGCTCTTTCATCCAGAAGCCATGTGGCTGCATAATGCGTATCACTGACCTTAAACATCGGAGGAGTCTGTTCATAATCGATTGCCAGTGCCTGGGGATTCCGAACGGCAAACGCATCTCCCGGCGGAGGATCCAAAAGAGAGGGCGGCATTCCGGGGATCGGATTCAGATCCCCTTTTTCACCTGCAAATACAGGCAGAGAAGACAGAAGTCCCCAGGTATAAGGATGCCGGGGATCATAATAAACCTCTTCTGCTGTCCCGATCTCAATGATCTTTCCTGCATACATAACTGCAACTCTGTCTGCGATCCTTGCAACAGCTCCCAGATCATGAGATATGAACACAATACTGATCCCTGTTTTTTCTCTCAGCTCAAGAAGCAGATCCAAAATCTTTGCTTCCACGGTTGCATCCAATGCTGTAGTCGCCTCATCGGCAAATAATATTTCCGGATCACAGGCCAGTGCAATAGCCAGCACACAACGCTGACGCATTCCTCCGGAAAAAAAATGAGGCTGCAGGCCATAGCGCTGTTCTGCATCCGGAATCCCTACCAGCTTCAGCATTTCCACAGCTCTTTTTTTCGCCTCATCCCCGGATACTTTCTGATTTTTGATAATAGCCTCTGTGATCTGTTTGCCAACAGGGATCGTCGGATTCAGCGTCAGCATAGGGTCCTGGAACACCATGCTTACCTTGCTTCCGCACAGCTTTTCCATTTTTTTTCTTTTATAGGCTGTGATATTCTCTCCGCAGAGACTGATCTCTCCGCTTTTTACATGTGCATTCGGTGGCAGAAGCTTCATCACACTACGGCACATAACGGTTTTTCCACATCCGGACTCACCTACGATACAAAGTATCTCTCCTTTTTTTACCGTGAGATCAACATTCCGGACGGCCTGTACCTCGCCGTCCGGTGTGTCAAAGCTTACCGAATAGTTTTTTAATTCCAAAACGGTTTCCTGCATGATCTTTTCCTTATTTTGTAATGGTCCAGTCTTCAATATTCCACATAACACCTACGGAATGATGTCCCAGAACACGTGTGGTATCCAGTCCGTCAAGTCCGGAAACGCCTACATAATCTCCCTGGAGATAAGCAACCAGAAGGATTCCAGGTACCTCGGCATATGCCTTTTCGAATTCACCATATGCTTCTTTTCTGGCTTCCTCAGTCTCACCGTGACGGCCTTCCTCAAGATATTTATCCACATCTGCATTGGAATAATGCATGTTGTTTCCACTTGCGTCGGTTACAAAGTTTACATATGCCATATCCGGGTCAAACTGTGTTGAATAGCCGGCAAGAAATCCATTGTATCCTGCATCCCAGTCAAATTTGGTAACAAGCTTTACTTCCATTTCCACACCAGCCTGCTTCAGCATATCAGACATGACATTGGCAATATCCACACGCTCTTCTTCGTAATCACGTACCTGGATGGTAAAGTGGAATTTCTGTCCGTTTCTCTCATAGATCCCATCATCACCTTTTTTCCATCCCAGCTCTTCCATCTTCTTTGCAAAGATATCCAGATCATAGGAGTAGATATTGGCTTCCTTATCTGTTCCGAGAGGGTTTCTCTGGATCGGGCTGTATGCCGGCTCTCCCTGTCCTGCAAGAACACCTGCAATAATGGAATCCTTATCCAGCGCATAATTCAGAACGCCGATGGAATCTCCGTTTTCCTTCCAGAAATTTGTGCTCATATCCATGGCAGCTCCACGGTAATCTGCTGTGGTGAACTCCCAGTAATTATATCCGTCCTTATCCTTGAACTGAGAAGCATAGTTGGAATTCAGCCATGCAAGATCCGCCTCGCCGGACTGGAGCATGGTTGCCTTTGTAGTCTCATCCGACACTGTACGGTATACAACGGTTTCAATATTCGGAACCTTTCCGTAATAATCTTCATTTCGTTTCAGTGTGATCATTCCGCCGGTAGCATCCCAGTCTTCAAATTTATAACGGCCTGTTCCCACCGGATTCTGGTTAAAGGATGTAGTATTTATGTCCTCCCCTTCCAGAAGATGCTCTGGAAGGATTCCCATGGTGAAGTAATCCAGCATGGCAGCATCATACTGATCCAGTGTAAAGATCACAGTCTGATCATCCGGTGCCTCAATACTTGTAATGTCCTGATAGTTGCTGGTGATGCTGGCTCCCAGGGTTTCATCCTCTGTAAGCTCCTTATAGGTATATACAACATCCTCTGCATTGAAATCTTCTCCATCATGCCACTTAACACCATCTCGAAGTTTAAAAGTATAGGTATTGGTATCCTTGTCAAAGGTATAACTCTCTGCAAGATCCTCTACCGGCTTTCCATTGGCATCATATTTCATCAGTCCTGAAAAAATAAGATCCGGAAGTTCATCATGGTTATTCAGAAGGGGATTAATTGTACTTTCTGACTCACCTGCATATACCAGAGTTTTGTTTTCTTCTGCCGCAGCTACGGTTACCACACTGCCTGCAGCTGCTCCTGTACATGCTGCGGTCACTGCTGCCAGTGTTATCGCCGCATATTTTCTGCCATAGTTGATTCCTGTTCTCTTTTTCATTCTGTTTTCCTCATCTTTCCTTATTTTCAAACCGGTTATCTACACTTCGGAATGCTTCATCACGGTTTGTATTCAAATATTTTTGACTGCATCAGAGATTGCTGTAATGGTTATTTACCTCACTTCTCACAAAGCTTCCCATACTGGTAATGCACATTAAAGTAATGACCAGAAAAACTCCGGGGATCACGATTACCCACCAGGTATTCATGATCAGTGCTTTATTTGCCAGTGAGAGCATACTTCCCCAGGAGATTACATCTGCCGGAAGCCCGAGGCCAAGAAAGCTTAATGTAGATTCCATGGTAATACAGCTGCTTATCGAAGAGATCACCACAAACATGATCGCCGAAACAAAATTCGGTATCAGATGGTGATACATCACATATCCAAAACTTCCTCCGCAAAGTCTTGCATACATCACATAATCACTGTTCCTTATCTGCCGCACTTCACTTCTTACAATACGGGCCAGTGCAAACCATCCGGTAATACCGATGATCACAGATATGCTGATCACATCATCGGCCTGAAGGACTGCTGACAGGATCAGGATCAGCAGAAGCGTCGGAATACTTCCGCACATTTCCGTAAACCGCATCAGAACCGAGTCCACCTTTGGCCCTGCTGTTCCGCTGATGCATCCGTAGGTAACACCGATCACAGTAATGATCGCAGTTCCCAGAAGCCCGATCACCAGAGAAACCCGTCCACCATACCAAATCAGTGAATAAATATCTCTTCCAAGCGAATCCGTTCCAAAGATAAACTCCTTTCCCGGCGGTGTATTCAGATTCTGGAGATAAAAACCTGAGGGATCATGATTTGCAACAACATTTGCAAATACACAGCCCAAAACGATCAGAAAAAGCAGGAACATGGAAAATACCGGTTTCCCCTTCAGCTTTTCCTGAAATGTTTTTTTTCGTTTTTCAGATTCATGCTGCGTCCACCCGGCACCAACTACCTGAAAAAGCTCAACTTCTGAAAGCTTCCGGTCAGCTACCATACCCTCACCTCCGAATCCTTCATTCTTGGATCAATCTCTTCATTGACAGTCTGTGCAACAAAGCTGCTAAAAAATACGATAAATCCCGTGATCAGCACATCGATCATCAACAGGTTATAATCATGATATTTTGCAGATTCCACTGCAAGATTTCCAATTCCCGCATAATTGAAAACAGCTTCCACAGTTACAGTCCCACCGGTTACATGGGGTACCGAAACTGCCATGATACTCACGATCGTCGGCATTACATTTCGAAGACAATGCTTCCACAGGATCTTTCTTTTGGAAAGTCCCTTGGATCTGGCAAGAAGTACATAATCCTTCCGCACCTCATCCAGGAATTTGTTACGTATCATATATGCGTAATACCAAAGATGGCTGAAGATCATTACTACCAGTGGAAGGATCATATGCTTCATACGATTGCCGATACTATCTGCCATTCCTACATCATAGGCACCGCTGCTTGGGAACCATCCAAGATTTACACTGAAGATCAGGATCAATACCACACCAAGCCAGAAAGCCGGCACATAATAGGCTGCTGTTCCGATCTTGCAGATCAGCCGGTCGATCCACTGATCCTCATGGAGCGTACAGAATATGGCGATCAGAACTGCCAGTATAAAGATCACAATATAAGCAATTCCTCCCAGCACCAGAGTATTTCCGATCAGCGGTTTGATCACATTCATAACCGGCTGCCTGTATTTCAGCGACAATCCGAAGTCACCATGAACTGCATTGGCAAACCATCTTACATACTGTACCCCGATTCCCTGATCCAGTCCCAGTCTCGTTCTGGCTGCAGCCACTTCCTCACTGGTCATCATTTCCAGAGAATCTCCGTAAAAGGACTGCAGGGGATCTCCCGGTGCCAGTCTCGCCAGCCAGAACACCACCACAGACAGCAGAAACATAACCACAGCAAGCAGAAGGATCCGCTTCAGGATCCGGATGACGAGTTTATTTTCTTTGTTCATAATTTTCCTTTCCCACTGCCCTTTACAGTTCAGACAGACATTCGCATTCCGCTCTGCTGCATGCTCATGAACACAAATCGTGGAGCGATTTGTGTTCATATTTCAAAAGCAGTTATGGCATCCAAAACCATAACTGCTTTTGAAAGGGTCGTGTTATTATTCGACAAAACATTTGTATGCACAAATAGGAGTGCGCGGAGGTTATGTGCATCACAGTGTTTTTATGTTCAGCACGCGGAGTGTGCTGCTGATATTATTTTATCATTTAACAGCTTTCGGACAACCCCGGTACGGGGATATTGGACAGTCGGGTTTGGCATGGATGTATATTCCATATAAAAAACGGGACTTTTCTGTATCAGGAACCTGTGTCCCGTGCAGAAAAATCCCGTCTGGTCTTTTGCTTTATTCTTTTATCACTTCCCGGAAATCTGAAGTCTTTCCTTCACGAATCCCAGAAAATCCTTTCCCTGTTCACTAAGCTCTTCACCTCTCCGGCAAATGCACCCGTAAACAAGTTTCTGGCCTTCTCCCGGAAATGTATATTTCACGGAGGAATATCCCGGATCACGGCCGGAAAGATCCGCACCACTGATATTACACAGCTCTCCGGACCCAAGAAGACGTTCCACGATATAATCACTGTTTGTTACGACTACGGTCTCTGCCTCCACTGCGGAATGACCGTTTTCCTCTACAAGGTTCCGGTAATTATCCGGGGAAAATTCATCGGGAAATCTCTGGATCAGCCTGAGCTGGGACATATTAAAATCTCCCTCATCTGCTTTCCCTTTCCCGGTATAAATATTTACCTCGGTTTCCGTCAGCAGCTCAAATTCCAGGTAATTCCGGGAAAGAAAATACTGGAACGCCGCCAGCTGATTCTGCATCACATAGGCGAATCCCATATCATCCTGTCTGCCTTTCACACGTTTTATGATCTCATGGGTATCTGCTGCGTAAACCTGATAATGAAGATCATCGCACTTATGTGCTTCATAATACGTTACGAAGATATCCGCAAACCAGGAGCTGGGATGAAAGCATACACACAGGCTGCTTTTTGCAAGTGGCTGTGCCTGCATTTCCAGTTCATCTATATTTTCCAGGATCCTCTGCACATGGATAAATGCACGCTCTCCTTCCGGTGTCAGCTCTATGCCCTTTGCATGGCGGACAAACAGCTGGGTACGCATATCGTCTTCCATGGAACGGATCACCTTGCTTACATTTGACTGCGTGGTAAAAAGCAGTTCTGCTGCCTGGCTGAAGGAGCCTGTTTTGGCACAGGCTGCAAAATACTGTATCTGTTTTATATTGAGCATGATCCTACCTCTGTTTCTTCGCAAAGATCAAAAACATCGGAGTCGGATTGTAAAACTCGTCTTTTTCTATATAAATACGTTTGCTGATACCAAGGTCAAAGGAAAATTCTTCCACACCTATACGGCTCAGCGTTTCCAGATCCCATGCCGGACGCAGAAAAGAACTGATGGGCAGCTGCCGCTTGATATCCTCGCATTCCTGCATCAGCTCATCCTGGATCTGATGATGAGCATGATTCTCCGGAAGATCCGCAGTGTCCGCAAAGTCTGCTGCTCCGTAGTTTGCATCCAGATTTATCATCACTCCGCCCGGTTTCAGTACGCGGAACCATTCCTGATAAGCATGCTCCGCGTCCGGAAGTGTCCAGGTAAGGTTTCGTGATACGATCACATCAAATTCCTCATCCGGAAAATCCGGAGCTTCTGCATCCATCACCATAAACCGGCAGTCTGCTTTTTCTTCCTCCGCCAGCTCCTTTGCATGAGTGATCATATCCGGCGTCAGATCGATCCCGGTTACCTGATGGCCTTCCTTTGCAAGAAGAATGGTAAAAAATCCGGTTCCGCAGCCTACATCCAGGATCCGGAGATTCTTTTTCTCAGGCAGATACTTCTTAAGCTCAGCCATCCAGCGGCCTGCAAGTGCACTGTGAAGCTCTGCTCTTCTCTGTTCCAGAAAGCTGTCGCTGCGCCTGGTCCAGTACTGGGCGATCCTTGTTTTCCGCTCGTCTTTTTCTCTTACGATATTTCCGTAGGTGATCACAGGGCCGCCTTCCACAACCTGAAGGCTTGATACCTGATAAAGGATCACACCATCCATGTCTGCACGACAGATTTCCTGTACATTTCCCTCATAATCACGGATCTCTCCAAGATACTCATCCTGATGAACGATATCGCCTGGTTTCTTCACCGGATACCAGAGACCGTTGACACTGGCGCACTGATAACGCACATCATCCATTTTCAGCGGATAGTACGTACTGTGGGAACGGATTCCGTTATAGGCTCCGATGCTGCAGAGGATATTTCTTACATCTCTTCGCATGGAATCCACTTCCTCCCGTTCCCAGGTTCCCATACAGCCGCGTTCCAGAAGGACCGCCGGAATATGGAAGGTACTTGCCGCATAATTGTAGGCGCCGCCTGTACTCACATTTGACTGTACCATATATGGGACATCAACCTGCTCTGCCATTTTTCGGGAAGCTTCCACGATCTCCGGCTTTGCCACGCCTGCAAAATATACATACGGAGTCAGTTCCTCATAATCATCACCGCCGTGAAGATCGATATAATAATCTGCCTTCCGGATCAGGGATTCTGTGATGGCCGCTGCCAGTCGTTCCATTTTTGTGCCATCTTTTCTGCCAGGGAAAACACGGTTCAGATTTTTTCCGTCTTCCCAGCTGATGCTGCCTGCACGCTTCTCAAAGTCTTCCCGGTTCAGCACCTTTACCAGAACCAGCTGACCCTTTACCTTTTCCGGCTTCAGCCGCTTCGACAGCTCGATCAGAGTCTGAATCCCCACATACTCTCCTGCATGAAGACCTGCTGTGACGAGAACGGTTTTTCCAGGATCTTTTCCACGGATGATGGTTGCAGGAAGGACAAATTCTCCATCTCCGAGCTCAAGAAAGCCTTCTGTTTTTTCTCCTACCGCAACCGGAAGATTCAGGAAATGATCCGGCTTTACACCAGTTACCATAAACATTGGTGTGGACTGATAATTTAATCTCTCCTCCTCACTCCAGACCGTTTTCCATATTTCTGTGTCTGTGCGGATTCCAAGAAGTCCTGCTTCTCGGAGAGTTTTTACATCCCACTGGGGACGATTGATCTTTGACAGCGGTACCTGGAGGGCGATCCGCTCCATGCGCTCAATATCCGTACAGAGATAGTGATCATCCAGGCTGTTGTTTTCCACATTTTTCCGGTCGTTTTCGTAGGCCTTACGCTGCTCTTCCTCATAAAGATAACCGTACCAGTTGGCATCAAAATTCAGAAGTCTTCCTCCTACCTTCAGTACACGGACCCACTCTCTATAAGCAACATCAGGATGCTCCAGATTCCAGGTAAGATTTCGGGAAATGACCACGTCAAAGGTATTATCCTCAAAATCCAGCTTCTGTGCATCCATCCTCAAAAAGCGGATATTCCGGCAAAGGTCTCCTGCATTTTCCTTTGCCTTTTCCAGCATTCCTTCCGTATAATCCACTGCATCTACATGATATCCGGCTTCTGCCAGGATCACAGGAAAAAATCCGGGGCCTGTTCCGATATCCAGGATACGGATCTCTTCCTTGGGTTTGTCCGGAAACTGACTGGTCAGCACCTTAAGCCATGCGTTTTTCTGCGTTCCTGCAAGCTCTTTATGATTCACTTCGGAGTACCCTTCTGTACGGGTGCTCCAGTAAGATTCGATTTCATCGAGAAGTTTTTCCACGTTGATTCCTCCGCACTTTTCTATTCACGTGAGGGAGATCAGGTCCCTCACAGGTCACGTTTAATGTACCAAATTGTCAGGGTATTAACAAGCCCCTGGGGGGGATTCCCAAAATTGCTCTGCTGATAAAATTCCAAATGCCACACACTGCTTCTGTACTCCTGTCCACCTTGTAATTCTCCGAATGCTGTGGTATCATCCTGGCTGTAGTAATTCAGTAATATAACCGAAATTGAAAGGATGGTTCATATACAAATGACAACACAGGAACTGGCCTATGAAGTTATCAGCCGTTTAAAAAAGGAATATCCGGATGCAGACTGTACACTGGATTATGATGATGCCTGGAAGCTTCTTGTAAGTGTCCGTCTGGCAGCTCAGTGCACCGATGCCCGGGTCAATGTAGTTGTTCAGGATCTCTATGCAAAATACCCGGATGTGGCAGCCCTGGCAGCAGCAGAGCCGGAAGCAATCGAAGCCATTGTACGTCCCTGCGGCCTTGGAAAAAGCAAAGCCCGGGACATCAGCGCCTGTATGCGCATTCTCCACGAACAGTATCACGACAAGGTGCCGGAAGACTTTAACGCACTTCTGAAGCTTCCCGGTGTGGGCCGAAAAAGCGCAAACCTGATCATGGGGGACGTATTCGGCAAGCCCGCCATTGTAACAGATACTCACTGTATCCGCCTTTCCAACCGCATCGGCCTTGTCCATGACATGAAGGATCCGAAAAAGGTGGAAATGGCTCTCTGGAAGATCATCCCTCCGGAAGAAGGCAATGATCTCTGCCACCGTCTTGTCAATCATGGAAGAGAAGTCTGTACAGCGCGGACAAAGCCTTACTGTGACCGCTGCTGTCTCAATGATATCTGCGAAAAAAATGGGATCTGAATGTATGCAGTTCAATAAACCTTCAGACCTCGGAAAGGAAAAACATAATGAATTTCAAAAAACTGGAAAATAATCTCCTGGATATGATCCAGGAACAACAGGTAAAGATCGGATACATGAGCGGAGTTACCCGTTTTTATTATCCGCTGCAGTCTCTGAACCGTCTTCTTGGCACAGAGCTTACGGAAGAAGAAATGCAGCATGCTATGGAAGAATTCTCAGATCATGCCTGTGACCGTCTTGGAAAAGTAACGGCTTCTTCCAAAAACGGGCGTTTCTGCATCACCCTGCCGCCTCAGGCCTCGGACTACGTTCACGAAAACCGGAAGCCGAGTGAATTTCTGGTACGCTTTATAGGCACGGTTGCCCGTCATGGCTGTACTCTGGATGAAGTGATGGACGTTTTTCATGCTTATTCCGACCATGTACACATGGAAAAAACAACCGGAACCGGATTTGATTATCTTGTATATTTCGAAGACGGGATTCCGGATGACTACCGGTATTGTCTGTCCCTGGAGGGTGAGCATATGATCTATCATAAGTTCACACCTGAGGACTATGAGGACTTCGGATTCTGATCTCCGAACACCGGGCAAGTTTTCCCCTCTGCTTATTGCTTTTCGCAGCTCTGCAGGGAACTTCCTTTATTTGCTAAACAACCGCCGGTCTGCAGACAGATCTTCAAAAAGTCCTCTGCAGATCGACGGTTGTTTTTATTTTCTATGCACGGAATTTCTTCTGCATCTCCCGCACCATATCTTTCCTCTTAAACAGGAACAGCCATACCAGCATCAGAAAGCTGACGCATATACAGATCAGCGACGGATACAGCACCGTTACCACACCGGCAGCCAGCAGGATCACAGGGATCACTCCTCCGAAAGCTCCTGCTTCCAGAAGATAGATCATATATTCCGCCACCTCCAGCTTCTGTACCGCAGTGATCACCCACATGGAGCAGATCACAGCAAGCGAAGCCAGAGGAAGCAGATAATCCACAGACCAGCCACGCCAGCCGGTAAACACATCCCAAAGCACTCCTGCAACAGCTGCGATTACCAGCTGCCACATCTCATTCTTCAGAAGATTCCGCCGCTTCACATAAGCCACTGAAACCATCAGCCAGGTGCAGAACGCCCCTGCAGTCACAAACCAGGCCCAGCCTATATGACCATCCAGCAGATAATCGATCAGATTACATACCACAGCCAGCACAATACACAGAAACGTAAAGCTCTCAAAAAGCTTCATCTGCTGCTTCTGCTCCTCTTTTTGTCCCGGAAGATCATTCTCACGAATTGTACAGGATACCTGCTCATTTTTCAGTCTCTCCACAAAATTCCGCTCAATATTTCCATTGGGGATCTTGGACGTAAAGCTTAAAACCATCTCATCTCCAAAAGAACAGGAACACAGCTGCAGACTGTCCGTGCTTGCAAAAAGTCCGAATCTCTGAATATATTTCCGATATTCCTCCGGCATCCGGATGATCCCCACATTGGAATAGATCGCCGTGATAGACCTCCCTCCGAGAGTCGTCCCGGCAAGAAGGAACGGGGTTTTGATCTCCAGTGGTACCAGACGCAGGATCGGATTTTTCTCCAGGCTTACCAGATCATTCAGCTTTGCTTCGATCACGTCCTTACTCAGTTCCTTTGCAAACTGCTCCTTTACGGATCTCAGAATATCCTCAAAGGCTGTATCAGGCTGAAAATAACAGCTGATCTCGATCCACCCGAAAAAATTTGCCATAGACCGGGACGGAAAATAATTTCTCAAATTTACCGGGATCATCAGACCAATGGGCTTTTTCGCCTGATTCTGAGGTACTTCTTCATGGATCGCCCAGATAAGTGCTGCCGTAAGAAAAACCGTGATCGACACACCGGCCGCTTTTGCACGGGCGTGGATCTCTTTTACCGGAATACAGACTTCCGTGATACTCATATCCTCCTGCCTGAGCTTCTCACCTTTTAACTGGAAGGCAGGCTTCTTGGACTCTCTCTTTCTTGGCGCGTCGGAGGAATAATACTGGGAAAAACTGTCCTCTTCCA
>OFOK01000593.1_pt1 | contig 34792 bp, 25 predicted proteins | sample 1542001 | NCBI WGS metagenome assembly OFOK01 (sample SAMN04209242, study PRJEB22552) | human gut metagenome | biome: gut; material: feces | host: Homo sapiens | place: USA: Oklahoma
CCTGCCGCGCCGTCGGTGACGATGCAGCCCCGCCGGTCGGCCTCGAGGCCGGGCGTGGTGGTGCGCAGCAGGGGGTTGGGGCTGGTGCCGATGGACATGATCATGGTGTCGACTTCCAGCACAAAATTGCTGCCCGCCTTTTCCACCGGGCGGCGGCGGCCGCTCTGGTCCGGCTCGCCCAACTCCATCTCCACACACTCGAGGCCCGTTACACAGCCGTTTTCGTTGCCCAGCACCCGCACCGGGTTTGCCAGCAGGCGGAACACCACGCCCTCTTCCTGGGCGTGCTCCACCTCCTCTTTGCGGGCGGGAAGCTCGTTCATGCCGCGCCGGTACACGATGTACACGGTCTCGGCGCCCAGGCGCTTGGCGCTGCGGGCGGCGTCCATGGCGACGTTGCCGCCGCCCACCACCGCCACGCTGCGGCTTTTCTGGATGGGGGTGGCGCTGCCGGGCTGGTAGGCCTTCATCAGGTTCACCCTTGTGAGGTATTCGTTTGCCGAATACACGCCCTTGAGGCTTTCGCCCGGGATGTTCATAAAGCGGGGCAGGCCCGCGCCGCTGGCAATGTACACCGCCGCATAGCCGTATTCATCCAGCAGCTCGTCGATGGTGAGCACCTTGCCGATGACCATGTTGGTGCGGATCTCGACCCCCAGGGCTTTCAGGCCGTCGATCTCCTGCTGGACAATGGCCTTGGGCAGCCGGAACTCGGGGATGCCGTAGACCAGCACGCCCCCCGCAAGGTGCAGCGCCTCGAACACGGTGACCTGATAGCCGCGCTTTGCAAGATCGCCCGCGGCGGTGAGGCCGCTGGGCCCCGCCCCGATGACGGCTACCTTGTGACCGTTCTTCGCAGGCAGGGCGGGGGAGGCGGAAACGTGCTGCCGGTGCCAGTCGGCGGCAAAGCGCTCGAGCCGGCCGATGCCCACGCTCTCGCCCTTTATGCCGCGCACGCAGCGGCCCTCGCACTGGTTTTCCTGGGGGCACACACGGCCGCACACGGCCGGCAGAGAGCTGCTGGCCGCCAGCACCTGGTAAGCGCCCTCAAAATCCTCTGCGGCGATTTTGGCCACAAAGGCCGGGATGTCGATGCCCACCGGGCAGCCGGAAACGCAGGGCCTGTTCTTGCAGGAAAGGCAGCGCCTGGCCTCGGCCACCGCCATTTCGGCGGTATAGCCCAGGGCCACCTCGCTGAAATTTTTGCTGCGCACCTCGGGGGGCTGGCTGGGCATGGGGCAGCGCTGGGGGTCCATGTTGCGCTGGGGCATGTTCACAGCACCTCCTTTTGGAACAGATTGCAGGCGGCCGTGCGGGCGTGGGCCTCAAACTCTTTGTACATGGCGCCGCGCTGCATGGCTTCGTCGAAATCCACCAGGTGGCCATCGAAGTCGGGGCCGTCGACACAGGCGAATTTGGTCTCGCCGCCCACCGAAAGGCGGCAGCCGCCGCACATGCCGGTGCCGTCGATCATGATGGGGTTCATGCTCACCACGGTGGGGACGCCGTATTTTTTGGTGGTGAGGCAGACGAATTTCATCATGATGAGCGGCCCGATGGCGATGACCCGGTCGTAATTTTCGCCGGCCAGGATCCGCTCTTCCAGCGGGGCGGTGACCACGCCCTTGCGGCCGTGGCTGCCGTCGTCGGTGACGAGGATGAGCTCGTCGCTCACGGCGCGGAACTCGTTTTCCAGGATCACCAGGTCTTTGGACCGAAAGCCCACGATGCTGTGCACCGTGCAGCCCAGCTCGTGCAACCTTTTGGCGATGGGATAGGCGATGGCGCCCCCCACGCCGCCGCCCACCACGGCCACCTTTTTCAGCCCTTCCAGTTCGGTGGGGCGGCCCAGGGGGCCCACAAAGTCGTGCAGGCAGCTGCCGGGGCGAAGGCGGTCCAGCTCCATGGTAGAGGCGCCCACCAGCTGGAAGATGATGGTCACGCTGCCCTCCGCGCGGTCGTAGTCGGCCACGGTGAGGGGGATGCGCTCGGAAGTTTCGCCCGCGCGGAGAATGACGAACTGCCCCGGCCGCGCCTTTTTGGCGATCAGCGGGGCGGAGATCACCATGCGGGTAACGGTGGGGTTCAGCGCCGTGCGCTCAAGGATCTCAAACATTGCTTTCCCTTCTTTGCTCACATTTCATGCCCTCTATCAAAGCATCTTTTCTTAGTATAATCAAAGATCTGCCCCGGCGCAACCCATGCGCCGGGGCAGATCTGAAAAATTGCGGGAAAGAACGGGGTATTTTGGGAGAAAGGATGAAAACAGAAAGGGAGTTCAGGAAACCGGGATGGCGGGGATATCCCACCCGGTGAGGCTGCTCAGCAGGGGCGCATCCACGCCCAGGCTGTCTGTTACAGTGAGGGTGTAAAAACCTTCGGGCCAGCCGCCGTTTTCGTATTCATCCTTCCAGGGAAGGGTGAAGGTCTTTTCTTCCAAAGAAAGGCGGACGGTGTAATATGCTCGGCCAAAGCCCTGCGTGCTGTCCGGATAGAAGGCGTCCACATTGTCGGTAAAAGAAAAATCCACCTCTTCCACCACCTCGCCGCCCAGGGTGAGGGCCAGCGTGCCCCTGACCGGCTGGGCAAGCAGCTCGCCATCCAGGAAGGGAAGCTCCACCTCCAGGGGCAGCTCGCAGGCCTCGCGCGTATAGAAGATGTCGGGGCTGAGGCTGGAGTAGCGGGCCGAGGGGGGCGGCAGCATGCCGGGAGTGACCCTGTAGCTGTAGCGCCCCTTGAAATCGTGTTCCTCGGTGAGCTGCTGGTTTTGGCTGATACCGTTTTGGAAAAAGCTCACGTTCAGGGAAAAACCTTCGGCGAGGGGCAGCGAGGCGGCAGCGGTAAAAACGCCGTTTTCCAGCGAGGCGTCGGCCGTTATGGCGCGCCCGTCGCTCATGGTGAACAAAAAGGCCGCGGTCATGCCCTCAGCCAGGGTTTTGGGGGTGGCCTGCACCCGGACCCCGGCGGTGGCGGTACCTGGGGAATAGGCGCCATAGGAAAGGTTCCAGTTTGCCACAAGGCTGGCCTGCTCTTCGAGGCTTTGGCGGATGCTGCTCTCGATCGACCCGATGCGCTGGTCGATGCGCTGGTCCAGCCCGTCGACCCGGCCCGAGAGGGCCGCCACCTGGCCCTGCATACGGCGCACCGCGCCGGTGTAATAAAAAATCACACAAACAGAGGCCAAAATCAAGGCAACCAGGCCTATAAGCGCCGCATACAATGGAATATGCCTTTTTTGGCCGGCGCGCTGTTCTTCCGCCAGCAGGGCCTTGGCGCCTGCCAGCGAAAGGACCGGCTCCCGGGCGGGCGCCGGCCCCACCGCGCCCGCCTGGGCGGGCGGCGCGCCGGTGAGAAGCTCGTCGCAGCTTGCACCCAATGTTTTGGCCAGTTCCTGGAGATTGTCGATGCCGGGAAGGCTGGCGTCCGCCTCCCATTTTCCAATGGCCTGGCGGCTCACCCCCAGCTGTGCGGCCAGCGCCTCCTGCGACAGGCCCGCCGCCTTGCGAAGCGCGGCGATGCGTTGCCCGATGGTCACGGGCGTCGCCCCCTCTCTGTTATTTCTGTGTGCTCATGATAACAAAAAGGCCGCAAAAAAGCCACCACCCGCCTTTTCCATTTGCGCAACCGCCGGTTGCAGAGCGGGGCCCGGCAGCCAAGCGGGCGGCTGCAAAAGAGGAAAAGCCTTACGTTTCGGTGTATTCCAAAAGATCCTGCACGCTGCACCCCAGCACGAAGCACACCCGGGCAAGCACATCCAGATCCAGCTTTTCCACATGGCCCTTGTACCACTTGTCGACCACCTCGTACCGGGTGTTCACCAGGCGGGCAAGGCGGTTGCGGGTTATACCCCGCGCATCCATCAGCGCGGCGAGCTTTAGGGTTACTTTTCCATAACTCTGCATCAACATAACACCCTGTTCCGGCATTTTTATCACCTCAGCTTAATCCTACATGGGCCGTTACAGGGTTATAATTCTCATATAAATAGTTACTATACATACAGTGAAAAATGATGTATAATATCACAAAAGGGGGCGGGGCCGGTGGGGTGGCTTGTGTGGTTTGGGTTGGCGGCGGCATCCTGGCTGGCGCTGTGGCTGATCCTGCGGGGGGTGTATGCAGAGCGTTTGCGCTGCCTGCGCCAGCAGGCGGAACGGTATAAACGTTTGGCGTATACGGACCCTTTGACCGGGGCGGCGAACCGGCTGGCCTTTGAAGAGCGCCTGGAAGCGCTGAAAAGCGCCGAGGAGAGCGTTGCCATTGCCAGCCTGGACCTGAACGACCTGAAAGCCGTGAACGACGCTTATGGGCATGTGGCGGGGGACAGGCTGCTGCGCAAGGCGGCGGGGGTGCTGGCGGCAAGCTGCACCGGCCGGGCCGAGGTATACCGTGTTGGCGGCGATGAGTTCTGCCTGCTGGCGACGGGGATGCAAAAGCCCTGCGCGGAGCGGCTGTTCAGCCAGCTGGAGGCGGCGCTGCAGCGGGAGGCTGTGGATATGGCTCTGGGATGGGAGCATTTGGACTGCGCCGCGGCGGGAAGCCTGGAAATGCTGCGCACCCGCAGCGATAAAGCGATGTACCGGGCCAAGCGGGCCGGGAAAAACGTGGGCAGAGCCGAGGGCGAGGAATAGGCAAAGCAAGGCCCCTCGCCGGGATCGGCGGGGGGCCTTGCGGTGTTTCCTTATGCCTGCGGCTGAAAGAGCCGGGGGGCAAGCCTGCACAGGATGACCGCGGCCAACACGGTGAGCACGGCTTCCGGCAGCATGTAGGTGGCGTTGTATACCGCGCTGTACAGCCAGCACAGAGCGTTTTCGCCCAGGGAGGAGATGCTTTGGCCCCAGCCGAACTGGGTCATCCACTCAAAGGCATAGCCGTAGTCTTTCCAGACGATGTAGCCGGACAAAAAGCTGCATAAATACCGCACCAGCGAGACCGCCAGCGTGCCCGCGCCCACCCCCAGCAGCCGGTTTTTAAAGGGCTTTGCCACGACACAGGCCAGGCCCAACAGGGTAAAGGCGGCGACGTAGTCCAGAAGGATACAGCCCACGACGGCCCCGGTGGTCTGGCAATAGGCCAGGTTTTTTACGCCCAGCAGCAGCTGGATGAGGCTGTGGATGAAGGCGGTGAGGGTGCCCCATTTGACCCCGTGCCGGAAGCTTACCAGCACGATGGGCAGCGTGCTTACCAGGGTGATGGAGCCGCCGTGCGGCAGCTCGAACACCGGGATAAAGCCCAGAATGGTGCCCAGGGCGATCATGAGTGCGCACTCTACCAGCACGCGGGTTTTGGAGGCGGGTCTTGTCATAGCGGATCTACGACCTTTCAAAAAATAGTACATAAAAACAAAACAGCGCGCCCCATGTGCACAAACACACAGGGCGCGCTTTCAGCGTTCCTTATCCTCAAACTTCCTACGCCGGCATTACCCGGATCAGGTTCAAGGTGACCCAGAGCTGCAATTTGCCCTGATCTCAGCCGGGGATGGCCCCCAGCGCCCCTGTTTTTATGTCCGCGACCAGTATAAGCCGGTGGGGCGGGTTTGTCAAGCCTTTTGCAGCTCTTTTTCGGCGGCCTGGGCCGCGAGCAGGGCCGTGCCGGTTTTGCACACGCCGGCCAGGCAGCAGGTCGCACAGTTGGGCCTGCGGGCGTCGCACACGGCGCGGCCGTGGAGCACGAACCGGTGGCACAGATCGTTGCCCTCTTCGGGAGGAATGATCTTCCACAGGGCCATCTCGACCTTTTTGGGCTCCCTGAGGTCGTCCACCAGGCCGATGCGGTTGACCAGGCGGATGCAATGGGTATCGGTGACGATGGCGGGCTTGCCGAACACATCGCCCATGATGAGATTGGCGCTTTTGCGGCCCACGCCGGGCAGGCCCAGCAGCGCATCGAAATCATCCGGGATCTGGCAATCATATTCATCGCGCAATTTGCGCATGCACAGGCTGATGTCCCGCGCTTTGGAGCGGCCCAGGCCGCAGGGCTTTACAATGGCCTCAATCTCTTCCGGCGTGGCGTCCGCCAGGGCCTTTACGCCGGGATACTTTGCGAACAGCTCCTGCACCACGATGTTCACCCGCGCGTCGGTGCACTGCGCGGCCAGCCGAACCTCCACCAGGAGCTGCCAGGCGTGCTCGTAATCCAGCGTGCATTCCGCCAGGGGGTATGCCTGCTTCAGGCGCCCGATCACTTCCAGTGCCAATGCCTTTTTGGTCATGTTTATCCCTCTTTTATGAGCTTTTACGGCAATTATAGCATGGATTCTTATTTATTGCAATCGGCAGTTTTGCGCCCGCGGGAGCACAGAAAAACGCGCAGGGATTTGAGGAGCTGGATGAGGGCGGTGGGGGCAAACGCAAGGCCCGCCACCTGGGCCAGCTGCGCGCCGGTGAGGGGGACGGCCAGGAACAGCGTGCGCAGGCCGGGCAGGAACAGCACGGCTGCCAGCAGGGCCACCCCGCCGCCGAACGCCAGCAGGGAAAGGCGGTTGCCGCGAAAGCCAAGCCGGAAAAGCGGCTCGGGGCCGCGGCAGCTGAACCCGTGGAACAGGCGCGCCAGGGTGAGGGTGGCAAAAGCCATGGTGCTGGCCAGGGCCGCGCTACCGCCCTGATACCCCAGGTAAAAAGCGGCCAGGGTGGCCGCCGCAATGAGCAGCCCCTGCCCCAGGACGGTGAGGAGCAGCGGCCGGTCCAGAAGGGGGCGGGTGGGATCGCGGGGGGGCTGGTCCAGCAGGCCGGGCCGGGCGGCCTCGGTGCCGATGGCGATGGCGGGCAGGCTGTCGGTAAGAAGGTTGATGAACAAAAGGTGGACCGGCGCGAAAGGGGCGGGCAGGGAGGCAAACGAGGCGTAAAGCACGGCCAGGATGCCGGCCGTGTTGCCCGAGAGCAGAAACTGCACGGCGTTTTTGATGTTTGCGAACACGCCCCGCCCGTTGACGACCGCCTTTACAATGGTGGCAAAGTTGTCGTCGGCCAGGATCATGGAGGCTGCGTCCTTGCTGACCTCGGTGCCGGTGACGCCCATGGCGACGCCCACGTCGGCCCGCTTTAAGGCGGGGGCGTCGTTCACGCCGTCGCCGGTCATGGCCACCACACAGCCCCGGCGCTGCCAGGCCTCGACGATGCGGATCTTGTGCTCGGGGGCCACCCGGGCATAGACCGAGATGCGGGGCAGGGCTTCGTCCAGCTGGGCGTCGCTCATGGCGTTCAGTTCGGCGCCGTCCAGCGAGAGGTCACCCTGGGCGGAAATGCCGATCTGCCGGGCAATGGCAGTGGCGGTGACCTTGTGGTCGCCGGTGATCATGATGGTGCGGATGCCGCCCCGTTTTGCGTCGGCCACGGCCTGGATGCTTTCGGGGCGGGGCGGGTCCATCATGGAGACAAGCCCGGCGAAGGTGTAGCCCTGCTCGTCTTCCAGGCGCAGGGGGCCGGCCTGGGGCAGCGGGCGGAAACCGAAGGCGAGCACCCGCAGGCCCTGCCCGGAAAAGGCGTTGTTGGCCCGGGTGATGCGCTGCAGCCATTCCTCGGTGAGGGGAACGGGGCCCTGTGCGGTGAGCACGTGGGTGGAGCGGGCCAGCAGCACGTCCATGGCGCCTTTGGTGTAAAGGGTGGGAACGCCGCCCACAAGGAACAGGGCGCTCATGAGCTTGCGGTCAGAGTCGAAGGCCAGCTCTTCCAGGCGGGGATGCGCAGCGCGCAGGGCCGCAGCCGGCCGGCCCACGGCATCGCCCCAGCGCACAAGGGCGATCTCGGTGGGGTCGCCCACGGCGCCGCCGTCCGGGCTGAGGGTGGCGTCGCAGGCCAAAAGCGCGATGTCCAGCAGGCGGCTTTGAGCGGCGTTTTGGGTTTGGAGCGCGGAGCAGGGGAGCAGCTCGCCCCCCACCCAGGCCTGCTGCACGGTCATGCGGTTCTGGGTCAGGGTGCCGGTTTTGTCGGAACAGATGACCGAGACGCTGCCCAGGCTCTCGACCGATTTCAGGTCTTTCATGATGGCGTTTTGACGGGCCATTTTTTGGGTGCCCAGGGCCAGCACGATGGTCACGATGCTGCCCAGCGCCTCGGGGATGGCCGCCACGGCAAGGGCCACGGCGAACATGAGCGAATCCACCAGGCCCAGCTGGCCGCGGAAGAAGGACAGGGCGAACACCAGCGCGCAGATGGCGAGGATCACGGCCGCCAGCTTGCCGGAAAAATCGTCGAGGCTTTTTTGCAGGGGGGTCCTGCGCTGCTGGGTCTGCCCCATCAGCCGGGCAATGCGGCCCAGCTCGGTATCCATGCCGGTGGAGGTGACCAGCATGACCGCGCGGCCGTAGGTTACCAGCGAGCCGGAAAACACCATGCATTTTTGGTCGCCCAGGGGGGGCTGGCCGCCGCTGAGGGCCTGCACGTTCTTTTCCACCGGCTCGGATTCGCCGGTGAGAGAGCTCTCGTCCACCTTGAGGGAGTGAGATTCCAGCAGCCGGCCGTCCGCCGCCACCAGGTCGCCCGCTTCCAGGAAAACGATATCCCCGGGCACCAGGCGGGGCGAGGGGAGTTCGACCCGCTCACCGCCCCGCAGCACCTTGGCCGTGGGGCTGGAAAGGGCTTTGAGGCTTTCCATGGAGCGCTCGGCCTTGAAATACTGCACGGTGCCCAGCACTGCGTTGAGCAGCAGCACGGCAACGATGACAAGGGTGCTTTCGCCGCCGCCGGCTGCCAGCGAAATGAGGGCCGCAAGGATCAAAATAATCACCAGCAGGTCTTTGAATTGCTCAAAGAATACCTGAAGAGGACGTTTTTTCCTGCCCTCGGCAAGCTGGTTTGGGCCGTGATCTTCCAGGCGCCGGGCGGCTTCGGCAGCGGCCAGGCCGCCTTCGGAAGCCCCTAGCCGCTCCAGGGCCTGGGCAGGGGTGAGTTCATACAGCTCTTTTTTCATTACACTGCGCTCCTTTTCTTTTGACAGGATGGGCAAAACCCGGGCGGAAAACGCGGCGGAAAAAGAAAAAAGACCTTCCGCCAGCGGATCTGCCCAAAGCAAACGCTGCCGAAAAGTCTTGTTACCGCAAAACGGCACGCCCTGCCAGGCCCCAAAGAAGCCGTGATGTTGGCAAAGCGTCGTGAACTACTCCCTTTTCAACTGGCTTCACTATACCCCAACGGGAAGGCAAAGTCAACACAAAAAGGGCAGAACGGCCACATTTTACAGGGATTTCACAATCCAGCCCGCCGGCGGGCGGAACACAGAGAAACGCTTGTTTCCCGGGGCCGCATGGGGTATAATGATAAGAAACACGGGCCGGGCGCACCCCGGGCCGGAGCTTTGAGAGGAGCGGGTGAATATGTACGGGGATATGATGGATACCATTGGTTTTTTGGGCAGCCAGGATCTGGAGCTTGCCATGGCGATGCAGCGGGAACTGCTGCGCCAACGCCGCAACATTGAGCTGATTGCCAGCGAGAACATCGTGAGCCCGGCCGTGATGGCCGCCATGGGAAGCGTGCTGACCAACAAGTACGCCGAGGGGTACCCCGCCCACCGCTATTACGGGGGCTGCGCCTACGTGGACGAGGTGGAGAACCTGGCCATCCGCCGGGCGTGCGAATTGTTTGGCGCGGAGTTTGCGAACGTGCAGCCCCACTCGGGCGCGCAGGCAAACCTGGCAGTGTATTTTGCCCTGCTGGAGCTGGGGGATACCATTCTGGGCATGGACCTGGCGGCCGGCGGGCACCTGACCCACGGCAGCCCGGTGAATATGAGCGGCAAAAACTACAATTTTGTTTCCTATGGAGTGGACGAAAACGGCTATGTGGATTACGAGGCCCTGCGCCGGCAGGCCCTCACGGTGCGGCCCAAGATGATCGTGGCGGGGGCTTCGGCCTACCCGCGGGCGCTGCGCTTTGACACCCTGGCTGAAATCGCCCGCGAGGCGGGCGCGCTGCTGATGGTGGACATGGCGCACATTGCGGGCCTGGTGGCCGGCGGGGTGCACCAAAGCCCGCTGCCCTATGCGGATGTGGTGACCACCACCACCCACAAGACCCTGCGGGGGCCCCGGGGCGGCATGATCCTGACCAACAGCGAGGAGATTGCCAAAAAGGTGAACAAGGCCATTTTCCCCGGCACGCAGGGCGGCCCGCTGGAGCATGTGATCGCCGCAAAGGCGGTGTGCTTTGGCGAGGCGCTGAAGCCCGCGTTCCGCACCTATGCCAGGAACATCGTGGAGAATGCCGGGGCGCTGGCCGCAGGGCTGAAGGCCCGGGGCGTGGAGCTGGTGAGCGGCGGCACCGACAACCACATGATGCTGATCGACCTTTCGGCGCAGGAGTGCACCGGCAAGGAGCTGGAGCAAAAGCTGGACGAGGTGAACATCACCGCCAACAAAAACTCGGTGCCCGGCGAAAAGCGCAGCCCCTTTATCACCAGCGGCCTGCGGGTGGGAACGCCTGCGGTGACCACCCGGGGCTTTGGCGCAGACGAGATGGACGTGATCGCCGGCTGCATTGCCGACTGCATTTTTGATTTTGAGGGCAGCAAGGCCCAGGTAGCCGCCCAGGTGGCCGGGCTGGTGGAGCGCTTCCCCCTGTATGAGTGAGACCCCGAGCGGGCGGCATCGTTCGTGCCGCCCGCCCTTTTACCGCTTTAAAGAACAAGGAGAGAATAACAGATCATGGCGTTCTTTGACTGCAAACTGAAAAGCCAGGCGCTGGCGGGCACAACCACGGTGCGCCTGTTTTGGCCCGGCGACATTGACCTGTGGCGGGGGCAGGCGCCGCGGGCGGTGTTCACCCTGCTGCACGGCTTTACCAACGACGGCGACGACTGGGTGAATTTTTCGGCCGCGCTGCGCTATGCAGCCGACAACAACATTGCGCTGGTGATCCCGGACGCCGCAAATTCTTTTTACAACGATATGGCCGCCGGCCCCGCCTATTATACCTGGCTGACCCAGGAGCTGCCGGCCCTGCTGGGCGGGATGGTGCAGCTGCCCGCCCAGCGGGAGAAAAATTTTGTGTGCGGCCTTTCCATGGGGGGCTACGGCGCGCTGCTGCTGGGGCTGACGCACCCGGAGGCGTATGCCGGCTGCGCCAGCTTTTCCGGCGCGGTGGACATGCGCTCGATGCTGGGCTTTGCCCAAAACGACCCCCGCTCCCGCATGGTGATGGCCCCGGTCTTTGGCCCGGAGCTGGCCCTGCCGGCCGAAAGGGACCTGTTCGCCCTGGCGGAGCAGGTCTGCGGGCTGGAGCCCGGGCAGCGGCCGAAGGTGCTGTGCACCGTGGGCCGGCAGGACATGGAGCCCTATTACATCTACCAGCAGAACCAGAATTTCCGCGAGTTTGTGCGGGACCGGGCGCTGCCGCTGGATTACACCTACATGGAGTGGGACGGCGTGCACGAGTGGAATTTTTGGGACCGCAGCCTGGTGCACGCCATCGACCTGTTTTTGAACCCCGGGTACGCGGATAAAAAATTGGGGGACTGGGCGGCCGAGGCCGCGGTGGAGCGCCCGGGCAGGGAGGCCCTGGTATGAGCGAACCCCTGGCACAGCGGCTGCGCCCGGCGGCGCTGGAGGAGGTGTGCGGCCAGAAGCACCTTTTGGGCGAGGGATGCGTGTTCCGCAGGGCGCTGGAAAGCGGGCGGGTGCCCAACATGATCTTTTACGGCCCCTCCGGGGTGGGCAAGACCACGGTGGCGCGCATTATTGCCGAAAACAGCGGCATGCGGCTGCACAAGCTGAACGGGACTTCCGCCTCGACGGGGGATATCAAGGCTGTGCTGGCCGAGATCGGCACCCTGCACGGGGCAAAGGGGCTGCTGCTGTATCTGGACGAGATCCAGTATCTGAACAAAAAGCAGCAGCAAAGCCTGCTGGAGTGCATTGAGGACGGGTCGGTCACGCTGATCGCATCCACCACCGAAAACCCGTATTTTTATATTTACAACGCCCTTTTGAGCCGCTGCACGGTGTTTGAATTCAAAGCCCTTTCGCCCGAAGATGTGGAAGAAGGGCTGAAAAAGGCCCTGGCGCGCCTTGCGCAGGACGAGGGCGCGCCGGTGGAGCTGCCCGCAGAGGCGGCGGGGTACCTGGCCGAGAGCTGCGGGGGGGATATGCGCAAGGCGCTGGGGTGCCTGGAATTTGCGGTGTCCGCCGCCGCGCCCGGGGAGGACGGGGCAAAGCACATCACGCTGGACATGATCCGGCAGGTCACCCGCCGCACCGCCATGCGCTACGACCGGGAGGGCGACGACCATTACGACATCCTTTCGGCCTACCAAAAATCCATGCGCGGCTCGGACCCGGACGCGGCGCTGCACTACCTGGCCCGCCTGCTGGAAGCGGGCGACCTGGTGAGCGCCTGCCGCCGCCTGATGGTCTGCGCCTGCGAGGACGTGGGCCTGGCCTGGCCGCAGATCATTCCCATTGTGAAAGCGGCTGTGGACGCGGCCAACATGATCGGCCTGCCCGAGGCGCGCATCCCCCTGGCCGACGCGGTCATTCTGGTGGCCACAGCCCCGAAATCCAACGCCGGGGAGGCGGCCATCAACGCGGCCATGGCGGATCTTGCGCGCGGCCGCTCCGGGCCGGTGCCGCGCCAATTGCAGAACAAGCATTTTGACGGCGAGGATGCGGCGGTGAAAGGGCAGCATTACAAGTACCCCCACGATTACCCGGGCCACTGGGTGGAGCAGCAATACCTGCCGGACGCGCTGGCCGGCACGCGCTATTACGAGTGGGGAGAGAATAAAACCGAACAGGCCGCCCGGGCTTATTGGGAGCGCGTCAAGCGGGAGGCTGGCAAATAAGACGGTAAAAAAATTGCCGCCGCCCTTGACAACGCACATAAAAACTATTACTATTATAGCAGCAAATACGCTGTAACAGGCGAATTTTACCCCGCAAGACCAGGTTTTGGAAAAGCGGGGCAGAAAAGGAGCGTGCGTTTTGATGCGCTATTCCCGCCAACGGGAGCTGGTGCTGCGCCAGGTACAGAGCCGGTGCGACCACCCCACCGCCGACGACATCTATCTCACCATTCGGGACGACTGCCCGGGCCTCAGCCTGGGGACGGTGTACCGCAACCTGAACGGCCTGGTGGAGATGGGCCGGGTGCGCCGGGTATCCATGCCCGGGATGGCCGACCGGTTTGACCGCACCCTCACCGATCATGACCACCTGTACTGCACCTGCTGCGGCCGGGTGGAGGATGTGCAGCTGGACAAAGCGCCCATTGAACAGGCGATCGCCTCGCGGCCGGATCTTTCGATCCAGAGGTATTCGCTGAATCTGTATGGGCTGTGCAGCGCCTGCCGTGAGGCCGCGCGCAGCTGAGCGGCGGCGCGGCCAAAGAAAAGGACCGGCGCTAAGGGTACCCCGGCAGGGGGAAAGCGGCCGAATGAACTGTTTAGGGGAAATCGCAAACAGAGAAGGGGGAAACCAGGTTGGTTTTCTCCTTCTCTGTTTTTACATGATATCAGTATTAGACATGGCCTGGGAGCAGTTTGAGGTGTGGAGGTTGATAAAGGTTGAAGTTGGTTGACGCTATCATCTGCCCGGTGTATAATAAAATCGTTTAAGATATTTTTGTTTTTTCCATGGGAGGCGCGGACAATATGGTTCAGGAGAGCGCGTATAAAGCAATGACCAGAGAGCGATTTCTATTTCAGGAAATGAGGATCACAGCACGGCTCCTTGGCCGTGGGATGGGGCGGCAAGAGGCAATCCAGGAGATCGCGGAAAGCAACCTGTTCCAGTATCCAACGGAAAAGTCGCTTCGCCCGATTGCGAATGTCTGCATGAATCGACTGGAGGCACTGGGGAGCCAGGCGCTGGTTTCTGCACTGGCCACGAGCCCGGTGAATGACGCGAAGCAGATCTGCCTTTATTCGGTCATGCGGCAAAACCGGCTGTTTTATGAATTTATGACGACGGTGATCGGCGAGAAATACAGCACGCTGAATTACACCTTTGGAAGTGCTGATATGAATGCGTTTTTTGCACGGATGAGGGAACAGATTGACGCGGTTGCGGCCTGGAGCGATGAAAGCATTCAAAGAACGAAGTCTACAATCAGGGAGATTTTGGCCAGCACCGGCTTTTTGGACAAGCCAACGTCGAACACATTGAATCCAGTCCGGCTTTGCCGTACACTGGAAAATGAAATGCGCGGCAGCGCAGAGCAGGCGGCTTTGGCCGCCTTTAATTGCTTTGTGTAGAGGGGAGTGGCACAATGCCTGAAAAAACGATTGAGATGCAGCTTGACGCGCTCCGGGAGAACATACAGACCGCAGAATTTCTTAACGGAACCGGGTTGAGCAACGAGGTTAATATTCGCATTTTTTGCTATGATCCCAAATATGAAATGGCGATACGGCACTTTTCAGCACAGCTTACAACAGATCAAACGTTGAAGTGCCGCGTTATTTTAAGAAACCTTTTTCAAGTTTTCCTGGAAATTTGCGACGAAAATCACATCACAGATAAAATCCCTAAAATTGAAGAGCGAAAGGGCAGCCACTATCTGCTGGATCAGCTGTGTGGAATCTCCACGGAGGGTGCTTTTACGAAAAAGATCAATTACAATGATCACCAGCGGGGAAGGGATGTACTCTTACTGACCGGAGTAGGAGAGGTTTTTCCCTTTATCCGGGTTCACACGCTTTTGGAAAACCTTCAACCAATTTTTACGGATGTGCCCATTTTGGTTATGTATCCGGGGGACTTTAACCAATACCAGCTAAAGCTGTTTAACAGGCTCAAACCAAATAATTACTACCGCGCCTTTACGATATGCGGGCGCGAAAAGGAGATCTGACGATGTTGATCAAGGATCTGTTTTTAAAGCCAATCTCCCGCCCTATGGATGGCGTGATTAAGGTGGAAAAACAAGAGGAAAAGGCCGTTCGCGAAGAAATTGAGGAATACGTTATCACAAATGAGCTGCGCAAGCATTTCGCCTCTTTTTGCGATTATTTTGGCAGCGCCTTCGAGCAGCCGGTGGACGCGACCGGCGTGTGGATCTCCGGGCACTTCGGCTGCGGTAAATCCCACCTGCTGAAAATGCTGTCCTACTTACTGGAGAACAAGGAGGTCGCCGGCGTCCGCACGGTAGAGCTTTTTCGTGAAAAGTTTGCTGATGATCCCGCTACCTTTATGACCATTGAGCGGGCCGCACGGGGCAATACGGAAGCCATTCTTTTTGACATTGACGCCACCGGCATGAATAAGAAGGATGACACGGTCATCATGCGTATTTTTGCCAAAAAGTTTTACAACCATCTCGGCTTTTATGGGAACAGCCTGAAAATTGCGATGATGGAGCAGTTTTTGGACGCGAGAGGCCTGACGGAGCGGTTCCGCAAAGCCTTTGAAGCGGAGAACGGCGAACCTTGGACACAGGCCCGCAACCGGGCCGCGTTCTTTGAAGACGACATCATCAAAGCGCTGATGGATGTTGCCGGGATGAGCGAAAAAGCCGCCGAGCACTGGTTTGACAGCACATCTGACGAGGACGAGTTCTCCATTGAGCAGCTGATTGCGGATATGAAACGCTTTGTGGACAACAAGCCTGCGGACTACCGCCTGCTGTTTATGATCGACGAGGTTGGGCAGTATATCGGTGAAAACAAAAGTATGCTGCTGAATCTGCAAACGATTCTGGAAAAGATCAGCGAGTCCTGTAATGGGAAAATTTGGGTTGTGTGCACAGGGCAGGAAGCGCTGGATAAGGTCATCAAGGCCCGCGACAATGAATTTGCCCGCATCCTTGGCCGCTTTAAAATGCGCCTGAGCTTGTCGGCCGCCTCTGTTGACGAGGTCATCAAGCGGCGGCTGCTGGAAAAGACGCCGGGCGCCACCGCGGCGCTGGCGGAGATTTATGAAAAAGAGGCGCCGAATCTCAAAAATATTTTTGCGTTCGCCCATACGGTCAAGGATATCAAGGGCTATGGCAATGTGAACGAATTCGTTGACAGCTACCCCTTCGCTCCCTACCAGTTCAAGGTTTTGCAGCGGGTATACGACAAGGCGCGGGAGCATGGAAATATCAGCATCCACACCTCCAGCGGCGCGCGATCCATGCTGAGCGGATTTCAGGAATCCGCCAAGGTCGTGATGGATCGGGAACAGGGGCTTCTTATCCCATTTTGGATGTTTTATGATACGATGCAGACCTCGCTGGACACCACGATCCGAAATGTGATTGCCCGCTGCGAAATGGCGGCGGCGAACTGCGATGGAATTGAGGAATTTGACGTTAAGCTGCTGAAGCTGCTGTTTATGGTGCATTATGTATCGCAGGATATACCCACAATCCCAGACAATCTGCTGGTGCTGATGTCGGATTCCATCCATGTGGATCGGATCGCGCTCCGCGATCAAATCAAAGCGTCGCTGGAGCGGCTGCACAGCCAGAACTACATCTCCCGCACGGGGGACAGCTATAACTTTCTCAGCGACGACGAGCAGGAGATCCAGCGGGGAATCAACCGCACGGACGTTTCCGATTCCAGCATCACCAAAAAAATTTTGGATATTATCTACGGCGATATTTATCAGAGCAGGAAGCTGAGCCTTGGGGGGAACAACTTTGCCTTTGACCAATATGTGGACTCGCAAACCAACGGCAGCATTGGGAATGAGCTGATCCTGAAATTTCTTTCCGACGTATCGGACGAGATGGACCGGGGACATGAGCGGCTTTTGCTGGAGACGAAAAGTAACGCAGAGGCGGTGATCGTTCTTGCCAGCACCGGTTATTACCGGACCATTGAAACCGCGCTGAAGGTGGAGGCATATTGCGCGGGCAAGAATATTTCGGCGATGCCGGAGCGGATGCGCGCCATCATCAAGGCCCAGCAGGATGAGGCGGAAAAGCTGCTGAATGGTGAGAACGGGGCCCGAAGTCAGCTTGAAAAGGCCATTGTGGAAGGCGCTTATTATGTGGATGGCGATCGCCAGAATGTGACCACAGGCGACGCCAAGGCCCGGATCAATCAGGTGTTGGAACTGCTGGCGAGCCGCGTCTATTATGAGTTGGGGCTTATTACCACAAATGCCCGGGACGACGGCGACATCCGCGCGATCCTTACCGGGGGTGCCGATGACGGCAGGATGGACGGCTTTCAGGAAAACATGGGCGCGGCGGCCAAGATGGAACAGTATATTGAAATCCGTTCGAACCAGCTTATGAGCACCACCATGGACGACGTGCAGAGCACGTTCAAGAAAAAGCCCTACGGCTGGCTGGAGATCGACATTGCCTGCGTGATGGCACGGCTGATTTATGACCAGAAGGTGACGGTTAAATATGCGGGCGAAACAATCCAGCCAATGGATCCACGCCTGCCCAATATGCTCCGCTCCAAAGCCGAGGTCGGTAAGCTCAGCATTAAAAAGCGGCAGGCGATTCCCGAAGCCCAAAAGCGGAAGGCGCTGGATTTCCTTCGGGATTACCTTAACCGCATGGACATCCGCCGCGACGAGGACGGGCTGATTGAGGACACCGTTACTTTTCTGACCGAAAAAAAGGCGCATTACGAGCAGCTGCTCCTGCGCTATGGCGGCGACCGCGGCGCCTACCCCGGCTATGCGAAGCTGGAAAACGCCATCGACATTTTGAACCGGATTTTGTCGCAAAAGGCGGACAACACTGCTCTGATTGGCCGTTTGAATGAATTGAGCCTTGATTTGGAGGACAGCAAGGAGGAGCTCTCCGACGTGGAGGAGTTCTTTACTACCCAGGTGGGCGTGTTTGACAACGCGGCGCGCTTTTGCGCCGAGCTGGAGCCGGACGTGATGGCGCTTCAGCGGTATGATAACGCGGCGGGAAAGGCGCTGGGGCAGATCCGGCTAATCCTTGCCAGCGAGCCCTTCCGGTATGATCGCATCAGAGAGCTGAACCCGCTGACGGCGCAGGTTCGGGAAGCCCATGACCGCATGGCGGCGGAAAAGCGGACGGAGCTTGCGGAGGTTGTGCGCCAGTGCCTTGCGGCCATTCACACACTGGCCGGCGCCGCCGACGCGGGCGACGCCATCCGGCGGGCAGACGAGTATTACACGCGGGAAAAGGACGCCATCAGCCGGATGGATTGCGTGGCGCTGCTCAACGGGAAAATCATCTCGCTAACGGAATACAAGGACGAAGCCTGCGCCCAGATTGAGGCCTTGCAGCAGCCTGCCGCGCCAAGGCCCGAGCGTGGATCGGCGCCCCCGGCAAGCAAAAAAATCAAGACCGTGCTGCGCCAGACGGCCTTCCAGCCCAGGCGGCTGGAAACCGAAACGCAGATTGACGACTATGTGGAGAGCATCCGCCGCAGCCTGAAAGCCATGCTGTTTGACTGCGACGGAATTCAGATCAAGTGATCTTCCAAGGAGGGGCAGAATGAAAAAAGACGCCATTCGGGGGTTTGCGGTGTGGGCGCGGGAGGAGCTGATTTCCCGCGTTGCGCAGAAGGCGTATTTCTACGGGATCCAGGAACATGAGATCGCAGCTATAACAGCCAGCTACGAGGGCCGCCTTTTGACGCAGGAGGAGCTGGCGCAGCGGAAAAAGCTGGTGGCGCGCATCGAGGCCCACGGCTACCGCCAGGTGGTGGAGGAGATCGCCTACACCTGGTTCAACCGCTTCTGCGCCCTGCGCTTCATGGAGGTGAACGGCTACCTGCCGGTGAAGGTGTTTGCCGGCGAGGACGGCAGCTTCCAGCCCCAGCTGCTCACCGAATCCATCCATCTGGACATGGACAACGTGGACATGGCAAAGGTCTATGCCCTGCTGGAGGGCCACAGGCGCGACGAGCTTTATAAGTATCTGCTGGTGGCCCAGTGCAACGCCCTTAGCAAGCCCCTGCCAGGGATGTTCCAGCCCATCAACGACGAGACGGAGCTGTTATTCCCGGACAATCTGCTTTTGGAGGGAAGCGTTCTGGACCGTATGCTCCGGGATATCCCGGAAGGGGACTGGAAGAATCAGGTACAGATCATCGGCTGGCTGTATCAATACTACAACTCCGCCCCCAAGGATCAGGTGTTTGCCGACCTGAAACGGAACATCAAAATCTCCAAGGAAAAAATTCCCGCCGCCACCCAACTGTTCACCCCGGACTGGATCGTGCGCTATATGGTGGAGAACAGCCTGGGCCGCCTGTGGATCGAGCACGAGCGGGCCGGGCAGGCCGGCGCCGCCTCGGAACAGGCGATGGCGGAGGGCTTCGGGTGGCGGTATTATCTGCCGGGGGCGGAGCAGGAGCCGGCCGTTCAAGAACAGCTTGACGCCATCCGAAAGGATTCCTGCGCGAATCTGCGGCTGGAGGGCATCAAGGTCATCGACCCCTGCATGGGCAGCGGCCACATCCTGGTCTATATGTTCGACGTGCTGATGCAGCTCTACACGGCGGCTGGCAGCAACGCCCGGGACGCTGTGCGCTCCATCCTCACCCACAACCTGTACGGGCTGGACATCGACGACCGGGCGGCGCAGCTGGCCTACTTCGCCGTGATGATGAAAGCGCAGTACTATGACAAGCGATTCCTCCGCCGGGAGGATAACCCCACGCCCCATATCTATGCCGTTCAGGAGAGCAACGACATCAGCCGCAGCTGCCTGGACAGCTTTGGTGTTGGGATGGACCGACAGACGTGCGCCGGCGCCCAGGCCCAGCTTTCCGCCCTGTTGGACGGGCTGCGCGACGCCAAGGAGTATGGCTCCATCCTTAACGTGCCGGAGTTCGATTGGAATCTGCTGCGCCGCTTTGTGAGCGCGGTGGCCACGGAGGGGCAGGTCAGCCTGGAGGAAAAAGGCATTTGGGACGCCCAGGCCAAATTGCTGTCCCTCATCGAAATCGGGCAGATGCTGGCACAGAAGTACAGCGTCGTATGCACCAACCCGCCTTATATGGGTTCCTCCGGCATGGGCGGCACGCTGGCGGAGTTTGTGAAAAAGAATTATCCCGACAGCAAGAGCGATCTGTTTGCCGTTTTTATAGAGCGCTGTGGGCAGATGCTGGCCGCAAACGGTTATCAGGCCATGATTACCCAGCATGCGTGGATGTTCCTGTCCAGCTTTGAAAAGTTGCGGACTAAGCTATTGCTGACTGACACAGTTAATATGGCTCATCTGGGCGCACGGGCCTTTGACGAGATCGGCGGCGAGGTGGTGCAGACCACCAGCTTTGTGTTGCGAAAAAGCCATATCCCGGGCTGCAAGGGCGTGTACTGTCGCTTGATCGAGCCGACCACTCAGCAGGGGAAAGCGGATATGTTTCTCTCGGGCGAAAACCGCTACGAGGCCGCGCAGGACAACTTCTCCAAAATCCCCGGCGCCCCAATCGCATATTGGGTGAGCGAAAAAATAGCAGATACGTTTGTTTCGTGCAGATGCATTCGCGATTATGCGGAGCCTAGACATGGAATGTCTACAGGCAATAATGATGTTTGCTTAAAAATTTGGTTCGAAGTCAATATATCTAAAATTATGTTTGATGCCGATTGCTTGGAGATTTTCGATAATTCTGGTTGTAAGTATGCCCCATATAAAAAGGGCGGTTCATTCCGTCTTTGGTATGGCAATAATGATTACATTATTGCCTATGATGCAAGTTCAAGAGAGTATATGAACCATCTGCCAGGCTTTAGATCTTCAAGCACGGGATTTTTTTTCAAGCCATCAATTAACTGGTCAGATGTTAGTTCCTCCTATTTTGGAGTTAGAGTATCCCCAAAGGGTTTTGCTTTTGATGGACGAGGGGCGTCCATGTTTTGTAAAGAATCAGATGCTTTGTATTTAGCAGCTTTGTTGGCGAGTAAGTTTGCATATTTTATCTTAGATATCCTTAATCCAACTTTAACCTTTAATATTGAGAATGTTGCTGCAATTCCTGTTCGTATTGACGAAACACAGATGCAACTAGTCAATGTAAAAGCCAACAAATGTGTCCAATTGTCAAAAAAAGATTGGGATTCCTTTGAAACCTCGTGGGATTTCCAAAAACATCCGTTAATTTAATGAATAGAGATAAAAGAAAATGGACGCAAATGAACAATTTTCTTTGCTTTTTGATCCTGAAATTACGTCATTTTGTGATTATCAGAAACGAGTAGGAGAAATAGGGAAGATCTTTAAAAAATATTATCCGGAATCCAATTTTTTATGTTTTTTTCGCGGCGATGAATTTGGTACAAAAACACAGAGTAAATTTTTTCGCGAGAAAGATATAAGCGAAGAAGTATATATTTTTAAAGAAGGAATTAACAGCAAAAAATATGAGCAGTTTAACATAAGTGCCTGTTCTGAAATTGAGCAATTAGCAATTATGCAGCATTATGGTGGTTGCACACGATTATTGGATTTCAGCGAAGATCCACTGGTGGCTTTGCGTTTTGCTTGTGGCAAGAGTGGCGTGAACGATAATAAGAAGAAAAAAATAACTCTTTATTTTACAAATTACATAAAATTGGAGCCAAACATGTCGCCCACTGACAAAAAAGTAATTACAGCCTTAATGCAAATGGTAACGAGCCAAAACTTGGACTATATCCAAGATGATGATGAAGAAACAAAACGTATCTTAATGCAGGACTATTTTATTAAAATAGAAAGTTGTTCTAAACGGCTAAAGAGACAAAAGGGCCTGTTTTTATTTATGGGAAATCTAACGGATCAACAGTTAATAGAACCGGACGGGAAATTTATAAAAGAAAAAGTAAAGCATCAATTAAGTCCAAACCTTGGCAGAGGGGGAAAATATCCAGGTTTTGTTGGTGTGCTGACCATTTCCGAAAATAGTGTTGTACAAATCAGGCAAGAGCTGGAGCAAACGCCCTGCTATCGTATGGATTATCTTATGGCGGAAGGCAGTGAAAACCATGGGCCAACTAATCTCCGATAAATTCTCCGCCTGGCAGGCGGAGTGCGAAGCCCGGTTCCAGCAGCTCAAGGCCAACGAGGAGAAGCTGAACCGCATCTTCATTGGCATCTACGGCCTTCAGGACGAGCTGACGCCGGACGTGGCGGACAAGGACATTACGGTACATCGGGTGTTCACCACCAGGGACGACGTGCCGGAGTCCATGAAAGGCAGCGCCTATGTCCGCACCCTTCGGGACGAGATCGTATCCCTGATCTCCTACGCCGTGGGCTGTATGTTCGGCCGCTACTCGCTGGACGTGGAGGGCCTCGCCTACGCCGGCGGAGACTGGGACGCCTCTAAATACCGGACGTTCCAGCCGGACAAGGACGGCATTCTGCCCATCAGCGGGGACGCTTATTTTGAGGACGACATCGTGACCCGCTTTGTGGAGTTTGTGAAGACGGTCTACGGCGCGGACACGCTGGAGGAAAACCTCCAGTTCGTGGCCGACGCGCTGGGCGGGCAGGGCAAGTACGCCCGGGATGTGATTCGGGCGTATTTCATAAACGGCTTTTATGCCGACCACCTGAAAACCTATCAAAAACGCCCCATTTACTGGCTGTTCGACTCCGGCAAAAAGAACGGCTTCAAGGCGCTCATCTATATGCACCGCTACAACAAGGATACGCTGGCCCGCATCCGCACGGACTACGTGTACGAGCAGCAGGAGCGTTACCGCGCCCGCATCGAGCAGCTGGAGCGCCAGCTGGAGACCGCGGACGGCGGCGCCCGGGCGAAGCTGAACAAGCAGCTGTTGCAGCTGCGGGAGCAGGAGGCGGAGGTGCTGGCCTACGAAGAGAAGATCGGGCACCTGGCCGACCAAAAAATCGAGATCGACCTGGACGACGGCGTAAAGCACAATTACGCCATCTTTCAGGAGGTGCTGGCTAAAATCAAGTAAAGGGGCGAGCAGACGATGGAGCTGACCGAAATCACACAGGAGCTGAACCGGCGCTTTGCGGCGCCGCTGCCCGACTTTTATCCCCGCCGCATCCTGGTCTGGAAGGACGAGGAGGGGGAGTTTGCGGACAAGCTGGAGGACCTTGCGCTGGAAAACGCCAAGCTGGTGGTTCTGGACGGGAGGAATCAGTTTTACGCCAAAAAGCTGATCGCCCGAGAGGAAAAGGACAGCAATTTGCTGCTCTATTGCCCCCTCTCCTACGACGACCCGGAGGACAACTGGCTGCTGGATGTGGAGCTTTACAGCGAGGTGATCCGCTTCGACCTGCTCTCCTCCTGGCTTATGGAAATGGGCATGGACGACACGCCGTCCATACGGGAGGCGGTGAAAAAATTCCGCGGGTTTTTCAGCGCCGCGCCCCACCGCAGAAAGGTGGAGGCGATGGAAAAGCACATCACAAAGCCCGCCCAGGTGGGGCTGGTGGTGCTGGCTGGCCTTTGCGGTGAGAAGGACCCCACGCCCGCCAACATCCTGCGCCGGGTCATGATGGGCGGCGCCGCAACAGCGGACAACGCGGTTTATCAAGCCATTGTGAGAAACGAGGCTGTGGACGCGTTTTGGGATCTAGCCCAGCAGATGACCGGTTATCAGAAGGGAAAGACGCCCTCCATGGAGCAGTTGACGCTGCATATCCTGATGACTGCCTGCGCCCAGACCATGCCCGCGGAGTATCTGCGGGGGCTGGAAAAACATATCTCCTCTGCCCATAAAAGCGCCTGTTACGATATCCTTCACCGCTGGCTGAACGGCCCGGACAAAACCGCTTTTGTGCCCGTTGCCGAGTATGTGGAGGAGACCCTTGCCCTGCACCAGCGTTTTTTGGCGCTGGAGGCCCGGGACTTGATGGATACGGAGTGTTTCCCCTGCATCGACGGTATCATTCTCTTTAAGCTCATGGACGAGATCGGTAATAACATTATCAACCCGGACATCATACAGGATGTGGTGGCCCGCCGAAAAACGACGGCATGGTACGGCGAGGTGGAGGATTTTTACGAGGGCCTTTTGCAGCTGGCCAACCTGTACGCGTTCTTTTCTGCCCATGGAGACGGCTTTCACACCGTGGAGCCACAAAAGATTTGGCAGGAATATACGGGGTCTTATTATCTTATGGACACCTATTACCGCCGGTTCCACTGCTGTTACGCGAATATCAAGCTCGGCGAGCACTTTGAGCTGGAAGACGCCTTCAAAACAGTGGCGGCGGCGGCGGAGCGGCTCTATGCAGGCTGGTTTCTGGGCCAGCTGGGCGGCAGCTGGTCGGCGGCCTGCGAGGCGGAAATGAGCGCTTATGGGCGGATTTCCGGCGTTTCCCAGCAGACGGAATTCTACCGCAGCCATCTGTTCAGCGACAGCGTGGCGACGGCGGTGATCATCTCGGACGCGCTGCGCTACGAGGTCGCCGCAGAGCTGGCCAAAAAGCTGGAGCTGGAAAACCACGGAAACGTAAAGCTGAAGAGCTGCGAGGCTCTGTTCCCGACAAGCACAAAATACGGCATGGCGGCGCTGCTGCCCCACGAGACCCTATCGGTGGAGCGGAAAGGCGGGGCGCTGGCGGTTTTGGCCGACGGGATCCCCACGGAGATGGGCTACCGCGAAAAGCTTCTGAAAAGGCGCAGTGCGGACAGCAAGCTGTTCCGCTTCAAGGAGTTTTCCAACATGAGCGGCCCTGAACGCCGGGATGCTGTGCGGGGAATCAGCGTTGTTTACATTTATCATGATGTGATTGACGACGCCGGGCACTCCGGCAACGCCAGCAAGGTTTTTGGGGCCTGCGACACCGCCATCAACGAGCTGAAGAAGCTGGTGAAGGATGTGGTCAACTGCAACATTGGCCGAATTTTCATCACCGCCGATCATGGGTTCCTTTACACGGACGCGCCGCTGAAGGAGAGCGACAAGGTTGCCAAAAGCGGGTTTGAGAAGGACGCCGTGGAGCTTGACTCACGATATGTTCTTGTAAATAGGGGGGCTGCCCCCGATTTTCTGATGCCGGTTAAATTTTTGGGCGGCACCACGGACTACGACGCCTTTGCCCCGCGCGACAGCATTCGCATCACATCCGGCGGCTCTAAAAATTATACCCACGGCGGCATCAGCTTGCAGGAGCTGGTGGTTCCAATCATCGAATACGGCCATGTGCGGACGACGACAGTGGAGTATAAGCGAAACAAAAGCAAGTACGACACCAGGCCGGTCACGATAGAAATTCTGTCCTCGGCCAGGAAAACCAGCAATATGATCATTCCGGTCAATTTTTTTCAAAAGGAAGCCGTTGGAGGCAACCGCGAGGCCGCGACCTATATCCTGCATTTTGAGGATGGCGTGGGCACAACAATCAGCGACGTGCAGACCATCATTGCGGACAAGGAAGAACCAGACAATCGCAGCCGGCAGTTCCGCCTGACCTTTCACTTGAAGCAGGCAAGGTATGATAAGGACAAGGCGTATTTCCTTGTGATTGAGGACAAGGCCGGCAAGCAGGCTCCCGTTCGAGTGCCGTTTGTAATCGACATTGCGTTTACTCTGGGAGACTTTGACTTTTTTGTATAAAAGGCGGTGGAAGAATAAGATGCTTGAATTTTTGAGCAAGGATACCGCGCAGACGGCTTGCGCATCACCTGCGGCGGATAAAGCTGCGCTTGCAGAGGCGGAGGCGCTTCCACCGCGGGAGGTAATACAGAAAAAGCTCCGGGCCAATTACGATGGAAAAATCGTCCGCAAGGATCTGACAAAAAAGATCAAAGAGGGGGCGAACGTCCCCACGTATGTGCTGGAATTTTTGCTGGGACAATATTGCAATTCGGACGATGAAGCCGTTGTGGAGGACGGCGTGGAGAAGGTGAAAAATATCCTCTCCGCCAACTTTGTACGACCGGATGAGGCGGAAAAGACCATTTCTCTGCTGCGCAGCAAGGGGAGTTACACCGTGATCGACAAGATCACGGTGCGGCTGGATGTGAAGCATGACACATACCTTGCGGAATTTTCCAATCTTGGCTTGCATGGCATCGAAATCTCCGAATGGTATGCGGAAACCTATGACCGCCTGCTCTGCGGCGGGATTTGGTGTATGATCCAACTGGAATATGAATTCAACGAGGAAGAGCATAACGAAAGCCCCATCAAAATTGCGAATCTGAAACCAATCCAGCTGCCCAGTATCGACATAGACCAGCTTAAAGCCGGCCGGAAAGCATTTACGCAGCAAGAGTGGACGGACGTTCTTCTGCGCTCTATGGGCATGGAAGCGGACGAGCTGAGCAAGCGGGAAAAAATGCTGCTGATCACCCGGCTCATCCCGCTGGTGACGAACAACTTCAATCTCTGCGAGCTGGGGCCGAGAAGCACGGGGAAATCTTATGTGTACAAGGAGCTGTCGCCGAACAGTATCCTGGTGTCCGGCGGGCAGACCACAGTCGCCAACCTGTTTTATAACATGGGGAAAAAGTCGGTTGGGCTGGTGGGCCTGTGGGATTGCGTGGCCTTTGACGAGGTCGCGGGCATCAAGTTCAAGGATAAAGACGGCATCCAAATCATGAAAGACTATATGGCCTCGGGCTCTTTTGCCAGAGGAAAGGAAGAAAAGGCGGCATCCGCGTCGATGGTGTTTGTTGGCAATATCAATCAAAGTGTCGATGTCATGCTGAAAACGTCCAGCCTGTTTGCACCGTTCCCGCCGGAGATGGGCATGGATACCGCTTTTTTGGACCGGATGCACTGCTATCTGCCCGGCTGGGAGATCCCCAAATTTCGCCCGGAGCATTTTACGAATGACTACGGGTTCATCTCTGATTATCTTGCGGAGCTGATGCGGGAGCTTCGCAAGGAACAATATGGCGACGCTCTGGACAAGTATTTCCGATTGGGCAAGGATTTGAACCAACGGGATGTGATTGCGGTCAGAAAGCTGATGGACGGTTACATCAAGCTGCTTTATCCCGACGGGGGCTTTTCCAAAGAACAGCTGGAAGAGCTTTTGCGGCTTTCGTTGGAGCTTCGCCGCCGGGTGAAGGAACAATTGAAGAAGCTGGGCGGCATGGAATTTTACGATGTCAATTTTTCTTACATTGACCTGGAGACAAACGAGGAACGGTATGTCTCTGTTCCGGAGCAGGGCGGGGGAAAGCTGATCCCGGACGGTATCTGCAATCCGGGGCAAATTTATACGGTATCGGGCGCACCGGGCGGAATGATTGGCGTTTACCGGCTAGAATCACAAATGTTGCCGGGCACCGGCAAATTTATGCACACCGGGCTGGGAAACAGCAGGGGCGCCAAGGAGGCCGCGGTGACAGCGATGAATTATCTGAAAGCAAATGGCGGACGAATCAGCGGAGCCATCAGCACGACGACAAAGGATTATATCATCAATTATCAGGATATGCAGGGCATCGGGATGACGGAGCGGCTTACACTGGCAACGCTTTTGGCGCTGTGCTCCATTGCCATTGGAAAGCCCACGGTAAGCAATCTGGCCGTGCTGGGCGACGTGTCCATCAGCGGGACCACAATGAAGGTCGAGAACCTTGCCAACACACTTCAGGTCTGCCTGGACAGCGGCGCTGTGAAGATCCTGCTGCCAATGACCTCGGCGGGCGACCTTGGAACCGTTCCGGCGGAGCTGCTGGGGCATTTCAATCTGATTTTTTACCAGTCGCCGCAGGATGCCGTTTACAAGGCGCTGGGTGTGGATTAGAGGAGGCGTGAATAATGGCACAGCGCAAAAAGGATGGAAAATACATCAATTTAAAAATTGACAGACAGATTTACGACGCCTTTGAAAAGTACGCCGAGGAAAAGGGACAAACAAAAACGATGGCGCTGGAACGGATTTTGAAGGAATATCTCCGCGAGCATTGTGCGAAAGAAGAGTAACTTGCCAAGTATGCCGCTGAGCGGCAAAAAAGGACCGGGGCCTGACGGCGCCGGTCCTTTTTTGCGGGGAGTGGCCGCTTTACTTTTCAGCGATGGCTTCGATCTCGCACAGCGCGCCCTTGGGCAGGTCCTTGACCGCCACGCAGCTGCGGGCGGGCTTGGAGGTAAAGTATTTGGCGTATACCTCGTTGAACGCGGCGAAGTCGCCCATGTCGGCTAAAAAGCAGGTGGTCTTGACCACCTTGTCGAAGCCGGCGCCGGCGGCCTCCAGAATGGCGCCCACGTTTTTGCAGCTCCATTCGGCCTGCGCGGCAATGCCCTGGGGCATGGCGCCGGTGGCGGGGTCCACGGGCAGCTGGCCGCTGGTGATGACAAGGCCGTTCAGCTCGTACCCCTGGGAGTAGGGCCCGATGGCGCCGGGGGCTTTTTCGGTATTGATGATCTTCATGGGTGTTTATCCTCCTAAAAATAAGGGTTCCAATACGCGGCAGCCACCCTGCAACAGGATGGCTGCCGGTTTTTAATTATAGCAGGTATGCCGTAAAAATCAAGCTTCTTTGCCCGCGGCGGTCTTGGCGGCCACGGCGTTCTTGAGCCAATCCTTGCCCTCGACCAGGCGGGCGACGATCATGGAGGCAATGGTGTCGCCGGAGGCGTTCAGGCAGGTGGCGGCAGGGTCAAACAAAAAGCCCAGGGTGGCGATCAGGGGGAAGGCCTCGGCCGGGAAGCCGAACAGGCTGACGATGAGCATTTCGCCCACCAGCCCGCCGCCGGGCGCGCCGGACAGCACGAAGGCGGACAGGACCGCCACAACGATGGCCATGCCATAGGTGCCCACACCGGTGAAGGGGATCCCGAACACGCCGAAGAGGAAGGCAATCTTGACGATGGAGCTGAGCACGGAGCCGTCCATGTGGGCGGTGGCGCCCAGGGGCAGGACCAGGTCGCTCACGTCTTTGGGAACGCCGATCTCCTCGCAGGCCTCCTTGTTCACGGGCAGGGTAGCCACCGAGCTTTGGGTGGCAAAGGCGGTGACGGCGGGGGCGAAAATGCTTTTGAGCATGCGCTTTACGCCCAGCTTACCGCCGGCGAACAGGGCGTACAGCGGGAAGAAAATGAGCACGTACAGAAGGCACAGGGGATAGTACACGGCCATGGAGCGGCCGTAATCGCCCAGAAGCTGGGGGCCGAACTCACCGATCAGGTTTGCAAAATAGGCGCCCAGGCCGATGGGGGCGATGACCATGATCAGCCCCACGAACTTCATCACAATTTCGTTCAGGTTGGCCAGAAGCTTGCCCACCGGGCTTTCATCGCCGCCGCAGGCGGACACGCAGAAGCCGAAAATGATGGCGAACACGATCAGGGGCAGCATGTTGCTGCGGCTGAGCAGATCGGGGAAGTCGCTCACGGTGAGGCTATTGACCAGCATGTCGGCTGCGCTTTGCATCTCGCCCATTTCGGCCTCGCCCATCTGGATGTTGGTGCCGGCGGAGGGACTGAAAATGTTGACCCAGGTGAGCACGCACACGCCGGCAATGGCGCCGGTGGCCAGGAAGGTGAGGATGGTGCTGCCCAGGATCTTGCCCAGGCGCTTCATGTTCATCATGCTGCCCACGGCGGACGCGATGGACACGAACACCAGCGGCACCACAATGGTGAACAGCAGGTTCAAAAAGATGTCGCCCACGGGCTTTACAAATTTGCCCGCGGCGGGGGAGATGATGCCCAGGATGGAGCCCACTGCGATGCCGCCCAGCAGCAGGATGGGAAGCTTGTACTGGTCCCAGAAGGATTTTTTCTTGGTCGCTTTGTTTGCCATGATTTACTCTCCTTTTCTCTTGTTGCGTTCCAAAGCGCGCCCGGGGCCCGGGCCCGCAAAAAACCAAACTTACAGGGCGTGGACCGCGGCTTCCAGCTGCTTTAAGGCCTGCTCCAGCACACTGCGCGGGCAGGCCGCGTTCAGCCGCATATAGCCGGACAGGCTGCGCCCAAAGCTGCAGCCCTCGTTCAGGCCGAGGCCCGCCTTTTCGATCATGAAGCGGCGCAGTTCCTCGTTGGAAAGGCCCAGCTCGCGGCAATCCAGCCATACGAGATAGGTGGCGTCCGGCAGAGAGGGCTTGACGCCGGGAATGTGGGAGGCGCAGTAGCTGCGGATGAAGTCGAAGTTGCCGCTGATGTATTCCAGCAGCTGCTCCAGCCACTCCTCGCCCTCGTTGAAGGCGGTCTCCATGGCGGTAAGGCTGAAGGCGTTGTTGCGGTGAATGTCCATGCAGGCCCAGAACTTGTCGAAAATCTCTTTCATGCGCAGGTTGGGGAACACGGTGGTGGAGGCCTGCAGGCCGGCCAGGTTGAAGGTTTTGGTGCCGGAGATGCAGGTGATGACCTGCGCCGCGGTCTCGGGGGAAAGGCTGGCGGTGGGAATGTGTTTTTTGCCGTGGAAGACCAGGTCGGAGTGAATTTCGTCGCTTACCAGGAACACGTTATGCTTACGGCACAGCCCGGCCATGCGGGTGAGTTCTTCGCGGGTCCACACGATGCCCAGGGGGTTGTGGGGGCTGCACAGCAGGAACATGCTCACCTGGGGCAGCTTTGCCTCGAAGTCGGCCCAGTCGATGGTCCATTTACCGTCCTTTTCCACCAGCTGGTTTTCCACCACGGTGCGGTTCCAGGCCTCGGTCACATCATAAAATTCCGAATAGACGGGGGTCTGGATGAGCACCTTGCTGCCGTCGGGCGTGAACAGCCGCACCAGGGCGCTGAGCGCGGGCACCACGCCCAGGCTCCAGCTCACAAGGTTTTGGTCGATGGTCCAGCCGTTGCGGCGCTGCTGCCAGCCGCAGATGGCCTGGAAGTAGCTGGCCGGCCGGCTGGTGTAGCCCCAGATGCCCTCCTGCGCCCGGGCGGTGAGTGCGTCGATGATGGGCTGGGCGGTCTGGAAGTCCATGTCGGCGATCCAAAGGGGGATCACCTGATCGGTGCCGAACTTTTTTGTGCGCTCGTCGTATTTGGCGGCCCGGTTGCCGGTGCGGTCCACGACCTTGTCGAAATCGTATTTCATGTGGTTAGAATACCTGCCTTTCCTGCTGTATGAAGTGTGGAGCGGTTTCAAAAAAATGAAACGGCTGTCGCTGAATAGTTAAGCAATTTCCGTGCCAAAAGTAAGAAAAAGTTAAAAATATCCACGAGAAATTGTTCGGTATACCAATATTTTGGAAGCCTTTACAAAAACCAAAAGATGGATTTGGCAAAAATGCCCTGGTCCCGGGCAGGGCCAGGACCAGGGCATCCAGCGGTTTCAAAAATCGCGCCAAAAGAATTGGTTGGAATTGGTTGAGATGACTTTGACCAAAAGCGGCGGGGATCACAGGGCGCCCCGCTGGCAGGCGCTGCGGCCCTGGGGGGTGAGGCGGGTGCCGCCCCGCCCCCGGCTGACGCGGGCCAGCCCCTCGGCGGCAAGAGCGGCCAGAATGCGCCGCACCTCCTGCTGGGAAAGGGGGAAGCGCTCGGCCCGGGCCGCCTGCAAAATGGCCTCGCGCCCCAGCGCCGCACAGCGGCAATCGGCGGCATAGAGCTGGTGCAGCACGAACCGGCGGGCTGCCGCATCCACCGCCGCGGGGCCGGGGCCAACCGCCGGCGCGGGAAGGGCGGCGCTGGCGGGAATGGCGGGCACGGCTGCGCCCGGAAGCTCCTGCCGGGGCAGGTAGCGGAAGGTGGGAGGCAGATCGCCGGGCAGGATCAGTTGGTTGCCGGTATAACTGAAATATTCCACCACGTTGCGCAGCTCCCGGATGTTGCCGCGCCACTGGTGGCTGGCAAGAAGCCCACGCACCTGGGGAGAGAGCTCAAAATCCACCCCGCTTTTTTGGCGGAAGTGATCCAGAAGCAGGAACAGGTCGTCGCCCCGCTCGCGCAGGGGCGGGATCAGGGCCGGCAGGGTGTTCAGGCGATAGTAAAGATCGCGCCGGAAGCTGCCGTTTTCGACGCGCTGCTCCAGATCCTCGTTGGTGGCGGCCACGATGCGCACGTCCACGCAGATGATCTGGTTGCCGCCCACCCGCATGATCTCGCGCTCCTGCAAAACGCGCAGCAGCTTGACCTGCAGGGCCGGGCTCATGCCCTCCACCTCGTCCAAAAACAGGGTGCCCTTGTGGGCGAACTCAAACAGGCCGGGCTTGCCGCCCCGCCGGGCGCCGGTGAAGGCACCGTCCTCGTAGCCGAACAGCTCGCTCTCCAGCAGGTTTTCCGGCATGGCGGCGCAGTTGATGGCCACAAATGGCCCCGCGGCCCGGGGCGAGGCGTTGTGCACGGCGTGGGCGAAGAGCTCTTTGCCGGTGCCGGTCTCGCCGATCAGCAGGATGGGCAGGTCGGTGGCGGCCATGCGCTTTACAATGTTTACGCTGCGCTGGATGGCGGGCGAGGAGCCCAGCACGTCGGCAAAGGTGTATTTGGCCCGCAGGCCCTTGTGCAGCAATTGGCTGCGCAGCTCGTTCTGGCGCTTTTCAGCGTCGTTAAAGCTTTGCAGGCTGGCAAACGCGCCGATGCATTCGCCGCCCCGCAGCACCGGCGCCACCGTGACGTTTACATTGGCGCCGCCCGCCCGCACCACCCGGGCGGGCAGCGGCTTTTTGGCCTTCAGGCATTCCACAAACGGGATAAAGGGGTATACCTCGCCGGCGCGCCGGTGAAGCGCCAGCTTGCAGCTGACCTTGGTGATCTCTTCGGCTTTTTTGTTGCAGGCGAACACCTCGCCGGTCTCGGTTACGCCCACCAGGCCTTCGTCCAGGATCTCCATGAGCAGCTCAAACTGGCTTTCCAGCCGGCGGCTGCGGTTGAACATTTGGTCGTAGCTGTAGGTGTTGGCGGCCACCGCCGCCTGGTAGGCGCGGAACTGGGGGCTTTCCAGCAGTTCGTCCATCCCCAGGCGCAGCGCGGCTTCGGTCATGGTGGAGGCGGTGCAGACACGCTGGCCGATGTCCATTACTTTTTTTGCGCCTGCGGGCACATAACGCTGTTCCTGCGGGGTGATCACCAGGTCAAAGCCCGCGGCGTCGGCGGGGCTTGTGCAGCCGGGATAGAACATCTCGAATTCCAACTGGTTCACCCCCAGCTGGTTCAGGCGGCTCACAGCCTCGCGGGCCATCTTGTCGCTCAGGTTCACAAACAGGGCGCGGGTGCCGGCGGGCAGCTGCTGCAACTGGCGAACGACCTCCCACAAAAAGGTGACCTGGATCTCCATGATCTCGCCGTTGATGGGCACATATTGGTGCAGATCGCCCACCGACTCGAACGCATCGGTGGAAACCATGTAAAGATCGGCTTTTTTCAAGCGGGCGACCGAGCCGTCCCGCACGCTGTAGGAGGTCACAAAAACACGGTCTCCGAAGAGATCCCGGACCTGCTGCGCGTAAAATTGCCCGGCACGGGCATCCAGAGAAACGATCGCCACGGATTTTTTCATGGGAACACCTACTTTGACCAATTTGTTTAACCAATTTTCTGCCTGTGCTTCTTATTTTGCGGTATTCCGGGTTAAAATGTCAAGGAAAAGTGCGAAAAAGTGAAAATATTTTGATGGCATGATATAATTGGAATAAAAATTGCTTAATAGAAAAATAAAACCATTTTAATGGTACCGCCGGCCGGCGGGGAAGGAGAGATACTGCGATGTTGACAAAACAGGAAATGCTGGAACTGCTGCGGCAGGAGGTGGTGCCGGCGCTGGGCTGCACCGAACCCGTGTGTGTGGCGCTTGCTGCGGCAGACGCGCGCCGCGCCGTGGGGGGCGAGGTGCTTTGCATCGAGGTGCAGGCGAGCCCGGGCGTTTATAAAAACGGGATGTCGGTGGGAATCCCCGGTTTTGACCGGGTGGGGCTGAAATATGCCGCGGCGCTGGGCGCCTGTTTGGGGAACCCGGAAAAGGGCCTGCAGCTGCTGGAAGCCATGAGCGGCGAGGTGCGCGCCCAGGCGGTGCGCCTGGTGGAGGAAAACCGGGTGAACGTGACGGTGGCTGGGGAAGAGGAGCAGCTGTATGTGCGGGCCCAGGTCACCACCGGCAGGGGAGTGGGAGTGAGCGTGATCCGCAATTCCCACGCCAACATCGTGTTCACCAGCGCCGACGGGCGGGTGCTGCTGGAAAAAGAGTGTGTGCAGGGCGGCGGCGACGAGCTGCACGAAAAGCTTAAAGCCATGACCGTGGCCGGAATCCGGCGCCTTGTAGAACAGGCAGAGGCGGGCGAGCTGGACTTTATGCTGGAGGGCGCCCGGATGAACGGCGCTTTGGCCGATTATGGCCTGGAGCACCGCTTGGGCATCGGCATTGCTGACACCCTGAAGGGCCAGCTGGGAACGGGGATGCTGGGGGATGGGCTGATGGGGAACACCATGGTGCGGGTAGCCTCCAGCGCGGAGGGCCGCATGAGCGGATGCCCCTATGCGGTGATGAGCAGCGCCGGCAGCGGCAACCACGGCATCACGGCGATCATTCCGGTGGTGGAGATGGCGGAGCATTTGAATGCAGGCAAGGACGCCACGGCACGGGCGCTTGCGTTCTCGCATCTGCTGAATGTGTACATCAAGCTGTTCACCGGCAAGCTGAGCGCCACCTGCGGGTGCGGGGTGAGCGCCGCGGCAGCGGCCAGCGCGGCCATGGTGTGGCTGATGGGCGGCAGCGACGACCAGATCGGCGCTGCGATTGTGAACATGAGCGGCAATTTGACCGGGATGATCTGTGATGGAGGAAAGATCGGCTGCGCACTCAAACTGGCTACCGCCTCCAGCGCGGCACTGATGTGCGCCTATCTGGCAATAAACAGCGTGGCGCTTGCCCCCACCGACGGGATCTGCGCCGCCACCCCGGAGCAGGCGATCCGCAACATGGGGCGGGTGAGCAACCCGGGTATGGTGGAGACCGACCGGACCATTCTGGGGATTATGATGGAAAAGGACCAGGGCAGCTTGTAAACAGCGAGGAGGCCGGCGGTATGGCGATTAAAACCGAACAAAAGCAAAGCCAGAGGCTGGCGCTGAACCGGCAGCTGTAAACAGCGAGGAGGCCGGCGGTATGGCGATTAA
>OFOK01000604.1_pt1 | contig 34498 bp, 30 predicted proteins | sample 1542001 | NCBI WGS metagenome assembly OFOK01 (sample SAMN04209242, study PRJEB22552) | human gut metagenome | biome: gut; material: feces | host: Homo sapiens | place: USA: Oklahoma
GGGCCGGCCGGCCCCGGCGGCGCGGGATAAAAAGGAGAAGTGCCTATGCGCGCCGCCACCACCTGGCAGGACTATGAACTGATCGACGCCACCTGCGGCAACCGCCTGGAGCGCTGGGGCAGCGCACTGCTGGTGCGCCCCGACCCCCAGGTGGTCTGGAAGAGCGCTGAAAAAAGCCCCCTGTGGCAAAAGGCGGACGCGGTGTATCACCGCTCGGAAAAGGGGGGCGGCCAGTGGGAGTACCGCCGCCGCCTGCCGGAAAAATGGAAGATCGGCTGCGGGGAGCTGACCCTGGTGGTAAGCCCCACCGGCTTTAAGCACACGGGCGTATTCCCCGAGCAGGCGGTGAACTGGGCCTGGTATGGGCAGAAAATCCGGGGCGCCGGCCGCCCGGTGCGGGTGCTGAACCTGTTCGGCTATACCGGCGGGGCAACCCTGGCCTGCGCCGCCGCCGGGGCCAGCGTGTGCCATGTGGACGCGAGCAAGGGGATCGTGGCCTGGGCGCGGGAGAACGCGCAGGCCAGCGGCCTTGCGGGCGCGCCCATCCGCTGGATTGTGGACGACTGCGCCAAATTTGTGGCGCGGGAGGCGCGCCGCGGCAGCCGGTACGACGCGCTGATTATGGACCCGCCCAGCTACGGCCGCGGCCCGGGGGGCGAGGTTTGGAAGCTGGAGGACAGTATCTACGACCTGATCCGCCTGTGCGCCGGGGTGCTGAGCGAGCGGCCGCTCTTTGTGGCGGTGAACAGCTACACCACCGGGCTTTCACCCGCGGTGATGGAATACATGCTGCGGGACACCCTGTGCGAAGAACACGGCGGCACGACCGGCTGCGACGAGATCGGCCTGCCGGTGACCAGTACCGGCGGGGTGGTGCCCTGTGGGGCCACCGCCCTTTGGCAGGACGAAACCTGAGCGAACGGCACAACGAGAGAGAGGCGGGAAAAGCATGGAGATGATCGAGGCGCGCGGTGTGAGCTTTCGCTATTCACCCGAGAGCCCGTGGGCCGTGGACGGCGCATGCGTGACGGTGAAGAAGGGGGAGTTTGTGGCAGTGCTGGGAGCCAACGGGTGCGGCAAAAGCACCCTGGCAAAGCACTTCAACGCCATTTTACTGCCCGAGGCCGGCACCGTTCTGGTGGAGGGCATGGACACCGCGGACGAGGCGCACCTGTATGACATCCGCCAGAAGGTGGGCATGGTGTTCCAGAACCCGGACAATCAGATCGTGGCCACCGTGGTGGAAGAGGACGTGGCCTTTGCGCTGGAAAACCTGGGCGTGCCCCCGGCCGAGATCCGCACCCGCATCGACGACGCCATGCAGATGGCGGGCATTTACAAGCACCGGGAAAAGGCGCCGCACAAGCTTTCGGGCGGGCAGAAGCAGAGGGTAGCCATTGCGGGCGTGATCGCCATGCGGCCGGACTGCCTGGTGCTGGACGAGGCCACCGCCATGCTGGACCCCCGGGGCCGGGAAAAGGTGATGGAAACCATCCGCCGCCTGAACCGGGATTTCGGCATCACCGTGGCGGCAATCACCCATTATATGGACGAGGCGGCCCAGGCCGACCGGGTGCTGGTGATGAGCGAGGGCCGGGTGGTTTTGGAGGGCACCCCCAAGGAGGTGTTCCGCCAGACCGAGCGCATGCGGGGGCTGCACCTGGACGTGCCCCAGGCCACCGAGCTGTGCTGTGAGCTGGCAAAGGCCGGGGTGGAGCTGCCGGGGGATATCATCAACGAGGACGAGTGCGCGGCGGCGCTGTACGAGCTGCTGAAATAGCTGAAAAGGGCCCGGGGCGGGCCGGAGGGGGCGCGGGCGCCCCGCGGGAAAGAGATAGGACGTGAGCAATATGGCTGCCATTATTGAAACAAAGGGCCTGACCCATATTTACAACGCAGGGATGCCGGACGCCACCACCGCGCTGGAACATGTGGATTTTGCGGTGGAGGAGGGCGACTTTGTGGGGATCATCGGCTCCACAGGGTCGGGAAAATCCACCCTCATCACCCACTTCAACGGCATTTTGAAGCCCACCAGCGGGCAGGTGCTGGTGGCCGGGCAGGATATCTGGGAAAAGCCCGGCGACATCCGCCGGTTCCGCTTTATGGTGGGGCTTGTGTTCCAGTACCCCGAATACCAGCTGTTTGAGGAAACGGTGTACAAGGACATTGCCTTCGGGCCCAAAAACATGGGGCTGGACGAAGAAGAGGTGGATCGCCGGGTGCACCGGGCCGCCGCCTTTGCGGGCCTGCCGGAGGAATACCTTGGCCGCAGCCCGTTTGAGCTTTCGGGCGGGCAGAAGCGCCGGGTGGCCATTGCGGGGGTCATGGCGATGGAACCGCGCATTTTGGTGCTGGACGAGCCCGCCGCAGGCCTGGACCCCGAGGGCCGCGACACCATTTTGACCCAGGTGAAGCGCTACCACAAGGAGACCGGCACCACCGTGCTGCTGGTGAGCCACTCGATGGAGGATATTGCCAAATATGCAAACCGGGTGCTGGTGATGGACCAGCGCAGCGTGGCCATGTACGACACGGTGGAGAATGTGTTTGCCCGGGCGGACGAGCTGCTGGGGCTGGGGCTGTCGGTGCCGCAGGTGACCAAGGTGTTTTTGAAGCTGCGGCAGATGGGCCTTGCGCTGCCGCAGGACGTTTATACCGTGCCCTACGCGGTCAAGACCATTCTGGCCGCGCTGGAGCAAAAACGCGGGAAGGGGGCGGCCGGATGCTGAGGGATATCACCATTGGCCAGCACTTCCCGGGCAATTCGGTGGTGCACAACACCGACCCGCGGCTGAAAATCCTGCTGGTCATCGGCTATATCGTGCTGCTGTTCACGGTGACGAACCTGCTGGGGCTGGCGCTGAGCCTTGCGCTGCTGACCGTTCTGTATCTGGTGGCAAAGATCCCCCTGAAGCTTATTCTGAAAAGCCTGAAGCCCATTCTGCCCATCGTGATCTTCACGGCGGTGCTGAACCTGTTCTTTATGGGGGGCGAGGGGCAGCCCCTGTGGCAGTTTTGGGTGTTCAAGATCTACAAAGAGGGCATTGTGTACGCGGTGTTTATGAGCGTGCGCATTGTGGCGCTGATTGCGGGCACCAGCCTGCTGACCTACACCACCAGCCCCATTGTGCTGACCGACGCCATTGAGCGGCTGCTGAAGCCCTTTGCAAAGCTGCACCTGCCGGTGCACGAGCTGGCCATGATGATGACGATTGCGCTGCGGTTCATCCCCACCCTGATCGAGGAGACGGACAAGATCATGAACGCGCAGAAGGCCCGGGGCGCCATGCTGGACACCGGAAAGCTGACCGAGCGGGTCAAGGCCATGGTGCCTATTCTGATCCCGCTGTTTATCTCGGCCTTTCGGCGGGCGGACGAGCTGGCCATGGCCATGGAGTGCCGGTGCTACCGGGGCGGCGACGGCCGGACCCGGTTGAAGGTGCTTAAATTCCAGGGGCGCGACTGGCTGGTGCTGGCGGTGTGCCTGGCGGCGTTCGGGGCGGTGTGGGCCACCCGTTACCTGCTGCCGCGGGTGATCTAGCCATGAACATCCTGCTTGATCTGAGCTTTGACGGCAGCGGCTTTTGCGGCTTCCAGGTGCAGAAAAACGGCCGCTCGGTGTGCGAGGCGGTGCAAAACGCGCTGGAGGCGGTGCTGGGCGAGCGGCCGGACGTAAAGGGCTGTTCCCGCACCGACGCCGGGGTGCACGCGCTGCACTATGCCCTGAGCTTTTGCGCCGCGCCCGCGGTATCGCTGGAAAAGCTGCCGCTGGCGCTGAACCAGAACCTGCCCCCGGCCATTCGGGTGAACAGCGCGCGGCAAGCGCCGGAGGGCTTTCACGCCCGGTACGCCGCCCACGCCAAGACCTACGTGTACCGCATCTGGAACAGCCCGATCGACAGCCCGTTTGAGGCCGGGTATTATTACAGGGCGCCCGGGGCGCTGGATGTTGCGGCCATGCAGCAGGCGGCGGACCACTTTGTGGGCAGGCACGATTTTTTGAGCCTGTGCGCGGCGAACTGCGAGGCGGCAAAGCGGGGCAGCACGGTGCGCACCATCACCCGCTGCCAGGTGGAGCGGGCCGGTGCGCTGGTGAGCATTACCGTGACCGCGGACGGCTACTTATACAACATGGTGCGCATTTTGGCCGGCACCCTGCTGCGGGCGGGCCAGCACAAGCTGGAGCCCGGGGCGGTGCCCGCGCTGCTGGAGGCCCGGGACCGGGCGAAGGCGGGCCCCACGCTGCCTGCCCAGGGCCTGTTTTTAAAGAGCGTGGAATATGAAATCTGACACGAGGGAGGGCCTGCGCCTTGAGCAAACAGACACACGGCGAGGGCGCGAACCTGACCCGCATTACCGAGCTGCGCCGGCGGCGCAGGGCGCGCAAGCTGCGCAGCGCGCTGCTGCTGGCAGCGGCAGTGCTGGCGGTGGCGGCGTATTTTACAGGCGTTTACAGCGAGGCGCTGGCCGCGGCGGGAGAGGCGTTCGATTCGGTGCGGATCGCGCTGGCGCCGGCAGCGGGCTGGCCGGTGAAGACCGGCGTGCCCGAGGTGGTGCAGCTGGAGGGGCTGGCCGGCGGTTTTGTGGAGCTGGGCAAGCAGGACCTGGTGGTTTATTCCGGCGGGGGAAACCGGCTGCGCAGCATCCAGCACGGGTATGCGCGCCCCGCCCTGAGCGCCGGCAACAGCCGCTTTTGCATTTACAGCCGGGCGGGGTATGAGCTGCGGGTGGAAAGCCGCAGCCGCACCCTTTCGACACAGACCTTTGACCGGCCCATCCTGCTGGCCGAGATGAGCCCCAACGGCAGCCTGGCGGTGGTGACCGATTCCAGCCGGTACATGGCGGAGCTGACGATCTACGACCCGGCGTTCCGGTTCCGCTATGCGTGGAACCCCACCGAAAAAGAAGGGCTGCCCAGCCGCATTGCCTTTGCGGCCGACAACAAGCGCTTTGCCGTGGCCTGCCTTACCGCTGAGAACGGCAGCCTGACCAGCAATATCTTTTTGCTGGACACCCGCAGCGACCAGGTGACCGCCCGCATTACCGCCAGCGGGGGCCAGGTGCTGCAGATGCACTGGCTCACGGCGGACAAGCTGCTGGTGATCTACGATCACATGGCGGCCGTGTACGACCCCGCCACGGGAGAGCAGAAGGCGGTGTTCAGCTATGGGGGCGAACAGTTGGTGAGCGCCTCGGTGTGCGGGCAGAACGCGGCGCTGCTGTTTGGACCGGAGCTGGCGGATTCGCCCGCGCGGCTGGCAGTGCTGGACCCGCAGATGCAGCTTTTGGCCGACGCGCGGGTGCCGGCCCCGGCACGAGGGGTGGTGTGTACCCGCACGGCGGCATATATCTTACGGGAGAGCAGCGTGGCCGCCTATACCCTGGCAGGCGAGGCCGATTGGGAGGCAGCGCTGGATGCGCCGCCCCTGGCGGTGATGGACGCAAAACAGCTGCTGGTGTTTGCCGGCGGCGAGGCACGGGCCCTTACCGGGCCCGAGACCGGCGGCGCGCAGGAATAGCCCGCGCCGCCCAAAGGGAGAGAGTGTGACGCAATGGATTTTTTGACGACAGCCCATATTTTTGACCTGGTGCTGCTGGCCGTGCTGCTGCTGGTGGCGTTTGCCTATGCCCGGCGCGGCTTTGCGGCGGGCCTGGTGCAGTTTGTGGGCAACCTGGCCAGCCTGGTGGGCGCAGTGCTGCTGAGCAACAAGGTTGCCCCGCTGGTGTTCGCGCGCTTTTTTGAGGGCGGGTTTGTGAGCAGCATTGAAAAGACCCTTACCGCCGAGGGTACGGTGGATCTGGGGCAGACGATCGAAAAATACGCGGGCTTTCTGCCGGCCAGCGTGAAGGAAAGCCTTTTGGATTCTGCCCAGAACATGCTGGGCAGCACCGCGCCGGACCTTGCCGCAAAGCTGGTGGAGGAGATCATTGCCCCGCTGCTGACCCCCATCATTGCCATTGTGGTGTTCTTTGTGGCTTTTGCACTGTGCCGGCTGGTGGTGAGCTTTGTGGTGGCGGTGCTCACCAACTTCAACCGCATCCCCCTGGTGGGCGGCGTGAACCGGATGCTGGGATTTGCGATGGGGATTTTGGCGGGCACGGTGGACCTGTACCTGGTGCTGTGCGCGGTGTGGGCCATAATTGTGATCACCGGCGGGTCCATCAGCTTTTTGAACGATACGGCCCTTTCCGGCAGCGTGGCTTACGGAATCTTTGGGCGGTTGAATCCGTTCTATTAAAGGGTTATACTATCACTATACCGCCGGGCGGCACGCCCGGCGCCCCAAAGAAAGGGAAATCGAGATTATGCTTTGTGTACGCTGTAAAAAACGCACGGCCATCGTGTTCGTGCAAAAACTGGAAAACGGCCAGCCCAAGCAGGAGGGATACTGCCTTACCTGCGCGCGGGAGCTGGGCATCAAACCGGTGGACGACCTGATGAAGCAGTTCGGCGTTTCCGACCAGGACCTGGAGAGCATGGAGGAGCGCATGAGCAGCTTTATGGAGGAAGCCGGGGAAAACGGCATGGCCGGCATGTTTCCCTTCGGCCCGGTGGGCGGCGGGGAGGAAGAAACCGGCGAGGGCGGCGAAGAGGACGGCGGCGAAGAGGGCTTTACCCCCGGCGGATCCGCCACCTTTCCCTTTGGCATTGGCGCGAACCGGGAAAAAAAGCAGGAAAAGGAAAACGGCCGGCGCGGCGGCAAGACCAAATTCCTGGATAAATACTGCGAGTCGCTGACGGCGAAGGCCCGCGCGGGCAGGCTGGACGAGATCATCGGCCGGGAGCAGGAAATCTACCGCACCATCCAGATTCTGGCCCGCCGCCAGAAAAACAACCCCTGCCTGATCGGCGAGGCGGGCGTGGGCAAAACAGCCATTGCCGAGGGCATTGCCCAGCGCATTGTGCGCGACGCGGTGCCCGCCTGTTTGAAGGGCAAGGAGCTGTATTTGATGGACCTGACCGCCCTGGTGGCCGGGACCCAGTTCCGCGGCCAGTTCGAGCAGCGGGTCAAGGGCCTGATCGACGAGGTCAAGCACCTGGGCAACGTGATCCTGTTCATTGATGAGATCCACAACATCACCGGCGCGGGCGATTCCGAAGGGGCGATGAATGCGGGGAACATCTTAAAGCCCGCGCTGTCGCGCGGGGAGATCCAGGTGATCGGGGCCACCACCTTTGCCGAGTACCGCAAGTATATCGAAAAGGACCAGGCGCTGGAGCGCCGCTTCCAGCCGGTGAAGGTGGGCGAGCCCAGCATTGCGGACGCCATCGGCGTATTGCGGGGCATCAAAAAATATTACGAAAAGCACCATGGCGTGGAGGTGCCGGACACCATCGTGACCGCGGCGGTGAACCTGGCCGAGCGCTATATCTCGGACCGGTTTTTGCCGGATAAGGCCATTGACCTTTTGGACGAGGCCTGCGCGTGCTGCAACCTGCGCCACCCGGAGATCAGCGACCTGGCTGTGGCGCGCAAACAGATGGCCATGCTGGAGGCGGAGGAGCTGAGCCAGGAACAGGCCGAAAAGGGCCCGGACTACGAGAAGCTGGCTGAAATTAAGACCGAGCTGGCCCGCCTGCGGGAGGGTCTGCCTGAGCTGGAGCTCAAGGCGGGTGGCATTAAAGTGGAGATGGAGGACGTGGCCAAGGTCATTGAGCTGTGGACCGGCATCCCCGCGGTAAAGGTAAAAGAGAGCGAATTTGCAAAGCTGCTTGCGCTGGAGGAGGGCCTCAAGGCGCACATTATTGGGCAGGACGAAGCGGTGGAGGCCGTGGCAAAGGCCATGAAGCGCGCCCGGGCCGACCTTTCGGGCAAGCGGCGGCCGGCCAGCTTTATCTTTGTGGGGCCCACGGGGGTGGGCAAGACCGAGCTTGTAAAACAGCTGGCCCAACAGCTGTTCGACACCCCGGACCCGCTCATCCGCATTGATATGAGCGAGTATATGGAGAAACACGCCGTGAGCCGGCTGATCGGCGCGCCCCCGGGCTACGTGGGGTTTGACGAGGCGGGCCAGCTGACCGAGCAGGTGCGCCGCCGGCCTTACAGCGTGGTGCTGTTCGACGAGATCGAAAAGGCCCACCCGGACGTGATGAACATTCTCCTGCAGATTTTGGACGAGGGCCGCATCACCGACAGCCAGGGCCGCACCGTGAATTTTGAAAACACGGTCGTATGCATGACCAGCAACGCGGGCAGCACCGAGAAAGGCGGCGAGACCGGCTTTAACAAAACGGCGGCCCAGATGAGCGAAAACAAGGCGATGAAAGCTCTTTCGGAATTTTTGCGGCCCGAGTTTATGGGCCGTGTGGACGAGGTGGTGGCTTTTAAACCCCTGTCGGAAGAGAGCCTTTGCCGGATCGCGGGCCTGATGCTGGACGAGTACAGGCAGCCCATGCTGGACAAGGGCGTTGAATTGAGCTATACCCCCGAGGCCTGCGCGGCGCTGGTGAAGGAGTGCGGCGGGGTGAAGTTCGGCGCGCGGGATCTGCGCCGGGTGATCCGCAAAAAGGTCGAGGACGAACTGGCCGGGCGGTTTGTGGCGGGCGTGCTGGGGGCTGCGGTGACCCTGGACGCGCAGGACGGCCAACTGATCTTTAAAGAATAACGCAGCGACCCCGGCCGGGAAAACCCGGCCGGGGCACTGCCGTTTGGGGCTGCAACCAGGGTTGTAACGAAGTTGTAACGGCCGGGTATCGAAAATGTTCAGAAAGCGTTAAGAAGTTTTAGAAAATTGAAATATTTGCCCGGGGCTCGCACGTTCTTAGTGCGTATGGGCCCCCGTGCGGGGGAGCGTGAGAAATGTTGGTGCAGGAGCAGGTATGCCCTACCTCTGAAATGGAGCGCATGGTAGATCAATACGGTACAGGGATGCTTCGCATGTGCTGCGTTTACCTGGGCGACCAGCATCTCGCGCAGGATGCGGTGCAGGACTCTTTTATCAAGATCTACCGCGCCTGGCACCCCATGGACGGGCCCGCCGCGGAAAAAGCCTGGGTGATGCGCGTTACCGTGAACGTGTGCAAGGACTACCTGCGCAGCGCCTGGAAGCGAAAGGTGAATCTGGTGGAGCAGTATCCCGAGCTGCCCGCCTCGGAGGACCCCCCGAAAAACGAGGAGGGGCGGCTTTTGGCCGAGATCATGGCCCTGAAGCCCAAATATCGGGAAGTGATTCTGCTGCATTATTACCAGCAGCTGCGGGTGAATGAGATCGCGGAGGTACTGGGGGCGCCCCAGTCGACCGTGAGCATCCGGCTTCGCCGTGCGCGCGAAGCGCTGCGAAAACGTTTGGAAGGAGGGCCGTATGAAGATTTGTGACGAAACCGTCCGCGCCGCTGTCGACAGCGGCCTCCAACTGGATGCCGCCCAAAAGCAGGCTATCCTGGCCCAATGCAGGCCTACTGTGGCGGTGGCGCCGCCCCGACGCGCCGCGCGCCCGCTGCGCCGTGTGCTGGCCGTGGCGGCGGCGTTTGCCGTGGCCTTTTCGATTGGAGGCGGGGTGCTGGCCGCTGCGCCGGAGCTGCGCCAGAGCCTTTCCATTCTGGGGGCTGAAACGCTGCAGCAGCTGCAGCCCATCAACCAGGTCAGCGAAGACCAGGGCATCCGCATGGAAGTGCTGGCGGCTGTGAACGACGGCCAGGTGGCAGTGGTGTTTTTGAGTTTGCAGGACACCGCGGGCCAGGGCCGGGTGGAACCCACCAGCCAGCTGTATGATTCTGAGATATCCGGCGCGAACTTTACGCGGGGCGAGGTGGTGGACTACGACGCCGCCACAGGCACCACGGTGCTGCGCCTGGTGGCTGATGCCAGCGAGAGCATGGCGGGCAAAAAGATCACGGTGAGCAGCAAGTCCATCCTGAGCGGGGAGGACCGGCATGCGCCCACCTACAGCGGTTACACGGTGGCGAGCCTGCGGGCCGCCACGGGCGACGCGGCCATTCAGTACCCCCAGAATTTGGCGGGCAGCATGGTGGGCGGCCCGGAGATGGACCGGTTCAGCAGGCTTTTGGAAAGCGGCAAGATGCCTGCGCTGAAGGCCTGGAGCGAGCCGGTGAGCCTGCCGGGGGTGGATTGGGCTGCTGTGACCGCCGCCGGTGTGGTGGACGGCCAGGTACATGTTCAGGTGGCGCCGGACGAGGGCATGGGCCGGGTAAACCGGCTGTATTTTTCGCTGGAAACGGCGGCGGGGGAGCCGGTGGACTGCACCCAGGTAAATATGGAGCTGGGCGAGCGGCACAAGATGGGGCGCTTTCAGTCTTACAACGACCTGACCGAATATGTGCTGATCCCGCCAAGGGAGATTGCAGATCCCGGAAGCCTGCGCATCATGGTTGACCGCATAACCTACCGCAGCTTTGTGGAGGGCAGCTGGTCGACTACCTTTAAATTGGAAGAGGCCAGCGACGCGCTGCGCTTTGAATGCAATGAGGATATGCAGCCCTGGATCCTGACCAGCGTGCAGGTGTCGCCCGTGGCGGTGACGATGACCGGCACAGGGGAAATGCGCGCCGAGAGCCAGTCCGCCGAGGTGCGGGTGTTCCTGAAAAACGGCGCCGAGGTGCGCGCCAGCAGTGTCAGCACCAGTACCAACGGGGAGGACATTGTGTGCCACAATGTGTTCGACGAGGTGATTGACCTTGCCCAGGTGGACCGGGTGCTGCTGAACGGCAGGGAACTGCCCATGGAGCGGACGGCCCCATAAAAAAGCCGCTGATTTTAAAAAAGCGCCCGCCGCGAACGCGGCGGCGCTTTTTCGTTGCACAAAGAGCCCAGCGGTGCTATGCTGGAAACAGCGGCACAAGGGCGCGGAAAGAGGCGAAGAGAATATGGCTGATGTGTTTGATTACCTGGCATGGCGGGGCGAACTGACCCTGGCACAGAGCCCCTTTAATTGTGTGGACGCGCTGATCCTGAGCGTGCTGGCCTATATGAGCTTTGGGGATGCGGCGCCCGGCGGTGAAGCGGTGGAGCTTGGCACGGCCGCACAGGCACTGCTGGCGCGCGGGGAGGGCGAGCCCGGCGCGCGCAACGGGACCGACCGGCGGCTGCTGGAGGCTCTTGCAGGCTCGGCCAGGTTTTGCGGGATGCGGCTGCTGGCCTGCGAGGAGTGCGTGGACCCCCGCCGCGAAATGCAGTTCGGCGCGTTTACCGCCCTTACGGGAGACGGCGCGGTGTTTGTTGCCTACCGGGGGACCGATAACACCCTGGTGGGCTGGAAAGAGGATCTTAATATGAGCTTTGCCCCGGTGGTGGCGGGGCAGCGCCGCGCCGTACAATACCTGGAACGGGCGGCTGGCATGGCGCCCGGGCCGCTGCGGCTGGGCGGCCACTCGAAGGGCGGCAATTTGGCGGTGTATGCCGGGGCTTTTTGCGCGCCCGAAACCCAGGCGCGCATTGAAGCGGTATTCAACAACGACGGGCCCGGCTTTGCGCCGGAGGTGCTGGAAGCCGGGGGATACCGGAACATTTTGCCCCGGGTGCAGGCCTTTGTGCCCCAGACCTCGATCGTGGGGATGCTGATGGGCCACGGCGACGATTATACCGTGGTGCGCAGCGACCAGGTGGGGATCATGCAGCACGACCCCTATACCTGGCAGGTGCTGGGGCCGGATTTTGTGCGGCTGGAACAGGTCACGGCGGGCAGCCGGCTGGTGGACCGCGCTTTAAAGGATTGGCTGGCCGGCCTTACCCGCGAGGAGCGGGAGCGGTTTGTGGACGCGGTGTTCGGGGTGCTTGAAGCCACCGGCGCGGTGACGGTGCGCCAATTGGTGGACCCGCACAATGCGCGGGTGCTGGTGCGCGCCATGACCGGGGTGGACGAAAAGACCCGGGCGATGCTGCTGCGGGTGCTGAGCGCCTTGGCCTCGAGCGCGGGGCGCGCAGTGCGGCAGGCGGCTGCGCCGGGCCACCGGCTGCGGCCGGAAACGGGGGACGGCGCGGCGCTGCCGGGGGGCGCCGCCGGGCAGCAAGAACCGGCAAAGCCCGGCTGAAGGGCGGGCCGCGCAGGGTTTTGTTATCCTTTTGGCTTACATTTCGCCCCCGGACTGTGCTATAATAGAACTATATGCAAGATCAAAAGAACGCGCGGGCGCTGGCCCGGCGCGCAGGCAAGCGAGGCGGAAGGAGCGAAAGATGTTCTGCAAAGGCGAATTGATCGTTTATGGAAACACGGGCGTGTGCAGGGTGGAGGATGTGGCCCCGGCAAACCATCTCTCTTCGGGGGATAAGGAACGGCTGTATTATAAGCTGGCCCCGCTGTATGGTTCCGGCTTTATCTATATCCCGGTGGATACCGCCGTGTTCATGCGGCCGGTGCTGACCCGGGAGGAGGCGGAAACGCTGATTGCCCAGATCCCCGAGATCAAAGAGGAAAATTGCCAGGGCCTCGACCCCCGCGCACTGGCCGACAAATACCGGGCCACCCTGAACACGCACGAGTGCGCCGACCTGGTGCAGCTGATCAAAAGCGTGTACAGCAAAAACCAGGCTTTGGCGGGCAGCGGAAAGAAGCCCGGCAAGACCGACCAGGAATATATGAAACGGGCGGAGGGCCTTTTGCACGGCGAGCTTGCCGTGGCGCTGGAGATTCCGGTGGACCAGGTGGAGGAATACATCCGAAGCCGGGTGGAGGACGCGATGTTCCCGCAATAATTGTGTTTGCTTTTTGCCGCCCGGCCCGAGCCGGGCGGCGCTTTTTGTTTGCGGCGTGAAGGGCGGCCCCGAAAACGGCATAACCTGTGCGGCAGCCCCATATGCTGGAAGGGAAAGACGGATGGGGGGCGCTGCGCGTGGGAATGGAGCTGCTGGAGGGATATATCCGGCCTGAGCTGATGCTGCTGGTGGCAGTTCTGTATCTGGTGGGCAGCGGGCTGAAGCGCAGCCGGGAGGTACCGGATTCATTGATTCCGCTGCTGCTGGGGGCGTTTGGGGTGTTTTTGGCGCTGCTGTGGGTGATTTCGACCACTGCGCCGGCCACCCTGCAGGAATGGGCCACCGCGGGGTTTACAGCGATTGTGCAGGGCATTCTGGTGGCTGGGCAGGCGGTGTATGTGCACCAGCTGGGGCATCAGCACAAAAAGGCAAGACAATCCCCCGGGCAGGCGGCCCCAAACCCTGCACAGAGGCCCTTGAAATAGGGGAGGACCGTTTGGGCCCGCCCGCGCCCCGGGGCGGATGAAGGTGCGTTTGAAGCTGTTTTTTATTGGAAGAGCATAAGAAAAGCCCGGCCGGCTGCAAACGCAGCGGGCCGGGCTTTTGGGATCTTGTCTGCGGGTCACAGCAGCGCCAGGATTTTTTTGGCGGCGTCGGCAATGTAGTCGGCCAGGGGCAGCTCCGGCAGCCCCGCGATTGCGGCGCCGCACTTGCCGGCGGGGATGAGGACCTTTTGCGCGGTGCTGTTTGCCACGGCCAGGGCCATGGCGGGGCTGCACTCGCCCAACAGGCTGTTTGCCATGACAAGGCCCAGGGGGCCGGCCAGCACATCCGCCCGGCCCGCGTTTACGATAACGGCATTTTCGCCGGTGGCGCCCGCGGTGGCGCCCGCTTTGAGCATGGCGCTGGTGGCCATGGCGTTGGTGCCAACGGCAATGATCTCCTGCCGGCAGCCCGCAGCCCGCAGCTTTTCGATCAGGGCGCGGCCAAAGCCGCCGCCCTGGCCGTCGATCACAACGATGCGCATATGCAAAAACTCCTCTTATGTTTGATCGGCCCGGCGCAGGCCGGAAGGCACGGTTTACAGCAGCGGCGCAAACAGGCGCAGCACCACCTGGAACAGGCGCTTGAACAGCGGGGTGCTGCGCGCGTCGTCTAATGTGACCTCGTGGCTCACCGCCATGCACTCTTCCAGGTCATGCCGGACATCCTGCACCATCTGCCCGCCGTAGAAGGAACAGCAGTTCTCGAAGTGGAGGTAAAGGCTGCGATAGTCCATATTGGCGCTGCCCACCACGGCGGTCTTGTCATCCGAAACGTACATTTTGGCGTGGATGAAACCGGGAGTGTACTCGTAAATGCGCACCCCCGCTTCCAGCAGCACCGGGTAATAGCTCTGTGTTACCCAGTACACATACCACTTGTCCGGGATGCCCGGGGTGAGGATGCGCACATCCACCCCGCTTTTGGCGATCAGGCGCAGGCTGGTGATCATCTCGTTGTCCACCACAAGGTAAGGGGTGGCGATGTACACATAATTGGTGGCCTGGTGCAGGATGTTGAAATAGACGTTTTCGGCCACGCTCTCCTCGTCCAGGGGGCTGTCGCCATAGGGCTGTACCAGCCCGTCGGCCGAATAGCGCAGGGTGGGGGCATATTGGGACGGATCGCTGGTGGTGCCGGCGGTAAAATCCCACATTTCCAGGAAGAGGGCGGTGAGACTGTGCACACCGCTGCCCTTGAGCATGAGGCCGGTATCCTTCCAAACGCCGAACCGTTTTTTGCGGTTGATGTACTCATCGGCAAAATTCAGCCCGCCGGTAAAGCCCACGTTGCCGTCGATTACAGCGATCTTGCGGTGATCCCGGTGGTTGAGCATGGTGTAATCGGCCATATAGGGCGAAAAGCGGGGCGGCGCAAACCGATAGCACTGGATGCCCGCCTCCCGCAGGTCCTGATAATAATCCTCGGGCAGGGTAAACATGCAGCCGAAAGCGTCGTACAAGAGGCGCACGTCCACCCCGGCGGCGGCTTTTTCCTTGAGCAGCTCCAGGGTGGTGTCCCACATATAGCCGGGCTTCAGGATAAAATACTCCATAAAAATAAAGTGCTCGGCCTTTTTCAGCTCCTCGAGAAAGCGGGGGAAAAAGTCCTGCCCCCAGGCGTAATACTCGCTCATGGTATCGGCGTAAAGGGGGGCGCCGGCATTTTGAATCAGGTACTGGGCGCTGCGGGCAAGGCCCTGATCGGCCAGGCGCAGGCGGCGCAGCGGTTCAGGGTCCTGGGGCAGGGTGCGGGTGATGCGGCCGGAAATGCCCTCCATGCGGCGGGCGTGGCGGTTGTTGGTGTTCCGGTGGCCCCAGAACAGATAAAACAAAGCGCCCATGGGCGGCATCATTGTGATGATGGTGACCCACATGAGCTTGTATACCGGATTGATGCGGTCCTTGTCCAGCAGGGTTACCACGGCGAGCACGCTGAACGCCATGAGGAACATGTAGGCGACGGCCGAGTACCGCCCCAGCGCCCAGGTGATGCCGCAGACCATAAGGATTTGCAGCGCCAGCAGCACCACAAAGAAAAACGTGCGGGTTAAAAGCCCGCGCCCAAGCTTGCGGCGGGCCTTGCGCACGCGCTGCATTGCCATGGTGATCCCCCCCTCGTTGCCTTGATCCACTCTATATTCAAGGGTTATTATAGCACGAAAATTGTCTAAAATAAATATTAAACGGAATTCGGCGCGGGGAAGGGGGCGCAAACCGGGTCAGGCCGCCGTGTGCCGGAAAAAATGTACAGGCTATCGGTATCGGCCCACAGATCTACATTGAAGAAAAGAAACCGGGGCGGAAAAAGGGTGCGGCAGCCGCCCCGGCTTCCCGCAAAACTTTTGCGGGCTACCGCAGGGTACCGGAAAGCACATACAATTCGGGTGTATCGATCAGGGTGTCCAGGGCAAAAAAAGGCTCCCACACAGGGGCTTCCTGTGCCGCAGGACGCAGGGTAGTGGAAACGGCTTGTACCGGGGGGCTGTGATGCCGGCCGTTGATGGCAGCGCGGCTTTCGCTGTGAGCGACGAGGAAGCGCCCGTGGGGCGCAAGGCAGCGGGCCATTGCCCGGGCAAGGGCTTCGCGATCAGGAAAGTGCGGGTACGCGCTGTAGATGACCGCCAGATCGAACCCCGGCATGCCGAGGTCCAGTGCGTCCCCTGTGAGCAGGCGGACCCGGGGCTCGCCGCTCCATTTTTTGCGGGCTTCGGCAACCATGTTGGGCGAGAGATCAATGCCGGTTATGCTCTCCGCCCCATGGGCCAGGAGTGGGCCGAACATCACCCCTGTGCCGCAGGCGACATCCAGTACGGCGGCGCCGGGTACAAGGCAGCACAGCCGGGCAATGATCTGCAATTTGGCCGGGTCATGGGGGCAGGTTTCGTCCCACTTGGCGGCACGGGCGTCAAAAAAAGCGCGCACCGCGGCATTATCGCGCCCGTTCACAGCTGTGTACCGCCCGTTTTGGCGGCCGTGGGAGGCTGGATGAGGGTCGCTTTTTGCAGCCCCAGCACAAGCAGAGGGACCAGCACCAGCTGCAATACGATGCCGGGCAGCGCGGTTGCGAATGCGCCGCTGAGAAATGCGGAAAAACCATAGGGCTTATCGGCCAGGCCCATGAACAGGGCGTTTGCCAAGCCTGACACGACGCGGCCACCCAGCATGGCGGCGACCAGTGCAGCGTAAACGTTCAGGCGGAGCTTGCGATATAACAGGCCGGTCAGGAGGCCATAGGCGCAGAGCTCCAGCATCATGGAGGGACAGGTGGGCCAAAGCGGCGGCATGCCCGCAAGCAGAGAGGAGAGCAGGGGAACTACAAGCCCGCAAATGCCGCCGTATTGCCAGCCGCAGATCAGCCCGCACAGCAGCACGGGAATGTGCATGGGTAAAAACACGGGCCCCGCGCCGATGGCGTGGAACAGCTGGGGGAACACGACCCCCAACGCAAGGAACAGCGCGGCCAGAACCAGGGGTTTAGTCTTTTGATTTTTCATTGCTTTTTCCTCCTTAAAATAAAAACCAGGAAAGAACTCTCTGCCTGCTGGCAGAAAGAACCTTCCTGGTTCATGTGGCATATAAAAACAACCGTCGTGAGACTGTTTTTTGCGCAGCCGTGCCGACCGCCCTGCAAGAGGCGGGGCAGGGGGGCTTTTAGATAAGTTTGCTCTTGCGAAGCAATAAAAAAACCGGGGCAGCCTTCCTGGCCGCCGTTGCGCTTTTAATTATAAGCCCAAAATCCGGTTTGTCAACACGGGCGCTTAAGAGGCTGTGTAGCTGCTGATGGTGACGCTGTTGATCAGCACATCCTCGGCCGGTTTGCCGTTTTCATCCACCTCCACCAGCGCGATGGCGTCGACTACTTCCATGCCCTGGTACACCTGGCCGAACACTGTGTCGGTATAATCGAGATAAGGCAGCCCGCCGGCGGCGTTGTAGGCGCTGAGCACCGCCTCAGGAGTGCCGGCGGCCTCCAGCTGGGCCTGCAGCTCACTTTCCAGCGTTTGGGGAAGCGCCTGCACAAAATAGAACTGGCTCAGGATGGAGCGCTCGCTCTCCGGGCTTTTGGCGGCGCACAGCGCGCCCGGATAGTGGCGCAGCGAGGCTGAAACCTCGGGGGCGAAGGGCTCGTTGTTCCAGATGGAGGCGCCCCCGGTGCCTGTGCCGCCGGCATCGCCGCCCTGCACCACAAAGCCGTAGAGCACCCGGTGGAAACTGGTACCGTCGAAGTAGCCCTGCCGGGCCAGCCCGGTGAAGTTTTCCACCGCCATGGGCGCGTATTGTGGATAGAGCACCGCGCGCACCTCGCCCATGCTGGTGCTGAAAACAGCGATGGGATCCCCCTCGGACGGGGGCTGGAATTGCAGCTCGGTGCTTTCCACCGCCTGCCGTTTGACCTCTTTTTTTGTTGGGGCGCCGCTTTCGGCGCCGCCGCAGCCGGCCAGGGCACAGGCGCACACCGCCAGGCATACGATAAGGGACAGAACTCTGCGCAATGCGGTTTCTCCTTTTTTGTTTTTTAACGGCCGCGCGGCGGACCGGCCCCTGGATGGGAACGGGGGAAAGCCGCCGCAAAGGCGGCGGCCAGCCGCGGGCAGCTGGGCAAAAATGCAATGAGGTTAACTTATATTATAGCACATTCCGGGGGAAAATAGCATGTGAAGAGGGAAAACTTTCAGCTGTAAAATTGCGGGTTTGGCAATTGACGCAGGCGCAAAAACACGCTATACTGAAAAAAAGAATACGGCCGCAGGCGGCCCCCGGAAAAGGAGAACGACATGGCTGAAGAAAAGACCCCGCTGCCCGGGCAGCAGGAGGAATACGAACCCGACCTCATTACGCTGGAGGATGAGGAGGGCAAAGAGCATGTGTTCGAGGTGATTGACTCGGCCGACCACAAGGGCAGCCGCTACATGGCGCTTGTGCCCTATGTGGAAGATGAAGAGGAGATGCTGGAAGCGGATCTGGAGCTGGTCCTGATGAAGGTGGGCGAGGACCAGGACGGCGAGTTTTTAGACATTGTGGAGGACGACGAGGAGCTTTACGAGGTGAGCAACATGTTCGAAAAGCGCCTGCGGGAGTTCTTCGACATCGAGCAGTAAAGAGCGGCGTTTCCTTCCTGCCTTGTTCGATTTGTTGCGGCTTGATATAATCCTACTAATCAATCAAAGGGAGCCCGCCGTTGCCCGGCGGATTGCAGACCTCCCGCCCCCGCGCATGCGCGGGACACGGCGGACGCAGGGAGCGCGAAACCGGGCACAGGGCACCCACCTGCCGGACGGTAGGTTTTGATTGGCTGCAGACGGCAAGGCGGGATCATTGGAAAAAGGGGCGGGGCCTCCCGGAAGGGAAGCCCCGCCTTTTGGCGATCAAGGAGTGTGTGCAGGCTTAAAAGCCCAAGGGCTCGCCCACCAGCAGCACCTTGATGCGGCCCTGCTCCCGCTGGTAGCGGTGCACCACGGCGGTGCAGCAGATGCGGCCGGGGCTGTGGCAGTCCTCGCATTTGCCGGTCACGGCACAGGGCGTTTTGCAGCCAAGGCGCGCGGTGTTGGCGGGGGCCGCGATCTGGCGCACCCGCTCTTCGGCGGTGGGCATATCCTTTACCAGCTTGTTGCAGCCCACTACCAGCAGCACGTTTTTTGGCCCAAAGGTGATGGCGGCCACCCGGTTGGCGTTGCCGTCCACGTTGTAGATCTCGCCCGCTTCGGTCACGGCGTTGGCGCTGGCAAAATACCAGTCGGCGCTGAATACCTGCCGGTACAGGGCCGCCAGCTCGTCGCCCTGTGCCTTGCTGCGGTCGAGGTAATGGTAGCGACCGCCGGCCAGCAGCTCCATGACGCCGGTTTCGGCAAGGCTTACACTGCCGCCGTTGGAAACGGTGGCGCCCGCGGGCACCAGCTGCTCCACAAAGGCGCGCACCTCGGCTGCGGTTTTTACATAATAGGCCTCCATGTTGTTTGCGCGCAGGGCGTCCATGGTGCGCCGGATGCGCTTTTCCAGGATCTGTTCAACTGCTTGGTGCATAAAATTCCCTCCTTTGGAAATTGTGTTGATTCCATTATAACATATTTGCAGCGCATTGACACACCGCACGGAACGTGTAGAATAGAAGAAGAAAAGCAAAAAAGGAGAGGTCCCCACGATGGCAAGACGGCTGCACGCCGGGTCGGTGATCCCGGAATTCCGCTACGATACCCCCTACCGGCCCCAGCAGAGCTTTTACGAGCTGCTGGAGGGCGAGAAGCCGGTGTTTTTTGTGTTCCTGCGCAACTTTGGGCACCCCATCACCCGCAATTATATCATGCGGTACATCGAAACGGCAGAGGAGCTGCGCAGCGCGCGGCTGGCCTGCGTGGTGCGCACCCGCCCCCATGTGATCGCAAACGCCATCCCCGAAGGGGCGATGCCCTACCAGCTGATCTGTGACGCAGAGGGGGTGCTCTACCGCTTTTTTGCGGTGCCGGAGGAGAGCAGCAAGCTGAAAAGCTACTCGCTGGAAGCGCTGAAGATCTTGAAAGCCGCGAAGCGGCAGGGGTTTTCCAGCGCGAAAAACGAGCCCCAGCAGCTGCCGCTGACCCTGCTGGTGGCCCCTAAAGGGCGCGTGCTGTTTGCGCACTACGGCAGCAGCCTGACCGACCTGCCGGCGGACTGCGAGGCCATGCAGCGGGTGGCGGCGGAGCTGCTGCCCGGCATCCGGCCGGATTGGCTTGCCGCTGCCGCCCTGCGCCCCCGGGCGCCCGCTGCCGCGGAGGCGGTGGAGGTGGCCGTGGAGCTGCCGAGCACAGAGTCGGCAGCCGCTGCACAAGGCGGCAGCCCGCAGGAACTGCCTGCCGCGGGCGGGGAAACGGATTTTTTTGCGGTGTTTGAACCGGCCGACGCCGCGGGAGAGACGCAATTTTATGCGCCGCCCGAGGCCGGGGATTTTGACGAGCCGCAGGCTGGCCTGGGGCAGGCCCCGGCCGGGGAGGAGGAAGTGTGGGAGGCGCTGCTGGACCTGCCGGAGGAGCCGGAGGCCCCCCAGCGGCCCGCAGCCCCCGGCGAGGACCCGCTGGCCGCGCTGCTGGAAGAAAGGGGCCGGGGAGGAAAAGGGGTGGATCTTGCCGCGCTGGGGTTCGGCCCCGGAAATTGAAGTGTTTTTGAGCGGAGCCGCGTTTTAAAAAGCGGGGCGGGCCGGGCGGCCCGGCCCGGTTTGGCACGGTTCCGCTTTTCGTTTGACCGAAAAGCGGGCAGCGGGAAAGGAGATAGGTCTTGTATACCATTTTTATTGTGGAGGATGACCCTGTGATTGCCGGGGCGCTGCAAAAGCACCTGGAAGGGTGGGGATACCGGGCGGTGTGCGCCCGGGATTTTTCCAATGTGACGGCGGAATTTGCCGCCGCCAGCCCCCAGCTGGTGCTGCTGGACATCGGCCTGCCCTTTTACAACGGCTACCACTGGTGCGGCGAGATCCGCAAGGTTTCGAAAGCGCCCATCGTGTTTTTGTCGAGCGCGGCGGACAACATGAACATCGTGCTGGCCATGAACCAGGGCGCGGACGACTTTATTGCCAAGCCTTTTGACCTGAACGTGCTCACCGCCAAGGTGGCGGCACTTTTGCGCCGCAGCTACGATTTTGCCGGGGCCACGGCGCTGCTGCAGCATAAAGGGGCCATTCTGGACACTGCGTCCGGCCGGCTGAGCTATGAGGGGCAGAGCGCGGAGCTCACCAAAAACGAGTTCCGCATCCTGCAGCTGCTGCTGGAGCAAAAGGGGCGGGTGGTGCCCCGCAGCGCCATTATGGAGCGGCTGTGGGCCACCGACAGCTTTATTGACGACAACACCCTGACGGTGAATGTGGCGCGGCTGCGCAAAACCCTGGAGGATTTGGGCCTGCCGGATTTTATCACCACAAAAAAGAACCTGGGATATATGGTGGAGTAACATGACGAAATGGGAAAAGCTTGCGGAATTTGCCCGGCAGGAGGCGCGCCGCCACCTGGGCGCCGCCGCTTTGCTGGCGCTGTGCAGCGGGACGTACGCCCTGGTGGGCTGGCTGGCGGGCGCGCCGCTGCCCGCGCTGGCCTATGGGGGGCTATTGTGCCTGTGCGCCGCGCTGGCTGTGCTGGGGTGGGACGCCCGCTGCGCCTGGCAGCGGTGCTGCGAGTTGGAGCGCCTGGCGGCGAACCTGCCGGCCAGCATTGCCCAGCTGCCGCCCCCCACCGGGGCCGAGCAGGCGGCCCAGCAGGAGCTGCTGCGAAGGCTTGCGGCGCAGAACGCCGCGCTGGAGAGCGAAAACGCCGCCGGCCGCCGCCAGATGACCGACTATTACACCTTGTGGGCGCACCAGATCAAGACCCCCATCGCCGCCATGCAGCTGCTGCTGCAGACGGACGGGGGCGAGAACGCCCCCGAGCTTGCCGCGGAGCTTTTTAAGATTGAGCAATATGTGGAGCTGGTGCTGCAATACCTGCGCAGCCAGGACATGGCCGGCGATCTTGCGGTGGGGCGCGCGGAGCTGGAGCCTTTGGTGAAGGGCGCGGTGCGCAAGTATGCCAAGCTGTTTATCCTGAAAAGGATCGACCTTGTGCTGGGGCCCCTGGACGGCACCGCCCTGACCGACGAAAAATGGCTGGCGTTCTGCCTGGAACAGCTGCTCTCGAACGCGCTGAAGTATACGCCCGGGGGCGGGAAGGTGAGCATTGAGCTTGCGCCGGGGCCGCGGAAGGTCCTTGTGATCCGGGACACGGGCTGCGGCATTGCCGCCGAAGACCTGCCCCGGGTGATGGAGCGGGGCTTTACCGGCTACAACGGCCGGGAGAACAAAAAGAGCACCGGGATCGGGCTGTACCTGTGCAAAAAGGTGCTGGCGAACTTGGGGCACCGGTTCTGGCTGGAGAGCGCGCCGGGAAAGGGGACCGCCGCCATGATCGACCTGACCGAGGCCCGCCTTGGGGTGGAGTGAGCGGGCCCTGGGGGCAAACTTACAAAAATGTAACCCACAGCTTCCCGCTGTAAGCCCAGGCTAAGGCATACAGCCCGCCGCCGCGGTATACTAAAACCACAGGGCGGGCAGAAACGCAGAACATGGGGCCCCGCCCACGGGAAAGGAGAAGCGAGCGATGCGACTTTTGGAAGTGGCCGATCTGCGCAAGGTGTATACCACCCGGTTTGGGGGCAACACCGTGACCGCGCTGGACGGGGTGGATTTTGCGGTGGAACAGGGCGAGTATGTGGCCATTATGGGGGAGTCCGGCAGCGGCAAGACCACCCTTTTGAACCTGCTGGCCGGGCTGGACAAACCCACCGGCGGGCGGATCTTTTTGGGGGACACCGAGCTTTCCGCCATCAAGGACCGGCAGCTCGCCGCCTGGCGGCGGGAAAACCTGGGGTTCGTGTTCCAGGACTTCAACCTGCTGGACACCTTCAGCCTGAAGGACAACATCTTTTTGCCCCTGGTGCTCAGCGGCCGCGGCTACAACGAGATGAACACCCGGCTGCAGCCCCTGGCCGAAAAGCTGGGGATCACGGAGCTGCTGGAAAAGTATCCTTACGAGGTGTCGGGCGGGCAGAAGCAGCGGGCCGCCGTGGCCCGGGCGCTCATTACCGAACCGCAGCTGGTTTTGGCGGACGAGCCCACCGGCGCGCTGGACTCCCGCTCGTCGGACGAATTGCTGGACCTGTTCGGGCAGGTGAACAAAGCGGGGCAGACCATTTTGATGGTGACCCACAGCGCCAAGGCGGCCAGCCATGCCGGGCGCGTGCTGTTTATCAAGGACGGGCGGGTGTTCCACCAGCTCTACCGGGGCGAGGCGCCGGACAGCGTGTTCTTTGGCCGCATCAGCGAGGCGCTGACCCTGATCGCGCAGGGGGGGATCGCCCATGCGTAAGGCGGTATACGCGCGGCTGGCCGTGACCAGCGTGCGCAAAAACAAGCAGTTTTACCTGCCCTACCTGCTCACCTGCAGCCTGTGTGTGATGCTGTATTACATCATTATCGCCATTGCAAACAATGGGGATATAGGCTTTTTGGACAGCACGGTGGGCATGGTGATGGGCATGGCGGGCGGCCTTTCGCTGATTTTTGCCGGGTTCTTTTTGTTCTACACCTCCGGCTTTTTGAACAAGCGCCGCCAGAAGGAATTCGGCGTTTACAGCATTTTGGGAATGGAAAAGCGGCACCTGGGCCGCATGCTGGTGTACGAGGCGCTGTATGTGGCGGCGGTGAGCTTTGCGGGCGGCATTTTGGGCGGCATGCTGCTGGGGGAGCTGGTGTACATGCTGCTGCTGAAGCTGATGAGCCTGCCCGTGACCGCAGGGTACCTGGCCCCCAGCCCCCGGGCGGCGGTGGAGACCGTGGCGGTGTACAGCGTGATCTTTGCGCTGATCCTGGCGCGCAACCTGTGGCGGATGTACCGCAGCAAGGCCGTGGGTATGCTGCAGGGCGGGAACGTGGGGGAAAAGGAACCCCGCACCCGCTGGGGCGTGGCCCTTTTGGGCATTTTGACCCTGGGGGGCGGCTATGGCCTGGCCCTTGCCAGCGACAACGCCATCTGGGTGCTCTTTGTGTTCTTTTTTGCGGTGCTGCTGGTCATCATCGGCACCTACTGCCTGTTCACCAGCGGCAGCATTGCCCTGCTGAAGGGGCTGCGCCGGAACAAAAATTACTACTACCACCCCCGCCACTTCACCGGTGTGTCCGGCATGATGTGGCGCATGAAGCAGAACGCCATGGGGCTTGCCAGCATCTGCATTTTGTCGACGGCGGTGCTGGTGACCATTGCCACCACCGTGTGCCTGTACGCGGGGATGGAGGACACCCTGGAGGGGAAGCTGGACCACGACTACAATCTGCAGGTGCTCAGCTACAACCACCAGGGAGCCGCCAGCACCGATACCCCGGCCGAGGACGGCGGCGCGGCGGTGGAGGCGCTGATGGAACAGATGACGGCGAGATACGGGGCCAGGCCCGAAAACGTGCACAAGGCATTCATGCAGCGGCAGGACGGGCGCAGCGCCTATGTTTATGAATTCGACGCGCCCCAGCTGGGGCGCGACGAGCAGCGGCAGCTCAGCGACGAGCTGTTTGCCCTGCTGGACACAGCGGACGGCTGGGAGGGCTGGATCACCACCCGCCCCGACTCGCGGCAGCGCTTTTTGGAGCTGTACGGCATGCTGCTGTTTATGGGCGTGTTCTTTGGGCTGATCTTTTTGATGGCCACGGTGCTGATTATCTATTACAAGCAGGTGAGCGAGGGCTACGAGGACAAGCAGCGCTTCGACATCCTGCAAAAGGTGGGGATGAGCAAGCCCGAGGTGCGGCGCACCATCCGCAGCCAGGTGGTGACCGTGTTCTTTTTGCCGCTGTTGGTGGCGGGCATCCACCTGTTCGTGGCCCTGCGGCCCATGTTCGGGGTGATGAGCGGCGCGTTCGGCATGACGAACCTGCCCCTGTTCGCGCTGGTGACGGGCATTACCCTGGCGGTGTTCGCGGTGATCTACGTGATTGTGTACCTGCTGACCGCCCGCACCTATTATAAGATCGTGGCATAACGGCAGAAGGCCGGCCCTGCGGGGCCGGCCTTCTGCCGCGTGAGCGGGGCTTTTCGGCAGGGGCGGAATGTGGTATACTGTGTTTCGTAACACTGCACAAGAAGGAGCGCTGCTTTTTATGAAAACAAGCCCCAAATACCTGGCCCTGCTGGCCCTTACCGCCCTGATCTGGGGCGGCGCGTTCGTGGCCCAGAGCGTGGGCAACGATTACCTTGGCCCCCTGGCCTTCAACGCGGCGCGCAGCCTGATCGGCGGCGCGGTGCTGCTGCCGCTGATCACGCTGCTGGGGCGGCTTTCGGGCAACGCGGGGCGGCGCCCGGTGCAGGGAGAACGGAAAAATTTGTGGGCGGGCGGCATTTTGTGCGGGCTGATCCTGGCGGTGGCCAGCACCCTGCAGCAATGGGGCCTGCAATACGCCAGCGTGGGCAAAGCGGGGTTTATCACGGCCATGTACATTGTGCTGGTGCCGGTGCTGGGCATTTTTGTAAAGCGCAGCCCCGGCGCAAGGGTGTGGGCCGCGGTGGCCCTGGCGGTGGGCGGGCTGTACCTGCTGTGCTGGACCGGCGGCGCCGCCCTGGGCAAGGGCGACGCGCTGCTGCTGGGGTGCAGCGGGCTGTTCAGCCTGCACATCCTGGTGATCGACCATTTTTCCCCCCTGGCGGACGGGGTGAAGCTGTCGTGCATTCAGTTTTTTACGGCGGGGATCGCGTGCGGCGTTCCGGCGCTTTTGTTTGAAAGGCCCGCCTGGAGCCAGCTGGCGGCGGCCTGGGCGCCGGTGCTGTATGCGGGGATTTTGTCCTGCGGGGTGGCCTATACCTTACAGGTGGTGGCGCAAAAGCACGTGGAGCCCACCCTGGCCAGCCTGGTGCTGAGCCTGGAGAGCGTGTTCAGCGTGCTGGCGGGCTGGCTGGTGCTGGGGCAGGCGCTCTCGGCGCGGGAGCTTGCGGGGTGCGGGCTGATGTTCTGCGCCATTGTTCTGGCGCAGCTGCCCGGCAGAAAAGACCGGACGAAAGCGGTTCAGGGCGGATAAAAGGCCCGGCGGGCCCCCGTTTGCGGGGTGGCGCGCACACAGCGGGCGTGGTATACTGTGAAAAGCGGGATCAAAATTGGCCTGGTTCAAGAGGGGAGGCTGCCCATGCGGCTGCAACACATGAAAAAATGGCTGTGCGCGGCGGCCTTTGTTTTGTGTTTGGCGCCAGCGGTGCGCGCCGAGGAGGAACCGGCCCGCGTGGTGCGGGTGGGGTACTTCCGCAGCGGCAGCTATGTGCAGCAGGAGGCCGACGGGACGGTGAGCGGCTACGGGCCGGACTACCTGAGCGCGGTGAAGGAGCACACGGGCTGGGAATTCGAGTACGTGTACGGTACCTGGCCGGAGCTTTTGGAAAAGCTTTCGCGGCGTGAGATCGACCTGGTGGGCGCGGTGCAGCGGGGCGGCCCCCGGGAGGACGAGCTGGAATTCTGCCGCTATGCCAGCGGCAGCGAGATATTTTACCTGTACGGCCGCCTGGACACCGAATTGTATTACAACGACTACGAGGCCTTTGACGGCAGGACCGTGGCCCTGGTGGCGGGCAGCCGGCAGGACGCCGTGCTGGACCAGATGGAACAGGCGCACGGCTTTTCGGCCCGGCGGGTTGTGGCGGAAGACGAGCCGGAGGCGGCGCGGCTGGTGGAAGCCGGCGAGGCCGACGCAATGATTGCCAGCACCGCGGACTGGCAGGAGAAATTCAAGCTGCTCAGCCACATCAGCTCGCAGCCGGTGTTCATGGTGAGCTGGAAGGGGAATACCGGGCTTATTTCGCAGCTGGAGGCGGCGCTGGGCGAGGTGATGGCCGAGGACCCCACCTTTGTGCAGGATTTGCAGGTGCGCTATTTCAGCGGTACGCTGAACACCCGCCAGCCCTCGTTTACCAGGCAGGAGACCGCATACATCGGGCAGGCGGGGCCGGTGGAGGTGCTGCTGTATACCCGCCCGCCCTGGAGTTGGACCGACCCGGAAACCGGGCAGGTACAGGGGATCACGGCGGATATCCTGGCAGAGCTGGGGAGGATCAGCGGGCTGGAGTTCCGGTGTTCGGCCCTGCCCCACGCCACCAGCCCGGTGCAGGCGGTGAAGGACGGGGAGTACCAGATGTGCGCCGGTGTGATGGACTGCGCCCTGTTCCGGGCCGACGGGGAGATCCTGCTGAGCGAGCCCTATTACAGCGACACCCTGATCGCGCTGTGCCGCCAGGGGTTTGCGGGCCTTTTGACCGACGAGCTGCGGGTGGAAACGCCCCGCGGGTTTGCCGCCGGCCGCTCCTACCTGGAAAGCCAGTATCCCCACTATGTTTTGGGAAGCTCGCTCACCATACAGGACTGCCTGGCGCAGGTGGTGGCGGGCAAAGCGGACATTGCGGTGGAGGATACGCTGGTGTTCGGCCAGCTCACCCAAAACCCCCGGTACGAGAACCTGACCAGCCTGCCGCGTTTTTCCATTCCGGAGGATCTGTGCGTGATGGCGCCCAATACCAGGGAGGGAGGGCTGCTGATCTCGATTTTGAACAAGAGCATCCGCTGCCTGACCGACGAAACCCTGAGCCGCATTGTGCTGAACAACACGGTGGCCGCGCCGAGCCAGCTGACCTGGCAGGACGTTTTGTATAAATACCGGTCGGCGCTGGCGGTGGGCGGCGTGCTGCTGGCGATCCTGCTGGGGGTGCTGGCCGGGGCGCTGGCGCAGCGGCACCGCCATGTGAACCAATTGTGCGCCGCCAATGCGCGGCTGGAACAGGCCGTGCGGGAAACGCAGCAGGCAAACCGTGCCAAGGGCGATTTTTTAAGCCGCATGAGCCACGAGATCCGCACGCCGCTGAACGCCATTTTGGGCTTTGCAAACCTGGCAAGCGAGCACCTGGACGAGCCCGCCCGGGTGCAGGACTACCTGCAGAAGACCCAGACGGCGGGCCGCCTGCTGCTGCGGATCATCAACGACGTGCTGGATATGGCGGCGATTGAACAGGGAAAGCTCCGGCTGGCGGCGGAGCCGTTTTCGCTGCGGGATATGATGGGGGCCGTGGACTCGATGTACGCGGCCCAATGCCGGGAAAAGGGGCTGCGCTACCTGCCCGAAAAAAGCGGGGCGCTGCCGCCCATGGTGGCGGGCGACGAGCTGCGCACCCAGCAGGTACTGATGAACCTGCTCTCCAACGCGGTGAAGTTTACCCCTGCCGGGGGGCAGGTGGGGCTGGCGGTGGAAGAGGTTGAGGCCGGTGCACCGGGGGTGCGGGTGCGCTTTGCGGTGAGCGATACCGGCGAGGGTATGACGGCCGAGATGCTGCAGCGCGTTTTTAAGCCCTTTGAGCAGGAGGACGGCACCACCGCCCGCCGCCATGGAGGCTCGGGGCTGGGGCTTTCGATCGTGAAGGCTTTGGTGGAGGCGATGCAGGGCACCCTGGCGGTGGACAGCGAAAAGGGAAAGGGCACCCGGTTTGTGGTGGAGCTGCCCTTTGCGCTGCCCGACCGGGCGGCGGCCCACGCCGCAAGGGAGGGAGCCGCGAAGGCGCCGAAGCTCGGGGGCCGGAATATCCTGATGGCCGAGGACAACGAGATGAACGCCCTGCTGGCACAGGAGCTGCTGCGGCCCACAGGCGCCCAGGTGGACTGGGCGCGGGATGGAAAAGAGGCGCTGGAAATGTTCCTGGCCTCGCCCGAAAACCACTACCAGCTGATCCTGATGGACATTCAGATGCCGGGCATGAACGGCTACGAAACCGCCCGCCGGCTGCGCGCCGCGCCCCGGGCGGACGCCACCGCCGTGCCGGTTTTGGCCATGACCGCCGACGCGTTTAAAGAGGATGTGGAAAAAGCAGCGGCCGCCGGGATGGACGGCCACATTGCAAAGCCCATTGACCCGGGCACGCTGTACCGGGCGCTGGCAGACCATATGCTGTGAACTGCCGGAAAAGAACAGAGAACGCCGCGAAGCTGAAAGCTTCGCGGCGTTCTGTGTTTTAAAAGGTCAGGCCAGCGCCCGGCGGATGATATCGTAGAGGACGGGCTTCATGTTGTCGATGGTGTCGGGCTTCTGCTCGATGATGGAGGAGTAACAGATGGAGCCGCACATCTCGACGATGATGAACACCAGCTTGAACAGCTCGTCTTCGGTGCGGTGGGCGGCAAGGGGGCTGGCCTGCAGGATCTCCATCAGGTCCTGCCACAGCGGATCGGTGCCCTGCGAGAGCTGCCGGGCCACCACGGGCCAGGAAAAATTGCGCTCCAACAGGCGCAGGGTGAGCTTGTCCCGCTTGAACTGCTCGATGATATGGTCGATGAACAAGAGCAGGTCCTCGATAAAATCGCCGGTGCGCCGGCCGCGCACCGCCTCGTAAGCCTCGTTCAGGACCCGGGTGCTGATGCGCAGCACCAGCGCCTGCTGGAGCTCGCCCTTGTCTTTAAAATAGAGATAAAAGGTACCCTTGGCCACCTGGGCGCGCTTTACAATGTCGTCGATGGAGGTTTTGGCGACGCCCTTTTCCAGAAACAGGTCGTTGGCGGCGGCCAAAAGGCTTTGCTTTTTACCCTCTTTTTGCTGCTGCAAGCGGCCCGGCATAAACGGCTCCCCCTTTTTGATGGATGGAAAGGCTGCCGGGCGCGTTCGCGCTTTGCGGCCTTTTTTCTTAACTTTAGTATAGGCAGAAGAGGGCGGAAAAGCAAGGACAAATCTGTGATTTGTGAAAATGACCAAAAGTCAGTTCGAAAAATCATGACGATTGGTCATTTAACGAATTGACGATTGGTCAGTAGAGGCGTATACTGCAATTCGATGACCAAAAGTCAGTTCTTTACAGGAGATGAGAGCATGGAACATTTTGCCCGCTTTGTGGTGAAGCGCCGCAAGCTGGTGCTGGCGGCTGCGGTGCTTTTGCTGATCCCGGCGGCGCTGGGGGCGATGGGCACCTACATCAACTACGACATTTTGACCTACCTGCCGCCCGAGCTGGACTCGATGATCGGCGAGGGGTATTTGGAGGACGACTTTCACACCGCCTCCACCGCCATGATCACGGTGGAGCACATGCCCGCCAGCGAGCTGCTGGCCATGAAGGATGAGATCGCCGCGGTGCCGGGGGTTGCCAAGGTGATGTGGACCAGCGATATGCTGGATGTGACCGTGCCCGCCGAGATGCTGCCGGAGGACATTCAGGCGTTCTTTTACGGCAAGAACGACGCCACCATGCTGATTGTGAAATTTGACGGCACCAGCGCCAGCGCCGAGACCATGGGCGCGGTGCAGGCCATTCAGGGGATTTTGAAAAAGGACTGCTTTATCGGCGGCATGTCGGCCATTTTGGCCGACACCAAGGCGCTGGTGGACCAGGAAATGCCCCTTTACATCCTGTGCGCGGTGGGGTGCAGCCTGCTGGTGCTGTTTGCCAGCATCCACGCCACGGTGGTGCCGCTGATTTTTATGGTGAGCATTGCGTTCCCGATCCTTTACAACTTCGGCACCAACATCTTTTTGGGGCAGATCAGCTACATCACCGAGGCGCTGGCCACGGTGCTGCAGCTGGGGGTGACGATGGATTTTTCGATCTTTCTGCTGCACCGGTTTGAGGAGGAAAAGCTGAAGGCCGGCGTGCCCGAGGGCCAGCCGGCCAGCCGGGAGGTGGCGGAGGGGGCCATGGTGAAGGCCATCTGCAACACCTTTTCGTCGATTGCGGGGTCCTCGCTCACCACCATTGCGGGCTTTTTGGCCATGTGCACCATGAGCCTGAAGCTGGGCACCGACATCGGCCTGGTGATGGCCAAGGGCGTGGCGCTGGGGGTGGTGTGCACCGTGACCATTCTGCCGGCCATGATCCTGACCTTCCGCAAGGCGGTGGCCAGCCGCCGGCACCGCACCTTTATCCCCAAGCTGACCCGCACCTCGCATTTTGTGGTGAAGCACTATATTCCGATCCTGGCGGTGTTCGCGGTGATATTTGTGCCTTTTGCCATCGCCCAGAGCAGGGTGGAGGTATATTATACCCTGTTCGACAGCCTGCCCCAGGACATGGCGGGCATTGTGGGGACAAACCGGCTGAAGGACGATTTTGACATGACCACCACCCACTTTGTGATTGTGGACGACGCGATCCCCAACAGCCGGCTCACCGAACTGACCAGCGAGCTGGAACAGGTGGACGGGGTGAACCAGGTGCTCAGCTACGAAAAGTTTTTGGGCGGCGGCATCCCCGAGAGCTTTGTGCCGGAGGAGATCCGGGAGATTTTTCAGGCGGGCGGGCACCGGATGCTGCTTGCAAACTCCGGCTACGAGAGCGGCACGGAGGCGCAGAACGCCCAGCTGGACCGGATGAACGCGATTGTAAAGCGCTACGACCCCGCGGGGGTGATCAGCGGGGAGGGGGCCATGACCAAGGACCTGATCGAGGTGGCGGACGTGGACTTCCGCAATGTGAATATCACCAGCATTTTGGCGGTGTTCCTGATTGTGGCGGTGGTGTTCAAATCGGCCTCCATTCCGGTGCTTCTGGTGGCTGCCATTGAGAGCGCCATTATGATCAACATGGGCATCCCGTATTTCAGCGGCGCGGTGCTGCCCTTTGTGGCGAGCATTGTGGTGGGGACCATCCAGCTGGGGGCCACCGTGGACTACGCCATTTTGACCACCACCCGCTACCGGGAAGAGCTGGCGGCGGGCCGCACGGTGAAGCAGGCGGTGCAGATCGCTGTGGAGCAGTGCAGCCGCAGCATCCTGACCAGCGGCCTGACCTTTTTTGTGGCCACCGCCAGCGTGGCCGCCGCATCGAAGATGGAGCTGATCAGCAGCCTGTGCCTGCTGATCAGCCGGGGGGCGCTCATCAGCATGTTCGTGATCCTTTTTGTGCTGCCGGCGCTGCTGATCCTGACCGCGCCCATCATTCAGAAAACCACCATCCGCTGGCCCAAAATTGTAAAGGAGCGTGTTTGACATGAAACGCAGTTACCGCTTTACCGCAGCCCTGGCGGCCCTTGCCCTTGCGGCGGGCTGCACCCTGCCCGCCTTTGCGGCGGGTGAAGTGACCAAGGACGAGAATGTTTTTATCATTTTGAACGCGGACGGCAGTGTGAAAAGCCAGACCGTGAGCAACTGGGTGCACGGCGACGCCGGGCTTTCGGGCTTTGCCGACGCCACCACGCTGCAGAATATCACCAACCTGAAAGGGGAGTGGCGGCTGGAGCAGAGCGGCGGCTCGCTCACCTTTGAGGGCAGCGGCAGCGACGTGTATTACCAGGGCACCACCGACAGGACCCCGCCCGTGACCGCGGCCATTACCTACACGCTGGACGGCGCGCCCATTGCCGCCGGGGAGCTGACGGGCAAGGCCGGGCGCGTGGGCATACACATTGCGCTGACCAACAACGAAAAATACCAGCGCACCATCGGCGGCAGCCTGCGGGATGTTTACACCCCCTTTGTGACGATGATCGCGGTGGACCTGCCGGCGGGCGCGTTTACCAACATCACCGCCGAGCACGGCACCGTGCAGACCGACGCGCAGAACCAGCTGGTGGCCTTTGCGGCGCTGCCGGGCATGAGGGCCACCTTTGACGGCCTGCTGCCCGATCAGCTGAACGGCCTGTATGGTTATTTTCTGGACGAGGTGACCGTGGAGGCCGATACCGGGTGCTTTGAGGCGCCCGCCATCCTGCTGGCGGCGGCCACCAGCATGGAGGAGCTGAAAAAGGACGGCCTTGCGGGCACCGACGGGCTTGAGGACCTGGACGGCAAGCTGGACGAGCTGGAAAACGCCACCCGGGAGCTGCAGGACGGCGCCAAAACCCTGCGCCAGGCGGTGGACACCCTGGATGGCAAAATGGCCGAGTTCCAGGCGAGCTACCAGACCTTTGACGAGGGTGTGGACGCGGCGCTCGCGGGCGCAAAGCAGGTGAAGGACGGCGCGGGGCAGCTGGCCGAGGGAGCGCAGGGGCTGGCCGCAGGCGCGAGCGGGCTTACCCAGGGCGCGCAGCTACTGGCCCCTGCGGTGCAGCAGGTCGTGGATCAGGTCACCGCTTCGCAGGGGGGCGTGCAGGCGCTGAACAGCCAGTTCATGAGCCTGAAGAGCGAGATGAACGGCCTTTCGGCCACCCTGAACGGGGTGCCGGGCCAGATTGACGCACTGAGCGCAGGCGTGGAGGGGTTCATCGGCGCGGCGGCCGGAAATGCGGCGCAGGGCTCTGTAAAGGGCTGCAAGGACGTGGTAGCGGCGGTGACGGCCGACGACACGGTGGTGCAGCAGCTTGTGGGGCTGGGCCTGAGCGAGGAAAACGCAAAGACGGCGCTGGGCGCCGTTGCCGCAGCAGTGAACGGCCAGATTGATGCGCGGGTGGACCCCGCGCAGGTGGCGGCAGCAACCGCCGCCGCAGTGAAAAGCAGCCCGGAATACACGGCAATGGGCACATCGCTGGCGGGGCTGAAAACGACCGTGAGCAGCGAGACCGTTGCCAACGCGATGGGCGGCGCCGAGGCCATGATGCAGAGTGCCGCCGGCCTGATGAGCGGGCTTTACAACGGCGATGTGAACGATACGGACACTGTGGCGGGCGCTTTGAACCAGCTCAACACGAGTATGGCGGCGCTGGGGGACGGCCCGCAGAAGCTGGCGGACGGCGCGGCCGCACTGCAAAAGGGCACCGCCGAGCTGAGCAAGGGAGCCTTGGAGCTGGAGCAGGGGCTGGAAAAGCTTTCGGCCAGCAGCAAAACGGTGAAGGAGGCCATTGGCCAGTTTAAGGCCGGCACCGGCGCGCTGGCAGACGGCGCGGTGGAATTGCAGGACGGCGTGGCCGAGTACAAGACCGGGGGCATCGACCAGATCACCGGCAAGCTGGGCGGCATGAACCTGACCGCCCTGACCGAGCTGGGCGACACGCTGGAAGAACTGGCAGATGGATACACCAGCTATACCGGCGCACCCGAGGGGGTAAGGGCCAGCGTAAAGTTTGTGATGAAGGTGGAGGGGCCGAAGGCCCCGGCCGGGGGAGCGGACGACGGGCGGCAGGCGGCCCGGGCGGAGGCCCAGCCGGCTGAAAAACCCGGCTTTTGGCAGCGCGTTAAAAATTTGTTCCGATAAAAAGAGCAGAGGATGAGAACCGGCAGCCCCAGTGGAATTTTCCGCTGGGGCTGCTTTCTTTTGGAAGCAAACGCAAAAAATACCGGGGGAATTGTATGAGTGCACAAGATTGAGCGAAATTTTTATGTGAGTATTACTCATTGAATTTAGCTCAAATGAGTGATATACTCAATGTGCAGCCGGGGGACAGGCAAACAAGCGAGTGATGCGGAGTTGGATGAATGAAAAAACGGATGGCAGGCAGAAACGCGGTTTTTGCCGCGTGCTGGTTCACCTATGTTGTGGCCTATCTGTGCAGGGTAAACTTTTCTTCCGCAATGCTGAAGCTGTCTGGCGAGATGCAGGTGAGCGCCGCGCAGCTTGGCGCGGCGGGCAGCGCGTTTTTTGTGGTCTATGCCCTGGGGCAGCTGGTGAACGGATACATCGGCGATAAAATTTCGCCGTATCGGTTCGTGACGATTGCAATTTGCGGAACAGGGGTTTTGAACCTGGCCATTGCAATGGTGGACGAATATCTGCCCTTGCTGGTGCTGTGGACCCTGAACGGGTACTTTCAGTCCATGCTGTGGGGGCCGCTGATGCGCATTTTATCGCAGTGGTTCGAGGCACGGCACACCATGCGCATTTCGGTGGAGTCTTTACCGCCCGAAAAGCTGATAAAGACCTGCCCATCGTACCGCAT
>OFOK01000636.1_pt1 | contig 33679 bp, 24 predicted proteins | sample 1542001 | NCBI WGS metagenome assembly OFOK01 (sample SAMN04209242, study PRJEB22552) | human gut metagenome | biome: gut; material: feces | host: Homo sapiens | place: USA: Oklahoma
ATGCCAGCGGAAACACCCCTTCTTGTATATGAGTCTAGTGCTCGTTCTTCGTCTCGCTTTGTCCATCCGTATTGTCGGTATCATCGATGTCGAATCCGCCCATGAGTACGAAACGCTTCAACATATTGGTGGCGCGCATACGCACCTTGAACACCGGCAATGCCTTGTGATCATGCTGCTCAAAGAAGGCTTTTGCCCGTTGCACGTCAAGCGAGGAACGCAGTGCATCGAAACGTCCGAACTCGTTGATGTTCGCCTCGTCTATACGTTTGGCAAGGAATTCCTCGACCACCGATCTGTTGACACCCAATCGATCGACCAGTTTGTCGACTTGCTCATTCTTCTCGCGTGCAGCATAGCGCGTGATGTAATCACGTAGCGTCATACCGGCTTCGACCTCCACGTCGCCACGCTCCACGTCATGCAGGAACAGTTCAGCGAGTCGTTGTTCATCCCGCGAGAGCGCGGCAAAGGACCGGTGCAGCTGCGCAGACATCTCTGCCAACTCCGGGCTATTCTCCTTGAGCGCCTTCAGCCATTTATCGAAGTTGGCATTCATGTAATCGGTATCGATGAGTCCGGTATCAATTTCGGTGAGGTAACCATCCAGTTCATATGGCGCTTCAGGATTATCGTTCACATCATCATCTGGGTCACTACCGCGATCGCTATTGCCATCGAACAGTTCTTTATAGCGTTGCGCAAGAATGAGGTACGTACGTTCGTCAATTTGAGGACGCACCACTTCAGACTCGCCATGCTCATCATTGTCCTCATTCGTATCGTCAGTATCCGTGCTATCGACCTTGTATTCCGTGGTGCTCCAGTCAAAGCCCTGCACTTTCGCCGCTTCAAGGTACCGATTCAGTTCCACGAACTCCTTGGCAAACTTACGTCTAGCCTCTACCGACTCCGGCAGCTGCATAAGGTCCGATTCTCCGCTGTCTGAGAATACGTCGAGAATCTCACGGTACCGAGTATCCATGGATTTCACATTCGCTGGCAATTTCTGTACGAACAGGTCGAGCGGTCGATCACCCGAATACAGTTTCACAGCTGCCTCGATGAAACCATGCATGGTGTACGGCTTACGGTAATAGCGGATGACGCCAAACGGCTTATCTGGGCCAAACAGACGATTCGTACGACTGAACGCCTGAATGATGCTTTCGTAGTCGATAATCTTATCGAGATACAGCGTATTCACCCATTTCGAGTCGAACCCAGTGAGCATCTGGTCTACGACAATGAGCAAATCAAGCTGCTGGCTGCGGTTCGTTGCTATACCACCATACGGACTCTTGTGCGACAGTCGCGAAGAAATATCCTTCTTCATCGCCGGCCATGTAGGAATGACGAATTCTTTGCCGAACGCCTCGTTGTAATCGGTGATGATTTCGGTCAGCGCATCCTCTTTGTCTGTCGCTCCTTCGTTGTTGTCGATATTGGGATCGAACAACGCCGTCACATGCAACTTGGGTGCCTGCTGCTTGAACAAGTGATAATAGTTGACAGCTTCAGGAATGGAACTGGCAGCGAGCATCGCATGGAATTTGCCCGCATGGCTGAGCACCGGGAACTGTTCAAGAATGTCCGAGACCACCATACTCGGGTGCGGAGAGTCGATACCATATTGGTCTCGTCCCAGGAAATCCTCGATGCCACTGATGCGGTTCCCGGCACCATCAACCATCGGACCCATGGGGACCTCAGACTTATCCATGTAATGCTGGAATACTTTGGCCTTGACCGAGTCGGCGAGCGCATCTTCCGCACTCTCCGCCTTCGCCTTGTCGAGAGCCACGGCACGTCTGACTTCAGAATCCTTGTACGTGGTCACCATGTACGGGTCGAACCCGAGCACATTATGGTCGCGAATGCCGTCGGCAATGCTGTATCGGTGCAAACAGCGGCCGAATACCATGGCAGTGGTGGAATTCTTCTTTTGGTTCTCATCCAGAATGGGTGTGCCGGTGAAGCCGAAGAACAGCGCATTCGGGAAGGAACGACGGATGTCCTGCAACATGTCGCCGAATGTGGAACGATGGCATTCGTCCACAATAAAAACGATACGTCGTGCAGCCAGCTGATCCAGCCACGCCTGGGTGACGCCCCGCTCCCCTGCTTTCACGTTGCTCATCTTCTGGATTGAGGTGACGATCAGGGTGTCGTTGACATTGGTGCTGTTGAGTTTGTCCCGCAAAACGCCGGTGTTCTCAGTACCTTGTACTTCCGTCTCACTGTCAGCAAAACTGCGGTATTCCTTCAGTGATTGGGTGCCTAGCTCGATGCGGTCCATAAGGAACACGACTTTATCGGCGTCATGCGAATCAGCTATGAGTTGTGCCGATTTGAAGCTGGTCATGGTTTTTCCGGAACCGGTAGTGTGCCATACATAGCCGCCTGGTCGTCCCGGAGTAGTTGGCCGCTGTTCCCAATCGCATTTGCGCACCACGTCAGAGATGGCGTTCGCAGCGATGTACTGGTAGCTGCGCAGCACCTTGAGGCATCCGTCTGCCGAGTCGGCGATGGTGTAGAAGCCGATGAGCTGATGCGCCATGGGAATGGACAACAGCCCCGCAGTGCCGGAAGTACCGCCGATGAACAGCTTCCATTCGTCTTTGCCGGGGTTTTGCCCGCCGCAGATAGGCTCGTTGTTGTAGTCAGCCCAATGGAAGTAATAGCTTGGATTGAATTTGTCTACGCCCGGATTGGCGAAGTAGACGGCGTCATCGGGGTTCATGGCTACAAAAATCTGTACGAGTCGGAACAGGCCGGTGAATACGCCTTCGTGTGTGTACTTTTCAATCTGATTGGTTGCTTGGCTGACCGGTATGCCACTTTTCTTAAGCTCGATATGAATCAATGGCATGCCATTGATGAGAAGCACGAGGTCGCCGCGCCGCGAGTTCAACATCTTGTTCTTGGCGGGATAGACCGGTTGCTGAGCAATCTGATAGGTGCTTTTGCCGCCTGCGATTTCCTTGCGGTCATAGATGTAGAGGCTGATTTCCTTGCCGAAATGCGCCACATCTTCTTTGTTGTCACGCGTGATGGACACGGTACGCCCATTGACGAACGAATTGAGCGCAAGCGGGGTTCGTAGGGTCTCAATCTGCTCGATTATCTGTGCCATTTCCCCGTCTGTCAGCGGGTATTTGCCAAGCCTGTCTATGTCGTTGTTGTTGCGGTACAGGATGCCTTTCCAATTGTCGAGCAGATCCTGTTCGGTTGGATAGCGCAAGACGCCATCCTTCCATCCATGCTGCTTAAGCACGGTAATGACGTTGTCCTCGAACACCGATTCGCTATCGAATATCACGATTCTTCTCTCCCTCGGACTTCCCAGTGTCCTGCTTTTCGCGAGCCGACGCGCTTGAGTAATCCACGCCCAATGAGTATTTCAGCATCTCTTCGCACAGTCGCTGATGAAACTCCCGCAGCACGAGCCATATCCTCGTATGTTGTACTGGGATTCCTTTCCACGAAACGAAGAACAGTTCGCTGTCTCTCGGTTATCTGCTCACTTGGACCGTTTAACTGCTCATTATTGTCAGTTATCTGCTCACTTGGACCGTTTAACTGCTCATTATTGTCAATTATCTGCTCATTGTGAGCGGACTTGGCATCCGATTCCAGCATAAGCGTGAGTATCGTACGATCAGCCTCGCCGAATTTTTCCTCAATCCGTGGTTCGGGAAGTCCTGCATTCGCCCATGTGGCAAACACATCAGGAACACCAGTACCGGCTCGCTCCCCCACATCGATGAGGCTGAACATCTTCATAATCAGTCCGTTGCGCGGATCAGATACTCCGCCAAGGCGCATTTGCTCAACGCCCGTTCGGATATCACCAGGATTCTCGAAAACCAATTTATCGGGTGTGCGTCTGACCACCACTCCACGCACGCCATAATAATCGGCGTTGAACAAGCAGTTGGCCAGCGCCTCGCGAACCGCCTTATGCATGGGAGTGTCGTCAACACGAAAGATACCGTTAAGTTTGAAGGGGGTCTTCAGAGACTCGGCAAGCTTACGATTCACACGGAAAAAGAAATCAAAGAGGTTGCCCGACCACATGCCATCGCCGGAATGAACACGATCGGTCCAACGAATCGCCGGGTCTAGGGTCTCCTGATAGTCAAGAAAGTAATGGGGACATTCGCGCACGATGTCATAGTCGTTGCCGAACATGAGCAAACCGCCGAATGTGGGATGGAGCTTACCATCTTCACGGCTCACCATTGCCGCACCAACCGCACGCAGGAAACGCTCGTCATCAAGATCAGTCCAGGAACTGCCCTGACGTGCCGCACGGAAACGGGTGCGATACGCCCGCACCGTATCCGCATTGAAATCGGCAACAGTGAGATCGTCCAGCACCTTGGAATCCATCGTCTCGGTTCCCTGATCTCGGAGCATTGCCGAAATCTCCTGCCGCGTGCAACGATAGTCACCTTCACCGCGCCGGCGGTAGGTTCCCTCAAAGAGATTGTCGTTGATATGCACGGGACGTTCGTCGCGTGGAGCACGCGGAACATGAATAGCCACCACCATGCCATCATCCGCTTCGAGCACTTCGACTTCCGATTCGATGGGCAGCACGGCGCTTACCTTGGATCGATTGCTGACCGTATTCCAAAAATCCTGACGAAGGTGCTCCACCTCGGCTGACGTAAGCCCGACTGTTTCGAAGGTACCGTCTTCACGTTCCTTGACGCCGAGCAGAATGACGCCGCCATAGGTGTTGGCGAAGGCGGAATAGGTCTCCCACATACTGCGCGGGAGACCGCCCTTTGCTGCCTTCGCCTCAATCCGATTATTCTCGCGATATGAGGCAAGCTTCGCGATATCGAACGTCTCCATTACGCCCCCTCCCCTCACACGAACATCTTGTCAAGCAAGGATTTCTTGATATTCTGCAGCAATTCCAACTTACGCTGATGAAGGGTGATGAGGTCGTCGAGACGGGAAAAGAAGGAGCCTATAGCATGTTGTTCACTTGAAGATGGAACTGGGATTGGCATTTCAAAGAATGTCGCATCACCGATTGAGAACCTATCTGATCTGGCTCCCGAATTACCTTCCAGCTTCATGAAACCATGCCAGCCATTTGTCTTGAAGAAGTGGCTGAGATAAGTTCCATCGACTGCATCTGTAAGCCTGAATACAGTGTAGAGAGGAGACATAACTCCGTGTATTCCCAACGTATTCCTACGGATTGGGCCAACAGGCGCTGTTGCGGAGATGCGAGGGTTGTACACGAAATCCCCTGGAGCAATGACATAATAACCAGCAATGTTGGATTCCTTGGCGACAGCGTGGTCGAAGAACTCGGTTTGATTAATTACACCGTATTCTGCAGAGTTGGTAAGAACCTCGGTGATGTTTCCATCAAGATTTTTTTCTGTCACCTTATCGGCAATCTCGCCCAACTTACGCTGTTCCCAAGGGTCAGTAAAACCAGCGAAACGAATCGCGGGTACTTTCGCCTGTTCAGTCATCATTCGCCTCCCAACAGGGTCTTCAGCTCGGCAATACCGGCCATATCGAACTCATTGCCGGTTAGTTGACCAAGCATATTGCCAAGTTTTGCCTCAGCCTGTTCGATCTGTTCGCACACATCAGAGTATGTGGTCGAATACTTGTCGTTCAGCGCATTCACCGCTGCAATCAACTCATCAACAGCCGTCTGAGGGAGCTCCTCAAGCTTGCGCTGCAATGGTTCCACCCACTTGGCAGCAAGCAAGTCATCAGCATGTTCATCGCTCAGTCCTTCAATAACGGTCCGGGTCTTTTCATCAAGCGCTGAACGGAGATTCTTAACGTTCTTTTTGACTTCACGCTCCTCATCAAACAACCGTTGCGCATTCACAAGGGCACGGTCAAAATCAGTCTCAGGATCCCTCCCAATCGATTTCACCGCTTTCTTCAACTCAGTGGCAACGAAAGAATCTCCATCCTCGCTGACAGCATCGGTCGAATTCTTGTCGTCTTCATCCAGATTTTCAAGAATGTCAGCGATTTCGCTGCTAATCTCAGTCAATCGGGATTCATATGTGCCGATTTCTGCAAGGTCAGCACTCAGCAGTTTTTCTTGTACAAGGTCGAACGGCAGAATATGTCCGGCCCAGCCGTCCTGCACTTCGACATCCTTGCCGCTTTTCTTTTTGACGACCATGTTGGCGTCAACCTTGCGAACGGCGTCATGGCCTTCGCTCTGTATGGTTTCAAGGTCGTTGGCGATGGTCTTCTGCCAGCTGTCATCAAGCACCTGATATGCCGTATAGGCATCTACGAGTGGTACGTCGGCCAAACGATGCAGCAGGTCATTTGCCAGAACTTCCTCCTCGGCGGCAATGCTCACGTTGACGGCATTACCGACCAGTTCGCCACGTAGATATGAGGGATAATCGGTGAAAACCTCACGATAACGCTGGATATAGGCACTCACACCAGAATCAGCATTCACCGCCTCACGAACATCTTGCACAGCGAGCTTAGCCGAATGACCATTCTCCTCCGCGAAGAGACGTTGGCGCAATCCCGGAAACACATTCCAATACTTGTTGAGCGCATCGATGTCCTGCTTGGGGATACCGCCAAACATAGTGGAATACACGTCCCAACTTTCGGCGGTTTCGGAGGAATCCACATATCGAGGAATGTTGAGGTTGTAATCGTTCTGCCGAATCTCGTCAAGGCTGACCAAACGACTGAACTTATCGACATCACGATTCTCCGACACCGTATCCACGATGCGTTTGATATCGCTCGCACGCAGCTTGTTGTTCTTACCGTCCTTAGCGAAATACTTGGAGGCATCCACAACAAGCACATGGTCATCGTTGCGGTGCTTGCGCAGCACCATCACGATAGTGGGAATGCCCGTGCCAAAGAAGATGTTCGCTGGCAGTCCGATGATGGCCTGAATATGGTGGTTCTCCACTAGATTCCGGCGAATAGTGCCCTCTTCACCACCACGGAACAGCACGCCGTGCGGCAACACGATGGTCATAATGCCGTCGTCGCGCAGATGGTAGAGATCGTGCAGCAAGAAGGCATAATCAGCCTTGGACTTGGGAGCGATGCCATATTCGAAGCGGATATCTTCACCCGGTTCCGGCGGCTCCCAGTTCTGGGAGTAAGGAGGATTCGAAACCACGGCATCTACAAACAGCGGCTCATAGGTTTCGTCCTTGGTCTCGTCGGTATCGAACCACGGCCAGTCGCTCTTTAATGTGTCACCGTTGCGGGTCACGATATTGTCCGGCAGTATACCGCGCATGACGAGGTTCATGCGTGTGAGGTTGTAGGTATTCTCCTTGAGTTCCTGCGCATAATATTTGATGTCATTCGGATTGCCATTGCGGCGGGCCACAGCTTGACCAATATGAATCAACAACGAGCCTGAGCCACTTGTGGGGTCATAAATGTTGATTTCTTCACGACCAGCAAGATGCCAGGCCACTATTTCGCTCATGAGCTGAGAAACTTCGCTCGGCGTGTAGAACTCACCGGCCTTCTTACCCGCATTGGAAGCGAAGTTGCTAATCAGATATTCGTAAATGAAGCCGAGGGTATCGTAATCCTGCCGGCTGTCCATCGGAATGTCCTTGATGAGGTAGATGAGGTCGCGAGCGGCCTTGCTACGGCTTTTCTCATCGGTACCGAGCTTGGATAGACCAGTCTGCAACGTGTCGAAGATGCCGGCGAACACACGCTTGCGGGCTGGATCGATGTTGCGTTCAAAAGCGGAAAGCGCATCACGTACGTCGGCGATGGTGAAATCGCTTTGGCTGGCAATCCATGTGGAGAACAGGTTGTCGTAGGAGATAAAGTAGCCGCACAGATCACGTACATACTGCACGGTCTCGGCATCATTCTCATCCAAGCCCTTGAGATCTTCATCTCCCCAGTCTTCAGCACGAAGACGCGCAACTTCCGTCTCTGAAAGGAACTTATAGAAGATAAAGCCAAGGATATAGTCTTTGTATTCATTCGCCTCGATCTTGGAACGCATCTTGTTGGCAGATTCCCAGATTTTGGCGGCAAGCTGCTGCTTATTCATTCATATGCTCCTTGTTTCTGTACACGTAATCAAGGGTCTGTCCTTGTTCATTGACCCATTCGGTCCAACCGTTTTGACTGCCACCAAGAACAAATACAGCAGCAGCGGAAGGGCTTGACAGTTCAATGTCATCAGCAAGAGTCGCCTTGCCCGTCTGCGTTCCGAAAAGATGCCGCCGAGCTGCCACGGCTCCCTGGTTTTTGATAACTGGATGCACGAGATCCACTTCAGAACCGGAAAGAACAGTGAAACGACCTGTACCTTGGCTATATCGCCCAGTGGCCTGAACACCGTTCTTCTTCGTATGGAATACGGCGTTCACCATAACCGGTGTCTTTTCTTTTCGATCAAGGTCATATCCGAGCACTCGCATACGAAAGAGGATGTTATTGTGCAGTCTTTCCACCTGTTGCTCTTTGTATGGATTCATGCGAGGAGCAGGAGTATACTCATTGTCGGTCTCATAAGAGCCATGTTTGTCCACATAATCTATGGCTGTTGACTCAAGAGAGTCCAAAACATCACGATCGATATTGACATCATTATCGAGGAACATGATGGCTTTGTTCCAAAAATCTTTCTTAGTCTTGTGCGCATCAAGCCGATTAAGCCCCTTCGTGGTTTGTCCCACATACGCACGGCTCAGAACTCCATGATCTTCATCAAGAAGATAATACACACCGCGATCCGGCAAATCGGGAAGACTTTTCGCCTCACTCAACATATCCCGGGGCACCACAACCGTGACAAGCGACTCCCCATCCACACGACAAATTCGAATGCCATCAGGATTGTTGTCAATAATTTGTATGGTCATAGCAGTGAGAGCAATCATCACTTGCCGCCCTTTGCTAGTTCATTAATCATGCATGTTCTCACGAATGCCGAAAAGCTCATCCCGCGAAGAGATGCGGCCTCTTTAGCAGAATCTCGCAAATTAGCGGGGATACGCATAGTAACCGGCACCACATCACCGTTTACCAGATACGAACGTATCTCTGTTTCACCAGCATCATGCTCAATCAGATCGGAGTACGTCATTGCATTCTACACTTTCAAACTGCAATACAAATGCAATAATTCTACACCCGCTTGGGAACAGCGTAAGTTGGGAGACGTTGCGTCTTCATTTGATTACGGCTTGAACGCTGCTGCAACAGAATACGATGGCCAAAATAAATATCTGCGTATCACCGACATTGATGACGAAACCCATGAGTTCTCGAAAAGCGATCTTACGACGCCGTTAGCTGACCTTGCAATGAGTGCAGATTATTTACTGAAAGAGGGCGATCTGCTCTTTGCTCGCACAGGCGCGAGTGTAGGAAAAACATATCTGTACAGGCAATTCGATGGAATGGTCTACTTTGCTGGATTCCTTATCCGTGCCCGAATCGGCGAAGGCGCTGACCCCGAATTCGCCTATCAGGCAACCTTGACCGATGCATACAAGAAGTATGTTGCCATAACCTCGCAGCGGTCCGGGCAGCCTGGTGTCAATGCGCAGGAATACGCAGATTATCAATTGATGCTTCCTTCAAAAACGGAACAGCAGCAAATCGGGATGACATTGCGATCTCTCGACGACCTCATCACCCTTCATCAGCGTAAGCGTCTATCTATTCGGCAAAGGAGCCCCGTGTGGTCATAAACACAATCAACGAAGAAATGTCGTTCTGCGATTACTACTCGCAATGGGTCGACGTCTACAAGGAAGGCGCGATTCGGGAAGTGACAATGAAGAAATACAAGCTCACACAGGCGTGGCTGAGAAAACTTATCCCTGATCTCAAGCTTTCCGAGTTCGATCGTGTGAGCTATCAGAAACTCATCAACGGATACGCTGAGCATCACGAGCATCAGACAACAATGGATTTTCATCACCAACTGAAAGGAGCCATCCTCGATGCCGTTGATGAAGGTCTGATTCAGAGAGACCCAACAAGAAAAGCAATCATCAAAGGAAAACAGCCGAGACAGAAGAAGGTGAAATATCTTAACCAGTTCGAACTTCATGCTGTCCTTGCTGATTTGAAGCTTGATCCGATACCTAACTGGGACTGGTTGATACTGCTAGTGGCAAAAACCGGGTTACGTTTCTCCGAAGCATTGGGGCTTACTCCTGATGATTTTGATTTCGTTCACCAGACTTTGTCCGTCAATAAGACATGGAATTACAAGAATGGAGGTGGCTTTGTTCCAACAAAGAATGCTTCTTCGGTACGTAAAGTACAACTTGACTGGCAACTCATCATGCAGTTGTCTGTTCTGTTGAAGAGCTTACCCGGTGACAAGCCTATCTTCGTGGATGGCAAGGTATACAACTCAACCGCCAACGGTATTCTGGCCCGGCATTGCAAACAAGCCGGAGTACCTGTGATTTCAATACACGGATTGAGACACACCCATGCTTCACTCTTGCTATTTGCCGGCGTTTCAATTGCAAGCGTCTCTAAACGGCTTGGGCACGCAAGCATGAACACAACGCAGGAAATATATCTGCATGTCATCCGCGAATTGGAAAACAAAGACGTTGACATCGTGATGAGAGCCTTATCCACCCTTATTTAGCAAACCACAGACGCTTACGCTGATGAAGGGTGATGAGCGAGTCAAGGTGACTCAGCATAAAGCCGATTTTTTGTTGCTCAGGTAAGGACGGGATGGATACTTCAAGGTTCTTAACTATCACCCCCGATAGATTCCCTTGACCACCTTGCAAATAGGTTGTGACAATGTAACCTTTTTGCTTCCTCAGCCAAGCAGTGATGTATCTTGCATCACAATCGTCGCGAGGGAGTATGGCGAGAATAGCTTGGTTGATGGCACCTTTTTGCCTCGATACAGCCACCTCGCCACTTGTCGCTCCGTACAATGCATACAGCACATCGCCGGGTTTGACCATTCTCGCAGAGGATGATTCATAACCTTTTTCCGTAAGAAAGAGTTCAGTCGATTCAGCTGCAATTTCAGCAGACCTGATAAAAGGAATAGACCCACCGTAAAACTCAGATTCTCCAGCAGCGGGCGTACCTCCTGAATAGCTTTCGGTTAGTTCACCCAGCTTACGCTGTTCCCAAGCGGGCATCGGCACTACATGAAGCAGGGCAGACGGGATACGAGTGGCTGGCCGAACATACGCAATACATCTACCGGCAACTTGGGCACTATCATTTCCGTTGTTAGCTACACTTATCGCGATAAGTGTAGCTAACAACGATTGAAGCGACACCTTACAAGCCATGAGAGGTAGAACCGTTCCCCCTTCTATTTTGAAAAACTTGAATAAGTTAGTTTTTTCAAAATAGGGATGCGTCGAAAAGACGCATAAACGCACGAAAAATGCGGGCATCCGATATGCAGTGTTCATTGAATCAATGTATATCGGATGCCCGCAATTGTTTCAGACCAATTGAAGAGCCTTAGCTCAGCATCAGCCTCACGCCTTAACAACCTCCACGGCCAGCTCGGCGCCCTCCTTCACCTCGAAGGAGGAGGCCAGCGTCTCGTGGGCAATCAGGTCTCGGAACTGCTCGACCTTGGCCACATCGACAGCCGGCACGGTCAGCACCAGCGAGATACGGTCCGCGATGTCCAGATCGGCAGCCTTACGTGCGTCCTGCACAGAACGAATCACGTCGCGGGCGTAGCCTTCGGCCAGCAAATCGGCATCCAGCGCGGTGTCGAGGATCACGAAGCCACCGGTCGGCAGAGCGGCGGAGACCGAAGCGGCGGCCTCGGTGGCGTTCTCCTCCTCCACGCGGTTGATCAGCTCGTACTCGCCTTCGACCAGCGCAAGGTCGCCGGACGGCGTGGAGACCACCGGCGCACCGGACGCAGCATCGACATGCCAGTCGCCGGACTTGGACGCCTTGATGGCGAACTGCACCTGCTTGCCGAGGCGCGGACCCGCCGCACGGGCATTCACACGCAGCTCGTGAACAATCTTCAGACCGTGGGCGGAGGCGTCCTCCAGAGTCGAGAACTCAATATTCTTGATATTAAGTTCGGACTTCAGCAGCTCGTCGTAGGCTTTGACGGCGTCCACGTTCTCGACCACCACGGTGAGCTTGGAAAGCGGCTGGCGCACGCGGATCTTGGCGGCCTTGCGCAGGGACAGGGTGCCGGAGACGACCTCACGCACCTTCTCCATCGCGTCCACCAGAGCCGGATCGTCGACCAGCACACGGCCGAGTTCGGTGTCTTCACCGGTCTTCTCGTCCACCACGAACGGCCAATCGGCCAGGTGCACGGACTCGCCACCGGTCAGACCACGCCACACGGACTCGGATTCCATCGGGGCCAGCGGCGCAAGCACGCGCATGAACGCCTCAAGCACGGTGTACAGCGTGTTGAACGCGGAAGCGTCCTCATTCCAGAAACGGTCACGGGTGTTGCGGATATACCAGTTGGTGAGCACGTCGATGAAGTCGGAGACCGCATCGCAGGCGTCGGAGATTGCGAACTCGTTCAGCGACTTCTCGGCGGCCAGCACCAGACGACGGGTACGGGCCAGCAGGTAGCGGTCCATCTCCGGCAGACCGGCGACCTCGTCCGCACGCAGCTGGCGGGCGTCGAATCCGGCCCCGCCGTTGGCCGCGTTGGCGTACAAGGTGAAGAAGTAGTAGGAGCTCCACACCGGCAACATGACCTGGCGCACGGTGTCGCGGATGCCATCGGCGGTGACGATCAGGTTGCCGCCGCGCAGAATCGGCGAAGACATAAGGAACCAGCGCATGGCGTCGGAACCGTACTTGTCAAACACGCCGTTCACGTCCGGATAGTTGCGCAAGTGCTTAGACATCTTCTGGCCGTCGGAGCCGAGCACGATGCCGTGGCAGATCACGTTCTTGAACGCCGGGCGGTCGAACAGGGCGGTCGCCATCACGTGCAGCAGGTAGAACCAGCCGCGGGTCTGGCCGATGTATTCCACGATGTAGTCGGCCGGGAAGTGCTGTTCGAACTTCTCCTTGTTCTCGAACGGGTAGTGGAACTGCGCGAACGACATGGAACCGGACTCGAACCAGCAGTCGAGCACATCGGAAATACGGTGCATGTGCGACTTGCCGGTCGGGTCGTCCGGGTTGACGCGGACCAGGTTGTCGATCCACGGACGGTGCATGTTGATGTTGCCGTCCTTGTCGCGCGGATAGTCGCCGAAGTCGGCCTTGAGCTCTTCGAGCGAACCGTAGACGTCCACACGCGGGTACTTCGGATCGTCGCTCACCCACACCGGGATCGGGGAACCCCAGAAGCGGTTGCGGGAGATGGACCAGTCGCGCGCGTTGGCGAGCCACTTGCCGAACTGACCGTCCTTGACATTGCCCGGGATCCAGTTGATCTGCTGGTTCAATTCCAATAGACGCGGCTTGATCTTGGTCACGGACACGAACCAGGAGGAGACCGGCTTGTAGATCAGCGGGGTGGCGCAACGCCAGCAGTGCGGGTAGGAGTGCACGTAGCTTTTCTCCTGGAAGAGGATCGCGCGGCGTTCTTCCGGAATCTCGGCGAGCGGGCCGTCGCCGGCGCGCAGGTTGCGCAGGATCGGCAGGTTGGCGTCGAACACGAAATCGCCCTCGTAGTCAGGGCACTGCGCGGTGAAGCGGCAGCCATCGTCGAGCACGTCGGTGCTCTTGATGCCGTGCGCGTTCAGCGTATTCATATCGTCCTCACCGTAGGGAGCCTGGTGAACCAGGCCGGTACCTTCGACGGTGTCGACGTAGTCGGCGGTGAAGATCGTGTAGCCGTTCGGGCCGGGCACGTGGCCTTCGGATTCGGCCTCGTCACCCGCGAAGTACGGGAAGACCGGGTAGTAGCGTCGGCCTGCCAGCTCGTTGCCCTTGAGTTCGCGCACGACCTCGTAATTCTCGCCGAGTTCCTTCTCATAGTGCGGCAGCAAATCCTTGCCGAGGTAGAACTTCTTGCCAGCGAACTTGCCTTCGGTCGGGCGGACCTCGACGTAGTCGATGTCGGCGCCGACCACGATGGCGAAGTTGGTGGGCACGGTCCACGGGGTGGTGGTCCAGAAGACGGCGTAGGCGTCGTCCTCATCGCGCATCTTGACGGCCACGGATACGGTGGTGTCCTGGCGGTCCTGGTACACGTCGGCGTCCATGCGCAGCTCGTGCGCACTCAACGGCGTGCGGTCCTTCGGGCAGTACGGCAGCACGCGGTAGCCTTGGTAGGCCAGGCCCTTGTCGTAGAGCTGCTTGAAGGCCCACATCACGGATTCCATGTACGGGATGTTCAGGGTCTTGTAGCCGTGCTCGAAGTCCACCCAACGGGCCTGACGATGCACGTAGTTCTGCCATTCGTTGGTGTACTTCAGCACGGAAGCGCGGCAGGCGTCGTTGAACTTGTCGATGCCCATCTTCTCGATCTGGTCGACCGAGTCGATGCCGAGTTCCTTCTGCGCCTCAAGCTCGGCGGGCAGGCCGTGGGTGTCCCAGCCGAACACGCGGTTGACCTTGCGGCCCTTCATGGTCTGGTAGCGCGGGATCACGTCCTTGGCGTAGCCGGTCAGCAGGTGGCCGTAGTGCGGCAGACCGTTCGCAAAAGGCGGGCCATCGAAGAACACGAATTCGTTCTGGCTGTGGTCGCCGGAAGGGTTGCGTTCAACGGACTTCTGGAAGGTGTCGTCCTTGTCCCAGTAGTCGAGAACGGTCTCCTCCATGTCGGGGAAGCTGGGGTTCGGCGCGACGTGCGCGGTCTCGCCGCCCTCGTTCGCCTTGGGATATACGTTTTCGCTCACCGTAAATCTCCTGTTAGTACTGTGCACTGGTCCTACAGGAGCGTCATTGATGGCGATTGCCGGGCGCCGACGTGTGCCGGCTGGGTTCACGAATGTCACGTACCGAACCGTGGGGCCGATCGCGTCAATCGCCTCGCAGCCGGAACTGACTGTGTTCCGCCCGGAACAGCCCTGTCTGCCGTTCCTGCCTACGAGGACGATGACGGGCGCTGGTATGCGCTCCGCACCGCGGTACCACCTCGCTTATCGCACCGGTTGCGCCGCTCCGAACTGTTGCACTCGGAGCCGCGAGCCTGCGCGACCGCTTGTGTTCGGCTGTCTCGGGCCGATCCCGTCGGTTCTACTGGGCGATTGCCGCCGTTCTTCCGAAGACTCCCCGCTGATAACGGATCACTGCCTCACAACGGTGCATATCGTAACACGCCACGCGGTCAAATCAACGAGAATGTTCATCAGGAATGATCATTTTTTCTCATTTTTGTATTCATCGCGTGCACCATTGTCAGCAAACACGCTAGGCTCCTTTACCGGCGATATTGCACATCTGGCTCAGGGGCGGCTCCCGTATGGGCCGGAGAAAGGATTATTGAGGAATGACGTACGATTTCACGTCGATTATGGACAGGCATGGCAAGGATGCGATTGCGGTCGATGGGTTGGGAACCGACCTAGGTTTCGCTCCCGACCCACCGAGGGACGGATTTGACGTGATTCCGATGTGGGTGGCGGACATGAATTTCCCGACCGTGCCCACGGTTCCGCAGGCCATTATCGAACGCGCGCAACACCCCGTCTACGGGTACTTCTCCCCCACCGACGACTATTACAACTCCATTATCGACTGGCAATCCACGCGCAATGGGGTTACCGGATTGACCAGCGAGGCGATCGGCTATGAGAACGGGGTCTTGGGCGGCGTGATCAGTACGCTGACCGCGTTCGCCGCTCCTGGCGACAGCGTGCTCCTGCACAGCCCGACCTACATCGGGTTCACCATGTGCATCGAGAACAACGGCTATCGCATCGTCCACAGCCCGCTCAAGTTGGACGAGCACGGCGTATGGCGCATGGATTACGAGGATATGGATAAGAAGCTCAAGGAGCATCACATCCATGTGGCCGTGTTCTGCAGCCCTCACAATCCTTGCGGGCGCGTGTGGGAGCGTTGGGAAATCGAGAAGGCCATGGAAGTGTACAAGGCCAACGATTGCGTGGTCATTTCCGACGAGATTTGGTCCGATTTGACTCTGGGGAATCACCAGCACATCCCCACCCAGTCGGTCAGCGAGGACGCACGCAATAGAACCGCGGCGTTCTACGCGCCCAGCAAGACCTTCAACCTCGCCGGGCTCGTGGGCAGCTACCACATTATCTATAACCCCATGCTGCGCGACCGGATCGTGGCCAAGGGCTCGAAGTCCCACTATAACGAGATGAACGTGCTTTCCATGCATGCGCTTATCGGTGCCTACAAGCCTGAGGGGCATGAGTGGCTCGACGAACTCAAAGAGGTGCTCACCGGCAATGTCGACTACGCCTACGACTACATCACCAAGCATTTCCAAGGAGTGAGTCTGGCCAAACCGGAAGGCACCTACATGCTGCTGCTCGACTGCGAGCAGTGGTGCGAACGCCACGGCCTGAGCCTGCCCGAGTTGGAGAAACGCGGCTGGGATGTGGGCGTCGCATGGCAGGACGGCGACATGTTCCAGGCCCCCTACAGCATCCGCGTCAATCTCGCATTGCCCTTGAGCCGCGTCAAGGAGGCCATGCGCCGCCTTGACCAATACGTATTCAACGCGTAAACGGCATGCATCCGCGATTGCGGTGTCCTGGAAAGACGAATGCCGCCAACGAGGTTGGTGCCCGTTGGCGGCATTCGTCATACGTTGGCCGAACCGGGCGAAACCCAAGTTGCCAAGTTGCCGTGCGCTATGAGGTGGATGCCGCCAGCGGACGTGTACATCTGACCGCCCGATATGCCGGTGCCACCGATGCGCCGACGCTGCCGGCATTCGGATTGGAATGGACACTTCCCAAGCAGTACGAGAACCTGCGCTTCTACGGCCTTGGCCCCGAGGAAACCTATCACGACCGTCTGCACGGCGGCAAGCTCGGCATTTTCGAGCGCACCGCGGCCGAAGACAATGCACCGTATCTGGTGCCGCAGGAGACCGGCAACCATGAAGACTTGCGTTGGGCCGAAGTGCTTGACGCCCAAGGACACGGCATGCGTATCAGCCAGGCCGGCAGCGAACATTTCGCGGCGAGCCTGTTGCCGTACAGCTCGCTCATGCTGGAAGAGGCGACCCACCAGAACGAGTTGCCGCCGGTCCGTCACACGTTCCTGCGCCTGTTGGCCGCGCAAATGGGCGTGGGCGGAGACGATTCATGGGGCGCGCCCGTCCATGAGCAGTACCAGCTGCCCGCCGATCGCGCCTACACGCTCGACGTGAATCTGGAACTGTTCTAACAGCGATAAAGAAGCTCCCTCTGACGAGGGAGCTTCTTTATCGCACAGAGGGAGCTTCTTTATCGTGCTGGTACGAAACTGTCACGCACCACTAGGGTGGTGGAGATGAAGGTATGGTGGTGCAGCGTGCGCCGACTGGAGATGGCCTCGGCAAGCATCGTAATCGCAGTATCGGCCAGCTCATTCTGGTCGATATCGTAACTGGTCAGCGTCGGCGAGGTGTATTGGGCGATGGATTGGTTGTTGATGCTGATCACGCTGGTGTCGCGCGGCACCAGCACTCCCGCAGCGGTAAACGCCTGCAGTACGCCGACTGCAATCGAGTCCGCAGCCACGATGAACGCATCCGGCATGTCATCTCGATGATCGTTAACCGCTTCCTCCCCTAGAGTGCGCCCGGTGTCCACAGTGAACGCGCCTTGCGCGTAAATCAGGCCTTCCGCATCCAGCCCCAAACGCTCGGTCCAATTGCGGAATGCGGTTAATCGGCTGTCTTCCGGGTATTCGTGCAAACCCATCGTGAAGCCAGTACCGCCGATATAGCCGATGCGTCGTTTGCCCGAGGACACCAACATATCCAATGCGTCCAAAATGGTTTGGCTTAAATCCGGTTGTACCGAATCGAACAGGCTGGGCGCAGGATTGATGTCGATGAATACGCCATAGGGCAATACCAGATGGAGCTTCAACAGTCTATCCGAAGAGAGTACGGACGGTCCGATGGAGATGAAGCCGTCGAAATCACCGGCGTCGGCAATCAGATCGTCGATATGGGAAAACGACGTGAGTTCCATGTGCTGGGCTCTGGCATTGTCGCCAAGCACGGACCGCAGTTCATCGAAATAGGCGTCCGCCAGTTCTTCCTCGCGGGTGGCGTTGTCGAGTACGGCCACACGGCGTGGCAATGCGATACGGCGTGATCCGGTAGCGTAGCCAAGCTGCTCGCTGACCTCGATGATGCGACGTCGCGTCTCCTCTTTGACAGACAATGTCGGGTCCCCATTGAGCAGCCGGGATACCGTGGCCTGCGAGAAGCCTGATTTCTGTGCGATTTCCTTCATCGTGACCATAGTTGAGCCTTCCACGCCTCAGTACGTAACAATACGCAGTATTTCAGTAAATAACTTTACTACATAGTGTAACTCACGTCATGCGGGTATGACGCCATATGGTTGCAGCATCGTCGACCCGCAGCGCTGATGAGAACGTGCATGTTTCAGGCCCTCCGATAATTATCGGGCAGGCGGGAATCCCCAGACCGTGGAGTCAATGCGCTGGATTTTCCCGGACTTGTCAAAGACAACGGTGATGTCCGGCGCAGTAAAACTGCCGGTCGAATCCCCGAATCGGTACGGATCACTCCAGTCGATAACGGCATGCATCGTCACGGTCCGAGTTTTCGCGTCATAGGACTCATTCGAGTACTCGATACTGTTATGCGTGGCCGTAGTCCCGCCCAGACCGCCGCCATTGCCTTGATGCATTTGCTGACAATACTTCGTAAAATCCGCGCCGAGAACATTCGACACTGCATAGCGTCTAAATGGACGTGTTAGGTCTGCATCCAATTCACGGCCTGCAAGACTCTGCACTCAGCAATTACTTCGCACCAAACCGCTCACGAATCTGAGCGGCAGTACCATAAGAGGCTTGCGCGCCGAACCCAGTCGCGGCGTACGCGGAAACGTATGAGGCCAACTGCGCACTGTCCGCCAACGCATGACCCGAGGCAAGCCCGGCCAGAACCGTGCCCATAAAGGCATCTCCGCACCCGGTAGTGTCGATGGCCTCAACCGCAACTGGCGCAATACGATAGATATCATCACCATCGATGACTACCGACCCATCCCCGCCAAGCGTAATTACCGCCTGATTAAAACCGAAGTCATGCATCTGCCGCGCCACATCAGACCAGTCCAGTCCATCCCAATCGTCATCGTCAGGCTCGGCGATGTCCAGCAGCTGTGCCATTTCATGTTCATTGACCAGCAGAATGTCCGAAGCCTCGATAAGTTCAGCGGGTAGTTCAGCAACGAATGGCGAATCGTTGAGCAATACCTTGAGCCCGGCATCATGGCAGAGGCGAGCGCATGCCGTGACCGTTTCCATCGGACTCTCCAAACACAGTCCCAGTACATCGGCTGAGGTCAGATTATCCCGCATCGATTGACTATACTCAACACTGACGTAAGCGTTAGAGCCGGGAGAATAAACAATCGTGTTCTCTCCTGCCGCGTCTACGGTGATGACCGTGGTCCCGCTGGCCCCATCCACGTGCCGAATATAACTGGTGTCCACACCGGTATCGTTCAATGCTTCAAGCAAAAAATCCGCATTAGCGTCGGAACCGAGCACACCAAACAATCGGACTTTGGCTCCAAGACGAGCGGCCGAAACAGCCTGATTCCCTGACTTGCCACCAGGAAGCACCCGCAACGGCCCTCCTAGCACTGTCTCCCCCGGTTTGGGCAGACGCTCGGTGGTGACGGTATAATCGGCATTCATCGAGCCAACGACGGACACGGCCCCATGAATGCAATCAAGAGAAACAAGCGTTTCATCCATAGCAGGCATGATATTCCCTTTCTGAATGATAGATGCTGTTGGTGCGGTAGTCTGTTCGATCAACATGCTCCGCACCAGCAGGCGCAATCAGACATTGCGTTTTGCCGTAAAACTCTTGCGAAATACGAACAGTACAATCATCGACAACACCGAAACCGCACACATAATCCAGAACATGTTGGAGGTCTGCGCTTCCACACCACTGCCAACACCGAACAGACCACCCTTGCCCATGGTGTCACTGGCCATGAGACTGGAGTATACGCCGACTCCGATAGAGGCCGAAGTGTTCATCATCAGATCGAGAATTCCTACGCCACGACCATTCTCCTCGACCGGCAACGCATCTGACGCAGCGTCGTAGATTGGCGTATATACAGCGGTAACACCAGCAATGAACAAGCAGGCAAGAAAAGTCAGCACTCCGAACCCACTCTTAATACAATCGAAGCAATAATCATGCCGACTCCGGGGAACGAGAAGTAAATGGCAATGAGCGCAGCAAATACCGCCAATATTCGCAATCCTGCGCCAACACACGGCTCTCAACATAGAAAACCGCACCCCAACCACCGGATGAGAATTGCTTCAACCCGATAATCGAGGTGCGGTTTTTGCAGGCGTACCGGCTACTCCAGCTCCACCGCGCCGGTGTACAGCTGGTAGTACTCGCCCTTTTGCGCGATCAGCTCGTCATGCGAACCACGCTCGATGATGTTGCCGTGGTCGAGCACCATGATCACATCGGAATTGCGCACGGTGGACAGGCGGTGGGCGATGACGAAGACCGTACGTCCCTTCATCAGGTTATCCATACCAGCTTGCACAACCTCTTCAGTGCGCGTATCAATCGAGGACGTGGCCTCGTCAAGGATCAGCGCGGGCGGATCGGCCACCGCCGCACGGGCAATGGAAATCAGCTGGCGCTGGCCCTGGGACAGGCCGGAACCGTCGCCTTCGAGCACTGTGTCGTAGCCCTTGGGCAGCATGCGGATGAAGCTGTCCGCATTGACCAGACGCGCGGCCTCGATGCATTCCTCATCAGTGGCGTTCAGACGGCCATAACGAATGTTGTCCATCACGGTGCCGGTGAACAGGTTCACGTCCTGCAGCACGATGCCCAAAGACCTGCGCAGGTCAGGCTTCTTGATGCCGGCCACGGAGATGCCATCATACAGAATCTGGCCGTGCTGGATGTCGTAGAACCGGTTGATGAGGTTGGTCACGGTGGTCTTGCCGGCACCGGTGGCGCCGACGAGCGCGATCTTCTGGCCGGGCTTGGCGAACCAGGTGATGTCGTGCAGCACCGGCTTGTCCGGGTTGTAGCCGAAGGTCACGTTGGTGAAGCGCACGTCGCCGCGCAGCAGGGTCAGTCGGCCGTCGGGCGAGGTGATCGCCTGCTCCTTGGCCTTCATCGCCACCTCGCGGGCCGAGCCCTTGAGCTTTTCTGCGGCCTTCAGAGACCTCGTACCATCGTCGCCGATCTCACGCTTCCACGCCCAGTGGCCGGTCTCATGGTCGACTTCGGTCATGGTGCGGCCGTCCGGCCCAAGTTCCACGTTCACGAGCGTCACGGTGCCCTTGTCTTCCTCGATGGGCTCATCCATCAGCTTGAAGATACGGGAGGCACCGGCGAGCGCCATCATCACCATGGTCAGCTGCTGAGAGACCTGACCGATCGGGTTGATGAACGAGCGGGACAGGGTCAGCAGGGAGACGAGCGTGCCGAGGGTGAGCGGCTTGACGCCGGTCAGACCGATGTCGTTGACGCCGGCCAGCGAGACGGCGGCGCCGACGATGGCAAGCAGGATGTAGAGCAGGTAGCCCATGTTGCCGACGACCGGCATGGTGACGTTGCCCCAGGTGTTCGCTTCGGCGGACGCCTCGAAGAGTTCCTCGTTCTTCTCGTCGAAGGTCTTCTGGGTGGCGTCTTCATGGTTGAAGACCTTGATGACCTTCTGGCCGTTGACGGATTCCTCCACGAAGGCGTTCACGTCGCCGATCCACTGCTGCTGCTTGACAAAGTAGCGGCCGGAGCGGCTCACGATCTTGCGCACGATGAAGTAGAGCAGAACGGTGAACACGATTACGAACGCGGTGAACGGAATGGACAGCCACAGCATGGACAGCAGCGCCGCGACCGCGGAGATAATCGAGGAGAACATCTGCGGGAACGACTGCGAGATGGCCTGGCGCAGCGTATCGGTGTCGTTCGTGTAGTGGCTCATGATGTCGCCGTGCTCGTGGCTGTCGAAGTAGCGGATCGGCAGCTTCTGCTGGTGGGCGAACATGTCGTCACGAATCTTCTTGAGCGTGCCCTGCTCGACGGTGACGATCAGCCACTGCCACAGCCAGGACGCCACGATGCCGGCCACATACAGGCACGCCATCAGGCTGATGGCCCGCAGCAGCGGGGCCCAGTCGGAGTTCGACTCCCCCACCATCGGCAGGATGTACGTGTCGATGAGCGACTGGAGGAACAGCGCGGAACCGGCCTGCGCGGCGGCACCGACCAAGATGCACACCACGATGGCGATGACACGCCACTTGTACTGGAAGATGTAGCTGAAGATGCGCTTGATGGTGCCAGGCTCGGCTTTGCCCATGGCGGGCTTGCGGTTCTTGAAACTCTGGTCGCTGCTCATCGTGCTTCTCCTTCCTTGGTATCGGCTGCATTGGCATCAGCTGCGCTGGTATCGGCCGTGGGCATGGTCACTGTCACCGTCACGGTTTCGGACGGCTCAGCGGTAGATGACTCAGCAGCCTGTTCGGCAGCGGCCAGTTCTTCGGGCTGGGCCTGGTTCTTGGTCTGGGATTCGTAGATGGAACGGTATTCATCGCAGGTGGCGAGCAGTTCGTCGTGTGTGCCGGACGCCATGATGCGGCCGGAATCCATCACCAGAATCATGTCGGATTCCTGCACGGAGGCCACGCGCTGGGCGATGATGATCTTCGTGGTGTCCGGAATCTCGTTGTGGAACGCGGAACGGATCAGCTTGTCCGTCTTGGTATCGACGGCGCTGGTCGAATCGTCGAGAATCAGAATCTTCGGCTTCTTCAGCAGCGCACGGGCGATGCACAGGCGCTGGCGCTGTCCGCCGGACACATTGGTACCGCCCTGCTCGATGTACGTGTCGTACTTATCGGGGAATTCCTGAACGAATCCATCGGCCTGCGCGAGCTGCGCAGCATGGCGAATCTCTTCATCGGTGGCGTTCGGGTTGCCCCACCTGAGGTTTTCGGCAATAGTGCCGGAGAACAGCACGTTCTTCTGCAACACCATGGCCACCTGATCGCGCAGCGCCTCGAGATCGTAGTCGCGTACATCCACGCCGCCGACCTTCAGCGAACCGGAGCTCACGTCGTACAGTCGCGGCACGAGCTGTACCAGAGACGACTTTGCCGAACCAGTACCGCCGACAATGCCGACGGTCATGCCGGAGCGGATCTTCAGGTTGATGTCGTCAAGCACGGGCTTTTCGGAACTGTCGGAGTAGCGGAAGGTGACATGGTCGAATTCGATGGAGCCGTCGGCCATGTCAGTCACCGGCTGTGCCGGGTTCTGCACCGTGCTTTCCTCCTGCAGCACCTGGCAGATACGCTCGGCAGAAGCCTGAGAAATAATCACCATGACGAAGATCATGGACAGCATCATCATGGCCATAAGGATCTGCATGGCGTAGGTGACCAGTGCGGTCAGGTCGCCGGTGGTCAGGCCCACGGCGGGGTTGTTGCCGGAGGCGACGATCTGCTGTGCTCCCATCCATGCGATGAGGATCATCGAACCGTAGATGCAGATCATCATCAGCGGGCTGTTGAAGCTCATGATGCGTTCGGCCTTGGTGAAGTCCTTGAAGATGCGCTGGGAGATGCGGCCGAACTTGGAGACCTCGAAGGATTCGCGGTTATAGGACTTGACCACGCGGATGCCCTGCAGGTTCTCGTCGACCACGTTGTTCAACGCATCGTAGGTGTGAAACACGCGCTCGAACACCGGATGCACGAGCACGGCCAGACCGCACAGGCCGATGGCCAGAATCGGGATGCAGGCCAGGAACACCATGGAAATCGACGGGGAGATACGGAACGAGAACAGCCAGGATACGACCACCATAATCGGGGCACGCACGCCCAGACGAATGATCATCATGTAGGCGTTCTGCAGGTTCGTCACGTCGGTGGTCAGTCGGGTCACGATCGAACCGGTGGAGAACCGGTCAATATTGGTGAAGCTGAAGCCCTGCACCTTCTCGAACTGGTCCTTGCGCAGGTTCTTGGCGAAGCCCGCGCCGGCCACGGCCGCGTACTTTCCGGACAGGAAGCCGGCACCCAGCGAAACCATCGAGCACACCAGCAGAATCACGCCGAACTTGACGGTGGCCGGCATGCTGCCACCGGTGATACCCTCATCGATCAGCGAAGCCATGATGGTCGGGATCAGGATCTCCAGGATGCCTTCGACCGTCACGAACACCGGAGCCAGGATGCTGGCTTTCTTGTATTCACGAATCGACTGGCCCAGCGTGCGCAGTACATGTTTGGGCTTGTCCGGTTCGACGGCTTTGCGCGCCTGCGCGATTGCCTCTGCGGTATCACTCATTCGTTCTCCTCCTTCGTGTTAGCAACCTCCGCTCCGTCTTGATCGGGAGCCATCACCACAGGTGACTGAGGGAGTGTTTGATGTTCAAATTCATGTTGTGCGCGGTCGATGTTCGCGCGCATGCGACTGACGTAGTCACGTAGGGCTGCTTTCTCGCTTTCGGAAAAGCCATCAACCAACAGACGTTCGACGCGTTCGCCGTTCGCTTTGAGATCGGCGACGATGGCGTCCGCCTTATCGGTCAGGACGATACGCTTGCAACGGGCATCATGCGCCACCGATTCGCGGGCAATAAGCCCTTTCTTTTCCATAAGCGCCAGCACGCGCGAAGCGGTGGAGCGGGTGATACAGAACTTCTGTTCGATGGTGTGCTGGTAGATTTCACGATTCCGGTTACGAGCCAGGAACATGATGATATGCGCGTTGCCGCCAGTGGTCTCCTTAGCGGAAAGCGGCATGCTCTCACCGAGATAGCGGTCGACGGCTTTGGTCACCGCTCGCATCTCAATGCTGAGAATATGCTGATCCATTGTCCTCCGTACCATGCGAGGCCATGCGCGTATGCGCCTTCACCCCACATTGTTGCATACGCAACAATTCATGATAAAGAGACCCATATACAACAGTTGCATATACAACAATCGGTGTGTTGCCTAGACAACGAATCCCACATATGCCCTATACACAAACTGGCTCCCTTCTCTGAATCTCAGAAAAGGGAGCTGGCAGTTTGCGTAGTATTACTTGCTCAGCTTGGCGTACTCGTCAACCATGAACTGGGCGATCTTCTTGCCGCCTTCGCCCAGCAGGGTGGGCAGCGAGTTGATGGGCATGGAGTTGAGGAACATGCGCATCATCGCATTATCCGGAAGCTTCGGCAGCTCGCCGGCCTCGCCGGCGGCGGCCACGGCGGCCACGATCTTGGCGCCGAACGGATCGGCCTCCCACTCGCCGTAGGTGGACCATTCGGTGAGCGGCTGGGTCTTGCCGTCGCCATCGAGGGCCACGGCAACGGTGTCGGCAATGTCGCGGGAGCTCACGCCCACTTCGATGGCATATTCGCCGGCCTCCACGTGCCAGTCGTTGTACTTCTCGGACCAGTAGGCGAACGCGCGCTCGTCGAGGTCGATGGTCACGGTCTTGGATTCGCCGGCCTTGAGGAACACCTTGGTGAAGCCCTTGAGCTCGTGCTTCGGGCGAGCCACGTCGGCCTTGCCCGGCACAACGTACACCTGCACGGTTTCGGCGGCATCCACATCGGAGGTGTTGGTCACGGTGGCGGTCACGGTGGCGGTGTTCGCGCCGGTCTTGGCGGCGGTGACGTCGGCGATCTCGAACGTGGCGTAGCTCAGGCCGTAGCCGAACGGATAGTCCACAGCCTTGCCGTAGGTGTCGTAGTAGCGGTAACCGACGAATACGCCCTCGCCGTAGTCGACGTGGCCCTCCTCGCCCGGCCAGTTCGTCATGCTCGGGTCATCGTTGATGTCCAGCGGAATGGACTGGGCGAGCTTGCCGGACGGGCTGACCTGGCCGAAAATCACGTCGGCAAGCGCCGGGCCACCGGACTGGCCGAGCAGCCAGGATTCGAGGATGCCCTTGGCGTTCTTGGCCCACGGGGCCACGGAGACCACGGAACCGTTGGACAGTACGACCACGACGTTCTGGTTCGCGGCGGCGACCTGTTCGAGCAGGGCGATCTGCTTGGCGGGCATGTCGAGGGTGTCGCGGTCGAAGCCCTCGGATTCCGCGGCTTCCGGCAGGCCCAGGAACATGAGGACAACGTCGGCGTTCTTGGCGGTTTCCACGGCTTCGGATTCGAGGGCCGGGTCGGCCGGTTCCAGATCGAGCGTGAAGCCGGGGGCGAAGTCGGCCTTGATGCCGCGCTCGGCGAGCGTGTCGAGGAAGCTAGTCATCTTGGTGGGGGTGATGTGGGAGGAGCCGCCGCCCTGGTAGCGCGGGGTGCGGGCGAATTCGCCGATAACGGCGATCTTCTGGGGCATGGCGGACGGATTGGCGACTGGACCGGCGTTCAGCGGCAGAATCGCATCATCGTTCTTGAGCATCACAATGGATTCAATAGCGGCCTGATGGGCGACTTCATCGTGGGCGTCCACATCGAAACGGTAATTGTCGACGCTCATTGCAGCGCGGGTCTTGTTTACCAAGTCAATCATGCCCTGAGCCATACGATCGAGCTGGGCGGGGGTGATTCGGCCGTCGCGGACGGCGTAGACAATCTGGTCGTCGGTGTAGCTCGGCGGCATTTCCAGATTCAGGCCTGCATTCAGGGAGGCCCCACGGTCATGATCGGCGCCCCAGTCGGACATGACGATGCCCTCGAAGCCCCATTCGTCGCGCAGCACGTCGGTCAGCAGCCAATGGTTTTGTGCGGAATGCACGCCGTTGATGCGGTTGTAGGAGCACATGATGGTCCACGGCTGGGCCTTCTTGACGATGTGTTCGAAGGCCGGGAAGTAGATCTCACGCAGGGCGCGCGGGCTGATGCGGGCATCGACGCGCAGACGGTCGCTTTCCTGATTGTTGGCGGCGAAGTGCTTGAGCGACGTGCCCACGCCCTTGGACTGCACGCCTTCAACAATGCCGATGGCCTCATGACCGGCCAAGTACGGGTCTTCGGACCAGTATTCGAAGCAGCGACCGCCGAGCGGGTTGCGCTTGATATTGACGCCGGGGCCAAGAATCACAGCCACCTTTTCTTGAATGCACTCCTCAGCCATCGCCTCACCAACCTTGTGAATGAGCTCAGGATTCCAAGAGCTGGACAAGCCGGCGGCCGGCGGGAAGCAGGTGGCGGGCACGGAGTCGTCAAGGTCGGTCTCACCGGCGCTGGAGGCCAGGGACTTCCTCAGACCGTGAGGACCGTCAGTGATCATGTAGCCTGGGATGCCTTTGGACTCCACGCCCTGCAGATGCCAGGCGTCGCCGCCGGAGGTGAGGGATGCCTTCTCTTCCAGGGTCAGATCCTTGACGGACGGGTAGGTGGACTCGCTCATGTTGCCCCTTTCCTTAGGTTGTGCGGTTGTTGTTGCGTTGTTTCGTTGTCGTGTTGTGTTCGTCGTTGTGTGTCGTTTCCGGCCCAGTAGGGTTGCTGTTGGTTTGGAACGTTGGCTGAGGTTCCTCCACGAACCTCAGTCGTCGTTTTTTCTCGACCAACCGGTTGGTAGGTAGATTATCAAAATCTCCGACACAACACGCCGAAATCATTTGGAACCACTACTAACCGACCGTAAGGTTGCCTGTATGAACGCCCCCTCCCCCACCGATACCGATCGCCGCACCGCGATTCTCGACGCCGCCGTCGAATCGTTCGGCAAGCTTGGCTATTACGGCACGTCGTTGCAACGCATCGCCACCGAAGTGGGGCTCACCAAGGCCGGCGTGCTGCATTACGTGGGCAGCAAGGAGGGACTGCTCAAGCTGGCGCTGACCGAGGAATACGACCGGGTCACCGAGTCGATCAATGCCGCGATGGTCGCCCAGGAGCGCCCGCTCATCGCGGACATGTGGCGTCAGGTGGTGGCGGTGAACAACAAGCGGCCCGCGCTGGTGCACATGTTCTCCACGCTGAGCACCGAGGCACTTGACCCGGCCCATCCCGCGCACGATTACTTCGCCGACCGCGAGCGCCGCACGGTCACCATGGCGCTCAATATCAACTGGGCCGTGCCGGAAGGCGTCAATGTCGAGCATGTGCTGCAGGCCGGGTTCTCGATGATGGACGGCCTTCAGCTGCGCTGGCTGCGCACCCCCGGCCAAAATCTCAATACCATGTGGGCCGACTGCGAGGACGTGCTGATGCCCCTGCCCCTGTGGGACGGGTATCGCTGAGCACTTTGGCTGCAGTTGCGGCTGTGATCCCGCATAACGCTTCTCACCACGCAGAGTGGGGGTGTTCCACACTGATAGAACACCCCCACTGTTGGTTCGGCCGCACGAACGGCGATCAGATATAGCGCTTGCAGTAGTCGGCGATATCGCAAATCACCTGATGTGCCTCGCCCGCTTCGGGATCGCCGGCCTGGACGATGTTGAACACATGGCCCAGCACCCGCTCGCGACCCTTGGGCCATACGCTCATCGCATGGTCCTTATGCCGGGCGTGCAGAATGCGTGCCAGTTCGTAGGTGTTGTCGGCGATGAAATCCTCCACGCTGGTGATCATGTAGATCGGCGGCACATCGCCGTCCACGATGAGCTTGTCCAGATCGAGATAGGGGTTGACCTTGATGTGGTCGGCGGGCGTCTGCAGGTAGCCCTCCATGTAATAGCTCAGCGCATTGGCGTGCACGCCGCCCTGCAAACGGAACATGCCGGAGGTCACCACCAGGGCGTGCACCTCGATGCCGGACTGCCACAGGCCCAAGGCGCCGGCCAGCTGCGTCGAACCGTTGGCCGCGCAGAGGTACAGGGCCAAGGCGCCGCCGGCCGAATCGCCGGTCACGCAGACGCGCTCGGCGTCCAGGCCGTATTCGGCGCCATGGTCGCGAATCCAATCGAGCACGGCCATCGCATCGGCCAGCTGGGCGGGGAAACTCACCGAGGGCACCAGCCGGTAGTTGGCGTTCACCACGGCGAACCCTTGGCGGGCGAGCAACATGTCACGGCATTCGTTGTTCTCCTTGTTGCCGTAATACAGGCCGCCGCCGTGGAAGTCCACGATGACGGGCAGAGCCGCGCCTTCCTCCGCATCCGCGAGAGTGTAGATGTCCAGCAGATGCGCGGCGTCGCCATCATGCACATAAGCGATGTCCTTCAATCGGCTCACATCGTCCGGCAGCAACTGGGAGGCGAGATGCGCCGCGTCCCCGGCGGTCATGGCCTTCACGTTGGCGGCGAACAGGTCGCGCGCTTCCTGACTGATCATTGTCGTTCCTTTCAATCGTTATCGAAACCGTATCTCAGCCACGCACCGGCAGCACGATGGCGGACGGCGTGGCGCCGCCCATGTGAATGGTCTGGTGGGCCACCTGCGTGCCGGTCTGTTCGCTCCACAGTCCAGCGTGGTTGGTGTGTACGGAGTATTGCGGGAAATCGGAAGACGAGATATCGCAGCGGATGCGCGACCCGGCGGGCACCATCCAGCAGATGCCCCACATGTCGATGCTCACGCGGCGGATTTCGCCCGGCTTGTACGGCGCGGCGTCCGGCGTATCCAGCCCGATCGTGGTGATGGAAGTTCGGTAGTTGCGCGCGGTGCCGTCCGGGTCCACGCACATGAGCTTGGCCGTGAAGGCGGTGTCCGGAGCGCTGGATGAGACGTACAGGTCCACACTAATCGCGCCTTGGATGTGCAGGTCATGGTCCAGCGGCTCGGATTCGAACGTGATGACGTCATCGCGCCACCCGGGTTCCGGCTGGATGCGTGCGCCAATCTCGTCCATCGTGGTGAGCAGGGCCTCGCCGCCTCGGGTCATGACCGGGTTGGCCGGATCATAGTCGTATTCGGCGGCGCTCGCGGCTTGCGGAGCTTCGGCCGTCAGTTCGCCGGACTTGAGATAGAGCCTGACTTCGTCGGCGCCTGCGGACGGCAGCGGCCAGGAGTCGGCGACATGCCAGGAATCGCTGCCGATCTCGTAGTACTCGACCTGCCGCATGGGGGTCTGCTTCCGCTTCAGGGTCAGGTCGAACCATTCGAGCGCGGCCGGCACTTCGGCGGCGTCGAGATGCTTCGGTTCCAGTCCTTCCAGCGGATTGAGGAAGTAGTGGTTCCAGCAGCCGATGCGCAGCCAGGAGTGTTCCTTGACCTGCTCGTTCAGCGCGGCGTACCCGGTTAGGGCGCTGCCGAGGTGGTGGTCGAACCAGCCCTCGTGGATGAACATCGGCACCTTGACCTTGGAGGGGATGGACTTGAGCAGTCCCCAGAATCCCTCACCCCAGTAGGCGTCGGCGCCCTTGGGGTGGCTGATCCAGTCACGATACCAGTCAAGGCGGCCGCCCCACATGTCCTCGTCCACGCTCATCTGCGGCAGGTGGAGGGCGGATTTCATGTAATCGGCGTCGACCGGATATCCGGCGTTCTGCATGGCCCAGGCGGTGAGCACGTCACAGCGGAAGGAGCCCTTTTGGTAGGCGGAGGCGAACCGGTCGGTGCCGTAGTGGTTGGCGCAGATGGAGGCCACCTTCGGCGTGGTGATGTCCGCCACGGTCCAGCAGGTCAGGGACAGGTACGAGGTGCCCCACAGGCCGATCACGTCGATCCAGTCCTGATGTTCGCACCAGGCGAGCAGGTCGGCACCGTCGTTGCGCTCGTTGACGTTCGGTTCCCACGTGCCGCCGGAGGTGTAGGTGCCGCGGCACCATTCGCACACCATCGCGTAGCCGCGCCGATTGAGATGTTCGCCGTGCAGCTTCCACAGCTCGACCTGCTGCGGGTAGGGGCAACGCACCACGATGGTCGGGTACGGGCCGGGAGTGGCCGGGCGGAAGATGTCGACCGTCAGCTCGACGCCGTCGCGGCAGGTGACCTTGGTTGTTTCGGGCTCGGCCGGCTCGTATTCCGGCTTGAATCGGGAGGATTCGTACTGGCTGGTGATGTTGTTGAGATATCGGGTCATGAAGTCGTCTGCGTCACTCATGAATACTCCTTATATATACGTTTGTCTGGAATCGGTTTTGCCCGGCCTCACTTGGCCTGCTTCGTGATTTCCTTGAACGGGCGCATACGGAATCCGATGACCATGCAGGCCGCGGCGACCACGTACAGGGCCATATTGCCGACCAGCGACGGCACATAGGAGCCGGTAGCGTCGAACACGGCGCCATGCGCGGTGACGGCGATGGCGGAGGCGACCGCGCCAAACATGGAGACGATGGACAGGATCTCGCTGTAATCGCGCTGGCCGAAGGACTTGCGGATGACCCACGGCAGGGCGACGAGCACGACGCCTTGGCCGAGTCCGGCCATGAAGCCGGCGGCGATGGCCGGGGTGGGCGTGGTGGCGACGGCCATGAGACCCCAGCCGGCGAGGCCGATCGCGGAGTAGATGACGATGGTCAGTTCCGGCTTGAGATAGTCGAGGAGGATGCCGATGGTGGCCTTGCCAATCGCGGCGCCGAACATGATGCCGGAGACGACCAGTGCGCCCTGTTCCAGCGTCAGGCCATGGGCGATTTCATGGCTGGAGACGTGCTGGACCAGCGCGGCCACAATCTGCAGGAGCACGGAGACGAGCACCAGCAGCACGAACGTCGGGGTGCGGTAGGCCTTCTTGGATTCGATGCCGGGCAGCTCGCCGGCGGCCTGGGCGTCATCGGCGACGGCAGCGGAGACGCTATGGCCGTAGGCCTGCTCGCCCTTGGCTTCGTCGGGGCGGAACTTGAACACCAGCAGGGAGAACGGCAGGATGCAGATAACGAGGATCAGTGCGGTTAGGCGGTAGGAGGTCTGCCATCCGAGATTGGTGATGAACCAGGAGACGACGGGGTTGAAGATGGTGCCGCCGATGCCGGACAGGCCAAGGGCGATGCCCATCACCATGCCGAGCTTGCTTTCGAACCAGTTGGCGAGCAGCACGCTGGGGGCCAGGGAAATCGGGATGACGTAGAGAATGCCCATCAGCGCGAATGAGATGTAGAACTGCCAGACCGCGTTGAAGAAGGACTGGGCGAGGAACAGGGCGGCGACGCCCGCGATGCACACGCTGATCAGGATGCGTGAATCGAGCATCTTCATGACCTTGCCCGCGAACAGCATGGTCACGGCGCCGGCGATAGCCATGATCGACGAGGCCAATGCGATCTGCGTGCGCGAGACGTTCAGTGTCTCGCCGAGGACGGTGAAGTACAGGCCAGGCGTGTTGACGATCAGGCCGAATCCGACCAGGGACAATACGCAGCAGCCGATGAACACCAGCCAAGGGCGGCTGGACGACTTGGTTTGGGTGGACATTCGAACCTCCATGTTCGCTGTTGTTTCCTCCTGCGTGCGCCGGGTCGGTTCCATCATTGAATCTGACCGGCGAACCAAAGGTAAGCAAGTACTTACTTTTGTTATTAGGTAAGTTACTACTTACTTTCTAGCGTGTCAATGCGAGACACGCCGGGATGACGGCTATCATGGCTCATATCGCAGTTGGGCCGCCGGGCGCGGACCATCCAAAGCCGGACGAAAGGAGACATGCCATGGGAACGCGCGGAGAAGAACGCCTCAAGGCGATCACCGATGCCGCCACCGAAGTGGTGGCCGAGCGCGGCTATTACGGCATGACCATCCAGGAGGTCTCCGATCGCGTCGGCATCACGCAGGCCGGGCTGCTCAAATACGTCAAGAACAAGAACGGGCTGCTGATGCTGGTGCTGCGTCGATACGAAGATTCCAGCGAAGCCGGAGACTACATTCAGAGCAAACTTGCGCTTACGCCCGAACAGCGGGAGCTTTCTCCTCTGCTGATGCCCGAGTATTACCGGACCATCGCCGAGGACACCATGAAACGCCCGCAACTCACACAGCTGTATCTGGTGCTGCGTGCCGAAGCCATCGACCCCAATCACCCGGCGCACGAGTACTACGCCCAGCGTGGCGGACGGCTGCGCGCGCAGATCGGCAGCTATCCGTGGAAGCTGCCGCCCGAATATAACACCCCGCAGAAGATCGGGTTGCTGTCGATGTGCGTCGGCTCGGCCATGGAGGGCTTGCAATCCCGCTGGCTTGGCGAGCCAGACATCGACTTCATGTCCAGCTGGTCCCAGTACGAGAACATCCTGTTCCCTCGCCCCCACTGGAACGGCTACCGCTGAGCCGGCCTTTCATTCGGGCTATAGCCCCATCGTTTCGACTGCGGCCACGATATGTGTGACGGTACCCGTTTTCCGCACTTCATCGAAAGATTTCTTTACCAACGGTTGCGGATAATACCGCCCATCACGCATACGCCCGAGACCGATGCACCAGACCTCATTGCCTGCGTACAGTACGATCCTGCTATTGCCCGGCACTACGACATGTGTCACCTTTGACATATCCATGGCATCGGTCAGGACATCTGCCTTCTTCTTCAACCATTGCACATCACCATGAGGACTCACTCGCTTAGGTGAGATTCTGCGTCCCCTAAGCAAATCCTCATAGAGCTTTCTAGGAGGAAGACGACATCGCTTGGAATCATCCAGATAATAATCCAAGCCACATAGATGAGCGAAATTTCGATAACGCCCGATTTTTTGCGCACTTTCGGATTCCGGGTCTGACGTAAGAGGGCA
>OFOK01000645.1_pt1 | contig 33417 bp, 34 predicted proteins | sample 1542001 | NCBI WGS metagenome assembly OFOK01 (sample SAMN04209242, study PRJEB22552) | human gut metagenome | biome: gut; material: feces | host: Homo sapiens | place: USA: Oklahoma
ACTCGCTACCTCCACCTTGGCAAGGTGGCGCTCTACCAGATGAGCTAAAGCCGCAGACCATGGGGTTTTGAGCCGCCTTGCGTCTGTCGGCGACGTTGATTATTTTACCGTATCTTGCCTGTTTTGTCAAGTCAATTGTGGAACTTTTTTTAGTTTGCGCTCTTTGCCCTGAAAGCATACGGCAAAGAGCGCTTTTTTACACAAAACACAAAAAAACAGCTGCGGGCGCTTTGCCGCCCGGCGCGCGGCGGCAGCAGGCTGCACGGTCAAAGCTCCCGCAAAAGCTTTGCCGCATCCACCCGATATTTTTTGTCGCAGAACTGGCAGTTCACTTCTACCGTGCCCTCTTTTTCGGCCATGTCGGCCAGTTCTTCTCTGCCCATGCTCACAAGGGCGCGCTCCACCCGCTCGCGGGAGCAATCGCAGCGGTAGGCCACCGTGTGTTCATCCAGCACCTGGGGGGCAAAACCTGCCATTACCCGCTCCATGATCTGTTTTGGGCCCAGCCCTTCCTGCAAGAGCGCCGTAACGCCGGGCAGGGCGGCCACGTTCGCCTCCAGCCGGCTGATCTCCTGCTCGGTGGCGCCGGGCAGCAGCTGCACCAGATACCCCCCCGCGCAGGCCACCGTGAGATCCGGGTTGACCAGCACCCCCAGCGCGCACACGGTGGGGATCTGCTCGCTGACGGCATAATAAGAGGTGATATCCTCCGCCACCTCGCCGGAGACCAGGGGGATCTGCCCCACATAGGGCTCCTTCAGCCCCAGGTCGCGCACCACGCTCAAGGTTCCCGCCCTGCCCACAGCGGCGCCCACGTTCAGCTTGCCGTCCGGCCGCAGGGGCAGTTCCACCACGGGGTTCTGCACATACCCCTTCACGCAGCCCCTGCCGTCGGCCACCGCCAGAACAATGCCTGCCGGGCCGCCGCCGTTCATGCGCAGCGTGATAGAATCCCGCTCGCTTTTCAGCATGACGCCCATCATGGCGGCCGCTGTGAGCAGGCGCCCCAGCGCCGCGCTGGTGACCGCGCTGGTGGCATGGATTCGCTCGGCCTCCCGCACCAGGGCGGTGGAATCCACCCCGCAGAACACCACGCCTCCATCCTCGGAAATTCCCCGTATCATGTTATACATTCGCTTGTTTCTCCATCTGTGTGTATTGTTTGACCGCAGTAAAACACATGCGCTGGCTTTCCGGGCACAGGGGGCCAAAGGTTTCCCCGTCGCAGACCGACTCCACCAAAAAGCCGCAGCGCTCCAGCACCGCCCGCACATAGTCCAGTTCGTAGGTGTACTCGGTGAATTCTTCCTGAAAGCTCTCCCCTGTGTCCAGATAAGAAATCTGAAGGGAGATATCCACCCGGTCGCCCGACGCGCTGCAGCGGTTTTGCCAGCGGCACACCGCATCCGGCCCCTCCACCTCAAAGGTGTTGTGCGCCAGGATCTGCCGGTGCTTGTAGGGGGTGTTCAGGTCGAACACAAACACGCCGCCCTTTTCCATAAAAAAGGCCGCTCGATACACAGCCCGCTCAAAATGCTCTTTGGGACCGATGTGGTTGAAGGTATCGAAGGTGGACACCGCCGCGTGGATGGTGCCGTAAAGATCCAGCGCCAGAATATCCTGCTGCAGCAAAAGCAGGCGGCCGGCCACCCCCAATTCCTCGGCTTTTTCCCGCAGCACCGCCAGCATCTCTTCCGATTGATCGACCCCGATCATATCATAGCCGGCCTGGGTCAGCATGAGGGTAAGATCGCCGGTGCCGCACCCCAGATCCGCCACAATCCCGGTTTCAAGGCCATGGTCTTCCAGCCGTGCCCGCACATAGGTGTAAAGGGCCTCGTAATCGGCCTCGCCGTTCAACTCATCATAAAAATAGGCGAACTCGTTGTAAGCCACGGCGTTATTCCCCGCTTTCCAGGCTGCTTTGCAGAAACGCCTGCAATTCGGGGATGCCCGTGCCTTTTTCGCTGCTGGTAAGCACAACAGCTTTACACCCATAAGGTGCGCAAAGAGCCTCAAATTCAGCAGGAACGGCGGCGGCCTCGCTCTTTTTCAGCTTGTCGGCCTTGGTCAGGGCCACAAGAAATGGGATTTTGCGAAAGTGCAGGTATTCCAGCATTTGAAGATCGTCGGCCGAGGGGGCGTGCCGGCAGTCCAGCAGCTGCACCAGCAGCACGCTTTGGCGGCCGGCGTCGAAATAGCTGTTGATAAGCTCATCCCAGCGCTGCCGGTCCGCGCCGGACACCTTGGCATAGCCATACCCCGGCAGGTCTACAAAATAGACGCCGTCGACCGTGTAAAAGTTGATCGTGGCAGTTTTGCCCGGGGTGGAACTGACCCGCGCCAGGTTTTTGCGGCTGCACAGCCGGTTGATCAGGCTGGATTTGCCCACGTTGGACCGGCCGGAAAACACAAATTCCGGCCGGTCGCTTTCCGGCAGCTGGCTGGAAAGCCCGTAGGAAGCTTTAAATTCTGCTTTTTGATAGTTCATACCGTTTGCTTTGCTCCTTTATTGGCGCACCGCCTGTGGGGCGGGCTGCACGCCCCGCTGCCCCAGCGGAACAGCGGCTGCGGCCGCTGTTTTTCCCTGCGGCTTTTCCAGCGCTTTGGGCCAGAGGAGGGCCTGATGCAGCACCTCGTCCAATTCATTCACAGGCACAAAACGGATCGCCTTTTTTACCTCTTCGTCCACCTCGTACAGATCGCTCAGGTTCCCCTGCGGGATCAATACGGTCTTGATCCCCTCCCGATACGCGGCCATGCTCTTTTCCTTGAGGCCGCCTATGGGCAGCACATTGCCGTGCAGGGTGATCTCACCGGTCATGGCCACATCTGCCCGCACCGGCATGCCGGAAAGGCAGGAGATCAGGGCGGTGGTCAGGGTAACGCCCGCGCTGGGGCCGTCTTTGGGCACGGCGCCCTCCGGCGCGTGAATGTGCAGGTCACAGTTCTTGAGCTGCGCCGGGTCAATGCCATAGGCCGCCGCGTGCACCCTGGCATAGGTGACGGCAAGCTTTGCGCTCTCTTTCATCACATCTCCCAGGGAGCCGGTGAGCTCGATCTTGCCGGTTCCCCCGGGCACAGCCTGAACCTCGATGGGCAGCAGTTCGCCGCCCACGCTGGTCCAGGCCAGGCCGTTTGTAATGCCCACCGCATTGGTGCGGTTGTGGAAGTCCGGCTTGATGCGCCGCGGCCCCAAAAGCTTTTCCAGGCCGGCCGCAGTCACCGTTACCTTTTCGGTTTCGCCCGCTGCGATCTGCCGGGCGCATTTGCGCAGCACATCGGTGATCGCGCGTTCCAGCCCGCGCACGCCCGCTTCCCGGGTATAACCGTCGATCAGGCCGTACAGCGCGCCCTGGGTCAGGTTCACCTTTCCCGCAAGGCCGTTGTTCCTGAGCTGCTTGGGCAGCAAATGGCGCTTTGCAATGTTGTATTTTTCCACCCTTGTATAGCTGGGCAGTTCGATCACATCCATCCGGTCCAGCAGGGGCGCCGGCACAGTAGACAGGTCGTTGGCCGTGGTGATGAAAAGCACCTGCGACACATCGAACGGGATATCCAGATAATGATCCTTAAAGGTCTTGTTCTGCTCCGGGTCCAGAGCTTCCAGCAGCGCTGCGGCCGGGTCGCCCCGAAAATCGCTTGCCAGCTTATCGATCTCATCCAGAAGAAGCAGCGGATTCATGCTTTTGGCAGTGTTTACCGCGCTGATGATTTTGCCCGGCATTGCGCCGATATACGTGCGCCGATGGCCCCGGATCTCGGCTTCGTCCCGCACGCCGCCCAGGCTCATGCGGGCGTAGCGGCGGCTCATGCAGGCGGCGATGGAGCGCGCAATGCTGGTCTTGCCCACACCGGGAGGGCCCACCAGGCAAATGATCTGGCCTTTCACCTCCGGGCTTAGCTTGCGCACGGCCAGCAGTTCCAGAATGCGGTCCTTCACCTTTTTCAGGCCGTAATGCTCCCGGTCCAGCAGCGCCGCAGCGCGGCCGATGTCCAGATCATCTTGGGTATATTGGCCCCAGGGCAGCCCAAGGCAGGTGTCCAGATAGGTGCGGATCACCGCCGCCTCCTGGCCGCTGGCCTGCATGCGTGCAAAGCGCTCGGCCTCTTTTACCAGCTTTTCCCGGGCTTCCTCCGGCAGTTCCAGCGAGTTGATCTGCTCCAGGTACCGCTCGGCCTCAAAACGCACGTCGTCGTCCTCGTCCAGTTCGGTGGCGATGGCGCGCATCTGCTCCCGCAGGTAATAGTCCCGCTGGTTTTTTTCCATCTGGTCGTTGACCTTGTCCTGAATTTCTTTTTCCAGCTCCAGCACCTGGTTTTCCCGCCCCAAAAGCTCCAGCGTAACCTGCAGCCGGCCCAGCAGGGTGCTCTCGTCCAGCACGGCCTGTTTATCCTGGTATTTAAAAAGCAGGTTGGCCGCCATATATTCGCTCAAAAATTCCGGGCTGGAATTCGTGAGGATGTTGTAGACCACGTCCTTGGGCATGCGGGGGTTCAGGGTAAGATAGCGCTCAAACCCAGCCTTCAGGCTACGCACCACAGCCTCGGCTTCCACGCCGCGCCCTGAGCGCAGGCCGCGCACCGGCGCATCCTTAATGGAGGCCATGAGCATGGTTTCCCCCTGTTCCAGGCCCACCAGCCGTGCGCGGTGCTTGCCCTCGACCAGGATTTTTACCAGCTCGTCCGACACGCGCAGCAGCTGCTTGACCTCGGCCACCACGCCGTAGCGGTACAGGTCCTCGGTGGCGGGCTCCTCGGTGTCCATTTCGCGCTGTGTTACCAGAAAGATCTGGCTGTTATTGGCCATTGCCCACTCTACCGCCGCAATGCTTTTGGCGCGCCCTACTTCAAAGTGCACCACATTGTTGGGGAATACCACCAAGCCCCGCAATGCGATGGCGGGCAGGCGCTGCACGTTGTGTTCGACCTTGACTTTTACTCGTTCCGACATGGTGAGGGACCTCCCTATAAAAGCGCCCTTCTCAGGGCGGGAATGATTGTTTATAGTTTCCTATTATACACAAAAAAGGTGGACGGTTCAAGCACAGCGTTCTTTTGCGGCATTTTTTAAGAATATATCCTGATAAAAAAGAGCGCCCCGGAAGCCTGGGGCGCTCTGACGCGCTTGCGAGGGGTGGTTATACCACCGGAACAGTGCTTTTATACCGTTTGCGCACAGCGCCGTATTCCAGCTGAGGCTTGTCGCCCTCCACCGCCTCCGGGGTAACAATTACCCGAATGATGGTGGGATCGCTGGGTACCTCGAACATGATGGGGATCAAAAGGCCCTCCACCACGCTGCGCAGGCCCCGGGCGCCGCTCTTGCGCTCAATGGTTTTTTTGGCCACCGCGCGCAGGGCTTCGTCGGTAAATTCCAGCTCCACATTGTCCATGCGGAACAGGGCCTGATATTGCTTTACGATGCTGTCCTTCGGTTCTTTGAGCACCCGGATCAGGGCGTCCTCGTCCAGCGGGTCCAGCACGGTGACCACGGGCAGCCGGCCAATCAGCTCGGGGATCAGCCCGAATTTGACCAGGTCGTGGGGTTCCACCTTGCGCAGCAGGTTCTGCTTTTCGCGCAGCGAAGTATCCTTCAGCTGGCTGTTAAAGCCCAGCGCCGAGGTATCGGTGCGGCGCTGAATGTATTTTTCCAGGCCGTCGAACGCGCCGCCGCAGATAAACAGGATGTTTTTGGTGTTGATCTGAATGAACTCCTGCTGCGGATGCTTGCGGCCGCCCTGGGGGGGCACGTTGCTCACGGTGCCCTCCAGGATCTTGAGCAGCGCCTGCTGCACGCCCTCACCGCCCACGTCACGGGTGATGGAGGGGTTTTCGCTTTTGCGGGTGATCTTGTCGATCTCATCAATATAAATGATGCCGATCTCGGCGCGCTGCACGTCAAAATCCGCCGCCTGAATGAGCTTGAGCAGGATGTTTTCCACATCCTCGCCCACATAGCCCGCCTCGGTAAGGGTGGTGGCGTCCGCAATGGCAAAGGGAACGCCCAGCATTTTGGCCAGGGTCTGGGCCAAAAGGGTCTTGCCCACGCCGGAGGGGCCCAGCAGCAGAACGTTGCTCTTCTGCAGCTCCACATCGCCGCCCTGGCCGCTCAGAATGCGCTTGTAGTGGTTGTACACCGACACCGCCAGCACCCGCTTGGCTTCGTCCTGCCCAATGACGTACTGATCCAGCCCCGCCTTGATCTCGGCGGGGGTAAGCACGTTCACAGGCTCGCGCGTGGGGGCGGCATGGCTTTGCCCGCGCCGGCCGGGACCCGCCTTGGGCGGCACGTCCGGCTTGCCCTCCTCGTCCAGCAAGGAATGGCACAGGGTGATACACTCGTTGCAGATGTTCACCCCGGGACCAATGATCATGCGCTCCACATCGTCCTGGCTTTTACCGCAGAAGCTGCAGTGAAGCGTTTTTTCCTTCTCTTTCCCGGAATTGTTGTTCGGCATAAATCGCGTTTCCTTTTTTCGGTTTTATCGGTGTTCGATCACGGCATCGATCAAGCCGTACTCGGCCGCAGCCTGCGCCGAAAGGAAATTATCCCGCTCGGTGTCGGCGGCGATCTTTTCCAGCGGCTGGCCGGTATACTGGCTGAGCAGCTCGTTCATCTTCTGGCGGGTGCGCACCAGGTGGTCGGCGTGGATCTTGATGTCGGTGGTCTGGCCCTGCAGCCCGCTCATCAGGGGCTGATGGATCAGGATCTCCGCGTTCGGCAGCGCAAGGCGTTTGCCCTTTGTGCCGCTGGCCAGCAGGAATGCGCCCATAGAGGCGGCCAGGCCCATGCAGATGGTGGAAACATCGCACTTGATGTATTTCATGGTGTCGTGAATGGCCATGCCGGCGCTGATGGAGCCGCCCGGGCTGTTAATATACAGACTGATGTCCTTGTCGGGGTCCTGCCCTTCAAGATACAGCAGCTGGGCTACCACCAGGCTGGCGGTGGTGTCGTTCACCTCGTCGCTCAGCATGATGATGCGGTCGTTCAAAAGGCGGGAAAAAATGTCGTAAGAGCGCTCGCCGCGGGCAGTTTGTTCGATCACGTAAGGAACCAAACTCATAGTAATGCCTCCTGTTTTGAAAGTGCAAGCTGCCTGCAAATTGACCGACACGGCAGCGAGTGCGCGTATCGGTCAACGCAGAGCAGCTTATGTAACGGTGCGCAAAAACAAATTACTCCTTGTCTTTTGCGACCTTGTTTTCGATGATCTCGGCCTTTTCCTTAATGAAGTCGATGGCCTTGTTCACGGCCAGGTCCTTTTTGACCTCGGCTTCGCTCACCAGCTCCTTGACCTTTTCAACCTCCATCTTGTAGGCGTCGGCAATGCGCTGCATCTCGGCCTCGAAGTCTTCCTGGCTGGCCTCGATCTTTTCCTGGGCGGCCACGGCCTCCAGGGCCAGGCGGATCTTCACCTGCTTTTCAGCCTGCTCTTTGAAGGAGGCGCGGAAGGTTTCCATGGTCTGGCCCATGTATTGCAGATACATCTCCAGCTTCAGGCCCTGCTGCTGCAGCCGGTACTCAAAGTCGCGCACCAATTCGTCCAGCCGGCTCTCGTACATGGCGTCGGGGATATCGCCCTCGATCGTGCCAATGACCTGGTCCACCAGATCGTTTTCCACCTGCAGCGAAGCCTGCTTCTCGTTCTGCTCTTCCATGCCCTTGCGGATGCTGGCTTTCAGCTCATCCAGGGTGTCGTACTCGCTCACATCCTTGGCAAACTCGTCGTCGAGAACGGGCATTTCCTTGGTCTTGACCTCGTGCAGCTTGATCTTGAACACGGCGGCCTTGCCGGCCAGCTCGGTGGCCTGGTACTCCTCGGGGAAGGTGACGTTCACGTCGAACTCCTCGCCGGCGACGTGACCCACCACCTGCTCTTCAAAGCCGGGAATAAAGCTGCCGCTGCCCAGCACCAGGCTGTAATGCTCGGCCTTGCCGCCCTCGAAGGCCTCGCCGTCCACAAAGCCCTCAAAGTCCAGATCCGCGGTATCGCCGTTTTCAGCCGCGCCCTCGCGGGTCACGATGCGGGCGTTGCGGTCCTGCATGCGGGCCAGCTCGGCGTCCACGTCGGCGTCGTCTACAGTATTGACGTTCTTGGTGGCCTTTAAACCAGTGTAGCCGCCCACCTTGATCTCGGGCTTAACGGGCACGGTGACCTTGAGCACCACGCCCTCTTCCAGGTTTTCAGAAACAACATCCGCCTCGGGGCGGCCCACCGGCTCAATGGCGGCCTCTTTCACCGCAGCCTCGTAGGCTTCCGGGAACAGGTCGTTGATGGCATCATAGTGGAAGATATCGGCGCCATACATTTTTTCGATCACGGTGCGGGGCGCATGGCCCTTGCGGAAGCCGGGCACATTGTACTTTTTGCCCTCGCGCTTGAACGCTCTATCGATGGCAGCCTTAAAAGTTTCGGCGTCGACCGAAAATTGCAGTTCATGCATGCTCTTTTCGAGCTTTTCACTTTTGACGAGATTCATTCTATTTCCTCCATACAAAGAAATTCAGTTTATTATAGCACGCCCGGCATGAAAAAGCTAGGGTTTCACAAAACTTTATAGGGGCAAAAGCCCAGGGAATCCGCCGAAATCAGGCGGTATTCCACCCCGTCCACAAGGCCCTGCACCGCCCGGTGGATCGAGGCCCCGTGCAGGTGCCCATAAAAGCAGCGCTTTACGCCGTATTCGCCCAGCATCGCCGTGATCTGGGGGGCCAAAGCCCCGGGAAACACCGGCGGATAATGCAGAAAGACCAGCTTTTCCAGCCCTGCCCCCGCCGCCTCCAGGCTCATGCGCAGGCGCCCCAGCTCCCGGGCCATGACCTTTTCGTCGTGCGCCTCGCCCGGCTCGAACATCCAGCTGCGGGTCCCGCACAGGGCTTTTCCCTCCGCCGTGCGGGAGTTATTGTGCAGCAGGCGCAGGCTGCCGAAGCCCTGGGCGGCAAACCAGGTTTCCATTTTGCGGGCGGTGCACCACCAATAGTCGTGGTTGCCCTTGAGCAGCAGCTTTTGGCCGGGCAGCCCCTCCAAAAAAGCAAAATCTGCCGCTGTGTCCTCCAATTTCATGGCCCAGCTGATATCCCCCGCGATCACCACCGTGTCCTGCGGCTGCACCAGCCTGCGCCAATTGGCTTCGAGCCGCTGCACATATCCCTGCCAGCCCGGGAACACGTCCATGGGTTTTTGCGCCCCCAGCGAGAGGTGCAGGTCCCCAATTGCAAAAATTGCCATAAAAAACTCCTTATAAGCCGCGCGAAAGAGCGCACAATAGACAGCGTAAAGGGGGAAATGAAGATGGAAAATAAAAATGAGCCGATCATCAACGGCGTCTGCTGCGACGTTATGAACTGTGTTTACAACAACGGCGCCTGCTGCTGCACCGCGGGTACCATCCAGGTGAACAACTGTTCCGACGACCCCGGCAGAACAAAATGCGAGACCTTCCGCGAGGTATAAATACGCCCGCGGGGCCCCGCCCGAAACGGCCCGCTAAAGCCTTGGGGTTTAGCGGGCCGTTTTTCTGTTTGCTTTTACTTTCTGCCAAGGGCCACGTCGGCGATTTCTTCGGGCCGGATGGTCTGCTGAAAACGCTCGGGCAGGGTGCGCAGGCCTGCCAGAGCAGCCGGCGCAGGCTGGCCTGTGTGCCTTGCCAGAGCCTCCATGGCCTCAAATTCGCCCTGCGGCGCGGGCTGGCCCAGCGCCGCCAGCACATCCCCCGGGAACTTGAAGGGGCTGGCGGTGGAGAGCACCACCATGGGCGCCGCGCCGCCGCTGCGGGCGCGGTATTCGCGGGCAGCCTTAAAAGCCACTGCGGTGTGGGGATCGCACAGGTAACCCGCCCTTTCGAACTGGGTACGAAGCTCTGCCGCGGCCTGCGCGTTGTCGGCGCAGCCGGCGGCAAACTCTGCGCGGATGCGCTCCATCACGGCGGGCTCCACCTCATACCGGCCGGTGCTCGCCAAGCTTTCCATCCAGCCGCGCACCTTCGCTGCATCCCCGGCCGCATGGTACAAAAGCCGTTCCAGGTTCGAGGAAACAAGAATATCCATGGAGGGCGAGGTGGTGCGGAAAAACGCGCGCCGGGCGTCGTATACGCCGGTGGCAAAAAAATCGGTGAGCACATTGTTTTGGTTGGAGGCGCACACCAGCATCCCCACGGGCAGGCCCATGCGCTTTGCATACCAGCCGGCCAGGATATCGCCAAAATTGCCGGTGGGCACACAGAAATCGACCTTCTCCCCCAGGGTTACGGACCCCTGCTCCAGCAGCTGCTGGTAAGCGGCGAAGTAATAGACGATCTGCGGCACCAGCCGCCCCCAGTTGATGGAGTTTGCACTGGACAGCTGCACGCCCCGCTGCGCCAGTTCGTCCTGCACCGCCCGGCTTCCGAACACCTGTTTCACGCCGGTTTGTGCGTCGTCGAAATTGCCCTGCACCGCGTAAACCGCCACGTTTTCGCCGGGCTGCGTGGTCATTTGCAGGCGCTGTATCTCACTGGTGCCATGGCTGGGGTAAAACACCGCAATGCGCACACCGGGCACGTCCCGGTAGCCTTCCAGGGCGGCCTTGCCCGTGTCGCCGGAGGTGGCCACCAAAATAAAGGTAGTCTCTTCCCTGCCCAGGCTGCGCTTTGCCTCCACCAGCAGGCGCGGCATGAGCTGAAGCGCGTAATCCTTAAAGGCGCAAGTAGGGCCGTGCCACAGCTCCAGCGCATACATGCCATCGTCGGCCCGCGCCAGCGGGGCGGGCCTTGCGCCGAAGCGCGGGCCATAGACCTCTGCGGCAGCCCGCCGCAGGAACGCCGGGTCATAATCGGTCAAAAAAGCGCCCAGCACTTCCGCGGCCAGGGCGGGATACTCCCGCTTGGCAAGCAGCGCTTCCAGGTCCGCCGCCGGAACCTGTGCGGGCACAAACAGCCCGCCGTCCTCTGAAAGGCCCTGTGTGATCGCCTGCCGAGCGCCGGCAAAGCGCCCCGCATCCCTTGTGCTGCAAAACTGCATGTTGTTTCCCCCTTTTTCCCTCTTCAGCAAGGCCGGCGGGGCGCCGCCCTACAGCCCGGCCTCGAATGCGTTTTTGATACAATGGACCCGGTACCCGCCCGGCACACAGCCCACTTCCACCACATCGAACCTCACCTGGCGTTCGGTGAGGCCGTTTTGCTGCAAATAGCGCTTCGCGGCCAGCAAAATGCGGCGCTGCTTTGCCGCATCCACCGCCTCCGCCCCGGAAAACAGGGCGCGCTGGCCCCGGGTCTTCACCTCGGCAACAACAATGACGCCCCCATCCTCCAGGATCAGATCCAGTTCCCCCTGGCGGGTGCGGTATCCATGGGCCAGCAGCCGGCAGCCCCGGTCCAGGTAATATTTTGCCGCGGCCGCCTCGCCCCGCCGGCCGCGCTCCTGCCGGTCCATCCCCTCAATACCCCTGCTTTTTCAAAAAAGAGCGGCGGTAAAAGGGCTGAAGCCCGTACTGCGCCAAAAGCTCGTAGTGTAGCTTTGTGGGGTAGCCCTTGTGCTTTGCCAGCTGATATTGCGGGTACTGGGCGTCCAGCTGCCGCATATAGCGGTCCCTGCTGACCTTGGCCAGAACCGATGCGGCGGCAATGCTGGCGCTGCACGCGTCGCCTTTTACCTGGGCCGCGGCGGCGATGGCAAGGCCCGGGGGCACGCGGTTGCCGTCCACCAAAACGAACCCGGGCGCCGGGCAAAGCCCTTCCACCGCCTGGCGCATGCCGTCCATGGTGGCCCAGAGAATGTTCTTTTGGTCAATCTCCTCCGGCCCCACAAACACGATGCTGCAGGCCAGCGCGCGGGCTTTGATCTGTTCAAACAGCGCCTCGCGCTTTTTTTCGCTGAGCTTTTTGGAATCGTTCACGCCATCGATCGGGTCGGCCGGATTCAAAATGACCGCCGCGCAGCACACCGGTCCGCAAAGCGGGCCGCGGCCCGCCTCGTCCACGCCGCAGAACACCCCGTGGGCAGCGCGCACCCCGTCGTCAAACTCATACAATGGGCTGTTCATCCGGCTTTCCTTTCTGCGGGGGCGCTTCCAGGGTAATGCGCCCCCACTTGCTGGCCCTGAATTCATCCACCACCATCACGGCGGCCCGCTCGGTGTTCACCTCGCCGCCGCTGACCAGCATGCCGCGCCTGCGGCCGATCTCCTGCAGCAGCTCCCAAGGGGCGAGCCCCAGCTGCTGGGCGCTGAGCTTGTAGCGCCCGGCCAGCTTTTCCGGGCAGACGGCCTGCATCTGCGCCAAAAGGCCCATGGCCAGCTCTTCGATATCCAGAATATCGTCTTTGATGGAGCCGATAAAGGCAAGGTTTGTGGCGGTTTCCAAACTGTCGAACTTTTTCCATAAAACGCCCGGCATATCCAAAAGGTCGTAGCCTTCCACCGTCACCCATTGTTTGCCCCGGGTCACGCCGGGCCGGTCCGCGGCCTTGGCGCGGGCCTCGCCCGCGAAATTGTTGATAAAGGTGGATTTGCCCACATTGGGAATACCCACCACCATGACCCGGGTGCGGGCGCCGGCCATGCCCTTGCCCGCCCGGCGGGCAAGCAGGGCCTCCAGCTCCCGCCCAATGGCCGTGCGCACCTTTGCGGCGCTGCCCTTTTGTTTTGCGCTGATCGCCACACAGCCCGCGCCCTCCCGGTGAAAATAGTCCACCCAGGCGCGGGTGAGCGCGTCGTCGGCCAAGTCGGCCTTATTCAGCACATACAGCCGGGGCTTGCCCGCGGTGAGCTGCTGAAGCTCGGGGTTCAGGCTGCTTTGGGGAATGCGGGCGTCCAGAAGCTGCAAAACCACATCCACGTTTTTCAGGTCCGCCTCGATCAGGCGCAGGGTCTTTGCCATGTGGCCCGGAAACCACTGGATGCTGCGGCGGTTCACAAATTCCTGGCTCATTGGATGCTCCCTATCTTGTTCAATGGGAAAACGCGCAGAAGCACCTTTCCCAAAATATCGCGCTCGTCGATAAAGCCCACGCTGGCAAAACGGCTGTCGGTGGAGTGCTGGCGGTTATCGCCCATGAGGAAAAGCGAACCCTCCGGCACGGTGAGCGGAAAGGGCATGTTGCCCGCCACCCGGGTGAGCTCGGCGGTATACGGCTCGTCCAGGGCCTTGCCGTTCACATAGACCAGGCCTTCGTCGGTGTTCAGGTCCACCAGGTCGCCGCCCTTTGCGATGACCCGCTTTACCAGGGGCTTTCCATAGTTGATATAGCCGTCCAGCACCACCACGTCGCCCCGCTGCGGGGTGTAAAAGGTGCTTTGAATCAGCAGCCGGTCGCCGTTTTGCAGGGTGTGTTCCATCGAGTGGCCGCTCACCACCACAATGCGCGCCGCAAAGGTGAACACCAGCACCAGAACAGCCAGCGCGAACACCAGGGCGTCGTACCAATCCAAAAGATCCAGGTTGCGCTGAAAACGCTTTTCTTCCATTGTGCGCGGCCCTCCCCGCCTGCCGCCCGGCCACTGGGGCCCTGCGGCACAAAATTGCCCAAAACAGGCTTTTTTTATTTTACCATATAACGAAAAAAGGGACAATATACATTGTCCCTTTTGTTCGCGATGATCAGATGAGTTCCTTGACCTTGGCAGCCTTGCCGGTGCGGCTCCGCAGATAGAAAAGCTTCGCACGGCGGACCTTACCGCGGCGAACGACCTCCACTTTTTCCACGAAGGGCGAGTTGATGGGGAACACGCGTTCCACGCCCACGCCGTAAGAAGTGCGGCGAACGGTAAAGGTTTCGGCCACGCCGCCATGCTTTTTGGCGATCACGGTGCCCTCGAAGGCCTGGATGCGCTCGCGCTCGCCTTCCTTGATGCGGACCGACACGCGAACGGTGTCGCCCACTTCAAATTTGGGCTTGTTCTCTTTGATCATGCCCTCGGTGATGATCTTCATTGCGTCCATTGATGAATCCTCCATTTTTTTGCGGCGTTCATACCCGGCACACCGGCAGAGGACCGCCCGTTTAATGATGCACATTAACCCCGCTGGTGGTGCCAGCGAACACTAACGCCTAAATATGATAGCACGTCCCCGCGCGCTTTGCAAGCCTTTTTTAGCTGAAATCCTGCATATCTTCCAAAAGCAGCCCGGTTCTGAGCACGTTCGCCCGGGTGCTGTCCACCCCGAACCGCTCCTGCAAAAAGCCCAGCCACAGGGCGGGGTTCAGGTTCAGCCCCTCGCCCGCGGGCAGCATCATTTCAAACGCCGCGCTCTCGCCTTCCACAGCAAAATCCAGCGTTTTGGCATACGCTTTCAGCTCGACCGGCTTTTGCCCCCTCTTGGATTTTTTCAGCACCACAGCGCTATCCAGCGCGTTGTATTGTTCCAGCGCCCCGGCGCTTTGGGCCGGCAGGTGCACCTCATAGCGCGCAAAGGCGATCCCGCCGGCTTTGTGCGCGGGCAGCGCCACCCGGACCACCTCAAGCCCCAGGGGCATGGCCGGCGCCAGGGCCTGCCGCCAGGCTTCAAGGTCGGGGGCCTCGGTTTCGGTCTTCACATCCACGCTCTCCACCAGGCTCTCCTGCCCCAGGGGCAGCGGGCAGGCAAAGGTCATGTAAATGTGCGGGTTGAACCCCAAGGTGTACCATACCGGCAGGCCGCTGCGCTTCAGGGCCCGCTGCATGACCCGCTGCAGGTCCAGCAGCGAGATATAGCTGGCCTCGCCGGTTTTAGTGAACCAGATCCTGACTGTAGTCAAAGCAGGCACCCCCTACCAGTTTGTTTGCACCGCAGCCGCTGCAGCGCCGGTTGCAGGGCGGCGTTGTTTGCGCTTCCAGCGCCTTTTTGTACTCCCGCACCAAAAATTCGTGGCTGACCCCATAGTCCAGGTGGCTCCAGGGGGTCGTTTCCTCCAGCCCGATGGGCCGGCCCGCATAAAAAGCGGTATCCAGCCCGCACTGCCGGAAGGCTTCAAGCCAGGTGTCGTAATGGAAGCACTCGTCCCAGCCGTCAAAAAAGCAGCCCTTGCGGTAGGCGGCTACCAGCACCTGTGCCAGCCGCCGGTCCCCCTTGGCGAACACGGCCTCCAAAAAGCTGGTGGAGCTGTCGTGATAATTCACGTTGATCTTTTTGCTGTGCACGCTGTGCAGAAGGTGCTGCTGCTTGGCCTTCAGGCTTTCCTCGGTGTCCTGCGGGACAAACTGGAAGGGCGTGTGGGGCTTTGGCACAAAGCAGGCCACGCTGATGGTCACCTGCACGCCTTTGCCCTTGGGCTTGTCCGGGTTTGCATAATACAGATCAACAATCTGCTGGGCGGTGTTTGCAATGCCCTCAATGTCTTCCAGCGTTTCGGTGGGAAGGCCCATCATAAAATACAGCTTTACCGAGGTATACCCCGCCTTAAAGGCGATCTTGCAGCTTTTTTCGATTTCTTCCCAGGTGATATTTTTGTTGATGACGTCCCGCAGGCGCTGGGTCCCCGCCTCGGGCGCAAAGGTAAGGCCGCTCTTGCGCACCTTTGTGGTCTTTTCGATCAGGCTTTCGGTAAAATTATCAATCCGCAAGCTGGGCAGAGAAATGCTCACATGGTCCTTTTCCACCCAGGGGGCCATCTCGTCCAGCAGCTGTTCCAGCTGGCTGTGATCCGAGGTGGAGAGGCTGGTCAGGCTGACCTCCTCGTAGCCGGTATTCCCGCACAGATCCCGGGCGGCGGCGTTGAGCTTGTCCGCGCTGCGCTGGCGCATGGGGCGGTACAAAAAGCCCGCCTGGCAAAAACGGCAGCCCCGCACACAGCCGCGCAGCACCTCGATCTGGGCGCGGTCGTGCACCGCGCCCACCATGGGCACCACAAAGTTGGTGGGCAGCTTCTGGCTGTCCATATCCGGGATGATGGCTTTGGTCACCACCGCGGGGGCGGCGGGGTCATTGGGAAGGATGGAGGCAATGCGGCCGTCAGGCTGATAGCTCACGTCGTAAAACGAGGGCACATAACACCCCTCGATCCGCGCGATACGGCGCAGCAGCTCTTTTTTGCCGATCCCCTCTTTTTTGGCGCGCTCCACCTCGGCGCACACCGCGGGCAGCTGCAGTTCGCCCTCGCCCAGCATCATCATGTCAAAAAAGTCGGCCACCGGCTCGGCGTTGCACACACAGGGGCCGCCCGCCACGATCAGCGGCCACTCCTCCCCCCGGTCACGGGAATAAAAAGGGATGCCCGCCAGCTCCAGCATCGCCAGGATGTTGGTGTAGGACAGCTCGTACTGCAGGGTGAAGCCCACAACGTCGAAGGCGGTAAGCGGATCCTTGCTCTCAAGAGCGTAAAGGGGCCGCCCCAGGCGCTCCATCTCCTCTTTCATATCCAGCCAGGGCATGAAAGCGCGCTCGCACCACCAGTTCGGCCGCTCGTTCAGCAGCTCGTACAGGATCTTCATGCCCAAAAACGACATGCCCACCTCGTAGGTATCGGGAAAGCAGAACGCAAAGCGCAGGTCCACCCCCGCCTTGTTTTTTATCACGCAGCCGGGCTCGCCGCCGGTGTAGCGGCCGGGCTTTTGCACCCGGGCCAGCGCCTCTTTGAGTTTTGGGTCAAACAATTTGCAATTCCTCCACAAAAAACGATTCAGTTTATTGTAGCCCATTTGGGCGGGAATTGCAAACGGGGTCGGCCCGGCGGCGCAGGGCCGCCAGCATCTGCCGCCCATCCATGGGGCCGAAGGGCAGCAGGTTGAAGCCCCCCAGCGCCAGATTGGCGGCGGCAAAAAAGTAGCCCCAGTAGCTGGCCCTGTGCTGAAGGGCGGCTAGCGCTATGGCACAGGCCCCCAGGTTTACCGCCGGCCCCGCCAGGGCCAGAAAAAAGGTTTGGCGGCGGCCGAGCACCGCGCGGGAGGTATCCAGCCCAATGCCGCCGGTGGAAAACCGCAGCACCGGCAGGGTGCGGGTGATCGCCGCCCACGCCAGCACATGCCCGCTCTCGTGCAAAAGCGCCGCCAGAAGGCCGATGCGCGCAAGGCCGGTGTGGTCGTTGTAAAGCAGCCACCAAAGCGCCGCCAGCACCAGCACCGGGCGGCGGGCGCGCAGGTGCCTCATTCCAGCCCCAGCGCCTTTGCCGGGTCATAGCGGATATCGTCGTGCAGAAGCTCAAAGTGCAGATGCGGCCCCGTGGCAACACCGGTCTGGCCCACTGTGCCCAGCACCGTGTCCAGCTGCACCGGCTCGCCCTGGCGCACGAACACGTACTGCATGTGACAGTAACGGGTGGCAACACCGTCTGTGTGGAGCACCAGCACGTTGTTGCCGTACGAGGGGTCAAGCCCTGTTTTCAGCACGATCCCTTCCGCCGCGGGATGGATGGGCGTGCCCTGCGCCACCGCCAGGTCCGCGCCGGTGTGGAAATCGCTTTTTTTGGTGAGAGGGTGGCGGCGCCAGCCGTATTCCGAGGTGAGGTTATAGCCGGTGACAGGCTGCGCCAGCTCAAAATCCGGCAGGTAGCTCTTTGTGGAACAGCCCTCCGGCGCTTTGGGCCACAGCGCCGGCTGCAGCCCCCCCGCGCCGGTGAGTTCGGAAGCGGCCTGCTCCTGCCCGAACGCGGCCTCGGCCCCGGCCATGACCTGCCGGGCTGTCTGCTGCACGTCGTCCAGCGCTTTGGATGCGAACTTGATCAGTTCTTCCTGACCCGAAAGCGTGACCCCCTCGCCCATGGCCTGGCCGTAGGCGTCCCGGCAGGGCTCGTAAAAGGCCAGATCCAGGTGCTTTGCCGCCAGCGCCAGCGCGACCAGCACCGCGCAGAGCGCAAGCTGCACCCGCAGCAGATAGTTGGGGGCCTGCTTTTCTTTTGGCGTGATGGGCGGCGTGACGGCCGCCTTCAGTTCCGCACCGGGCGGCATGAGCTGTTCGTTCTGCTGGGCAGTTTGGTTCTCCCACATAGCTGGTGCATTCCCCTTTCTTTTTACAGCCGTTTCCAATGCTATAAACCTATGCCGCAGAGCGCAAAAAAAGAAGAGCCAGCGGGACAAAGCGGGAGCCGGTTAAGGAAACTTTTTTAGTTTTGTGATAAGCAGCGTAATGTACGAGAGTATGTTACGCTGCTTTTCCTTTCAATTCGAGTTGCGCCACAAGCTGTGTTGCACCAACTTCCCCGATAAAGGTATAGTAGATGTCAATTTTCTGCTGGCGGTGGCCGCTGCTCTTGTCACCCTCATGGATAACAATTTTCTCTATCAGATCGTGAAGCATACCACGGGAGAGTTCTTCAAAAGAAGTGTACTTCCTGGCCATCTTCAAGAAGCTGTCTATTTTAATGACTTTGCTTTCAGCTTCATTGACCTGTTTCTGAATATCTGCGATTTCAGAACATGTATCGCGCTGTTCTTTCTCATAGTCTGATGACAGTTTTTTGAACCGTTCGTCAGACAGCTTTCCACTTATATTGTCCTCATAAAGCCGTTTGATGATGTTATCCAGCTCACCAATCCGACGCTCCTTTGCAGCCAGTTCCTTTTTCATGGACTGTATCTGCTTTTGCTGCTCCTTTGCGGAGCGATTCATTAAACGCCGGACAAATTCCTGTTCGTTTTCAAGTGCAAAAGTAACTGTCTGCTTTAGGTTTTCCAATACCAGATTTTCCAGAACCACTGCTCTGATGTAGTGCATGGTACAGCTATTTGTCCGGTCACGGTATTTCCCACAGCAATAGCACTCCTGATTTTTACTGATATTCTGTCCACGGTGAGCGCGGAGTGGGGAACCGCAGTCTGCACAGAACAGCAAACCAGAGAACAATGCCATTTCCCCCTGCTTGGTAGGACGTGGCCGCCCCTCCCGCAGTCGCTGAACCTGCTCCCAAACCTCTTGCTCTACCAGCGCCGGGTGAGTATTCTCAAAAATCATCTGCTGATCCTCCGGGGTAGGCAGCCGCTTCTTGAACTTATAAGACTTGGAGTAGGTTTTGAAGTTGACCGTGTGGCCCAAATATTCCTTATATTCCAGAATGTTGGCAATCGTGCTGTCAGACCAGTTATAAGGTGCTTCCGGGTGGTAGTTCCGCTTTTTCCCTGTCCGGCGGAATGCCAGCGTACCAGGTGTGGGGATTTTTTTCTTGGTCAGGATATTTGCTATCCGAACCGGCCCCAGCCCCTGTGCGGCCAGATCAAACATCAGCTTGACTACCCAGGCTGCTTCCGGATCGGGAACAAGCTGGCCACCTTCGCCCTTAATATAGCCATAAGGAGGGTTGCTGCTTATCCGTTGCCCGGACATACCTTTCATTCGCTTGACCGCCCTTTGCTTCTTTGAGCAGTCACGGGCATACCATTCATTGAACAGATTGCGGAACGGGGTCAGGTCATTTTCGCCCTTTTGAGAATCTACACCGTCATTGACAGCAACAAAGTGAACCTCATATTCCGGGAAGATCATTTCCGTATACATGCCCACCTGCAAGTAGTCACGGCCAAATCGCGACATATCCTTGATAATGACCCTTTTTACTAAACCAGCCCGCACATCAGCTACCATTCTTTGAAAATCAGGGCGGTCAAAGGTCGTGCCGGAATAGCCATCATCAACATAAAATCGGTAATTGGTGAAGCCGTTTTCTTTGCAATACCTTTCCAGCATTTCTTTCTGGTTTTGGATACTGTTGCTGTCACCGTCATTTGCGTCGTCCACCGATAACCGGCAGTACAGGGCAGTCAAAGCGTCCAGGCTCAACACGTTATGGTATGAAAGCATTTCAGTCATATTTGCCATCATTGTGCCGCACCCCCTTTCAGGAGTGCATACAGGCGTTGATCCCGTTCACGCTTCCACTGGTTAAGTGAAATATCCTGGTTTAACACATAGAGCGTCGTTCCCTGGGTGTCGGCATAGTCAATAAGTTCGTCAGCAAGGAACAAATCACGGCTGAACCGGGAAAAATCCATAGCAGCCATAATAGCATATTTCCGGTCACCAGAAAGGAATTTCTGAATACCAGGGCGGTCAAGAGTACGGCCAGAAAAGCCGCTGTCCACCAAATAGATGATCTGCTCAGGGGTAAAGCCCTGTTGCTCCGCCCAAAGGGCCAGTCGTTTTTTCTGTGTTAGAATCCCCAAAGTATTGACTTGACTGTTTGCCGAATCTACACGGCAATAAAGCGCGATATATTCAATTTTTTTATTGTCCTTTTCGTTCGTCTGTAACATCATATCCTCCAATCCGACGAACTAAAGGGCTTGGGTTTATGCCTTTATTATACCGCACCTTTGCCGTCTTAGGAAGCACTTTCGCACATTAAAGTGTTAAATTTTTATTAACTGATGTACCCAGGCCAGCTTCACGTTCAATCAATCGCGCCATTTTGTCGGCAGCAGTTTCTTTGCTGTCCTGATTGAAGAAAGAGGACACAACATAGGTCGTGCCCTTTACCCGGCGCATCATCACAGCGTCCGGTTTCCTATCTTTGTCCATTTTTCACCTGCTTTCTATAAAAAGAGGGCACCGCGCCGGATTGCTCCAGCGCGGGCCTCGGTTATCGTTTTATTTAGTACCGTATTATCTGGACTTGTCATCGTCCATCGGCTCACCCCCGGTACAGTGGGAACATTCAGATCGTGCCGTGGTTATCCAGCCGGTAGCTGGCGGCCCTCCGCGTTCGGTGAAGTAATGCGTTTTCTACTGTGACAGGTCACGGCAATTTCCAGCCCACCACAGGCCGGGTATCAGCCGCCAAATAACCGCTCAGCCCCTTTGATGTTATCGTATTGACGGACTGCTCTGACCAGTCCGCAGGGGGTCGTGGCGTTTGCGCTATGCGTTGCTCGCTGTCACATTCAAAATCTGAATGCTGATATGAACGGATTGCCCGCTGTTTGTCAAGGTCCTGATATAGAAAAGGTCCTCCAATCCCTTTCACTATATAGGAGGGAAAGCGGGCAAAAGTTGATAGTCAGGCGGCAAGATTTTCACGAATTTTTTTCAGTGCAGATTTAGCGGAACGCATGACAGCCGCCTTATGACACCCCTGCATTTTGGCAATTTCCGAGTAAGAGTAACCGTAGGCAAAATGCAGAATAAATCGCTCACGTTGCTGCGGTGGAATATCTTGCAGAACGGCCTGTATTTCCCGCAGCCGTTCTATACGTTCATAGGTTTGTTCCAAAGGCTCCGTCGCCAGTTCAAAAAGCAGGCAGTTGTCAAAGGACCTCCCGTCGATATGTTTCCGGCGCTCATATCTCTGGCGTTCTTCCTGGCGGCGGCTATCCTCATAAACCTTGTAAACGTCCACCGACACTTCGACCTCCAGCAGATTATGATCGATATTAGTAATTGTAATGACATACATAGGCCAGCCCTCCATCATGCAACGCGGAAAAAAGCGACGATCTCTTTCGGCGTATGTTCTGCATGAGTATCACAGAACTGTTTTGGTTCGCCGCAGGCATAAGGACAGCTTGCGGCAGCCTGACAAGGTGGCGTAGGGGCAGGGGCCGCTGTGATTAAAACGGATTCCCCAGGAGCCAGATGAATTACTTTGATGGTTTTTACCATAATAGAACACCTCCGATTTTTGTATTAGAGGGCTTATCCCTCTTATCTATCGGAGATTAGAGAACCTGTAAATTAAAGGGTAACGATACAATTTTCAAAAAATAAATAGACAAAGACAAGGGCAGTATCGCTTGGATACTGCCCTTGCTTTCAACTATTCGTTTAGATATTCCCTGAGCCGGTGGAACGCTCTTTGAAGCAGTAGCGTAACCGCCGCCGGACTACACTGGAATACTGCCGCAATTTCCTTGTACTGATATCCCTCCCAAAAAGCAAGTTTAATAGCCTGCTTTTGCCGGTCGGTCAGACGACGCAGGGCTTTGGCTAATTTTTCATTTTGGACAGTATCAATAAAGTCCTCGTTAAATAATTCTGTGGTAAAGTCGTTGTGGGGAAATAAAGAACGTTCTTGGTAAATGAGTTCTTCACTCATACTTTCCAGTGAGTAACAATGATAACGAAATCTACGGTTTGCATTGTTGATTTTACGATCTTCTTCATTTATGGTCTTAGTCCAATATTCGTAATCCATTTACTCCTCCATTCCAATCATTTTTTTGAAATAATTGGAATGGAGGCGATCTACACCTAAAAACGAAAAGGTGGGAATTGGAGATAAATATAAAAGCGCGTGCCTTCGGACACGCGCTTTTATGGATAGATTTAAATTAAAAATCTTTTTAATATGCGAGTCAATTCTATATCATCGATTGGCTTTGCTATATGGGCATTCATACCGCACTCCAGACAATGCTGTATGTCATCAGAAAAAGCATCTGCACTCATAGCTATAATTGGAACAGATAGGGCATTAGGATGATTCAGTCCACGGATAGCTTTTGTGGCCTCATACCCTGTCATATGCGGCATCCGTATATCCATAAGAATTGCATCGTAATATCCCTGTGGTGATCTTTGGAACTTGTCCAGACAGATCTGGCCATCTTCTGCCCAATCCAGTTCCACGCCTAAATCGGAAAGTAATTCTTTAGCGACTTCCCAGTTTAGTTCATTATCCTCAGCAAGCAGAATACGACGTCCGGATAGATCGATATTGTGGTTCAATGTCTGATCATTTTCTGTTTCAGCGCCCATATACTGACGCAAAGCATGATACAGAGTGGATTTAAAAAGGGGTTTGGAAATAAAACCACTAATACCTGCTTCACGAGCTTCCGCTTCAAATTCACTCCAGTCATATGCAGAAATCAGCAAAATCGGCACTTCATCTCCCAAATTACGCCGGATTTCTTTTGCAACTTGAATCCCATTCATACCAGGTAGTTTCCAATCCAATAGAATGATTTGATAATCATCTCTCTTTTGGTGGTGTTGGGTAACCAGTTCTATCGCCTTTTCTCCACTCAATACCCAGTCGGCATTGATGCCGATGGTTTTCAGCGTGTCTATCGCTGTCCTGCAGAGTAATTCATCATCATCAACTACCAACATATTCCAGGAAGGAAGAACCATATCCATTTCCAGTGCAACCGCTTTTTCAAAATCAAATGTAAGAGAAACCTCGGTACCTTTATCAAGTTCACTTGTTATATTAAGGGATCCTTCCATTGCCTCCACAATGTACTTTGTAATCGCCATTCCCAAACCAGTGCCTTGCGTTTTACTAACCCTGACTCCATCAGCACGGCTATAGGGTTCATATATTCTTTTCAGAAAATCTGGCGACATACCAATTCCATTATCCTTGACCTTGATATGGATTCGGATATAGTTTTCTCCTTTCGGAGATTTTTCTTCAGAGAGGGATAGTTGTATCGAACCCCCCTCCGGTGTATACTTCGTTGAATTCGATAAAAGATTTAGCAAAACCTGATTCAAGCGTACACCATCGCACCACACATTTTCTGTTAAGATATTTTCCACATGTATGTCAAAGGTTTGCCTTTTTGCCTTAACCTGTGGCTGCATAATATTAACAATTCCTTCAACAACTTCCTTTAATGAAATTTGTTCTGTTGTTAAAGTTAATTTCCCACTTTCAATTTTAGACATATCCAAAACATCGTTGATCAGCCCTAATAGATGTTTACTTGATAATGTAATTTTTCTAAGGCAATTCTGTACCTGTTTCTGGTCATCTATGTGGGCTGTGGCAATCGCGGTCATGCCGACAATTGCATTCATGGGTGTACGAATATCATGGCTCATATTTGCTAAAAATTCGCTTTTGGCTTTGTTCGCTTCAAGAGCAGTCTGCCGGGCCTTCTCCAATTCATACACCTGAGAACGGGTTATGAAGAAATACCGAATAAAAATCAATGATAGAAAAATCAAGATAGAAGCACAGGCCAATCCTACCATAAATATGCGCAGGTTTTCCAGAGCGTCCACGTTTTTGTTCAATATACTATAAGGCATTACCGATACTAAATACCACTCGGAACAGGGTAATGGGTTACCATATATTTGAAGTGTTTCACCATTCACTTCAAATGTTGTACTATATTCGTCATGATTCTTTAGTGCAGCACCAAATTCTTTAATAGAATTTTCTACAGATAGCTCATTTGCTGTAGCATTAAGCTGCTTTTGTAGTTGTTCAAAGAAATACCACAACTCAGTGTTGTCGTTCTGTATTACAAAACTACCGTCTGGCCTGATAATATGATAATATATCAGCTGCTCTTCATTCTCTAAGGAAAGGAAATCAATGATGTACTCCAGTGGGACGGCTGCTACCAGTCCAGTGCTCATACTGCCATCCTGCATAGGGTAATCAGTGGCATCAACGCCAAACAATACCACTATATTTCCGGCAGAATCACTACCTAAAGCGACTCTTTGTTCTCCTCGTACTAATGCTTCTACAAAGGGGGCTGGGTTCAGTGGTTGTATTGATTGTCCATAAAGAGTCTGAAAATCTCCCTCAGTAGAACAAAGTGCTAAATAGTCAAAGTTCCTGACCTTCGTCCTGTAAACAAGTTCCTCATATAACTTTTCTTTTTCGTTATTATCTACTGAGACAACAGAAACAATGCCGCTGACCTGATCAAAACGTAATTGAATGACAGTTTGAAAGTGTCTGGACATTTGTTCGTTCATTCCAGACATATAAATCTGAGCAACTTCATTAATAGCCTTGTTGCTTTTTCGGCTCATATAAATTCCGAGCATACTGAAAACCATAATACTAAAGACAATTAACCCAATAAAACTGCCTATTAGAAAATGTGTTACAGAATGCTTTTTTTTACTGTTTCCCATTGATGTTATTCCTCCCTGGAATTCTTAAAATCTCTAATAACATTGATGGTTTCATAGTAATCCTCTGATAATTTCGGCATCATATCGATAGCCTTATCCCAATCGTTTTCTTTTAATGCATTAGTTACCAAACTACTACTTTCAAACAATCTGGTAAATGAAAGATTTTGACAAATTCCTTTGAGTGTATGAACGGCCCTTAGAGCCTCTTCATAGTCCTTATTCTCCACAGACGCTTCAAACAAATGAAAGCTTTTATCATCCAGGAATTTATACATAAATTTCTGAACGATTTGCTCACGACGCAATCTGCCCAGCACTTCATCAAAATCGCCGCCAAATTTTATATAACAATCTTTTAGATTCATAATCACGATTCCTCCTTTTTAAATGCTGTCTGCGCTGCCCACCATCTCGTCCAGAAAACTAATGGTCACCTGATTTTTTGCTTTTTTTGATTGATACATCATAGTGTCTGCAACTTTGAACAGTTTTTCTGCGGTTCCACTTCCATATGCCCCACCTATGCTTACAGACATATGTAGTTCGGGATGTCCATCAATTATCAGACTATCAACAGAATGTCTGATCCTCTCCAGTTTTTTCTCAAATATCTCTTGGGGCATACTAAAAAAGATGATTACAAATTCATCGCCGCCATAACGGATAACTGCATCTGTTTTTCGCACACAGGATAAAACAGTTTGTGCAATGCTCTGCAATATGATATCGCCAACATCGTGGCCATAATTATCATTGATGTACTTAAAATCATCTACATCTATTACGGCCATTGCCTGAATATCATCTGTGCCTTGAAAATGCTCGTCATAATAGCGGCGATTGTAAATACTGGTTAAGGAATCAATATATAATAAGTGCAGTTGCTGCTGTTTGCGAGACAAGGCGGTGTATTTTTTACAGGAAAACAGCCTATCGTAGTCTATTTTATTTCTTATATCCTGAATATTTTTAGCCTCTTGTTCCTGAGAGGCAGCCATTAGTTCGTCTTCAAGTGTATCGGCAATTTCTTGCAGACATAGTAAAAGAGAAGGATTAAATGCACCGCATTGTCCTTCTAAAATCATTTTTAAAGCTTCTTCATGTGAATAAGCTTTCTTATAGCAGCGCTCACTGGTCAAGGCATCATATACATCGGCCAGCGCAACTACCTGAGCGGCAATGGGAATTTCTTCTCCCTTTAATCCGTCCGGATAACCATTGCCATCATACCTTTCGTGGTGCCATCGGCAGATCTCAGAAGCCACTTTAATAAGCGGATTTTCGCGCTGCTCTATGGACAGGTCTAATAGCATGTTAGCACCGATCACTGAGTGCGTTTTTATCACTTCAAATTCCTCTGCCGTAAGTCGGCTGGGTTTATTTAATATTGCATCTGAAATTGAGATTTTCCCAATATCGTGCAGCGCAGAAGCAGTGCTGATCAAAGAAATATCTGCTTTAGACAAAGGATATTGATCTGTCAGCTGAACCAACTGCTTCAGCAAATATTTTGTAATTGTATTTACATGCAGGATATGTAGGCCGCTCTCTCCATTACGGAATTCCACAATATGAGACAGAATTGAGATCATCAGCTTACTATTCTTTTCCTGCTCGTGAAATTGTTCTGCAATAATTTTTTCAAGGCGCTGCTGCCTTGCGTATAAAAACATCGTATTAGAAATTCGACGCTGGACAATGGTTGAATCAAAAGGTCGGCTGATATAGTCAAAAGCCCCTAAATCATAGGCCCTCTTTATATTAGCAGGAGTGTCATCAGCAGAAATCATAATAACAGCGAAGGTGTCATTCCAATGGTATTTGTTTATGTAAGCTAATACTTCAAATCCGTCCATTTCAGGCATCATAATGTCCAGAAGCAAAAGGGAGAAATCTGCTCTTTGCTTTGAAAGGAGAGAAATTGCTTCCACACCATTCTCAGCCTCTACCACATCATAGTGCTCTTCCAAAATATCTATCAAAAGAGCTCGGTTCATTTCTGAATCGTCCACAATTAAAATTTTTTGTTTATCCATGATACTTAAACTCTTTCCTATTGATTTGCATTTTCATTATAAATGTCATCCATATATACTGGCAATATCTATATTGGTAAGGTGTGCAAATAGGTGAGCGTTTTTTGTGCTGACAAAATAGACACACCATGATATAATCCAGACAGCAAGGAGGCAAGTTATGAAACCACAAGAGACAAAATTTGAATTTGTATATAATGAAATTAAGCAGTGTATTTTAGATGGACAGATACCTCATGGAAATGCCTTGCCATCTTCAAGGATGTATTGCGAACAATTCCATGTTAGCAGATATACGATTAATCGTGTTTTCGAAGCATTGAGGGCGGAAGGACTGGTTGATATTCAGCCTCGCCTTGCGCCGATTGTTGTTTCAAAAAAAGATACCTGTAGTTCATCAAATATTGTTTTGGAGATTCTAAAGCAAAAGGAAAGCATTTTACAGGTATATCAGACTTTTGCTCTAATACTGCCTTCCCTTATGGTTTTTGCTTTGCAGGGGTGTGATGTGGAGATAATGCCCCACTATAAGCAGGCTATGAAAGCATTGCGTTTGGGACATGCCCCCGGTGTATGGCGTTCCTTTTCTAAATTAGGATATGATATATTGAGAATAGGTGGTAATTCCCTATTCAGCGAACTCTACTCTACGTTTGGCCTTTATAATAAGCTTGCATTTTTTACAGAAGAGTGTACTTATTTCTCTAAATACTTTTTACAGGGGCCTTTATCTGCAACCAGTGTTATTGACATATTAAAGGGCGATGATCCACTTACGAAGTATGACCAGTTATCAAATATGTATCAAAAACTTGCGGATTCCATTGAGAATACGTTAAATTACCTGTCAGATAGCACTACCAAATGTCCTGCACAAACTGGTTTGAAGTTCTCGTGGAATCCCATGCGTGGTCAGGATTATTGTTACTCAAAAATTGTTGATGACTTGAATCTAAAAATCGGTCTTGGAGAGTATTCTGTTGGAATGTTTCTTCCATATGAAAAACAACTGGCCAACCAGTATGAGGTCTCTATATCGACGGTCAGAAAGGCATTATCAGAACTCGAGCAAAGAGGTTTCGTAAAGACATTAAATGGTAAAGGTACTATAGTGATAGAACCGGATGATACGAAACTTCATCAGCTGGCTCTTAATTCCGGATATGTAGAAAAAGCACTACGTTACCTTCACGCTTTGCAGTTAATGGTACTAATTATTCGTCCTGCCGCTTTAGCTGCTGCTCCACAGTTTACTAAAGAAGAACTGGACGAGTTGGCAGATAGATTTACTTCTTCTGACTCTATTTATTTGTCGGATATTTTGAAAGCCATAATGAGAAATACCACGTTAGAACCTTTATATGTTATATTGTCTGAAACCAATCATCTTCTTGAATGGGGACACCATTTTGCTTATTATCCGTCCAAGAAACATACACTTTCACATCTCAACAAGCAAGTTATTCTTGCGCTTCAACAGTTAAGGGAAGGTAATGCAGATTCCTTTGCGGATGGCATAGCAGATTGTTATCGTTACAATTTGAGTCGTATGAAGAAGCATATGGTAGAAAAACATAAATTTTATCATGTAGCTAATATTCGGGTTCCAGAAAAATATTAGTTAGCAAGCAATGGAAAGGGATATCCTTTTGCCCGTTTTCACTTCGTTCTCCCGACCAAAAGGCTACCCCTTTCCGCTTGTTGGGGAGTTCCCCAAGCCCCCGGCCCAACACAGAAATGTGTGGGCCGAACACCATGCGGAGCATGGTGGCTGCCGCGCCCTGGCGGACGCTTAAAGAGCAAGGACATAGCAAAAGCCGGGAACGGTGTCAGGGGCGCGCCGTGGCGCGTTCATTTTACCCTTGACACCGTTCCCGGCTTTTGCTTTTGGGTAGACAAGGCGGTAAAACCGCAGTGCGGCTTTACCGGCCCTGTTCCTGATTTTTCTCTTTTTCCTGTTCGTAGTCCTGTACCTGCTCAATACGCAGAAGCGCGTCTACATTTGCCTTGACTGTCTGCAATTCCTGGCTTTCTTTCCGCAAGCGTTTGAAATCCTCATAAGCTGTTTTCTTCTTAGCGAGCAAGTCAGCATATTCCGCCTGCAAAATTTTAACCGTGGGCAGCTTCTTTGTGCCTAAATCGTTAAAGGCCCGTTTTGCAGCTTCATGTAACAGCAGATCCGCTTCATGGGCAGAACGAAACGCCGCCTTTTCCCTGGGACTGGCCTTTCGGTAGGCCACATAGGTATCATGAGTTTTCGCATAATTGATGATGTGTGTTTTCAGAGCCGCCACCTGCTCAATACGGTGTTCATATTGCTTGATGGAAGCAGACACCTTTTCAAACTCCGAAGCGGTGGAAGCGGCCTGGGCCGCCAACACATCGTACTCTGTAATGTCATGCTCCGTTAGGTAATTGAGCGTCCGTGCCGCTTCTTTCAGGTTATGAATTTTCAGCCAGCGTTCATAGCCTGGCCCGCGCCCCTGCAAACGGCTTTGAATATCAAGCAGCAAATTGATACGGCCATTTTTTTGAAGCTGTGCAGTACGCCGACGCGGGCGTTTTTGTGGTTGTCCAATGCGGCTTTTTAAGGCTTCCTCTGTATAATCGGTTCCCAGCGTTCTGGTTCGGGTAAAACGCTCCTGACCCTCACCGGATAGGCGGAAACTAAGAATGTTCCTGGTAGTCTGAATCTCATAGCCCTCCCGCCGCATGGCCGCCAAAAATTCCTCATAGCTGGACACCGTAGGCAACACCCGGTCAATCGTCCGGCGCAGCTTCGCTTTCCAGCTTGAGCCACGCTTTTCATTGGCCCATTCTGCATAATGCTTTCCTTTTTCTTTTGGCTCCTTAATGACGGATAACTTATGTTCCTGACACAGCCGGTCATTGATCTGCCGGATTGTTTTGTAGGTATTCCAGTAATTGTTGAATTTGTGGGTGCAGTCCAAAGTGGTACTGTTAAACTCGATGTGACAATGAATGTGGTGCTTATCTATATGAGTAGCTACAATGAATTGGTGCTGGCCGCCGGTAAATTCCAAGGCAAGCTGATACCCCAGCCGGTTTGCTTCCTCCGGTGTAATTTCTCCTGGCCGAAAAGATTGAATTAACAGATAGGAAATAACATCTTCGTCTGGATCGCGCCGCCTCCCGGTAGTGGCTTCATAAATCTGCTTACTGACGGTAAATTCCTGCCACGCGGTATCTGCGCTGCACTGATAGGAGGATACCAGCAGGCCGCCCTTTGTTTTCTCAGGATTTTTGTCGTAGTCAAGCCGATCTTTCAGTACCGCCGCGATACTGCGGCCCTCACTGGCATGACGAGGTTTTATTTTGGAAATTGCCACCTGCTGACCCTCCTTTCGATAAAAAGAACCGCAGACCAGTTATGATCTGCGGTTCAGTGAGAGATGTTAAATTTCCATATGTGTTTTTTCTCGTTTTGCTTCTTTCAATATCCTGTTTACCTGTTCAAACTGCTCTTTAGAAACAAGTGCTTGATGGTCAAAGAGTTCCACCCGTTCCAGGGCACACTGCTTTTGTAAAGAGGGAGAGCCAAGCCGTCGTTCCAATGTTATGGTTCCCGTGTAAATAGAATTGCGCGATACCCTCCGTACCCGCTTTTTCCAATCCAGAAGCGAGTTAGAATTTTCTGCCTGTACTTTATCCCGGTATGCCCTCCGAATATCATCAGCAGGAAAATCAGCAAAAGGCCGTGCCAGGATTGCCCGCAGGTTTTCCGCCGATTGTGGGCACTCAGAGAGAATGAACGCCATATTTTTAACGGACAATTCTTCTGCTACATATTCCTGTATGGCTGAAAGGCTAACCAGTGGGATAGCTTCCTCATAAGTCAATTCTGTGTTCCAGCCTTTATGGCGTTCCATTACCTCTGTTACCAGTTCGGCCGGAGGATTCTGTATATATTCCTCTATCTTGTAAAAGATAAATTTCACATTCTCAGCCGGTAGATCATCAACTACAAGCAGGTTTTTGTCATTCACTTTATAACCATATATCTGTTCCTTTTGCACCTGCTCCATTCTGGCCCGTTTCTCTTTTAGCAGAGTTCTAAGCCTATCGGATATTTTACTGTCCGCTACCATATCCGCATATGCTTTTTCTATTTCATCGTAAGATTTCATAGTCACACCTCACCTTTATTTTGATCTACTTTAAGAACATGGACGCGGCACCCGTTTAGAATGCCGCGCCCGGTCAGCTTTTTTGTATCAAATAGATTTCAGCATGTGGTTAAAGTCCGCCACCCGTTCCGTCAGCCAGGAGGCCGCCAGCGGCAGTCCGTAGGGGCTTACCAGCCACGCCAGAACCAGGAAGCCGATAAATCCGTCCACCCGTCCGGCGAACAATACCACGATCCCCAGCAGGAACAACAGAAACGCGACAATGCCGAGCACCATGCCGGAAAACAGGCAGAAGAACCGGCAGAACGCTACCAGAAGCGTCAGAGCCAGGACGATGGGGAACAGCAAAATCTTTATTATAATTCTCATTCGCGCAACCTCCTTTGCAAACTTATTTACGGATACACTATAACACATTAAAGCGATACAGTAAAGGCAGTTTTTATAAATTGTCCAGCTTCCCCAGCAGGGTACTGACCGCGCCCCAAAGTTCCCCATACCGTTCCTGCAGGTCGGCCACATCTTCCTCATAGAGATTGCCGGTGCTGTTCACCCGTTTGGCGATCTGGTTTAAGTTGTTAGAGCAGATCCGCAGCAGCGACACCAGGGCTTTGAAGTCGGACATATCCACCCGGACGGCATAACCGTCCACCGCCATCTTTCGCAGGTAGGCCCGCTGGTTGTGAATACCAAGCTGGGCCATCTTTTTTTCTATGAGTTCCTTTTCTTCAGGTGATACCTTGAAATAAAGCGGGATTGTTCGCCCGCTGTGCGGTTTCATCAGATTGCCACCTCCATGTCTTTTCCTTTGGCGGGAGGGGAAGCCGTAGCCGCAGATTCCACGCCCAGGCGTTTGAGCATACCTTTAATGGAGGGCTGGCCGCCCTGGGTATCGCTTTCCAGCTCCTCCGCTTCCCGCTGGCGCTTGCCCACCGTTTTTCCGTCCATATTCAGGGCAATCCGCAGCACGTTCAGCCGGTCAGATTTTTCGGCAAGTTCCTGTTCCTGGGGGAATGACCGCTGTACCTCAATCTTTGCTTCCTCCATCTGTGCGGTCAGGTTTTCCAGGTTGGCCCGGTTTTCCTCCAAATTCTCTACCATGATGTTCAGCGCGTGATCCAAACGGGCCATATTGCCCACGGGGTCGCTGCCCAATTCAATGGTATGGGAAAGGCTGTGCTTCATCGTCACCTGAAATTTTTGCGTCTGTGTATCTGCCCATAAGGTCAGCGGGAAGCCCCGGTATTCGCCCAGGTCAATCCGTTCCGATACATTTTTCATTTGTGTGCAGGCTTCGATGATTGCCTGACCTGCCGCCTTGCGCTCCGTGTAAAGTTCCCCGGCCAAAGAGATAGAGAAGTGATCTTTATCCTGGGGGTGTGCCTGCAAGTGGGCAATATCTTCTTCCAGGCCCTTGATTTGTTCCTGCCTGCGCTTGATAGCCTGGGGGAAAAATTGAATTAAGCGATCTTCCAGCATATACCGCTGGCCCTCGTGGTTGGCTTTCAGCAGCTTCAGCTTTGTCACCTGACTGTCTAAATCGGTCATTTCAATAATGCGCGGGTCGCCGGAAGCCAGGGCTTTGACCTCTGCGTAGGACAGGGCGGCTTCGTCCACATCCTCACAGGAACGGGAGGGATTTTTACCACTCATAAGCTGGCCGATAAACTTTTGCTTGTTCTCCAAAATGCTCCAGTTATAAGCGTCAAAAGTGTTTTCCGTTACATACTTGAAAATCTTAACAACCTCATTCAGATTGCCTTGGCGCAGAATCCGGCCCTCACGCTGTTCAATATCCGCTGGCCGCCACGGACAATCCAGATGGTGCAGGGCGGCAAGCCGGGTCTGGACGTTGGTTCCCGCGCCCATTTTGGCCGTGGAGCCTAAAAGCACCCGCACCTGGCCTTTCCGTACTTTGGCAAACAATTCGGCTTTCTGCGTTTCGGTTTTCGCGTCGTGGATATAGGCGATTTCCTCCGGCGGTACGCCCTGGGCCATCAGCTTTTGTTTTATATCATCATAGGCATTGAATGAACCGTCGTTTTTCGGGGTGGACAAATCGCAGAATACAAGCTGGGTGCCCTTGATTTCCGCTGTATCACGCCACACCTGAAGCACATTTTTGACACAGGAATTGATTTTGCTCTCCGGGTCATCGGGCAGGGAGGGGTCGGCCAGCCGCTGATCCAGGGCCAGCTTTCTTCCGTCCGACGTGATTTTCAGCATATTGTCCTGGCGGGGTTCCACCTGTCGAGTGCGTACCAGATCGGCCCGTTCGCCCAAATCCTCCACCATCGCCCGCTGAAAATCGCTTGGCTTGGTGACTACCGTGATTTTATCTGCTTCCGGCACAGGCAGCTTCAACATTTCAGCGGTTTGAATGTCCGCCGCTTCCCGCCACATGGACATAAGTTCCGGGAGGTTGAAAAACTTAGCAAACCGGGTCTTGGAACGGAAGCCGGTGCCCTCGGGGTCGAGTTTGTCAAGATACTTTTTGTGGATTTTCTAAATTAAACGAT
>OFOK01000649.1_pt1 | contig 33285 bp, 27 predicted proteins | sample 1542001 | NCBI WGS metagenome assembly OFOK01 (sample SAMN04209242, study PRJEB22552) | human gut metagenome | biome: gut; material: feces | host: Homo sapiens | place: USA: Oklahoma
CTGCGCCGCGCTGACGGCCCACCGCGTCGATCTCGTCGATGAACACGATGGCCGGGGCTTCCTTCTTGGCCTGATCAAAGAGATCACGCACACGGCTGGCGCCCACGCCTACATACAGCTCCACAAAGTCGGAGCCCGAGATAGACAGGAAGTGGACTCCGGCCTCGCCCGCCACCGCCTTGGCGATGAGGGTCTTACCGGTGCCCGGAGGGCCAACCAGCAGCACGCCCTTGGGGATGCGTGCACCCAGGGCGGTGAAGCGCTGGGGGTCCCGGAGGAACTCCACGATCTCCTGCAGCTCCTCCTTCTCCTCGTCGGCGCCCGCCACATCGTTGAAGGTGACCTTCTTGCCCTGGTCGGCCAGGGTGCGGGTGCGGGCGTGGCCGAAGCGGTTGGGACCGGGGCCGCCGCCACCGCCGCTGGCGGCGCTTTGACGCAGAAAGAGCATGTAGGCAAGCCCCGCCATCACCAGGATGACCAGCAGGTAAGGCAGATACTGATACCACCAGGAGCCCTGCACGCCCATGGGATAGTCATAGTCCTCAATGATTCCCTCGGAGCGCTGCTGGTCGATGAGCTCATGCAGGTCGTTGTAAAAGACATAGAAATTGGACAGCTCATAGGTAACGGTGGAGGTGTCGTCGCCCTCTCCACGTACCGTCATGGTGAGCACGTTGTCCTTTACGGAGAAGTTTTTGACCTTCTCCTGCTCAAACAGGGTGCGAATCTGGCTGTAGGAGGGATCGTTGGCCCGGTTCATCTGCTGCAGGGTGTTCACCGCAAAGAGGGTGAGCAGCAAGAGCAGCAGGTACAGGGCCAGATCCCTTGGGCTAAAGCGCTTCAAGGGACTCACTTCCTTTCCGGCGGATGGGGCTGGCGGTCCGCCAACCGGCACACCCCATGGGGCTGGATTCCGCCGCTGCGAATTTCAAAGGGGCTCAGCCCCCGTAGACTTCGGGTTTCAGGATGCCGATGTAGGGCAGATTGCGGTAGTGCTCGGCGTAGTCCAGGCCGTAGCCCACCACGAAGGCGTCGGGGATAGTAAAGCCGGAGTAGTGGACCTCCACAGGCTTGACCCGGCGCTCGGGCTTGTCCAGCAGGGTGCACAGACGGATGGAGGCAGGCTTGCGCTGCTCCAGCAGCTTGAGCAGATAGCTCAGGGTGTTGCCCGAGTCCAGAATGTCCTCTACCACCAGGATGTGCTTGCCGGAGATATCTCCGGACAGGTCCTTGGTGATCTGAACCTGGCCGGTGGAGGAGGTGCCGCTTCCGTAGGAGGAGACGGACATAAAGTCGATAGTGCAGGGCAGGTCGATGCGGCGGCACAGGTCGGCCATGAACACGAAGGAGCCCCGCAGTACGCTGATCAGGACGATCTCCTTGCCGGCGTAGTCTCGGGTAATCTCCTGGGCGATCTGGTCCACGCGCTCCTCCAGCTGCTGCTGGGAAAACAGGACTTCCTGGATGTCTTTCTCTAACATAGTTTTCTTCCTTCCTCACAATACAGTAGAGTAGCATATTCCCCTGGGGAAAGGGGGCGGAATCTGACGCCTAGCGGGCCAGATAGTCCGGGGGAACAAAGGTGATGTGCCAGCTGAGCTGTCCCTTCCGGGGCACAAAGTCCCGGTGGGGGCCCAGCAGGGCCACAGCGGCGGCGGTGCCGCCTGCGTCCACCACAGGGACGGCGTCCCGGCAGCAGGCGGGGATTTTCGTGTTGATCATCCACTTTTTTACGCTCTTTTCGTGCCGACCGGGCGGGGCCAGCACATCCCCGGTGCGCCGGGGACGCAGGGTGGGCATGGGAGCCGTTTCCTGGGCCAGCCAGCAGTCCAGGGGGGACTGCCGCTCTCCCTGGTAAGTGCCGGGGAGACAGCGCACGGTCCAGTCTCCGGCCCGGGTCTCTCCCGCCAGGTTCAAATCCCTGGGGGACAGGGGAGTGGGGGCAGAGCGGGAGAGCACCAGCTCTCCGTAGCGGCGCCGGGCGGTGAGTCCGCCGGGCAGATCCAGCCGGGCGGAGGGGTCGCTCCCCCGGCAAAGGTTCAGCAACCCCTCCAGATGGGGGGCCGCGCAGTTGTCGTTGCCTGCCGTCATGGAGCCGATGAGCATCCGGATGCCCCGGATGGCCACGCTCTGGGGCTGGTCAGCCAGGGCAGCGGCAGGGAGAATCAGGTCCTCCCCCTCCCACCGGGCGCTCTCCACCGCCTGGACGGCCAGGGAAGAGAGGTAGTCCTCGTCCTCCCGCAGGTGGGCGCAGGTCTGGCTGATGCGGGAGAGAAACCCAGGGAACAGGTCCTCCAGCACCGGCAGCACCTGGTGGCGCAGCCGGTTGCGGGCGTAGGCGTCGTCCCGGTTGGTGGCGTCCTCACGCCAAGGGAGGCCGCGGTAGCGCAGGTAGTTCTCGATCTCCTCCCGGGAGGTGGTGAGCAGGGGACGGATGAGATTGCCCCGCTTGGGGGGCATCCCGGCCAGGCCACGCAGACCGCTGCCCCGTCCTAAGTGGAGCAGCACCGTCTCGGCGTTGTCGCTGGCGTTGTGGGCGGTGGCAATGAGATTTGCCCCCACCTCTTGAGCGGCAGTTTGGAGAAAGGCGTAGCGCATCTGCCGAGCGGTCTCCTCCAAGCCTTGGCGCAGCCGGGCCGCTTCACCGGCCACGTCGCCGCCGCCGGTGATGAGTCTCACCCCGGGCAGTTCCTTGCTGGGACCTTCCGGGGTGTAGAGCCGTTCGGCGGGGCAGCACAGCCGGACAAATTCTTCCACAAATTTGGCGTCCTGTGTGGATTCCGCACCCCGCAGGCGGTGGTCATAGTGGGCGGCCACCAGGGTGAAGTCCAGCTCCCGCCGCAGGCAGTAGAGCCGATGAAGCAGGTATACCGAGTCCGCCCCTCCGGACACAGCACACAGCACCGTGCTGCCGGGGGGGATGAGGCGGTGTTCCTGGATCAGTTGTTCCATACGGTCGCTCATAACCACTCCAAAAGGGAAAAATTCGGCTTACTCCTCGTGCTGCCACTCCATGTTGCTGAAGGTGGTGAACTCGGGCAGCCATTGCAGCTCCACGGTGCGGGTCTCGCCGTGGCGGTTTTTGGCAATGATACACTCCGCCAAATTGGGGTTGGGGGTGTCCTTGTCGTAATAGCCCTCCCGGTAGAGGAACATGACGATGTCGGCGTCCTGCTCGATGGCGCCCGACTCACGCAGGTCGGAGAGCATGGGCCGCTTGTCGCTGCGGCTCTCGTTGGCACGGGAGAGCTGGCTGAGGCAGAGAACGGGGACGTTCAATTCCTTGGCCATGATCTTCAGGGCGCGGGAGATGTCGGAGACCACCTGCTGACGGTTTTCTCCGGAATACTGCTTTCCGCCGGCGGACTGCATCAGCTGGAGGTAGTCGATGATGACCAGCCCCAGGTTGTCCACCCGGCGGCACTTGGCGTTGATGTCGGCCACGCTGACCGAGGAGTCGTCGTCAATGAGGATCATGGAGCGGTTGAGGGAGTCGGCGGCCACCGCCACCTTCTCCCAGTCCTCCTCGGTGAGCTTACCGGTGACCAGCTTTTTGTTGTCTACAAAGCACTCGCTGGAGATGAGGCGGAGAGCCAGCTGCTCCCGGCTCATTTCCAAGGAGAAAAAGGCCACGTTCTTTCCCGAACGCTTGCCCGCCTCCAGCAGGATGTTCAGGGCCATGGAGGTCTTGCCCATACCGGGACGGGCGGCCAGAAGGATAAGGTCGGATTTGTTCAGGCCCGAGATGGCCCGGTCCAGATCGGTGAGGCCGGTGGACAGGCCGGGGATGGCGCTGTCGCTCTCGGCCAGCTCGGTGAGACGATCGTATACATCCAGCAGCACCGACGAAATGGGGGTCAAACCCCGGGCGGCCCGGCCCTGGCGGATGGCGTAGATGCGCTGCTCGGCGGCCTCCAGGATGTCCTGGCCGGTGTCTGTGCCCTGCTGAATGAGGGCGGTGAGCTCGCCCGCCGTCTCCGCCACCCGGCGCAGCAGAGTCTTGTCCTTGATGATGCCGATGTATTCCTTTACATTGGCAGCGGTGGGGGTGGTGTCCATGAGCTGGAGCAGATACCCCCGGGAGTTATTTTCGTCATAGACCCCGTTTTGCTTCATGTTCTCCAGCACCGTCACCGGGTCAATGGTGAGGGAGTAGTTGAACATGGAGTAAATGGTCTCGTAGATGTCCCGGTTCTGCCGCAGGTAAAAGTCGTCGGGGCGCAGCTGGTCAATGACCTCGGGAACGCAGCGGGGGTCGATGAGCATGGAGCCCAACACGGCCTGCTCCGCCTCCACACTGTGGGGCAGCTGCTTTAATAACAGTTGTTCATCGTCCAGTGCCATGTCATCGGCCTCCTTTCTTTGGTGTTTCGTTTCAATGGGTTATCCCGGCGGGAGAGGGCAATCAGGCCTCCACCACCATCACATTGACGGTGCCCACGATCTCATAGCCCAGCTTGGCCTTGATCTTGTAGCCGCCGCAGGCCTTGATGGGCTCGTCCAGCACCAGCTTGGTCTTGGCGATGTTCAGGCCGTGCTGCTGGGCCAGGCACTCAGAGATCTCCTTGGCGGTGACGGCGCCGAACAGACGTCCGCCCTCGCCGGCCTTGGCAGCCACCTTCACGGTGAGGCTCTCCAGCTTCTTAGACAGAGCCTCGGCCTCCGCCTTCTCGGCAGCCTGCTGGGCCTTGCGGGCCTTCTCCTGCTGCTTCATGGTGTTCAGGTTCTCGGCGGTGGCGATGACCGCCAGCTTCTTGGGAAGCAGGAAGTTGCGGGCGTAACCGTCGGATACGTCCACCAGCTGGCCCTTCTTGCCCTGGCCCTTCACGTCCTGCTGCAAAATCACTTTCATGGTAAATTTCCTCGCTTTCTTGATTTTAAACCAAATGGGTATGGAATCAGCCAAAATCGGCTGCGGTTGGTGGGGTCAGCCCTCCAGGTACTGGTCGATGGCTTGGGTAAGCTCGGTGGCCACCTGGGAGAGAGACTTGCCGGAAATCTGGCCGCCGGCCGCCGCGGCATTGCCGCCGCCGCCCAGCTTCTCCAGAATGACCTGTACGTTGGTATCTCCCATGGAGCGGGCGGAGATAATGACCCGCTCGCCGTCGGGGTAGAGAACAAAGGAGGTGTCGATGCCGATGATGTTCAAAAGCTCGTCGGCGGCCTGAGCGGCCACGATACGGCCCACGGTGTGGTCCACCACGGCAATGGCGATCTTCTCCCGGTAGAGCTTGGCGTTTTGAATAATGGCGTACTTGGCGATGGTGCCCTCCAGATCGTTCTGGAAGAGCTTTTTTACCTCCGCGGTGTCGGCGCCCGCCCGGCGCAGGAAGGCGGCGGCCTCAAAGGTGCGCCCGCCGGTGCGCATGGTAAAGTTCTTGGTGTCCAGTACGATACCCGCCAGCAGGGCCTCGGCCTCCGCCCGGGTGAGATCGGTGGGGTCGGCGATGTATTGAAGCAGCTCGGTGACAAGCTCGCTGGCGGAGGAGGCATAGGGCTCGTGGTAGTTGAGGGCGGCACCCTCAATGTAGGTGGCGGCCCGGCGGTGGTGGTCGATGACGGCCACCCGGTTGCAGGACTGCACCAGATCCAGGGACTGGACCTGCTCGGGGCGGTTGGTGTCCACCACCACCACCAGAGAGCGGTTGTCCGCCAGCAGCAGAGCCTCCTGGGCGGAGAGGAAACAGTCCTGATACTCCTCCAGATGGGCAAGCTTGTCCATCAGCACCTTGGCCGGGGGAGAGCCTGCCTCCCGGATGATGTGGGCGGGAACGCCTTTCTTCCGGGCGATGGCGCACACGCCGGCGGCGGCACCCATGCAGTCGTTGTCGGGGGACTTGTGGCCCATGATAAACACCTGGGAGGAGTCGGCCACCAGGGCGGACAGGGCGTTGGCCATGACACGGCTTTTTACCTTGGTGCGCTTTTCCGTCTCCTTGGAGCGGCCGCCGTAGAACTCGAAGGTGAACTGGTTGCGTACCACCGCCTGGTCGCCGCCCCGGGACAGGGCCATCTCAATGGACAGATTGGCAAACTGCATCAGCTCCTGGAAGGAGCCGCCGTCCTTACCCACGCCGATAGAGAAGGTGGCGGCGATGCCGCTGGGGTTGGAAACCTGGCGGATGGTGTCCAGAATGTCAAACTTCTTTTCGATAAACCGGGCCAGGTACTGCTCCTCAAAGATGTAGTAGTACCGGTCCCGCTCCACCCGGCGGAGCATGCCGTGGGTGTCGGCCACCCAGGCGTCCAGACGGGCGTTGATCTCGGAGTAGATGGCGGAGCGCTCGTTCTCCGTCAGGTTTTTCATCAGGTCCTCGTAGTTGTCCAGCAGCAGCACCGCCATCACCGGGCGGGAGGCCAGATACTTGTCCCGGGTCTCACACAGCTCGGTGACGTCCACCCAGTAGGTGGTGGCCAGGAAGCCGCCGCCCTTGTCGCCGGTGCGCACCAGGTGGCCGTAGACAACAAACCGGCGGCCGCAGAAGCTCACATGGTCGGGACACTCGTTTTTGCCCTCCAGCAGCCACCGGGTGTCAAAGCCGGGGACGACGGAGGAGAGCTTGGCGTCGAAGAGGTGCTCCCGGTCGCCGGTGAGGCGCAGGAAGCGGTCGTTGGTCCAGATGATATCGTCGCTCTCCGGACGGAAGATCACCATGGGCAAGGGGGAGTTGACCATGGTATCCTTTGTGGCCACATCCACGTTGCCGGTGATATTTTCAATGTACTTGGTGATCTCCCGGCGGCGCTTGTGGCCGCTGGTGCGGGTATACAGCCCCAGGATCAGCACCACCACAGCTTCCAGCACCGCCAGAGGAATGGAAAACAGGGCGGAGGCCAGGGCAAACAGGATCAGGATCACAAAATACAGCTGCACACTGGGCTGGAGAAGCTTGGATATTTTTCGGTTCAAGAGAGAAAGCCTCCCTTCTGCAAGAATCACAAAATCAGAACTAAATTATATCAGATTGCCGGAGGAATTACAACCAAAACCAAAGTGGAAACTGCCGGTGGGGGCGGTGCAGGGAGAAATGGAAGCGGGAGCACGGCAAAAAAATCCTGCCCCCCTGGAAATTGAGCCATTGCAAGGGGGAAAAAAGGCTGGTATAATAGAGAAACAAGCGTGGTCCCCGCCTACTGAGGCCCCACAGGGCCAAATGACGTCACGTGAACCAAAGCCTGTTAAAAATGAACCTTAGGAGGCTAATGTATATGGAAGAGATCAAGATCACTCGCGCCCAGACGCTCAAGGAGAAGCCCGACCCCTCCACCCTGGTGTTCGGCAAGGCTATGACCGACCATATGTTCATCGTGGACTATGATGCCGGTCAGGGCTGGCATGATCCCCGCATCGTGCCCTATGGCCCTCTGGCCATTGACCCCGCCGCCAAGGTGCTCCACTATGCTCAGGAGATCTTTGAGGGCCTGAAGGCTTACCGCACCGCTGACGGTTCCATCCAGCTGTTCCGCCCCCTGGACAACGTGCGCCGCATGAACAACTCCGCCGCCCGTATGTCCCTGCCCCAGATCCCCGAGGAGCTGGCCCTGGCGGGCATCACCGAGCTGGTGAAGCTGGAGCAGGACTGGGTGCCCTCTGCGAAGGATACCTCCCTGTACATCCGCCCCTTCATGGTGGGCCTGGACGCCGCTCTGGGCGTACATAGCTCTCACCACTGCCAGTACATCGTTATCGTCTGCCCCGTGGGCGCCTACTATCCCGAGGGCCTGGATCCCGTGAAGATTTACGTGGAGGACCAGGACGTCCGCGCCGTCAAGGGCGGCACCGGTATGGCCAAGACCGGCGGCAACTACGCTGCCTCCCTGCGGGCCGGCGACCGGGCTGAGGCCAACGGTTACAGCCAGGTGCTGTGGCTGGACGGCGTGCACCGCAAGTACATTGAGGAGGTCGGCTCCATGAACGTCATGTTCAAGGTGGCCGGCAAGATCCTCACCCCCGACCTGAACGGCTCCGTGCTGGACGGCATCACCCGCCGCTCCTGCATCCAGCTGCTGAAGGACTGGGGCTACGAGGTGGAGGAGCGCCGCATCTCCGCTGAGGAGCTCTTTGAGGCTGCCGAGAACGGCACCCTGGAGGAGGCCTGGGGCACCGGCACCGCCGCCGTTGTCTCCCCCATCGGCGAGCTGGCCATGGGCGACAAGAAGGTCACCGTCTCCAACAATCAGATCGGCGAGGTCACCCAGCGCCTGTACGACGCCCTCACCGACATCCAGTGGGGCCGCGCTCAGGATCCCCACGACTGGATCATGAAGCTGTGCTGATTTTTTAAGAAATCATTTCCAAAAGCCGCCCGCGGATACGCGGGCGGCTTTTGTATGAAGCCCTCCTGCAAGGAGTTCCGCCGCGTGTAAGCGGCGGAATAAAGTGAAATTTCGTTATTTCCGGCGACACGTGCGTCGGAAATAACACTTCTCATGCAAGACAGGCCGACTTTTCCGGAAGGAATCGAGGCCTGTCTTGCATGCATCCTGATTCGAAAAAGTGGCCAGGCCACTTTTTCGACGGTAAGCCGCCTGCAGACACGCAGGCGGCTTTTGCTTTACCCTGGACAGGAACGGTGGTATAATACTATTATCTATGCCCCTGCCCAAGCGGAGAGCGGGATACGTAAGGGAGGAAACGATCACATGGATTTGACCGAACGTACGGTAGAGAGTAAGACCCTGTTTGATGGAATCATTGTAACCTTAAAAGTAGACCAGGCCCAGCTGCCCGACGGCAAGGTGGCCACCCGGGAAGTGGTGGAGCACCCCGGCGGCGTGGCCATCCTGGCCCTGGATGAGGAGAACAACGTCACCCTGGTGCAGCAGTACCGCTACCCCTTCCACCAGGTGCTGCTGGAGCTGCCCGCGGGCAAGCTGGACGCCGGGGAGGACCACCGCCCCGCCGCCATCCGGGAGCTGAGCGAGGAGACCGGCCTGGAGGCCGGAGAGCTGACCTACCTGGGCTGCCTGCTGGCCTCTCCGGGTTTTTGCACCGAGCGGCTTCACATGTACCTGGCCCGGGACCTGCGCAAGAAGGAGAGCCACCCGGACGAGGATGAATTTTTGAATGTGATCACCATGCCCTTCCAGCAGCTGCTGGAGCAGGTGATGGACGGCACGGTGGAGGACGCCAAGACGGTGGCCACTGTGCTCAAGACCAAGGTCCTGCTGGGCCTTTGAGAGGGGGCGGCACTTTGGGAAAGACCGTGCTCATTGTAGAGGACGAGCAGAATATCGTGGACATCCTGTCCTTTAACCTGGAGCGGGAGGGATACGACACCCTGGAGGCCTACGACGGCAACACCGGCTTGCAGCTGACCCTGGAGCAGAACCCCGACCTGGTGCTGCTGGATCTGATGCTGCCGGGGATGGACGGCTTTGAGGTGTGCCGCCGCATCCGGGAGACTGGCAGTGCGGTGCCCATCCTGATGCTCACCGCCCGGGAGGAGGAGGCCGACAAGGTGCTGGGCCTGGAGCTGGGGGCAGACGACTATATCACAAAGCCCTTCGGCATGAGGGAACTGCTGGCCCGGGTCAAGGCCAACATCCGCCGCTCCGCTATGGCTCCCGCCCAGGGAGAGCAGGCTCAGCCTGCCTCGGGCAAGCGACTGGAGCTGGGCCGGGTGGTGGTGGACCAGGAGAAGGCCACCGTCTATAAGGACGGCAACCCCCTGGAGCTCACTCAGCGGGAGTACGATCTCATCTGCTATCTGGCCTCCCAGCCGGGAAAGGTGTTCTCCCGGGAGGCGCTGATGGAGCATGTGTGGAACTATGAGGGCTACGTGGGCGACGTGCGGGCCGTGGATGTGGCGGTGCGCCGTCTGCGCGAGAAGATCGAGGACGATCCCGCTTCGCCTAAGTTCATCGTGACCAAGCGGGGTATGGGCTACCTGTTCGGCGGGGAATGACCGCGGAATCTTAGAAAGGAAGGAAAAGGGGGGAGTGTGCCGTGCTGCGCAGCCTGCACATGAAGCTGGTGATGATCATGGTGCTGCTCATCCTGTCGCTGATGACAGTGGTGGGCGCCTTTCTCATCAACTCCGTCATGGCATTCTATCTGGAGGACTTCTATACCCAGATGTCCAATGTGTTCGCCCGGGAGTCCCTGACCCGGGATCTGACCACGGCCACCCAGGGGGAGGAAGACGGAGCCCAGGCCATCCTTGACATCCTGGAGACCTACTCCGGCGAGCTGGGCCTGAACGGTTACAGCCGCACCCTGTTTATCCTGGACGGGGAGACCGGGGAGTACCTGGCCGGCAACAACGACGATGCGGGTAAGAACCTGTCCTATGATTCGGCCAATCTCACCCACGCACTGGCCACTGGGGAGGACTCCAGCAGTCCCAATATGGCCGCCGACTATATGGACGTGGCCATCACCCTGGACCGGGGCGGCTCCTCCTATGTGATCTATATTCTGGACAACAAGACCACGGTGAACAGCCTCATCAGCCAGATGTTTGTGCTGATTTTGGAGTCCCTGGTCTTTGGTCTGGTCATCTCCATCCTGTTGTCCTTCCTGCTGTCCAAGACCATGATCATCCCCATCCAGCGCCTCACCGAGGGCGCCATGCGTGTGGCCCACGGAGACTTCTCCCGAAAGATCCAGGTGGCCTCCCGGGATGAGATCGGCGTACTCACCGACACCTTTAACGACATGGCCGGACAGCTTCAGGACACCCTGCGCCAGGTGGAAAATGAGCGCAACAAGCTGGATACCCTGTTTTTGCACATGACCGACGGCGTGGTGGCCTTTTCCCGCAACGGAGAGGTCATCCACTCCAATCCTGCCGCCGAGGAGATGCTGGGCCGTACCATTACTGCCGAGGCTACCTATGAGGAACTCTTCGGTGATCTGCTTTCTCTGGAACAGGTGCTCCAGGCTCCTGACTATCTGGAGGAGGAGCGCTGGGAGGGAGAACGCTTCCTGCAGCTGCTGCTGGCTCCCTTTGACCGGGACCGCCAGGGCGGCGTGCTGGTGGTGCTCCACGATGTGACCCAGCAGCGGAAAACCCAGGATATGCAGCGGGAATTTGTGGCCAATGTCTCCCACGAGCTGCGCACCCCCCTTACCAACATCCGCAGCTACGCCGAGACCCTCTCGGACAGCGCCGGAGAGCTGCCTCCCACCACAGAAAAAAAGTTTTTGGGGGTCATTCTCAACGAGAGCGACCGCATGACCCATATCGTGCAGGATCTGCTCACCCTGTCCCGGTTCGACTCGGGAAAGGACGAACTGCATTTGGTGCGCTTCCCCTTCGATGTGGCGGTACAGGATCTGTACAACGCCGTGTACATGGAGGCCCAGCGCCACGACCACAAGATGAAGCTGCGTCTGGAGCCCGATCTGCCCGCCATTGTGGCTGACCGGGAGCGGGTGCTCCAGGTGATGATGAACATCGTCTCCAACTCCATCAAATATACGCCCAACGGAGGACATATCCTGGTCTCCGCCGGACGGGAGGGAGACCGGGTGTGGATGCAGGTGGACGACGACGGCATCGGCATTCCTCCAAAGGACCGGCCCCGTATTTTCGAGCGCTTCTACCGGGTAGATAAGGCCCGCTCCCGCCAGTCGGGAGGAACCGGCCTGGGACTGTCCATTGCCAAGGAGATCGTGGACCGCCACGAGGGCGTGCTGGAACTGGTGGATCGGGAAGGACCCGGCCTGTCCATGCGCATGGAACTGAAGATCGAGGGTCCCAGCCATGTTTAAGAAGAATAAAAAATTGGTAGAACGGGTGAAGAGCCTGCTGATCGTGCTGCTGAGCTGCTCGGCGGTCTATCTCGCGGTGCGCACCCAGCTGCCTGTGGCCCTCAGCGGGCTGCTTCCTTCGGAGAGCAGAGAGAGCGGCGGACAGACCACCCAGGAGAGCCGCACCCTGGCCGCCCAGCCCCTGCGTATGGCGGTGACCATCCGGGGGGGAGAGGAGACGCTGCGTTACGGAGTGCAGTATGACCAGGAGGCACAGGACGCCCTGTTTCAGCAGGTGTACAGCCTGCTGGTGGAGGCCCTGAGCAGCGCCGGCACTCCGGAGAGCGTGGATCAGCAGGCGTGGCGTCAGGCCCTGAATACCGCGCCGGGGGTGTATTTTGACTGGCAGGACGACCTGCCGTTTTCCGTGCTGAACGGGTGGCTTTCGGTAAACAATGAGCAGCTGAGCGGTGCGTTGCGCCGCTTGGTACTGACCTCTCAGGATGGGCAGGCGGTCATCTATTACAGCGCTCAGAATGGAACGTACTACCGGGCGGTGTGCAGCATGGTGGATGTCAACCGCTTGAGCGAGGCGGTGTCCGGTGTTAAGGATAACGGAGCCCACTTTGCCTTTGAGCAGGAGGAGTACAGCGCCCTGGCGCCCGATACGCTGCTGCTGGGGGAGAACATTGCCCCCAAGGTCTACCAGGCGGCCAATCCTCTGGAGCAGGAGAGCGCCCAGGCGCTGGTGCGGCAGAAGCTGGACTTCTCCGCCGACTCCAGCGTATCCTATATCACCTCCGATGAGCAGGTCATCCGAAACGGAAACGATACCTTGCGCCTGGCCTCGGACGGCACAGTGACCTTTACTGCCGCCGATGACGGCGCAATCCGCTATCCGGTGGCCGGTTCGGGGGTGTACTGGGCAGTGGAGAGCTGCCGCCAGCTGGCCACAGACACCCTGGGAGAACTGGGCGGTCAGGCCCGGATCTATCTGATGTCAGTGGAGGAGACCGGAGCGGAGAGTTGGCAGATCGAATTTGGGTATCTGCTCAATGGAGTCCCGGTGCGCCTGGGGGAGGAGGGCTATGCGGCCAGCTTCCAGGTCAGCGGCGGCCGGGTGAACAGCTTTACCCTGCATTTCCGCAGCTACACAGACAGCGGGACCACCTCGGTGGTGCTGCCTCAGCTCCAGGCCATGGCGGCCATGGAGGCCAAGGGCCACGAGGGCGAGGAGCTGCTGCTGTTGTATCTGGACAGCGGGGCACAGCAGGTGAGCGCCTCCTGGGCGGCGGCCAGCCAGTGGAAGACGGGAGGATGAGCGCATGGAATGGTCAAAAATCAAAACCATCATCCTGATCATCCTGGCCGGGACCAATTTGCTGCTGCTCTCCTTTGTCCTGCGCCAGGATCTGCAGAAGCGTACCGTACAGCTCCAGGCCCGTCAGGAGGCGGTAGCCTTTCTGGAGAAAAACGGGGTGACCGTGGAGGAGAATATCATTCCCAAAGAGGACACGCTCCAGCCCCAGCAGGTGGAGCGGGACCGGGAGAGCGAACCCAAGCTGGCTCAGGCTCTTCTGGGTGGCCAGGTAGAGGAGCGCCTTCTGGGCGGTGAAGTATATCGCTACCACAACCAGCGGGGCTATATCCAGTTCCATGCCGACGGCACGTTTCAAGGCGAGTTTGTCAGCGGGGCCTTTCCCCTGGACGGGGCAGATCCCCGGAGCTACTCGGTGGAGATCCTGAAAAAGCTGAACTTCCAGGGTGAGATCCTGGAGGTGACCGGGGAAGAAGACGGCGCGGCGGAGACTACGGTCCTGCTGCGGCAGATCTGGAACGGGAGTCCTCTGTTTGACCGGCAGGTGACTTTGACCTACCGGGGCGGAGACCTGGTGTCCATGTCCGGCGGGCGGCGCCTGATGGGAACGCCCCAGCCTGACGAGAGCCGCCAGACTCTGGAGGTGCCTACCGCGCTCATCCGTTTTTACCACGGATTGACTGCCATGGGCGATGTATGCAACCGTATCGACAGCATCACCCAGGGATATGTGGCCACTAACTACTCCCCCGGTTCTACGTCGCTGGTACCGGTGTGGCAGGTGGCCACCGATACGGGGACCTACTTGCTGGATATGCTCACCGGAGAGGTGAGCCGGGTGGAAACTGCTGCGTCCCAGGAAAATGGAGCGTAAGGGCGGGGCAGATTTGGGGAACTTTTCCCTTGTTTTTTTGTAGGCAGCTGTGTATGATATTGCGTACACCAAGCCACAAACAGGAAAATGCAGGTGATGCTATGTCCAATCAAAATCGTCCCATCGGGATCATAGACTCGGGCATCGGCGGGTTCAGTGTAGCCCGCCGGGTGCGCAGGCAGCTGCCCAACGAGAATATCCTCTACTTCGGAGACGGGGGAAATAACCCCTATGGCAACCATACTGCGGAGGAGATTTTGAGTCTGACCCGGTATATGCTGGACTTTATGCGCCAGCGGCAGGTAAAGGCGCTGTTGGTGGCCTGCAATACCATTTCCTGTCTGATCGACGAGTACCGCAGGGAGATGGATTGTCCGGTGCTCAGTGTGGTGCAGGCAGGTGCAGAGTCAGCAGCCCATCGGCCGGAGAAGCGGGTGGGTGTGATCTCCACCTGCTTTACCGCTTCCACCGGCTGCTATCCCGCTCTGATTGCCCAGCTGGCGCCGGAGAAGAAGGTATTCAGCCGTGGATATAAAAATCTGGCCGCTATGGTGGAGCATGGGGCCAGTCAGCAGGCCATTGACGAGGAGCTGCGGGAGAATCTGGACGGACTGGTGCATCAGGACCAGGTGGAGTGCTGCCTGCTGGCCTGCACCCACTACCCTCTGGTGGAGGAAAATATCCGCCGCCTCTATCCTCAGCTGCAGCTGGTGGATCCGGCAGACCGCATGGCCAGGGAGCTGGAGCGGTGCCTGAAGGAGACGCGGCAGATCAGCCGGCGCAGCGAGCCAGGTACGCTGGAGATTTATACCACCGCCGATCCCCAGGAGTATATCCGTGCAGCCCGGCGGGCTGGTTTGGAGGGTGTGATCACCGCCCAGTCCTGGCCGGCTATGAAACTGGAGAAGAAACAGAAAAAGAAGAAAAAGGACGCCTGAGAAGGCGTCCTTTTTTGCTGAGAACGGCGCTTGACAAACTGGTCTACAAGTCGTAAACTAACATTGTAGACGACAAGTTATAGACCAAAAATGTGAGAGGAGGAATCGCCATGGGAGACATCAGACTTGGCCCGGTGGAGAGCCGCTTTGCGGATCTCATCTGGGCCAATGAGCCGCTGGCCTCTTCCCAGCTGGTCCAACTGGCCCAGCAGGAGCTCCAGTGGAAAAAATCCACCACGTACACGGTACTAAAGCGGCTGTGCAGCCGGGGACTGTTCCAAAACCAGAGCGGCACGGTGTCCTCGCTTCTTTCCAGAGAGGAATTCTATGCCCGGCAGAGTGAACAGTTTGTGCAGGAGACCTTTGATGGCTCTCTCCCCGCCTTCCTGGCCGCATTTACCACCCGGAAAAAGCTCAGTGATGAGGAGGTACGTCAGCTTCAGCAGCTGATTGAGGAAAACAGAAAAGGGTGAGGTTTTATGAGTGACTTTTTAGCCTATGAACTGCTGCCCCGGATTCTGAATATGAGCATTGCGACCAGTGTGGTCATTGTATTTGTGCTTGCCGCCCGGCTGCTTCTGAAAAAAGCGCCCAAAGTCTTTTCCTATGCCCTGTGGTCGGTGGTCCTGTTCCGGCTGCTGTGCCCGTTTTCTATCCCTACAGGCTTCTCATTGTTGGCCCTTACCGATGCACCCATCCGGCAGACTGCTGCCTACACCACCCAGATCCAATATGTCCAGCCGGACCTGGTCCATACTGAATTTCCCCAGGTGGACCTTCCAGTCCCCGGTGTGAACCAGGCCGTCAATCAGGCCCTTCCCCAGGGGGAGGAGCAGTTGGTTGCCGATCCGCTGGAGGCGCCGGTGGCGCTGCTTACCCTGGGCTGGATGACCGGTATGGCGCTGATGGCGGTGTACAGTGTGCTGTCCATGCTCCGCCTTCGCCGCTGGCTGGTAGGGGCGATACCTCTGCGGGATAACATTTATTTGGCCGATCACATTGCATCCCCCTTTGTGCTGGGGGTGCTGCGGCCCAAGATCTATCTGCCCTCTATCCTGTCCGAGGAGGAGCAAAAATATATTATCCTCCATGAGCAGTACCATATCAAGCGTCTGGACCATCTGGTCAAGCTGCTGGCGTTTCTGGCCCTGTGTATCCACTGGTTCAATCCTCTGGTCTGGTTGTCCTTCTTCCTGGCCCAGAAGGATATGGAGATGAGCTGTGATGAGGCGGTGCTCCAGACGCTGGGAGCCCATATCCGGGCGGACTATTCCGCCTCTCTGCTCAGCCTGTCCACCGGACGGAGAGTGGTGGGCGGCACGCCGTTGGCCTTTGGGGAGGGAAATACCAAGGGCCGTATCCGGAATCTTTTGGCCTGGAATAAGCCGCAAAAGTGGATGGTTGCATTGGCTGCCCTGGTTTGCGTGGCGATAGTGGCCTCATGCGGGACTAATCCGGAGGCGGGTAAGTCCCAGAGAGAAAAGCAGAATCCCATCTCATCCCAAGACAGACAGGGGGAGGAAGCGCTTTCTGTTCTGAAAAGTTATCTAACTCAACTTCAGGAGGGAGACAATCTTACACTGTCCCTGACCCGAAACGGCAGGGAGCCCATCGTGTATGAAGATTGTTGGTCAGCGACCAATGCGGTCTATAACGCCAACCAGTTAAAAGAGATCCAATGGAACATCGTGGAGGCCACGACTCCCGGCTTCTCGCCGGAACAAAGTCCAGCGGCGGTTACCATTGCCCAGATTAACGACTGGAGCCTCACCGCCTACTCCGATGCCCAGGAGGTGCGTTTTGAGGGCCCGACAGGGGAAGTGTGGCTGGTGCCGCAGTCGGAGAGCTGTGTTCCCTATCAGCAGCTGCGGGGCTGGATTGACGAGTTGGAGTTCGCTGCTTTGAATGGAGACTATGAGCACCAGAACATTGTGATCCCCAATGAGGGGCAGAGCTATCTGGAGGCCGCCGCTGTATACTGTCAGGCCTTTGAATCCTTCCATCTCCAGGCTGCTTCGGGCAGCAAATTCTGCTATACCTATGTCTCCACTCAGGTGGAGGCAGCAGAGGATGCCACCCAGCATTTCCGGGAGCAGGGAGAGATCGGAGAGAATACCTACTGTTTCTATCTGACTACCGTCTTTGTCCCGGAAAACGACTATGCCCTCAACTGGTCCATGGCGGGAAACACCGGAGCGTATACCGGCAGCGACCCGTCTGTTCCCAAAGAGGCCTATGAATATAGCCGGTGCGGGTACATCACGCTGGAAGAGGACGGCTGGCACGGAGAAGTGGTAGGAACCGGATTTTGACACTTTTATATTATAAAAAAGCCCACGGCATGAGCCGTGGGCTTTGCATATGCTTTTGGATTAGTACATGCCACCCTTCAAGACTTCGTGATTTCCAATATATCAGAATCTGTTTACTTGTCCAGCTTCTGATGGAAGTTCATCAGGATCTGGGCCACCTGGGCACGGGTAGCGGTACCCTGGGGAGCCAGGGTGTTGTTCTCCATGCCGGAAATCAGGCCCTCATGGACCGCCCAGCGGATGGCGTCCACGGCGTAGGCGCTGACGCTGTCCCCATCGGCGAACTCCCGCAGGACCATGCCGGAGGCGTCCGGGCTGCCTGCGTAGCGGTACAGGATCAGGGCCATCTGCTCGCGGGTCACGGAGGCGTCGGGCGCAAACTTCCCGTCGCCCACGCCGGAGACATAGCCCTTCTCCGCCGCCCAGTTCACCGCGTCGGCGTACCAGGCGTTGGCCGCCACGTCGGCGAAGATGCTCTCCGCCTTCACAGCGGGCTTGCCGGACATGGCGTACAGGGTCTGGGCCAGCATGGCGCGGCTGAAGCCCGCGTTGGGCGCGAACTCCCGGGCGGACACGCCGGACATGATCCCGTTCTCGGCCACATACTCCACCGCCTTGTAGTACCAGGCGCTCTTTGCCACATCGTCAAAGCGGGTGTCGGGCTTCTGGATGGTGCCGTCCTTGGTGAAGCTGGCCTCCACGGTGACCTTGCTGTCCGCCATGTGGAAGGTGTAGGTGGTCTCGGACCGCTTGGTGACCTTCAGGTCCTTGTTCTTGGCGTCGGTGACGGTCAGCTCGTCCAGCTCATAGCCCGCGTCGGGCTTCACGGTGACGGTGATGCGGGTGCCAGCGGAGGCCTCGTCCGCGCTGACGGTCACGGAGCCGTGTCCGTTGTCTTCGGTGATGATGGCGTAGGTGCGCTCGTTGTCGGAGGAACCGGAGGAAGAATCGCTGTTCTTCTTCCACACAGCGGTGAGATCCTGGAACACTCTGGCCTTGACCTTCTGACCACCCTTGTACTGAGTGCCGTTCTCAGCCTCCCAATACAGGAAGGTGTAGCCCTCCTTGGTGGGGGTGGGCAGAGTGATCTCAAGGTTGGGGTCTTTCTCGGTGGTGCTCACAGTACCGTTGATCCCGGCGGCGTCCAGAGCGTCCTCGACCGTGGAGTGGTAAGTGCAGATGCCGTTGCTGTCCTTGGCCTCAAAGTTCAAATTCGGATCCGCATACTTCGCCACCGACGAGGAGTAACTGCCGCCCTTTACAGTAGTCTTGGCTTCCGTAGGTTTCCCACTCTGATTGATGGAAATAATAGGCTTACCGCTCGGTATGGTGAAGGTACCGCCCTCAATGGTCAGAACACCCTGATCGACCGTATTAGCACCGTTACTTCCGTTGACCAGTACAGAACCAGCGCTCTCCTGTACACTGAAAGAACCGCCCTTGATCGTGGCCTCATTCCAGTTCATCACTGCGGCCTGCTTGGTATTTTTAAAGATGCCATCCACAATGGTCAGCTTGGCCCCGTCATCATTCTTTACTGTATTCAGGCCGCCGCTGAACGTACCGCCAGTGATCACCAGCTCCGGATTTGCATGGTTTGTCCCTTTGACATAACCGTTGCGTGGATTATTGTTATCGGTATAATTGTAATATCCATTTGCAATCATGCTGGAGAAACCGCCGTTCTGGCTTACAGTTACACCATTATTGATAGTCATACTGCCGTGGTTCAGAATGTTATAATAGGAATTTTTCCCCGAAGTCTCTGCGTCTTGTCCAGTCTCCGCGCTGCGGGTGTACTGCCCCCCGTTCAGCACTACGGTACCGTTATTATAGATCGCGGCACGGCCATGGCTCGTGTTGTCTACTGTGCCATCCCCCTGAATCGTCAGGGACGCACCATACTCCACTGTGATCGTATCCTCTAAACTATTTTTGAGTGTCTTGCCGTTCAGGTCGAGGGTGATAGTCGTATTCACCGGGATGGTCACATCTTCAGTCACATTCTCGAGAAGCGTGACAGTGTCACCCACCTTGGCTTCGGTGATAGCCGCTTTCAGAGAACGATACCCTTTGTTTCCAATGCTTGCTACGGAGCCATCAGAGGGGACAACACTGCCAGTATCGTCCAGTTTACAGCCATCATCAAGATAGTCAGTCACATCAGACGAGAATGTACCGCCGGAGATGGATACAAAATCTTTTGCGTTTTCCCACTTGCCCTCAATATTGCCTGTGTTGTTGAAGGTATATGCCTTGACGGCATCCGCATTATTACTGGAGAAGGTACCTCCAGTAATACTCATGGTAGGAACTCCGCCGGGATAGTTGCGGTTAATAACGGAGATCGCGGCACCGTCCGCAATGGCTCCATCATTCTCCGTCTTCGGCTGAGGCTCACCCGTGGTAGTGATCGCGGTCTTGTCACCCTTCACAGTCAAGCTGCCAGAGCACATCTGCACACCGGAATACTTGGCGTTGATCACAGAATCCTCAATCGTCACCCTTCCGGAGGACGGGAAATAGATTCCAAATCCGTCAGGCACATTCAAGGTAGAATTTTTGAGAGTAATAGCATTGTTGGACTCATTCCCGTTTGTAACAATACCATAGCTATTACCGGGAACATTCATGGTCACATGCTCCAGCACTAGTGTGGTATTATTATACAATGCAGTAACGCCACCCTCTGATAATACCTCCGCATTGGCGGTCAGTGTGCCGTTTTGAATCGTAATACCTGCGTTATCATAGTTGATGTTAATCATTTTGTCTGAATTCAGATAAGTAAATGTATTACCCCCCAAATCCAGTACTCCTACCCGGTTACCAGAGCTTATAGACCCTTTTCCGCTATAATCATGCAGCATAGTGACCACACCATTGTTGGCCGCTTTGGCCGCATTAGCATACGAACCATAGATTCGCTCGATCCCGTCAGCGGCAGTGACCTTAAAGCCACCGTTTTTGATATAATCCCTAGAGTTCTCACTGTATACCAGATAGGCAGAAGATTTCAACTGGACAGCGTCGGTTCCGTCTCCGGTAACAGTCAGCGTCACACCTTCACCGATCTCGCCGGGAATCGGATAGCGGCTATCGCCTGTACTGAACTGGACCGGCAGCGTCCCCTTGATCTCGCCGCCTTGGTCAGAGACAGAGTTGATGATTTTCATCGTGTTGTCAGTATCTTCTACAGGTTTCCACCCATATTTGGTCCCCATCCATACAACACCATTACTGCTTGTAACTGCTGTGCCGTCAATGTTATGACCATTGAGATCAAGTGTAATGCCGGAAACTTTTCCCGCAGTCTCTACACTTTTGGTCAGGGTCACATTTCTCAATAGGTCAACAGTTTCTCCGTTTTTAGCCGCACCCATGGCCTCTTTTAAAGTACCATAGTGCGTGTTCCCAATGGCCGCTTCGTGGTTGCACTCATCGCCGCCAGGACAATCGGTCGCGCCCGCCGCCAGTGCTGTGGCAGGAAGTAACCCTACCAGCAGGCACAGACACATCAGGCTTGCCAATAGTCGCTTTTTCACTTCTAGACACTCCTTTACATCATTTGATTTGGTCCGCCAGCCAGTCCACAAAGGCTTGTCTCTCTCCTGAATGGAGAGAGACAGCCCCATGGGGCTGTGTTCCAGATAGAACAAAATATGAATTTTGTTCTATGTTCAAATGTAGCACACTCAGCCAATATTTTCAAGTAAAACCATCATTTTTCTCCCGTCTTTTTCATGTTCTCCCAGCGGAGGCGCGCCTGAGCGCCCAGAATCTAAGTTTCTGCGGGGAAAACCGGCGGGAGGGGCAAGCCCCTCCCCTACGGCACAAAGTGCAGTAAAACGCCGCTGTCTGCGATTTGCAGACAGCGGCGTTCATACATAATCAGGCGATTTTCTTTTGCAATTGTCGTAAGTTTATCGTAAATTTACGGTTGCACTTCCATCAATTGCTTGTGTCCCAATGGATTCAGACGATTGCTTAGTACATGCCGCCCATATCAGGGGCAGCAGGAGCGGCAGGTGCGGGGGGCTCGGGCTTGTCGGCGACCAGGGCCTCGGTGGTCAGCAGGGTGCTGGCGATGGAGGCGGCGTTCTCCAGAGCGGAGCGGTTCACCTTGGTGGGATCCACGATGCCGGCGGGGATCATGTCGCAGTAAACCTCGTTGTAGGCATCGAAGCCGTAGCCAGTCTTGCCGGACTCGCGGATCTTCTCCAGAACCACGGAGCCGTCGATACCGGCGTTGGCAGCGATCTGCTTGACAGGAGCAGTCAGAGCGCAGGCAATGATCTGCACGCCGGTCTTCTCGTCGCCCTCGACCTCAGCCATCAGCTTCTCAACAGCGGGGATGGCATTCAGGTAAGCGGTACCGCCGCCGGCCACGATGCCCTCTTCCACAGCGGCGCGGGTGGCGTTCAGAGCGTCCTCAATGCGCAGCTTCTTCTCCTTCATCTCCACCTCAGTGGCAGCGCCGACCTTGATGACAGCCACGCCGCCGGCCAGCTTGGCCAGGCGCTCCTGCAGCTTCTCACGGTCGTAATCGGAGGTGGTCACCTCGATCTGGCTCTTGATCTGGCCAATACGGGCCTTGATATCCTCGGAGTTACCAGCGCCGTTGACAATGGTGGTGTTCTCCTTGGTGACCTTGACCTGGCGAGCCTGGCCCAGCTGATTGAGCTGAGCTTCCTTCAGCTCCAGACCCACGTCGGAGGAGATCACAGTGCCGCCGGTCAGGATGGCGATATCCTGCAGCATCTCCTTGCGGCGATCGCCGAAGCCGGGGGCCTTGACGCAGACCACGTTCAGGGTGCCGCGCAGACGGTTGACGATCAGGGTGGACAGAGCGTCGCCCTCCACGTCCTCAGCAATGATCAGCAGCTTCTTGCCGGACTGGACAACCTGCTCCAGCAGGGGCAGCAGCTCCTGGATGTTGGAGATCTTCTTATCGGTGATGAGGATGAGGGCGTCGTCCAGGTTGGCCTCCATCTTCTCGGTGTCGGTGACCATGTAGGGGGTGATGTAGCCCCGGTCAAACTGCATGCCTTCCACGACCTCGGAGTAGGTCTCAGCGGTCTTGGACTCCTCGATGGTGATAACGCCGTCGTGGCCCACCTTCTCCATGGCCTCAGCGATCAGCTTGCCGATGTTCTCGTCGCCGGAGGAGACAGCGCCGACGCGGGCGATGTCAGCAGAGCCGTTGACCTTCTGGCTGTTGGCTTTGATGGCCTCGATGGCGGTGGTGGTGGCCTTGGCAATGCCCTTCTTCATGATCATGGGATTGGCACCGGCGGCCAGGTTCTTCAGGCCCTCGCGGATGATGGCCTGAGCCAGCAGGGTAGCGGTGGTGGTACCGTCGCCAGCCACGTCGTTGGTCTTGGTGGAGACTTCCTTCACCAGCTGAGCGCCCATGTTCTCAAAGGGATCGGGCAGCTCAATCTCCTTGGCGATGGTCACGCCGTCGTTGGTGATCAGGGGAGCGCCGAACTTCTTATCCAGCACCACATTGCGGCCCTTGGGACCCAGGGTGATCTTCACGGTGTCAGCCAGCTGATTGACGCCCTTCTCCAGAGCCTTGCGGGCCTCTTCGCCGTAGCAAATAATCTTAGCCATAACGCATTACCTCCAAGATAAGTGAGAGTAGTTGAAATGGGGTCCAGGGGCTTCGCCCCTGGTTCGCCGCAATGCGGCGAAAAAATTGAAAGCTGATTTTCCGGCGGCATGTACGTCGGAAAATCACTTCTCGGCCCGCAAACGTGCGAGCACAGCGAGTGCGCTACGGCGGGCCGCTAGGGGGGTATCGCACACGGCTTTGCCGTGTGCGTATCTAGGGGGGATGCAATCCCCCCTGGACGAGTCTTACTCGACGATCGCCAGAATATCGTTCTGACGTACGATGGTGACCTCGTCGCCGTCCAGCTTCACCTGGGTGCCGGCATACTTGCTGGTGATGACCTTGTCGCCCACCTTCACGTTCATGACGACTTCCTTGCCGTCCACCATGCCGCCGGGGCCGACAGCCAGAACCTCAGCCACTTCGGGCTTCTCCTTGGCGGCGCCGGTGAGGATGATGCCGCCCTTGGTGGTCTCCTCGGCCTCTACCAGCTTGACAACAACGCGGTCAGCCAAAGGTTTCAGTTTCATAACGGGTTCCTCCTTATATGATGGTTACTTAATAAACAAATTCCAATGAGATTTAGCACTCTAAACATCTAAGTGCTAACCACGTGTATTATAGTAATCGTTTCCTGTTCAAAAATCAACCCCCTTTTTCAAAAAAGAGGGCTGTTTCAAAAAATATTTACGATGCGTTCACAAACTGACAAAAAGAGTGCTAATTTTGTCGGGCGAGTGTTTTCCGCAGCACAGCCAGACCGGCAAGCAGCAGCAGGGGAAAGACCGCCGCGGCCAGCAGACCGTATTGCAGGTGGTCGCCCCAGGCGGAGGAGACCAGTCCCACCAGACCGGGACCGGCGGAGCATCCCAGGTCTCCGGCCAGGGCCAGCAGGGCAAACAGGGCGGTGCCGCTGCGGGGAAAACAGGCTGCCGCCAGACTAAAGGTGCCCGGCCACATGCAGCCCACCGCCATGCCGCACAGGGCGCACCCCACCAGCGCCAGAGCGGGCCAGGGGGAGAGGGAGACCAGCAGGTATCCGGCGATGCACAGGACGGTGCTGGCCGTCATAAAGCCGGTGGGGGAGGGGTGACTGCGGCTGTAAGCGGCGTAGACTAGCCGGGACAGGCCCATCAGCAGGGCAAAGGACAGAGGTCCGGCCAGATCGCCCACCGTTTTGGACACGCCCAGCGCAGACTCTGCAAAGGCGCTGGCCCACTGGGAGATGGAAAGCTCACTGGCTCCCGCGCAGGCCATCAGCAGCAGAAACAGCCAAAATCGGGGCGTGCGGAACAGCTGCCCCAGGGAGAGGTCGGACTCGCCCTCCGGCGTGAGAGTGGCCAGGGGGACCTGGGTAAACACCAGGGCGTTGACCAGGGGGAGCAGAGCCCAGAGTATGGCCAGGATACGCCAGTTCTGGGTGCCGAAACAGACAAAAAACAGGGTGGACAGGGCGATGGTGGCCACGCTGCCCCAGCAGTAGAAGGAGTGGAGCAGACCCATCACCGCCGACTTGCGGCGGGTGGGGCAGGCCTCGGCAATGGGGCTGACCAGCACCTCCAGCAGACCGCCGCCCAGGGCGTAGACAACCACAGCGGTCGTCAGACCAGCCAGAGGGGGGATTCGGCCGGGCAGCACAGCCAGCAGAACAAGGCCCAGTGCAGCAAACAGATGGGCGGCCACCATGCATACCCGCCAGCCGATCTTATCCACAAACCGGGCGGACAGGCCGTCCACGCACAGCTGCACCAGAAAATTGACAGTGATGAGCAGGGCAATCTGGTCCAGAGAGAGGGAGAATTCCCGCTGGAAGGTGAGAAAGAGCAAAGGGGCAAAGAGGTTGATGACCGACTGGACGATGTACCCGGCAAAGCAGGCCCCCAGAGTAGCTTGATAGCTGTGTCGCATAAAGATAGCCCCCCTATTTAAAGGTGGGGGGCGTAGCTTGCCCCGCTGGGATAGAAGAAGTGAATTTTCTTTTCGGAGAGGCGCACGGTAAAGGAGGTGCTCTCCAGCACCTCCCCATCCACCACCGCCACCAGGGGTTCCTTGCTGGACCAGGTGAGCTCCTGGCCGTGGAAATCCTCAATGAGCTGGGGGTAATCCTTGTAGCGGCCCTTGGCGTACTGGCCCACCAGACGGATAAAGGTGAGCAGGCTCACCTTGCCTACCAGCAGCATATCAAGCACCCCGTCGTCGGGCATCGCGTCGGCCACCGGCATAAAGCCGCCGCCGTAGTACCGGCCGTTGCATACGCAGACAATGGCGGTGGGGCCGCTGTAATGGACCGGACCCATCTGCACCTCCATGGGACGGCAGATACCTTTTAAAAAGATGTTTTCGATCAAAGAGAGAATATAGGCTCCCTTGCCGGTGACAAAGGGCAGGTCCTTATACCGGTGGACCCCGGCGGCGATGCGGGCGTCTACACCCCCGCACACCACATCCAGCCCCAGCTTGCCGTTGCAGTCCATCAGGTCCAGCGTGGTCTGGGGACCGGCGGCCAGAGCCTCCAGGTCGTAGAACAGGTCCCGGTAATTGGGGCCGAATACCTTTAAAAAGTCGTTGCCAGTGCCTTTGGGCACACAGGTAATGGCGGCGTTGTCAAAGCCTGCCGCCCCGTTGACCACCTCATTGAGGGTGCCGTCTCCGCCGCAGGCCCAGATGCGTACCGGCTCGCCGGTCTGGGCGGCCTGCCGGGCCAGCTTTTCCGCGTGGCCCTCTCCTTCGGTAAAGACCCGCTCGTGGGGGAAGGAGACCCGGTCCAGCTGGTCCAGCAGAGCCTGGGTGCTGCCCTTTCGTCCGGCCACGGGGTTGATAATGAACAGATGGCGCAAAAAATCACCTCAAACGGCCCCAAAGGGCCGAAACTTATTTAATACCGTACATAAACAGGTCGCACTTGAGCATGCCGTTGTAGAGCTTACGCTTCTTGTCCGCCTGCTTGCCAAAGGTGCGCTCGAACTCCGTGTGGGAGGACAGCAGGTAGAGCTTCCACCCATCAGGGAACTTGGCCCAGGCCTTGCCGAAGGCCCGGTAGAGTTCCTCGGCCTCTTTGCGCTCCATGATGCGCTCACCGTAGGGGGGATTGGTGACCACCCGGCCGTAGAGCCCGCCCCAGTGGAAGGTGCGGGCATCGTCCACGTCAAAGTGTACCACGTCGTCTACCTCGGCCAGCTCTGCGTTGTGCCGGGCCAGCTCCACCGCGTCCGGGTCCAGATCGCCGCCCCAGATCTCGTAGTCCCCGTCAAACTCCTGGTCCATAGCCTGGTCGGCGGCCTCCAGCCACAGCTTCTTGTCCACAAAGGCCCACTTCTGGGCAGAGAAGGTGCGGTTGAGGCCGGGGGCACGGTTCTTGGCGATGAGGGCGGCCTCGATGGGGATGGTGCCGCTGCCGCAGAAGGGGTCGCACAGAGGGTCACGGCCCTTGTACCAGGAGAGCATCACCATGGCGGCGGCCAGGGTCTCCCGCAGAGGCGCCACCACGCCGTGAGCCCGGTAGCCCCGCTTGTGCAGTCCCGCACCGCTGGTGTCCAGCATGAGGGTAGCGGTGTCCTTCATAATGGAGAACTGGATCTGGTAGAGGGCGCCAGTCTCCGGCAGGGTGTTGAGCCCGTACTTCTCCCCCAGCCGGGCGGCTACCGCCTTCTTCACAATGGCCTGGCAGGCGGGCACGGCGTGGAGAGCAGAGTTGAGGCAGTGTCCCTTGACAGGGAACTGTCCCTCCCGGGGGATAAAGCGTTCCCAGGGCAGGGCCTTGGTGCCCTCAAACAGGGCGTCAAAATTGTCCGCCGGGAAAGAGCCCAGCACCAGCAGCACCCGCTCTCCGGTGCGCAGGTTCAGGTTGAGCCGGGCAATGTCCAGCGCCGAGCCCCGGCACAGCACCCGGCCGTTCTCTGCCTGGACTCCCTCCAGATTCAATCGGCGCATCTCGTCGGCGCACAGGCCTTCCAGCCCAAACAGGGTGGGCACGGCAAAGGTCAAATCATTCACAGTAAAACCTCCCGGACCGGGCGCTGTACCCGGCCATTTTTCCAATAAAAAAACAGTTCCCAGCCTGCGAAAAACAGAGAAAAAAGGAGCTGTATGGACGCTTATCACATATAGTATATCGGACTGGGGAAAAATTCGCAATTCCTTTTCCAAACTGGAAGGGTTTGCTATGGAGTTTTCACAAAAAATATGGTATGGTATGGGCAACGGGACGTAAGAGTATACAGAGTCTCGCAAGAAAGGAGTGTGCTATGGAAGCGATCATATGGCTGGGCGTGATGATTGCCTTTGCCGTGGGCGAGGCGGTCACCGTAGGGCTGACCAGCATTTGGTTTGCGGTAGGCGCCCTGGGCGCGCTGATCACCGCTGGGCTGGGGCTGGGATTCTGGCCGCAGATCACTGTGTTCATCGTTTTGTCGGGCATTACCCTGGCTCTGGTGCGTCCGCTGGCCAAAAAGCTGCTCCGGCCGGGCTACTCGGCCACCAATGCCGACCGGGTCATTGGAACGGTGGGCGTGGTCACCCAGGCGGTGAATAATCTGGCTGGTGAGGGGCTGGTAAATCTGGCCGGCCAGGTGTGGAGCGCCCGGAGCAAAACAGAAGAGGTCATCCCCGCTGGACAGGAGGTGCGCGTGCTCCATATCCAGGGGGTCAAGGTCATCGTGGAGCCGGTAACGGCAGACCAGACCAAGGCAGTATAAACATCGGGAACAAGGAGGAAACATATGGGCTTTATGGACATCATTACAAAATTGATCCCTGTCATCGTCATTATCCTGATCCTGCTCATCCTGGCGTCCAACATCCGGGTGGTACAGCAGTCCCGGGCCTACGTCATTGAGCGTCTGGGCGCGTTCCAGACCGTGTGGGGTGTGGGCCTGCACTTCAAGATCCCCTTTATTGAGCAGGTGGTCAAAAACGTGTCCCTGAAGGAGCAGGTGGTGGACTTCCCGCCCCAGCCTGTCATCACCAAGGATAACGTCACCATGCAGATCGACACCGTCATCTACTTCCAGATCACCGACCCCAAGCTCTACACCTACGGCGTGGAGCAGCCCATGAGCGCCATCGAGAACCTGACCGCCACCACCCTGCGTAACATCATCGGCGATCTGGAGCTGGACCAGTCTCTCACCAGCCGCGACCACATCAACGCCCAGATGCGTGCCATCCTGGACGAGGCCACCGACAACTGGGGCATCAAGGTTAACCGTGTGGAGCTGAAGAATATCATGCCTCCCCGGGATATCCAGGAGTCCATGGAGAAGCAGATGCGGGCCGAGCGTGAACGCCGTGAGTCTATCCTCCAGGCCGAGGGCCAGAAGCAGTCCCAGATCCTGGTGGCCGAAGGTGAAAAGCAGTCTGCCATCCTGAAGGCTGATGCCGCCAAGCAGGCCGCTATCCTCCAGGCTGAGGGTGCCAAGCAGGCCAAGATTCTGGAAGCCGAAGCAGAAGCAGAGGCCATCCTGAAGGTGCAGCAGGCTACCGCCGACGCTATCCGGCTCATCAACGAGGCCGCCCCCGGCGAAGGCGTTTTGAAGATCAAGGCTCTGGAGGCCTTCACCGCCGCCGCCAACGGCAAGGCCACCAAGATCATCATTCCCAGCGAGATCCAGGGTCTGGCTGGTCTGGCCGCAGGCGCCAAGACCATCTTCGATACCGAGGACCCGAAAGCGTAAATCCTTTGATCCTATCCCGGGGAGGGTGCTCCCCGGGATTTTTTATGCCAAAAACAGGAAAATTAGCAATCATTGCACCGAAAAAAACAAAGAAAAGCTCATATACTTCTTGTTGGAGAAAACAAAAGGAGGGAGCGGCGTGGGGCGAGGAAAGGGACCGGGCGTGGGGCTGGGCCTTTTGGTGATGTGTTTTGTTCTGGCGCTGACCCCGGTGGGGGAGCCGGTGCAGAGCGCGGAGGGAGAGGCTGAGGTGGAGGTGCCGGTGGTGGCCCTCACCTTTGACGACGGACCCCGGGCGGATACCACCGGCTGGCTGCTGGAGCAGCTGGAGCTGCGGGAAGTGCCCGCCACCTTTTTTATGGTGGGCAACCGAATCCCTGGCAACGAGAAGCTCATCCGTCAGATGAAGGACCAGGGGTGCCAGATCGGGGTGCACACCTATGACCACGTGGATGTGACCGGACTGAGCCAGACCGATTTTGACCTGCAGATCGGCAAGACCCGCACCCTTCTGCGGGAGATTTTGGGGGAGGGAAACTACTGGCTGCGGCCGCCCTACGGCTTTGTGGACCAGGGAGTACGGACCTGGTCGGACGGGCCGATTATTCTGTGGTCGGTGGACCCGGAGGACTGGAAGGACCACGACGTGGAGCGCATCGTGGCCAGCGTGGTGGAGCGGGTGGAGGACGGCGACGTGATTTTGATGCACGATATCTATCAGTCCTCCGTGGAAGCGGCCATCCGCATCGTGGACGCTCTGAAGGAGAAGGGGTTCTGCTTTGTTACGGTGGAGCAGCTTATGGTACGCCAGGGGATTGCACCGGAGGCGGGAGTAATCTTCCCGGAGCGGCCATAAAAAATCCCCGGCCTGATGGCCGGGGAAGGGAATATGGCGTTACACGCCCATGGTGCTGGTCTCGGGGAGGGTGGAGCCGCCGTCAATGACGAACTGGGCACCGGTGAGATAGCTGGCCTCGTCGCTGGCAAGGAAAGCGGCCAGCTCGCCCACCTCGGTGGGATCGGCCAGGCGGCCCAGAGGAATGGCGGAGGCGATACCGTCGATGACACTCTGGGGGTTGTCCGGGCAGGACTGCTGGGCCATCCCCTTCACCATGGGGGTGAGCACATAGCCCGGGCAAATGGCGTTGACGTTGATGGTGGGAGCAAACTCCCGGGCCAGGGCCTTGGTGAGACCCACCAGGGCGGCCTTGCTCATGGCATAGGCGGCCTCGCCAGGGTCGGCCACCATATCGCCGGTGACGGAGGACATAATGACGATCTTGCCCCATTTGCGCTCCAGCATGCCGGGGATCACCGCCTTGCAGGTGTTCCAGGCGCCCTTCACGTTGATGTCCAGGTGGGCGTCCCGGTCCTCATCGCTCTGGGTAAGGAAGTCTCCCAGCTTGCAGATGCCGGCGTTAGATACCAGAATGTCGATGGGACCAAAGGCGGCCTGGGCGGCCTCCACCCCGGCCTTTACACTAGCGGGGTCGGACACGTCCATACGCACCGCCATGGCGTTCTCGCCCAGCTGGGCGGCCAGCTCCTCTACGGCGGCGCCCCGGGCGGCCAGAATCACTTTGGCTCCGTGCTTGAGAAAGGTGCGGGCGATGCCCTCGCCGATGCCCTTGGAGGCGCCGGTAATGAGGGCGGTCTTTCCGGTCAGCTTACCCATGGTAAAACAGCTCCTTTTAGATTCTATATCGTATAATATAGAGAAGATAATACAAAATCAGCCCTGAAGAGCCTGCTGTGTCAGCTCAATGAACCGCTCTCCAAAGTGGGACAGGTACCGGTCCCGGCGGTAACCCACCACCAGACGGCTGATGGTAGAGGGGTCGGTGAGAGGGAAGAAGTCCAGCTTGTCGGTGGAGGAGCGGGCGGCGGTGACGTGGATGGTCTTGACAAACAGCTCCGGGCAAATGGTGATGCCCACCCCCGCCTCGGCCATGGCCAGCGTAGTGATGGTGTTCTCCGTCTCCAGAATCAGCTTGGGTTTGAAGAAATGGCGGCTGAAATACTGGTCCACGATGCTGCGGGTGCGGTTTCCACGCTTGATGAGAATGAAGGGCATGTGCTGGAAGGCGTCAATGTCCGCGCCGTCGGCAAACTGCTTACGCATCTCCTCCGCCCGGTCGCCGAAGATCTGGTCGGTAAAGCTGCGGGGCACCACCAGCATCAGGTCCTCCTGGGTCAGGGGGACTACCTCCACACCCTCCATCATGATGGGCTGGAAGCAGACGATCAGATCCACACGGCCGTGGGCCAGCTCGTCCTCCAGGTGGGTGGAGTTACCTTCAAAGAGGGAGAAGTCCACCATGGGAAACTCGGCCTGGAATTTGGGCAGCACCTCAGGCAGCAGAGCCAGACCGCAGGTGTGGGAGATGCCCAGACGGAGCACGCCCATGTAGTGGCGGTTGATGTCACCCACCTTAGCTAGGTACTGACTGTGCAGGTCCAGAATCTGGGTGGCGGTCTCCACCAGCAGGTCCCCCGCGTAGGTCAGGGACAGCTTGGGCGAGCGGGTAAAGAGCTTGACATCCAGCTCCCGCTCCATGTTGCTGATGTGGTTGCTTAACGATTGCTGGGAGATATACAGCCGCTCGGCCGCCCTGGTAATGTTCAATTCCTCTGCCACAAGCAGGAAATACTTCAAATGGAGAAAATTCAACCGGTCTCCCCCTTCCAAATTCCAGATATATGAAGGAGTTCCTTCATTTTTTCGTTGGGATAGCACTATTATATCACAGCCAAAAAGCTGTGGCAACCATCGATAAAAATCTGCTGTTCGGAATGATAATTTTATGGTTTAATAGTATCAAAAGATAGGGCAAAAGAGAGAAGAATCCCTGCCTTAGCTTTTAAAAACATTCGAAAATGGAATGCAGAAGCGTAATTACAAACCATGTGCGCATAGGGCAATCCCTGTCAAAATAACTGGAAAGACCAAACATTGAGAAAGGAAGATTGTTTGCCATGAAATGTCTGATCATTGACGCCGTCCACAGCTCCATCGCCGAGGAGTTCAGCAAGTACATGCAGGTGGACACCCACATGCTGCCCACCCAGGAGGAGCTGGCCAAGCTGATCCCCGAGTATGATGTGCTGATCATGCGTGTTGACCCCGCCATCAACAAGGAGATCCTGGACGCCGCCAAGAATCTGAAGGTCATCGGTGTTTGCTCCGTTGGCCTGAACCACATCGACATGGATACCGCCAAGGCTAAGGGCATCCAGGTCTTCAACGCTCCCGGCATGAACGCCAACGCCGTGGCCGAGCTGACCTTCTCCAAGATGCTGGACCTGTCCCGCCACACCATCCCCGCCAACTATGACGTAAAGGTCAACAAGAACTGGGATAAGTATAAGTTCGTGGGCCGTGAGCTGCGCGGCAAGACCCTGGGCATCCTGGGCTTCGGCCGCATCGGCCAGCGCGTGGGTGAGCTGGGCCGCGCCTTCAAGATGAACATCGTGGCTTACGATCCCTACCTGCCCGCTCACGTGTTTGAGGAGCAGCAGGCCACCAGCATGAGCATCGACGAGGTGCTGAAGACTGCTGACTATGTCACCATCCACATGCCTCTGACCCCCGAGACCAAGGACCTGTTCAACGCCAAGTCCATCGCTGAGATGAAGAACGACGCTGTGGTTCTGAACATGGCCCGCGGCGGTATCGTCAACGAGAAGGATATGTACGAGGCTCTGAAGGCCGGCAAGATCGGCGGCTATGCCTCCGACGTTATGGAGAACGAGCTGGCTGCCGGCGGCCTGACCGAGGGCGCTTCCTTCGACTCCCCCCTGTTCGAGTGCGATAACTTCATCGTCACTCCTCACCTGGGCGCCCAGTCCACCGACGCTTCCCGCGACATTGCTGAGCTGATCATCGGCAAGGTCAAGGAGGCCCTGAGCCTGTAAGGCATCTTCGTAAGAGCAGGCCGCAGGGAGGAAGCCGCCGCCTATTGCAGGAACTGGATTGCGGATACGCTTCAAAGTGCGGAAAGAGGAGCCTTCGTCAATTTGATCTCCGTCCGCGTGTTCGAGGCTCTCGGACTTGACACCACTTCCCTGGTGCAAGCCCGTGAGGAGTATAAAAGAATACAGGAGCAGAAACGCAGGGAGCAGAAGGAGAAAGAGGCGGAAGAGCGCAGAGTGCAGGAAGAGCAACATCAGTGGCTACTCAATGAACAGAAACGGAAATTCCTGGACGGGGAACGGATTACGGGAGAAATGTTCCTTGAAATCACCGGAAGGGACGGTTTTGACATCCATATCAGAACCAAAGGGACATTCAACAGGCATGTGAGGGGCATTGACAGGAACGGCACCGTCAGTTTCCGGAAAATCAAGGGCTGCCGGACTCCGGACTTTACCGGATGCCATAAGGCCGTGTCCGCCTATCTGGCGTTCATTACAGAAAAAGAGGGCAAATAATTAAATCCGGGGCGGTAAAGGTCTGCTCCATGCAGCTGTTACCGCTACCGGCTTCCGGCCTCACAATTCACGGTTCAGCGCCATTGCCAGCGGAAACATCAACCGGTTATAGGCTTTAAGCTTTTGCAAATTCAGCACATATCCGGCATAGGGATTGGTCAGATCGGTATAGAAGAATACATCGGTAAATCCTGCGTGTTCCTCCACGACTTCACCCTCCAACGGAATCTCCTCCACATTGAACCGCTCCAGAGGCAGTTCTTCCAGACGGGTCTGTTCCGCATTTCCCAACACATTGAGGTTACGGTTAAACAGCACGAATCCTTTCTTCCTGTAATCCACACGCATACCGTACGGACGCTCCACAAGGAAAGCATCCGCCGCTTTCTTTATATAGTTTTCCATGATTCTGAAATTAGAAATTG
>OFOK01000652.1_pt1 | contig 33232 bp, 20 predicted proteins | sample 1542001 | NCBI WGS metagenome assembly OFOK01 (sample SAMN04209242, study PRJEB22552) | human gut metagenome | biome: gut; material: feces | host: Homo sapiens | place: USA: Oklahoma
GTTTCATGCGGGGGCGGCGCGCCGCCCCCGCATGAAACCTAAAAACAGAAACGCCTGCGCCCTCAGGCGGGCTTGGTGGCCGACACCGTAAAGGTCGGGGTGATCTTGAACGAATCGCCCACCTGCCAGCCCCGGTTGATCTGCCCGTACAGCTTAAAGGTCACGCTGTCCTTGGTGCCGTTGGCCGTAACCGTCGTGGTGCCCGCCTGTTCCAGCCGGCCCACATAGTCCGCCGCCAGCGCGGTGCCCCCGCTCTTTTTCGTGTTCAGGTAATACTTGTTGCTGGTCAGTGTGCTTGCGGTCATCCAGTCCGAAGCCGTTGCAAAGTCCGCCGGCGCCGAGTATTCGTCCTTCAGCGCGAACATCATCTTCAAATTGTTTGCCGTCGCCGTGCCCGCCACCTCGCTTGCCGTCTGGGTCAGGCTCGGCGCGCGCCCGCCGGTCACCGCTGCCGTGCTTACCCCGCTCACCCGCACCCAAATGGGCACCACAGAATTGTTGGTGATGGTAAGGTTCGCGGGCTGGGTGATCTGGTTGTTGCACACCGCCCCCGCCGCTGTGTTGGCTTTGGTGGGGTCAATGTCGAACGAGATGGTCAGCGGCAGGGTCACCTTCAGCTGGGTCGCCACAATCGTGCCCGTGATCTGGGTGTCTGTGGTGGCGCTGTTGTTGGTCAGCGTCTTGGTCACCTGCGACGAACTCACGCTCGGCGCCGCCAGCGCGGGCAGCCCCAGGCTGGCCGCCAGCGCCAGGGTAAGCGCCAGCGCGGTCAGTTTTTTTGCTCTCATGTTGCAGTTCCTCCAATGTTTAAAATATTAAAAGCTTAATTTGCACTGGGCAGGTAGTCCCAGCTTTCGCCCGATTGCAGCGCCCGCACCTTCAGGGTAACGCCCACGGAAAAACCGTATTCCCCGTAAAGCCGGTCGCTGGCAAGCTTGCCGTATATCTCCAGCGGCACCGTGCTGTCCGCCGGCAGGGTGGCCGCACGCAGCGGGGTGGCCGCCGTGGGGCCGCCGCTGCCCGTGGGCAGCAGCGCGTACTGTTCAAACGCTTCCAGGCTGGCAAACCGCTCCCCTTTGGGCCGCAGCGCCAAAATGGCCGTGCCCGGCTCGCCAACCCCGCGCTCCACCAGCTCCTGCGCGCCGCCAACCGTTTTCCACTGGTCGTTCACATGGGCTTTCAGCTTCAGGGTCTGGGCGCTGCCGTCCAGCGGGTTTTCCCCCAGGTGCCCCTCGTCCTTTACCTGCACCTGCGTGATCTCCAGCACCACCGGCACCACCGAATTGTTGGTGGCCGCGGCCGCCGAGGGGGTATCCACCTGGTTTTTGCCCGCCGTGGGGTCAAACTCCGCCGCCGGGTCAAAGGTGAACGCAATGTTTGAGGGCAAAGTGGCCGACACAAGGTTTGCCCGCACCGTTCCCGTAATGCTCGCTTCGGCCCCGGCCTCCCCGTGTTCGTCCAGGTCCAGCACCGCCTCGCTCGCAGCCGCCTGGGGCGCGTCTTCTGCGAATACCAGCCCCGGCGGCGCAAGCACGCAGGCTGCCAGGGCAAGCGCAAGCGCCGCCCCGATCCATCTGTTCATTCGCCTGCCCCCTCCTCCGGCTGGATGGTCAGCGTAATCTCCGCCGCCGCCTTGCCGATGTATTCTTCGCTCTCCAGCTCGTAGCTGTAAAACATCGCCGTGCAGGCGTATTCGCCCGCCGCCAGCTCCGTGTCCGGCTCTGCCGCCTCCACATACGTGCCCGGCTTCAGCGCGCCCGTTTTGTAAACAAGCTCGCCCGTGTCCTGCCGCTGCACCTCCACCCGGATATACTTGCCCTGGTTTGCCGGGTTTTCGATCAGCCAGTTCACCCGGCCGCCCGCCTTGCCGCACGGCGTTGCGTTGATGCTGATGGTCAGCATTCCCGCTTCCACCACCCGTTCCAGCTCGGCCTGCCGCTCGGCGGGGTCCTGCCCCGGCACCGCGCCCACCACCGCGTTCGGCTCCAGTTCCAGCCGCTCCGGCGTTGCGGTGCGCGCGCCTGCCAGCCCCCATGCTGCGCCCATGCCCCCGATCAGCACCGCCAGGATCAGCCAAAGCACATGCGCGCGTTCCCGTGTTTCTTTTTCTTTTGTTTTCACCGCGCGCCCCCTACTCCAAAACATACAGCGTGATCTCGGCCCCCGCACGCCCCAGGTAACTGTCGTCCCCAAGGCTGTACGCGTCAAAATACGCAACGCACGGGTATTCCCCTTCTGCCAGTTCCGCGTCCAGCGGCGCCGTTTCAATCACCTGCCCCGGGTCCAGATATCCCGATTGGTAGATCTTTTCCTCCGTGTCCCGCCGGTAGATCGCCACCGTGAACCGGTTGCCGTTTTCCGGCGGGTTTTCAATCATCAAATTGCCCTTTGCGCTGCCGTTCTCAAAGCTGGGCGTGGCGTTAATGCCGAAGGTCAGCATCCCTTCCTCCGCCATCCGGTCCAGCTCCGCCTGCCGCTCGGCAGGGTCCGCCAGCGTGCCCACCCGGGCGTTCGCGTCCGGCCGGCCCGGCCCGTCGGCGGCCTGCGCCGCCCTGTACCACCAGCCAAACGCCCCAATCACCCCGATCAGCAGCAGCAAAAGCAAAATCGCCAGCCCTGCCCAGGGTCGGCTGTTCCCGCCGCCCGGCCGCCCGGCGGGCGCTGCGCCCGGCGCAGCTGTGCCTTCCGCGCCGGGCGGCGCCTGGTAGGTTTTCATGTTCATCCACCCTCTTTCTCCGCCACCGTGAGGGTGACCTCAAATTTCAGGCTGCCCACGGGCGTTTTCCCCTCGAACAGCTCAATCACAGCCAGTGCCGGGCGCACCCCCGCCGGGGGTGCGGTGTCCAGCCGCAGCGTTTCCACATACCGCCCCGGGTCCACCCGGTGGGTGCTGCCCAGCAGCTCCCCCGTGGCCCCGTCATACAGGGCCAGCCGCGCGTTGTAGTGGTTCGTTTCCGGGTTCTCAAACTCAATGCTGCAGCTTCCGTCCGGCGCAAGGGTCGGGGCCTGGTTGAACACCGCCTGGTAAAAACCGGCCTCCACCGGCTCCCCTCCCCCCGCTTTCAGGCTGCCCGTGCGGGCGTTCACATCCGGCAGGATGTCCACCTGCGCCTGCAATGCGTCCGGCAGCCGCAGCCAGCCAAAATAGCTGCCCGCAAACACACCGCACGCCGCCGCCAGCAGCACGGCCAGCACCCCGCACGCCCACAGCCAGTGCCCCGCGCCCCGCCGCCGGGCCTTCCCGGCCCGCGGGGCCCGGTATACCTGTCGTCCGCGCTCTTTTTTCATGCGTCCCCCTACTTTGTGGCCAGCGCCGCGCTGCCCACGGCGGCGTTGTTTTCCGCCACGCTGAACCGGTACACCACGTCGTACCGGAAGCTGCTTGCCGTGTCGTTCAGCACCGTGCCGTAGTCCATAAAATAGCGGAAGCCGATCTTCCCGCCCGTGCTCGCGCCGCTTGCCGCGCCGTTCGCCCCCAGCGCAAACCCAAAGGGAATGGTTTTTGCGCCCGCGGCGGGGTCGTAGTAAAGGCTGCCGATCTTCGGGCTGCCCGGCGTGGCCAGGTCGGTCACGCCCAGGTGCACGTTGCCCGCCGGCGAATTTGTGCCGGTCACGCTCACGCTTTGGGCCACCGGTTCCAGCGTCTTCAGGCCTGTGCCTGCCGCCGCCGTTACGCTGGCGATCTCGCCCGTAATGGGGAACGCGCTGTTGTTCTGAATGTACATGTCCGCCGTGTAGGCCTTGTCCGCCACGCCCGGCGTCAGCTCAATCGTGCTCTTCACCGGCACCGTAACGTTCACCGTTTTGCTGGCTGCCGCGGGCACCGTTACCAGGTATTCCTGCACCGCCGTGCCGTTGTTCACCCCTACGCCCAGCAAAAAGTACCGGGCGCTCAGGTTGCTGTAGGCCGCCGCGTTGTACAGGGTCAGGGTGCCGCTTGTGGCGGTGCCGCCCGTGGCCGTCAGGTCCACCGTGCCCAGCGTAAAGCCCAGCTTTTGGTTCGCCTCAGCCGCGCCCCAGGTGTTGTAGCCGCCCGTTACCGTGTTCTTGGCGGTCAGCGTAATGCTGCTGCCCGCGTCCAGGTTCGTGCCCGTCACCTCTTCAAAATACCGCACCTGCCCCGCCGCGGCCGTGGCCGTGCCGTAGGCGGCGGGCAAAGAATCGGTGGTGTTCACGGTCAGCGTGCCGGAACCCGGCTTGGTAAAGCAGGGGTACCCGCCGCTCGGCATCGAGGCCGCGGCCGCGTACCACACCCGGTTTGCGCCCTTGCGGTCGGCGCCGTTCAGCAGGCGGGTCATCGCAAAGCTCTGCATCTCCTGCTGGGTTTTGCCCGTTTCGCCCGCTTGGGCCGCTATGCCCGGGTTTTTGGAGCTGTCGTAATAGCAGTTGGTCAGGGTGGAACTGGCGATCTTGAAATTGCCGGTCAGCTGCCCGATATACCTTAGCCCCGTTGTGGCCTCGTTTTTCACCACGGCCGAGGCATAGCTGTTTTTAAGGGTGCCCTTGCCGTCGCAGTTGCGCCCCACCAGGCCGCCCGCATGGTACCCCGCGCTGGCGCTGGGGCTTGTTGCCAGGTTTGCCGCCGTGCCCTGGTAGTAGCTGTCCACAATGGTGCTGGTGTCGCGCAGATCGCCCACCAGGCCGCCGATGGTGCAGAAATACGAATTGTTGCTGCCGGCGTTTTTTTGCACCACCGCGTTCGTTACGCCGCAGTGCTCCACCCGGGTGGTGCCCTGGGCCATGCCCACCAGGCTGCCCAGCGTTTCGTGGGGGGTGCCTGTCACGCTGGACTGGATGTCCACCCGGTCCAGCAGCACGTTTTTCACGGTGCAGCCCGTTGTTGCCGCGCTCAGCCCCACCAGGCCGCCGGTCACCTTATCATTCTGGGAAGTGTAATTCCCCGTGATCCGCTGGCACAGGTTCCGTATGGTGTGCATCCCGCCGTCAAAGGTGCCGCTGTATTCATTCATGCTCTTCCAGCCCAGCACGTTGGCCGGGTCGGCCGCCGCCTGGGCCGCGGTCTTGCCGGTGTAGGCCGTGCCCGCCAGGTCGATGTCCGCGGTCACCGCGGCGTTTTTGCCGCCGTTGCCGCTGTTCACCGTGTGGGCAAACCACGCCAGTTGTTCGGCGTTGCCCAGCTGGTAAGCGCCGCCCGTTTCCTTGGGCTGCCGGTCGGTGGCAAACGTGTCCACCCAGCTGCCCACCTGGCCCCAGTCGGCCGCGGTGCCCATGGCGCCCGTGGCCAGCACCGGGTAGCCGCTGTTTTCCGTGTCGCCCGTGGCCATCCGCCACACGGTGGCGGCCCTGGCCGCGGCGTCGCTCAGGTTCGGCGCGCCGTTCAGCTGGTACGCCGCGCCCCAGCTTTTCAGCTGCGCGGCCGTGAGCGCGGTGCCCTGGGCGGCGCCCGCGGCCGTATCCAGCGCATAGCAGTTTGTCAGGGTCACCGTTCCGGCGCCGTAAAGCCGGCCGGCTGCGCCGCCGCTCGCCGCCATATCCGCTGTGGAGTAACAGTTCACAAGCGCTGCCGTTCCGGTATTGGCGCCCAAAATGCCGCCGGCGTCGCGGGGGGCTCTGGTTTTGCCAATGTCCCCCCGGTTGTAGCAGTCCCGGATGGTGGTCGTGCCGCTGTATACGCGGCCCACGATCCCGCCAAGGTTGTTTTTTCCTTTCGTTCCGGCCTCCACCGCGCCCGTGTTCCTGCAGCGGCTGATGTTCACCGTGCCCTCCACCTGGCCCACGATCCCGCCGCTCCCCATGATGTGCGTATCCAGCAACACGTCGCAGGTCGCGCGCACCAAGCCCGCGTTGGAGCAGTTTTCCAGCGTGCCGCCGTTCATGGCGCCCACCACGCCGCCGCAGCGGTCGTAGTTAACCACATGGCTGCTCTCCCCGATGTGCACGTTTTTGATGGTGGCGTTCGCAGCGCTGCCAAAAAAGCCCTGGTAGCTTTGGTAAAAGTTCACTCGCCCGTCTATCGCCATGTAGGAAATCGTTTTGCCGCCGCCGTCAAAGGTGGCTGTATAGGGCATATACTCGCTGCCCATGGGCTTCCACTGCAAAGGCGCGTCGGTGCTGCCGCCGTAGGCCGCGCCCGTCAGGTCAATGTTCGCGGTCACCGTGCCCCACAGGCCCCGCTGCCCGCCGTTCACCTGGTAGGCAAACCAGGCCAGCTGCTCCGCACTTGTGATCTTGCAGGGGTCGGTGCTGGTGCCGGAGCCCGCGGGCTTTGCCGCGGCGGCAAAGCCCAGGCCGTTCTCCACCGCCTGGCCCACCTCGCCCCAGTTGGCGGCGGCCCGCAGGCCGTTTTTGCCGGGCATGGGGTAGTTTGCGTCCGTCTGGCTCCACCCGGCGTTTGTCAGGCTTCTGCCGTTCAGCTGGTACGCCGCGCCCCAGGTTTTCAGCTGCGCCTCGGTCTTGGCGGCGGCGCCCGCGCCGCCGCTTGCGCAGCAGCCCGTCAGGTAAAGGCAGCCCGTGGCGGATGCGCCCTGGGTGGAATTGCGGATCGCGTTCATCCAGCCGCTCATGGTGCTGCCGTTGCCCCGGTCGTTTTTCACCGTGCCCACGTTCAGGCAGTTCTGCACCCTGGCGCTGCTGTTGCCCATCCAGCCGGCAATGCCGCCCGCGCCCAGCTCGTTGCCTGCCGCGGTGCCGCCGGAGTTTTTAATAATGGCCGAAACATCGCCAAAATTGGCGCAGTTCTGGATCAGCGAGCCGTGGTCTGCAACGCCCACGATCCCGCCTATATACATGCAGGTGCCTGTCGACGTGCTCTCAATAATACCCGTCACGGTCGCCTTGTTGTAGCAGCGCAGGATCTTTGCCGCGGTGCTGCTGCGTTTGGTCGATTGCACAATGCTGCCCGCGGTGCCCGTGCCTTCGCCGCCCACGTACCCGCTCTCCACGCCAAAGTCCTGCACGGTGCCGTTGAACCCGTTGCCGAAAAAGCCAATTGGCGAGCGGAAGTTGCTCACATAAAAACCGCCGCCGTCAAACACGCCGGCATAATTATCAATGCCCGCCCACACAAGGCAGTTGGCGTAGTTCGTGCCGGGCGCGCTGGCCCCGGTGTAATTAAGGCCGCCCAGATCAATGTTCCCGGTAAGCGCGGCGTTCACGCTGCCGTTGCCGCCGCTGTTCACCCAAAAGGCCAGCCACGCCAGCTCCTCTGGGGTGCCGATCTGGTAGGTGCTGCCGCTCAGCGCGGGCTTGCCCGTGCCGCTGATGTCCACCAGGCTGCCCACGTCGGCCCAGCTTACGGCCCGCTGCTGCTGGCCGAACACCGGGTAGCCGCCGTTTTCATCCCCGCTTGTGGCGGGCCGCCACACGGTGGCGGGCAGGCTTGCGCCGCTCAAATCCGGCTGGCCGTTCAGCACCGCCGCCATGCCCCAGCTCTTCATCTGGGTGGCCGTCAGCGCGGTGCCCTGGGCGGCGCCCGCGGCCGTATCCAGCGCGTAGCAGTTTGTCAGGGTCACGGTCCCCCTGCCGTAAAGCCGCCCATTTGTTCCGCTGCCCGTCCCTTTCGTCACATCTGCCGTGGAGTAACAGTTCTCAAGCTTTGCCGTTCCCCCATTGGCGCCCAAAATGCCGCCGGCATCGTAGGGGCCGCCGCTTTTGCCAATGGCCCCCCGGTTATAGCAGTCCCGGATGGTGGTCGTGCCGCTGTATATGCGGCCCACGATCCCGCCAAGGCGGGTATAGCCGCTGCGGCCGGCATCCACCGCGCCCGTGTTCCCGCAGCGGCTGATGTTCACCGTACCCTCCACCTGGCCCACGATCCCGCCGCTCCCCCAATCGTAATCTGCCAGGTTGGAGTCCGCGCGCACCCAGGCCGCGTTGGAGCAATTTTCCAGCGTGCCGCCGTTCATCATGCCCACCACACCGGCGCAATAGTCGAAGCCAACCACATGGCTGCCCGCCCCGATGTGCAGGTTTTTGATGGTGGCGTTCGCGGCGCTGCCAAAAAAGCCCTTGCCGCTGTTGGTAGAGTCCACCGCCATGTAGGAAATCGTCTTGTCGCCGCCGTCAAAGGTGGCGGTGTAGCCGCTTATGGGCACCCACTGCAAAGGCGCGGCAGTGCTGCCGCCGTAGGCCGCGCCCGTCAGGTCAATGTTGGCGGTCACCGTGCCCCAAAGGCCCGTCTGCCCGCCGTTCACCTGGTAGGCAAACCAGGCCAGCGCCTCGGCGCTGCCGATCTGGTAGGGGCTGGCCTCGGTGCCCGCGCCGCCGGGCTTGCCCGTGCCCGTAATGTCCAGCAGGCTGGCAGCATCGGCCCAGTTCTGGGCCGGCTTCTGCTGGCCGAACACCGGGTAGCCGCTGTTTTCGTTGGCGCTTGCGGCGGGCCGCCAAATGGTCGTTGGCGCCGGCGAGGCCGACAGGTTCGGCTTTCCGTTCAGCAGGTAGGCCGCCGCCCAGCTCTTGAGCTGCGCCGCGGTCACCCCCGTGCCGGATTTCGTCCCTGCGGTTACAACGTCTGTAACATAGTAGCAATTCGAGGCGCTGCCGCTGTTATACGTGCCGGAAATGGTATTTCCGGCGGTCTGCTGCCCCGCGTTGTAGCTGTTCGAAACCTTGCCGCCCATCCCGCTGATGCCGCCCATCATCCGGGCGTCGCTCCCCCGCATGTCCAGCTTTCCCACATTATAGCAGTTTGTAACGGCGTTGTTGCAGGCCTGGCCCACAATCCCGCCCGAGCAGTTGTTGCCGCGGTCGGTCGAGGTCAGCGAGCCCGCGTTGAAGCAGCGGGTCAGGGCCGGGTTGGCGGTGCTGTTGGGCAAGTCGCCGATGATGCCGCCCAGCTTGCTGCTGCCGCTGATAGTGGCGTAATTGTAGCAGTCCTCGACCAGCATGCCCAAAGTGCCGCCGCCCCAGCTTTCGTAGCCGCCGGCCACGCCGCCGCCTTTGGAACCTGCGTAAACGCTGCTGTTTTTGCCAATGCCCACGTTCCGGATGGTGCAGTTGTGGGTGCAGCCCAGCAGGCCGCCGTATTCGCCGCTCACGCTCACCCGCATGTAGTCCACCTCGTAGCCGCCGCCGTCGAACACCACGCCCGTGTACCCGCTGGATTCAGCGCCGCCGTACCAATAGGTCGTGTTAGTGCCAATGGGCATCCACAGCAGCGGCGTGGCAGCCGTGCCGCCGTAGGCTTTGCCCGTCAGGTTCATATCCCCCAGCAATGTGGCGCTCTGCGCCCGGTCGGCGGCGTCGGTGTTCACCTTGTCCGCAAGCCAGGCAAGCTGCTCCGGCGCCTCGATCTGGTAGGGCTTGGCGGCGCTGCCGTCGCCCGCGGGCTTTGCAACAATGCGCCCGTCCGGCGTTTTAAAGGCGTCGCCCCCGTCAAAGTAATACCTGGCCGTTTTGCCAACCTCCTGCCAGTTGCCCGCCGCCAGCATGCCGAACACCGGGTAGCCGCCGTTTCCGGCCGCGTTCTCGTTGGTAAAGGGGGCCAGCGCGCCGTTGTTCAGCGCCTGGGCAAACGCCTTGGTTTTCATGTCCGCGGTGGCCTTGCCGGTCAGCCCGTCCGCGGTGGCGCTGCCGTACGCGGTGTCGTAGTAGCAGTTTTCAAAGCTGCACCAGTCGCCGCTCCCCAGCACAACCCCTCCTGGCATGCCTGTCACACTGCCGGTTGTGCTGGTGGCGGCGTAACAGTTTTTTACCAGGGTCGTGGCGTCCGCACAGCCCACCAAACCCCCGCCGCCGCCCACAAACGCCGCCGCCTTGCCGGTGGTGTAGCAGCTGTCCAGGGTGGTGGGGGTGTCCGTTTTCCCCACAATGCCACCAATGTATACATAGCTGGTCATCTCTTCCATTTGGGCCATGCTGGCGCAGCGGGTAATGGCGGCCTCGGCCGTCGTCACCTTGCCCACAATGCCGCCGCAGCCCTTGTCTCGTCCGCCCCCGCTGTTATATCCGATCTCCGCGCGGTTGATGCAGTCGGTCACGGCGCCGCCCTGCAGCTCGCCCACAATGCCGCCCAGGTTCGCTTTAAACTCACTACTTTGCACATTGTATTGGCCGCTGTTCAGGGTCACCCGTTTCACCGTGCCGTTCTCCACCGTGCCGAACACCCCGGCGTTGCCGGTGTCGGCGTTGGGCGTGCAGTATAAATTGTCCAGCTTGTGGCCCTGCCCGTCGAACGTGGCGCCGCTGTATTTGCTGATGGGGCTCCAGCGCAGCGCTCTCGAAACATTGGCCGCCACCTTTTCCGGGGTGGCGCCGGTGTAGGCGCAGCCCGCCAGGTCAATGTCGGCCGCAAGCCGAACATCTGTTTGGCCGAAGCCCTGGTTATAGTGGTTGTTCACCATATACGAATACCAGCCCAGCTGCTCCGGCGTGCTGATCTCAAAGTAGCCGTTGCCGCCGTCGTCCACAAACCTGGCCTTGTCGGCCTCGGTGCCGATTCTGCCCTCCTCGATCATGCGGCCCACGGCTTCCCAGGTGTCAAGCGGCAGCGTGCCCAGGCAGATGTACCCGTGGTTGATCGGCTCGTCCGGGTCGTCCACGGTCAGCAGGCCGCCCTCGATCCCGTACTTATTTTCATTCCATTCGTATGCCATCGCGTGACTCTTCACGGCGGCCTGTTTGAGCTGATTTTCCAGCACGGTGTTGGAGGCAAGATACTGTAACCCTGGTGCCACCGCTAGCACGTCGGTATCGTAATAGCCGTCGATATAATAAGAATAGTTGGCGGTGCCGGCGGTGTACAAATAAACCGCGCCGGTCGCGCTGTCGGGCTCAATGTATCCCGCGCCATAGCACTTTTGCCACACAACGTCGGTGTCGCCGTCGGCCAGCCTGCCCAGCATGCCTGCTTTGTACCCATTGCCCTGTATAGTACCGGTATTAAACACTCGGCTTAGGCTCAAAGTCACATTCTTGTCTATCAGCGCATATCCAACCACGCCGCCCGCGCCCCGTATTGTGTCTTGGTTGCCCACCTTCGAAACCACAGTGCCCGCATTGCCGCAGTAGCTCATCTCCAGCGTACCCGTGGTGCCTTTCACATAGCCCACCACGCCGCCCAGATACCGCGCTCCCGTCACCTGCGCCGCGTTAAAGCAGTCAAACAGGCCGGTGTCGTCCATGCGGCCCACAATGCCGCCCACATAGATCCCAGTCGGCGTGTCGTACTTGCCGCTGTGCACCTGCACGCTCTTCACCACGCCGGGTTTTAGCACAAAGCCGAACAACCCCCACCCCTCAAGGGTTGGGTCCAGCGTGTCGCTTAAATACACATTGCTGATGGAATGGCGCTTGCCGTCAAAGCTGCCCATAAAAGGGCAGGTGGTTCCCTGCCCCTGCTTCGGCAAAGCGCCGATGGGGCTCCAGGGCAGCGCTTTGGCCGGGTCCGCCTTCACCTCGGCCGGGCCTGTGGTGGTGTAAGCGCAGCCCGCAAGGTCAATGTCGGCCGTCAGCTCGGCGCACGCCGTGCTGAACCCCGCGTTATAGCTCTGCGGGTCGTTCATTCTGTACATATACCAGGCCAGCGCCTCGGGCGTGCCGATCTGGTAGGGGTCGTCTGCGGTGCCCCTGCCGGTGGGCTTGCCCCCCACGCGGCCCTCCTCCACCGCCTGGCCCACATCCTTCCAGCTGGTGCTGCCATACAGCTTTGTAAGCATGGGCAGCCCGTCGTTTTCGTTGGTGGCGGCCCGCCACTTGTGCATCAGTTCATCCGAAATCATCTCGCCGTCCGCCCTGTCGTTCAGGTTCTCCTGCAGCGTGCCGCCCGGCACCACCGGGCTTGAGAATTCGTTATATGCCTTCACCGCGCTGCTGCCGTTGGTAAAAAGGCCCGACTTCCTCACGTCCGCGGCCTCCTCGTCGGCCCCTATAAAAGGTGCCCTGCCTGGTTCGGCGCGGCCGTAGCACTGCTCTATTAAAACCTTACTGCCGCCCTTGCCCGCCAAAAGGCCCGCCGAAACGCTGGTATAATCGCTGTCCACACCGGGCATAAGGCCGTAGCAGTTCAATAAATAAACCTGGTAGTTACCGAATTGCCCCACCAGGCCGCCCGCGTTCAGCCCATCGCTTTTGCCCCTCGCGGTTATGCGCCCGGCACAATAGCTGTTTGCTATAAACTTATTCGCCGAAAAACTGGCGGCCATGCCTGCCAGGCCGCCCATCGCCCCGGAAGAACTCTGGAACAGCAGCTCGCCCGCCTCGGCCGGGCGGCTGCAATTCAGCATGCCGGCCGCGTAGCCCGCAATGCCGCCGCACGCCACGCCGTTTGACCCTGTGACCAAAATCTCGGTGGATACGCTGCAGTTGATCACATCTCCCATGCTAACGCCCACCAGGCCGCCCACATACACCGGCAGGCTCGAAGAGGCCGCCTGCAGGCCTTCGCAGTGCACCCTGCAACTGGCGTCCAGGATCAAATTTTTTATAACGCACTCGGGATAACCCGCCTCGGCAAAAAAGCCCAACACGTCCATGTTTATTTCTGCGCCTGCGTTCTTCAGGCTTGCCACGATGTTGCTGTCCACCAGCATATTGCTGATGGTGTTCCCGCAGCCGTCGAACACGCCACGGAACGTATAAGCACGATAAAGGCCGATGGGCACCCACGGCAGCGGCGCCTCCGGGGTGCCGCCGTAAGCCGCGCCGGTAAGGTCCATGGAAGTGCCAAGCTTCACATAATGCTTGGCATTCAGGCCGCCCTGCGAGATCACATAGGTATACAGGGCAAGCCGTTCCGGGCTGTCGATCACATACGGGTCGCTTTCGTCCCCCCTGTGTGCTCCATACCACCCGCCCTCGTCAAACCATTCGCCATTGTTGTACAGCTCCACCCCCACATCCTGCCAGGTGGCATAGCCGGCGGCCGCCGGCGCGGGCGCCGGCGCCTCGGCGGTGAGCGAAAAGGTCTTGGAAACGCCGCCCAGGCTGCCGGTAATGCTGCCCGTGCTGACCCCGGCGGGGGCCGTTTCGCCGTTTTCTTCACTGGGGGCAGGCGCGTCGGTGCCCTCGCCCGGCGCGGCCCCCCCGGTCTGGCCGTCCTGTGCCTCCTGGCCGTCCTGTGCCTCCTGGCCGTTCTCTGCCTCGGGCCCCTGGGGATCCACAGCCCCCGCGCCCAGGCCCAGCTTCACGCCCCAAAATGGCCACAGGGAAACAAGCCCTGCCGCCGGCTCTGCGGCAAGGCCTGCTTCGGGCTGTTGTTCCGTGCTTTCCGGCGCGGGGGCCTCCTGCCCCGCGCTCTCCGGGGCAGCGCTCTCCTGCGGCGCGTCCCCGCTCTCCGGCTCCTCCGCTTCCGGCGGCGCGCTGGGTGCGCTGCCCGGCGCCTGCTCCGGCGCGCTTTCCGGTTCGTTTTCCTCCGGCGCGGGGGGCGCTTCCTCCTCCGGCTGCTCCCCGGCCTCTTCCTCGTTTCCTTCCGGGGCTGCCCCCGGCTGCGCACCGGCGCCCGGCGCGCCCACAATGGCAACGCCCCCCTGCACCGTAATGGCCCCGCTGGCGCTCCACTCCACCGCTTCGCCGTCCACCTGTTCGGTCAGCTCCACCGTGCTCGCGCCCGCGCTCAGCACGTCCTGCAGGGTCTGCCCTGCAGGCAGCACCAGCGCAATCGCGCTCGCCTTGCTCCGCAGCGCCTGCGCAGCGTCCTCGTGCTGCGCAAAATACGCAATCTGAGGGTACGCCTGCTCCGCGTAATACCACTCGCCCGCAAGCTCCGCCTGCCCGGTCAGCGCGGCTGTGTCCCGCCCTTCGGCATAGCTGTCGCCCGCGCAGGCCATCTGCCGGTCGTACACGCAACCCTCGGTTTCCCCGCTGCCGCCCGCCAAAAAGCCCGCCGGCTCCCCTTCGCCCGTCACCGTGGCCGTCGAAAAGCTGTTTTCAATCCTTCCGTCGCTCGCGCCCGCAAAGCCGCCTGTCAGCCCGCTGCCCTCCACCGTGCCGGTGGCGTAGCATCCGCTCACAAGGCCCCCTGCTTCCACGCTGCCCACAAAGCCGCCCAAAAGGCTGCCCGGCGCGTTTTTCCCGTTCGCGCTCACAAACGCATAGCACTGCCGGATCACCGTGTTCCCCATGCTCTGCGCCACAAGCCCGCCCGCCGCCACCGCGCCGGGCGTTACCTCTATGTACTCCCGCCGCACCGGCTGCACCTCGCTCACCAGCGAATCGCTTGGCGCCGTGGTAGGCGCGGGCGTTTCACTGGCCACAGGTGTTTCGCTGGGCGCGGGCGTTTCTTCCGCTTCCGGCGCCTCGGTGCTCTGGGGCCCCTCGCTGGGCGCCGGGCTCATCGAAGCCCCGGGCCCTTCGCTGGGCAGGGGGCTTGCCGTGGGCTCCGCCGTCGCCTCCGGCGCAGGCGAAAGGGCCGGCGCCTCGGTGGGTGCCGGTGCTTCGCTGGGCGCCTCGGTTGCCGCGGGCGCCTCGGTGGGCTCCGGCTCCGGCACAGGCTCCGGTTCCGGGGCAGGGGCCGGGTCCGGTTCAGGCTCCGGCTCTGGCGCAGGCTCCTGCGGTGCGGGCTCCTGCGCAGCGCCCTCGCCCACCGCTTCCCTTGCGCTGGCCGCCGAAACGCCGCTCAGCAGCCCCACCGGCAGCACCGTGCCCCCCACCAGCCGCAGCGCAGCGCCTGCGCCCTCCGCCAGCCCCGGGGCCATGTTTTGTTCCGCCGGCGCTTCCGCCTCCGGCTCGGTTTCCACTGGTTCCGCAGGCTCTGCCGGCTGGGCGGGCGGCGCTTCCGGCCCCGGCGCAGGCTCCACCTGCCCGTTTTCCTGCCCTGCGCCGCTCTCCGCCTCGCTGCCCGCCTCCTCCGCGGGCCCGCTGGCGCTTTCTTCGTCCAGTGCGCTGTCGGCAGCGGCGGTGCTGCTGCCGGCCTCTGCGCTGCCGGTAGCGCCCGCTTGCTCCGGCGCCTCCGGCTCCACCTCGATCTTTGTGGGCGCCGGGCTCGCCAGCACAACGCTACCCACCACCGCGCACCGCTCAATCTCGCTGTCCACCGCGCACGCCGCCAGCGCCGCGTACCCGCTGATGTAGCTCCCGTCCGCTGCCTGGTACACCGCCGCCTCCGTGATCGCCGCGCCGTCCAGCAGCAGGTTTTCCACCCGCGCCCCCTGCATCACCCCGAACAGCGGCCGCACAAGCCCCGTGATCCGGTGCCCAGCGCCGTCCAGGCTGCCCGTAAACGGCCGGTACACGCTCCCGATGCTTTCGCTCAGGCCCCCAAGATCCACGTCCCCAGCCAGCACATACCTCCCCGCTGGGTCGTACCGCTCGCTCTCCACGTCCAAAAGGCAGGCCTCAAAATCTGCCAGGCTTGCAAGCGCCACCGTTTCCGGCTGCAAAGCCCGCGCCGTGCCAATCGTGCCCAGCACCGCCGCTGCCAGCAAAACCACCGCCAGGCACAGCGCTCCCACCGCTGTGCCCAGCCGCTTCCTTTCCTTTTGTTCCTGTACAATGTGCAGTATTGTGGACATATCCCTTTGTTCCTCCTGAATGCCTTGCTTTTTCTATCTTCAAAGCCCTTCTGGGCGTCTTTAGCCAACTTTTAACCAATCTTTAGCCGGTCTTTAGCCGAGCCTTCGCACCACCAGCACCGCCTTGCCCAGCACCGTCCGGGCCTCCACCGGGCCCATTTCCTTATACCGGCTGTCCAGCGAGGCCGCAGGGTTATCCCCCAGCAAAAACACGCTGCCTTCCGGCACCGTCAGCGGCGTCTTCACCGCCTGCTCCACCTCGCCCGCGCTGCCGCCCAGTGCTTCCCCGTTCACCAGAACCTCGCCCTCGGTGCCCAGTTCCACCCTGTCGCCCGCCAGGGCCGCCACGCGCTTCACCACGTCCCCGCCCCCGTACGCAAACACCACCACGTCCCCCGGCGCATATTCCTTTGCCAGCCGGTTGTAAATCACAATGTCACCCGGGCAGAACGCCGGCCGCATGGATTCCCCCTGCACCACGTCCACCCCCAGCACAAAACTGAACACACCCAGCAGCACCAGCGCCAGCGCCGCCACCGCGCCGCAGAACGCGCCCAGCCGCCGCCACCGCCGCCCTGCCCGCCGCCGCCCTTCCAGCAGCAGCTTGCGTTCCAGCCGGCTCGATACCCGCTCGGTCACGGCCGTTCACCTGCCTGTCCCTGCCGGGTTCCCAGCTTTTCCTCCGCGCGCCACAGCTTTGCCTGCGTTTCGCTCAGCGCCTTGCGCAGCTTTTCCAGCTCCTGCCGGCTTGCCGCACGCTCCGCCATGATGTGCCGCTTCAGTTCCACCGCGCCCGCGTCGTACTCGTCCACGATCCCCTGTAGCCGCTCCACTTCCATCTCCGCCTCGGCCAGCGCCTGCTCGTATTCCTCTTCCTGCGCCTTGATCTCTTCCTGCAGCTGCCGCAGGTAGTCCAGGATCTGCGCCTCGTCGTACCCGCTGCACAGCCCCGCCTTGAACACCGACCTCACCCGCATTGCCGCTCTTCCTTTCCTTCGTTCTGCGCCCCCGCGCGCGGGCCAAAAAGCGCTTGAAAACCCCGTTTTTATAGGCGGAAAACCTACCACATAATCTGAATTATGTGGTGCGCCGCGCATGGCGCACCGCCGTTTTTGCGGGCCACCGCGCACTTTTATATAAAAGAAAAGCCAGGCACTGCCAACTTTGCAGTGCCCGGCCCTGTTTGCCATGCCTTTTTTTAAAGCAGCGAAAAACGCACCTGGAAGCGGGGCGCAAAGCGCGCCCGTTCCAAATGCCGCTGTTTTTTTTAAATGTCGTTTTATGGTTTTTTTGCACATAAAACGTTGCATTTTTTGTGAAAATAGGGTATAGTGGAATGGAATAAACAGTTCAGTTTTTATGTAAGCACCACATAATTCAGATTATGTGGTGCTTTTCTTTTTGCCGTTCAGCCCCCGCACCCCACCAGCCCCAGCCGCGAGATCAGGCGTTTTTGTTCCAGCCCGCTGGTGGCGGTGTAAATGCGGGTGGTCTCCACGCTGGCGTGGCCCAGCACGTCGGCCAGGCGCACAATGTCCTTTTCCAGCTGGTAATAGGTCACCGCAAACAGGTGGCGCAGGTTGTGGGGGAACACCTTGCCGCTGTCCACCCCCGCGCTCTCGCACAGGCGTTTCATCTCGGCCCAAATGTTGCTGCGGTCCATCGGGCAGCCGCTGCGGGTCACAAACACCGGGCCCGAGCCCACGCCCTGGCGGCGGCAGTAATCCAGCAAAAGCTTTTTCAGCGGCGCCGGAAAAAACACCACCCGCTCGCGCCCCTTGTTGCGCACCTGCGCGCGGCCCTGCCGCACCGCCTCCACCGTGATAAACCGGTGCTCGCTTACCCGGATGCCCGTGCCGCAAATGGCCTGCATCAGCAGCCACAGCCGCTCGTTCCGGCTGCTTTTTGCGGCGGCCAGCAGCCGCTGGTACTCGCTTTTGGTCAGCTCCTTTTCCGTTTCGCGGAAATTGCGCTTTTGCACCCGCAGCAGCCGCACCTGGCACTCCCGCCAGTCCAAAAACAAAAGCAGCCGGTTCACCGCGGCCAGCATCGAGTTTGCGCTCACCGTTTTGTAGTGTTCGGCCAAATGCTGCTTGTAGGCGATCACCCGCTCCTTGTCCACCCGCTTGTCCTCGCCCAAAAAGCGATAAAACGCCCGCGCGTCCCGCAGGTACTTTTCCACCGTGTTCGCGCTGCGTTCCTCGCGCACCAGGCAGCGCCGGAATGCCTCCAGCCCCGCCAGGCTCAAAACCTTTTCTTCCATCTTGCGGCCCCCTTTTCGTTTGTGAATAGTATACCCACAAAACAGCGCGTCCATTTTTCGGCTCCAACGCCCGGTCCCCCGGGGGCACTTTGCCGGCCCTGCTCCTTTCGTACTTTATAAAAAAATTCATCATTCATCAACCGCTTCTGCACCAATCGTGCATTTTTCTGCACCAATCGTGTGTTTTTCAATCTCGGCCCTGATCTTTGTATACCGCTGCGCGGGCACCGGCACGGTGTAGCCGTCGCACAAATGCAGCGCACACCGGCTCACCCCCACCACGTAGTCCGGGTTCACCAGGTAGCTGCGGTGCACCCGCAGCAGCCCCGGCAGCCGCCTGGCCAGCCTGCACAGCTTTTCGCACAGCTCAATGGGGCCGTTCACGCTGTAAACCACGCTGTGGGTCCGCTGTGCCTCGGCAAACACCACCTCGCTTTCCATCAGGATATGGCGGCGGCCGTGCACATCCTGCAAAACCAGCTTGCGGGGCGTTGCCTGGCTGCGGCGCAGGATCTCCTGCACGTACCGGTAGGTTTCCTTTCCCGCCCGGAAGGGCAGCGGTTCGTTTGCTTCCTTTACCTGCCAGTCGTTCGAAACGTGGATGTGCACGGCCTTTGGCCCCTCCCCGGTGCGCCGGTACTGGAACGTGACCCGCTGCCGGAACGCCAGCACCAGCCCGCTGCCCTCGGCGGTGCGCACCTGCAGGCTGCCAAACACGGTGGCGCACCGCTCGTCGGCGTCCACAAGCTGGTACGCCGCGTTTTTAATTTCAAACCGGATTCCCTTTTCCCGGTCCAGAATCGCCAGCATTCCCTCCGCGGTGTCCGCGTACTGCCCCTCCATGGCCCCCAGCCACACCACGTCCGGCGCAAGATACGGCCGCATATCCTGCCGGTAATCCCCGTAATGGGCCTCCACCAAAAATTCGGTGAGCCCCGGCAGCGCCGCGTACCAGGGCTGTTCCTCCGTTGCAAGCGGCTTTCCGCTGTTCTCCTGCGATAAAACGCTTGTTTCGCCCATCCTTTTGGCCCATTGTAGTTGCAGGCCTTCCTCCTTTCCGGGCTGCCAGGCCGGCGCGCCCATGCGTTTTAAAACAATTATAAAATAGCAAAGCCCCAAAAACTGCAAGAAATGTTTACCAATTTCCCGCACGGCAAAAATGGGGGGCCGCACCTGCGGCCCCCCATTTTGCTGTATTAAAAAATCCCGGTTTCCCCCGCACGGCCCCACGGGCGCGCGTTCCCTTTTTGCAAAACCCTGCCGGCGCTCAAAACTCCACGCCTTTCCGGGCGGCGATCCCCCGCTCATAGGGGTGCCTGTGGCAGCGCATCTCGGTGGAATAGTCCGCCGCCGCGCGCATCCAGTCCGCCGGCTGGCGGCCGGTCAGCACCACCTCGCGCCCCGCCGGGCGTTCCAGCACCGCTTTTTGCAGCAGCGCTTTGTCCGCCATGTCCAGCTCCCAGGCGGCGCAGGCTTCGTCCAAAACCAGCAGCCCGCAGGGCCCGGCCAGCGCCCGGGCAAGCTGGGCCGTCTGCCGGGCGGCTGTTTCCGCCTTTTCCTGCGGGGTCATCTGAAACACAAACTTCGCCCCGGCCCTGCCGGAATACACCCGCGCGCCCAGCCTTTGCAGGGGTTCCAGCTCGCCGCTTTGGCCGTCCTTTAAAAACTGGACCACCGTTACCCGCTGCCCGCTGCCCAAAGCGCGCAGGGCCAGCCCCATGGCCGCCGTCGTTTTCCCCTTGCCCTCGCCCCAATAAAGGTGGACCAGCCCTTTTTCCATCTGTGCGCCCTCCCTGTGTTTTAAGCGGGGCCGCCCCGCCGTTTTTCTTCAGCATAAAGCTTTTGCCGCCGTATGTCAAACGCCCGGCGCGCCCGCCGGGCCCCCTGTTTTTACAGTCCGGTGCCGCCGGTTTGTTCCGGTTTCGTTTCCAAATTGAAAGGTTTTCTTCCCAATTTCTTCACATCTGGGGGCTATACTAAAACGACTTGTGAAACAGGGGGGGCGCTGTGAAAAATGCCGGATCGGGCCAGGGCCATGCGCCGCCGGGCGCAAATTCTGCTGTCGTTTTTTCTTCCCATGCTGCTGTTGGCCGGGGTCTATGCCGCCCGGGGGGTCGAGCCCTTCGGCGCGAACACCCTGCTCTTTGGCGATATGGGCGGCCAGTATCTCAACTTTATGGCCAGCTATAAAGAGTTGTTCGGCCGCGGGCTCTTTTACACCTGGCACAAAGCCCTGGGGGGCGAGGCCCTCAGCCTGAACGCCTATTACCTGTTCAGCCCCTTCAACCTGCTTTTGCTGCTCTTTCCCGCCGCAAAGCTCAGCCTGGCGGTGGTCTGCATCACCCTGCTCAAAACCGGCGCGGCGGGCCTTACCATGGGCCTGTTCCTGCGCTCCCTCGGCAGCCGTGGGCCGGTAGCCCTGGCCCTGGCCGCCGCCTACGCGCTCAGCGGCTACATGGCGGGCTTTGCCCAAAACCTCATGTGGCTCGACGGCGTGATCCTTGCGCCGCTGGTGGTGTGGGGGCTGCGCCGCCTCCTTTCAGGCGGGCGGCCCTGGCTGTATCTGGGGGCCCTCTTTGCCGCGCTGCTCACCTGCTATTACATTGGCTGGATGCTCTGCCTTTATTCCGCCCTCTACTTTTTGCTGCACTGGCTGGCGCTGGGCCGCGCCCCGCAGCGCCTGCGCATTGCGGGGCGCTTTTGCGCCGCCAGCGCCCTGGCCGGGGGCCTGGCCGCCTGGGTGCTGCTGCCCTGCGCGCTTGCCCTGGGGCAGGGCAAGGCAAGCTTTGCAATGGAGTGGGGCTTTGCCGCAAACTTTGAGCCGTTTGCCCTGGTGCGCCAATTTTTTGCGGGCGCCTACACCGCGGGCGAGGTCACAAACCAGCTCCCGCTCATCTTCTGCGGCCTGCTGCCGCTGGCGCTCGCCCTTGCCTTCTTTTTGCGCAAGGGCCCCTCTGCGGGCGAAAAGCTGGCGGGCGCGGGGCTTCTGGCCGTGCTGCTGGCAAGCTTTTATTTCCGCACGCCGGATCTTGTTTGGCACGGCTTTCAAAGCCCCAGCTGGTTCCCCTACCGCTACAGCTTTTTGTTCATTCTCACGCTGCTGGAACTGGCGGCGCGCGGCTGGAACAGCCTGCCGCCCCTGCGCCCGCGCCTGGGGCGCTGGCTGCCCGCCGCCCTGGCCGCGGTGCTTGCGGCCGAGCTTGCCGCCAACAGCGCCCTTGCGCTCAAAGCCTTCGGCGCCCCTGCCGCCGCACAGCCCGGTACCCTGGCCCTTTGGCAGGGCGAGGTGGAGCGGCTGCGGGCCGCCGACCCCGGTTTCTACCGCATCCAGTACCCCGGCGCGCCCGACCAGAACGCCGCGTTTTTGCTGAACTACGCGGGCACCGCCCATTACAGCAGCAGTTATTCCGCGGCGGCCTGCGAGTTTTTGCGGGCGCTGGGCCTTTCGGGCACCAGCGGCTGGGTGGCCGACGGCCAGGGCGTAAGCGCCGCCGCGGCCAGCCTGCTGGGGGTCAAATACCAGCTGGGCGGCCCCGACCGCCCGGGCTGGGCCGCCGCGGGCGCCGCCCGGCAAAATCCCCTTGCGCTGCCGGTGGCGTTTTCGGCCCCCGGCATTCCCGGCCGGCGGCTGGCGCTGGACCTTCCCTTTACAAACCTGGAAACTGTGTACTCCGCGCTCCTGGGCCGCGAGGCCGGGGTGTTTGTTCCCCTGGAGGCGGGCCCGCCGCGCCTTGTGGGCCTCTCGGTGCTGGACGATTACCACTACTCGGTGGACGTTCCCGCCACCGGCGGCAGCCTGCTGTTCAGCCTCACCGCCCCGGCCGACGGCCTTTTGTACGCCAACTTCCCGGTGTACGACCAATACTGCGGCGCGTCGGTGCTGGTGGACGGCCAGCCCGTGGGCGAGACCCTTTTGCAGGGCGAAAACGGCACCCTGCTGCTGGGCGCCGTAACCACCGGCCAGCGCCTCACGGTGGAACTGCGCAGCGCCGGCGGCCAGCTGGCCCTGGGGGGCTGGCACTTTGCTGTGGAGCGCACCGCCGCCCTGCAGGCGGCCTGCGGCGAGCTGGCGCAGGGCGGCCTTTCCCTGCAAGCCTGGGGCAGCGGTTATTTAAAGGGCAGCCTCACCGCCGGGCCCGGCGCCGCCGCCCTGTTCACCAGCATCCCCTACGAGGAGGGCTGGCGCGTGTGGGTCGACGGGCAGCCGGTGCAGCCCTATCCGGCGCTGGATTCGCTGCTTGCCGCCCCTCTCACCCCGGGCTTCCACACGGTGGAGCTTCGCTTTACGCCCCCGGGGCTCTGGGCCGGCCTTGCCCTGGCCCTTGGCAGCGCCGCCGCCCTTGCCGCCTGGGCCTGGCTGGCCGCGCGGCAAAAAAAGCGCCCCGCGTCTCCCTGACCGCGCTGCCCCGCGGCCCCTTTTTGAGGCGCCCGAAACGCCGGGCGCTTTTGGTACAAGCGCCAAATCCTTAAAAAAATATTTGTATATTCTTGACAAAAGAATACCGGTGCCTTACTATAAATAACGTATCGAAACAGATAATATGTAAAAAGAAGTAAACCAGACCGACCAAAAAGGGGTAAAACATGGAACGTACAGATTTGCGCAACCTTGCCATCATCGCTCACGTGGACCACGGCAAGACCACCCTCGTGGACCAGATGCTCAAGCAGAGCGGCGCTTTCCGCGACAACCAGCAGGTGGCCGACCGCGTCATGGACTCAGGCGACATCGAGCGCGAGCGCGGCATCACCATCCTGGCGAAAAACTGCTCCACCGTATACAATGGTGTGAAGATCAACATTGTCGACACTCCCGGCCACGCCGATTTCGGCGGCGAGGTGGAGCGCGTTTTGAAAATGGTCAACGGCGTGCTGCTTTTGGTGGACGCCGCCGAGGGCTGCATGCCCCAGACCCGCTTTGTGCTGCAGAAGGCCCTGCAGCAGAACCTCTCGCTGGTCATTGCGGTGAACAAGATCGACCGGCCGGACGCCCGCATCAAGGAAGTCATCGACGAGATCCTTCTGCTGCTCATGGACCTGGGCGCCACCGACGAACAGCTCGACAGCCCCATGGTCTTCTGCTCGGGCCGCTCCGGCACCGCCAGCTACAGCCCGGACGTGCCCGGCACCGACTTAAAGCCCCTGTTCGAGACCATTCTGGAATATGTCAAGTGCCCCGAGGGCGACCCCGAGGCGCCCTTCCAGATGCTGTGCTCCAGCGTCGACTACAACGATTTCGTGGGCCGCATCGGCATCGGCCGCATCCAGAACGGCAGCGTAAAGGTCAACCAGGACGTGCAGGTGTGCGACTGGCACGACCAGGACGTAAACTTTAAGGGCCGCATCACCAAGCTTTACGACTTTAAGGCCAACGGCCGCGAACCGGTCGACGAAGCCAAAGCCGGCGACATTGTGGCCTTCAGCGGCATCACCGACGTCACCATCGGCAACACCCTGTGCGATCCCGCCCAGGTCAAGCCCCTGCCCTTCCTCAAAATCAACGATCCCACCGTGGAGATGACCTTCTCGGTGAACGACAGCCCCTTCGCCGGGCGCGAGGGCAAGTTCGTCACCAGCCGCCAGATCCGCGACCGGCTGCAGCGCGAGCTGCTCAAGGACGTGGCCCTCAAGGTCGAGGATTCCGCCACCAGCGATTCCTTCCGCGTGATGGGCCGCGGCGAGATGCACCTTTCCATCCTGATCGAAACCATGCGCCGCGAGGGGTACGAGCTGCAGGTCAGCCCCCCCAAGGTGCTCACCCATGTGGAAAACGGCAAGACCATGGAGCCCATGGAGCGGGTGGTGGTCGACGTTCCCACCGATTACCAGGGCGCGGTCATGACCGCCCTGGGCGCCCGCAAGGCCATCCTGCAGCAGATGGAGCCCATCGGTACCCGCGTCCGGCTGGAGTTCCGCATGCCCAGCCGCGGCCTGTTCGGCTACCGCAACCAGTTCCTCACCGACACCCACGGCGAGGGCATCCTGAACACCATCTTCGACGGCTACGAGGAATGGCAGGGCGATATCTCCTGCCGCAGCACCGGCAGCCTGGTCAGCTTTGAAACCGGCGACGCGGTGACCTACGGGCTGTACAACGCCCAGGGCCGCGGCACCCTCATCATCACCCCGGGCGAAAAGGTGTACGGCGGCATGGTGGTGGGCTACACCCCCACCGGCGAGGACATCACCGTGAACGTGTGCAAAACAAAGCACCTCACCAACACCCGCGCCTCCGGCTCAGACGACGCGCTGCGCCTCGTGCCCGTGAGCAAGTTCAGCCTGGAAGGCTGCCTGGAATTCCTTGCGCCGGACGAACTTTTGGAGGTCACCCCCCAAAGCCTGCGCATCCGCAAGCGCATTTTGAGCCACGAGCTGCGCATGAAGGACCTGAAAGGCAAAAAGAACTGATCCCGTTTTCCGTCAAAAGAGGCGGCCGATAAAAATCGGCCGCCTCTTTTTGGTTGCTTTGCACAGGTCGGTTCCCTGGCAGGGGCGCGGCGTCCCCGCTTTTTTCACAGCGGCGCCGCCGGTTCCGGCTGCGGGTGCTCCCGCTCCCCAGCCTGAATGCGCCCCTCTTCCACCAGGCGCACGAACACCGGCACAAGCCGCGGGTCAAACTGCGTGCCCGCGCCCTGGCGCAGCTGCTCCAGCGCGTATTCCACACTGTAGGCCGCCTTGTAAGAGCGCCGGCTGGTCATGGCGTCAAACGCGTCGGCCAGGGCAAGGCACCGGCCTCCCAGGGGGATCTCCTCGCCCGCAAGGCCGCGGGGGTACCCCTTGCCGTCCCACCGCTCGTGGTGGGTCACCGCCGCGGGCAGCACGTAATCCAGCGAGGGCAGGTTGCGTATGATCGCAACCGATGCCTCCACGTGCCCCTGCATGACCTTATATTCCTCGGGCGTCAGCGCCCCCGGCTTGGATAAGATCTGCTCCGGCACCGCCAGCTTGCCCACGTCGTGCACCAGGCCCGCCTGGTAGATCATGCGCACGTGGCTCTCGTCCAGCCCCAGGGCCGCCGCCAGCGCCCGGGCATACCCGGCCACATTCTGCGAGTGGTCGAAGGTGTAGTGGTCCTTGGCGTCGATGGCCGCGGTGATCGCGTAGACCGTGGAGGCATAGGCCTGCCCGTCCGCCAGCGGGCGGGGGTTCTGTGTGCCGTCCGCGGAATAAAGCCGCACATCGTTCTTGCCGCCCTGCTTCACCTCGAACACGCACATGTCCGCAAACTCCAGCATCTGCTGCGTGCTCTCCGGGCCGCCGCTGTAGCCGTATACCCCGGCGCTGAAGGTAAGCCGGCACAGCGCGGCGTCGTTCAGCGCCGCCAGTGCCGCGGCGATCCTGCGCGCCAGGGCCACCCCCTCCGGGCCGCTCAGCTTTGGCACGGCTGCCGCAAACACCTTGCCGCCGTACCGGGCCAGCGCCGTCTCCTCCCCCGCATACCGGCGCAGAAGGCCTGCCAGCTGCTCAAGGGCCCGGTCGCCCTCCTGCTGGCCGTACAGCTGGTTGTACAGCTTAAAATCGTCCAGATCCAGCAGCAGCAGGGCAAACGCGCCTCCCGCCGCCCGCTGGTGTTCCAGCGCCGCCAAAAATGCCCGGCGGTTCAAAAGGCCGGTGAGCTGGTCGGTGCGCGCCTCCCGGTAAAGCCTGCGATACAGCCGTGCATTTTTCAGCCCCACCGACATCATCGCCCCCATCGAGGCCAAAAACATCAAATCGTCGTTGGTGTAGTCCCGCTCGGTGGCCGGCGCGCCCAAAAACAGGATTCCCTGCAGGCTTTCATCGTCCTTGAAGGGCACAATGCACCGGATGCCGTACCGGCGCATCATGCTGAGCTTATCCTGTGCAATCTGCATGCCCGCCCCCTGCACCTGGGCGGCCCGCACACATCCCTCCTGCGCGCCGAACCAGGCGGCGCAGGGGTCCTTCGCCCCAATGGGCTGCACCTCGTTTTCCAGCCCCGCCGGATACGTCGGCAAAAACTGCTGCCGCCGCTCGTGCAGCAAAAACACGCAGGCGGGGCATTCGCCGTAGATCTGCTGCACCTCCCGCCGCATCGCGTCCATCAGCTCCTCCCGCGGCAGGTTGTGCGCCGTGGCCACGCTGAACCGCTGCAGCGCCAGGTTTCGCTGCCTCTCTTTTAAAACAAACTGCCGCCGCACCATCCAGCGCAGCAGGTGATACGTCCCCAGCGCGGTGATCACCGCCAGGCACCAGAACACCTGCCACAGCGCCCCGGCATACCGCTCGCCCAGCATCCTGCGCAGCAGGGGCAGCGCGCGGCGCACCGCGGGCATCGCCAGCAGGCCGGCCAGCACCGCCGCCATGGCGCTCACCGCGCCGGAGGCCACAAACACCCGCAGCTGCAGCAGCCCCCGGCGGTAGAGCGCCCAAAAGATCAGCGCCGCGTTCACAATGCCCGCCAGCGTATCAAACGGGAAAATATTCCCCGGCAGCACGCTGGCCAGGTTGCCCAGCACCAGCACCGCCATGCCGGCCACCACCAGCCGCACGCCCGGGGTCTTCCGCCGGCGGCGCACAAGGCGCACCGCCAGCGCCACCACCGCCAGGCACAGCGCCGTGGGGATCGCCACCCGCCAGTCCACATGGTAGCGGAACACCGCGCCCCCGTAGGGCAGCTTTTCCAGGGTGGGCTTTGCAAGATACCCGTCCAGCAGGTTGGGCGCGGCGGCCGCCAGGGTGAGCAGCCAGGCCACCGCCTCCTCCCGCGGGGCTTCTTCGCCCGAAAACTCCCTCAAAAAGCGGTACAAAAACGCGGGGATGCAAAACAGCGCCAGCAGCGAGACCAAATAAAAGCTCTCCCAGCCGATGGGCAGCAGCATGCGCATCAGCATGCTGCCGCCGGTCCACAGCACAAAGCAGGCCACCAGCCCGGCAAACGCCCGCACCGCCCTGTTGGTGCAGGCGGGCAGCAGCGCCGCCAAAAGCACCGTGTAGCAGGCCAGTGCCGTAACCGGCACCCACAAAAAGGGAATGGTCATGGCCGCGCCTCCCCCCTCCAGCATTCAAAAATCGTTCCGTTTTTCCTTTTTTTCCCTTTATATTATACCGCTTTAACACCTGAAACTCAATCGTCCCGGCCTTGTCCCGGGGCAAAATGCAATTTTTTAACACATTGCAAAAAATTCATCAGCCGTTTTCTCCCCCGCCGTTTCCCCCAAAACAAAAACAGCATTGCAGCCCCGGTCCGGGGCTGCAGTGCTGTTTTCTCATTTTATGCTGCGCGCTCCGCCTTACCGCGGCCGCAAACGCCTTACCAAAGCCAGTTGCGGGCCTTGGCCTCGCGGATCTCCATCTCCGCCTCGTCCGCCAGGCCGCGCTTTACCAGCACCAGCGTGCCTGCCGCGCCGGGCTTGGTTTTAAAGTCGATGCTGTGGTCTCGCAAAAGCTTCATGACCTTTTCCAGCTCGTCGCCTTCGCCGGCATATACCGGCGTGCGGGGTTCAAACAAAGCCATCCTATCCACCTCTTTTTACAAAAGCCGCCTTCTGCGCCCTGCGGCGCCCGCCTCTCGGTCCTTATAACAAGATTATAGCGCACCCGGCCGCAAAAAGCAATTCCCTGTGGGGCGGCCCTCATCCCTCATAGATCTGCCGGCTGCCCCGGATCGCCTCGTTCAGGTACTGGTCGATCCAGCGGCCCACCGCGGCCTTATCCCGGTTGCGAACATGCTCCAGCAGGGTCGAGGCGTTGCGGTACAAAGCCTCCACGCTGTGCCGGCTGCAAAAGCGCTCCCACAGGGTGATCACCGGGCTGCGGAACGAGTAATAGATCAGCGGCAAAATGCTGTTGCCGCCCACAAAGGCCAGCTCATGCTGGAACCGGAACGCGATCCGCGCCGCCTCGCCCGGCGTTTCGGCGCGGCCCAGCTCATCAATAATGGCCCCCAGCTCCGCAAGCTCGGCGTCCGAGGCGCAGTCGATCGCCAGCTCGCACGCCAGGTGTTCCAGCGCCCGGCGCACCTCCAAAATGGCCCGGATCTCGCTGTTGGCCAGCATTCCGCCCTTGTAGTCCATAATGGCGATCAGGGTATCCATGTTGCCGCTGCGGCGGTAATCGGCCACAAAGGTGCCCTGCCGCGGCCGCAGTTCCAAAAAGCCCTGCCGCGCAAGCTCTGCCAGCCCCCCGTTCACCACCGCCCGGCTCACCTGCATCTGGCGGGCCAGCTCCCGCTCCGGCGGCAGGCGGCTGCCCACGCCCAACTCCCCCGCCAGGATCTTGTCCCGCACCTGCTGCACAAACAGCTCCTTCAGGCTGGGGGCGGATAGCCGCTCAAACTCCATTCCGCTGTTCCTCCTTTTTTGGGGCCCGCCCGCATCGTCCCGCCCGCCGGCGTGTTCCTTTGCCTGCGGCGCGCGGCCGCGCGGCCGCCCCCCTTTTGGCTCTTGGTCATACCACATACCAGAACTTTATTTTACCAGTCATTTTGCTGGTTTACAAGTGCATTTTTCGATAAAAAGTGAGAAAACGCCCTGCTTTTTCCGGTTTGCATTGACGCTGCAAAAACCATGATGTTACAATATTAACAGGTTTGGCATAGGCACGGTGCTCCCTGCGCCGGCCCCAGTGATGGAGGCGAGGAAAATGGACGAATTCAAGGTATTGGAAATAAAGCAAAGCGTATTTGCAGACAACGACCGCCAGGCCCGGCTGCTGCGCGCCGGGCTCAAGGAAAAAAAGGTGTTTCTGCTCAACCTGATGAGCAGCCCGGGCAGCGGCAAAACCACCACCCTGGCCCGCACCATCGAAGCCCTGCGGCAGGAGCTGCGCATCGGCGTGATGGAGGCGGACATCGACTCGGACGTGGACGCCCGCACCATCAGCGCGCTGGGGGTAAAGGCCATCCAGCTGCACACCGGCGGCATGTGCCATCTGGACGCCGAAATGACCCGCCAGGGCCTCGAGGGGCTGGAAACCGGCGATCTGGACCTGGCCATCCTGGAAAACGTGGGCAACCTGGTCTGCCCCGCCGAGTTCGACACCGGCGCGGTGAAAAACGCGGTCATTTTATCGGTGCCCGAAGGGCACGACAAGCCCCTCAAATACCCGCTCATGTTCCAGGTGTGCGATCTGGTGCTGGTAAACAAGATCGACGTGGCCCCCTATTTTGATTTTGACCTGGAAAAATGCACCGAGTACGTGCACCTGCGCAACCCCCGCGCCCGTGTGCTGCCCATCTGCGCCAAAACCGGCGAGGGCATGGCCGAATGGTACGACTGGCTGCGCGCCCAGGTGCGCGAATGGCAGCAGGCCTGACCGCAGCTTTGATAAGGAGGAAAACGCAATGGCTTTGAGACCCAAGATCGTAAAACTGGCCAAAATGGTGGGCGGCGTGGCCGGCGTCATCAACAAGATCGACGAGACCGCCCCCGAATACTACGCGCTGGAATGCGTGGTGAGCGACGAACAGGCCGACGTGGCCCTGGTAATGGGCCTGCGCAAGCCCCGCACCGCGCAGGAGGTGGCCCAAAAGTGCGGCAAACCGCTGGACGAAACCCACCGGGTGCTGATGGAATTGGCCGGGATCGGCGTGTGCAAGGTGTGGCACGAGGACGGCAAAGAGCTGTTCTGGGTGAACATCTTTGCGCCCGGCATGCTGGAAATGATGGTGAACAACCGCGCCCAGCTGGAGGCGCATCCCCAGATCGGCAAGGCCTTTGAGGAATACACCCGCCGGCGCATCTCCACCATGGCCCCCCTGTTCCCCGAGGGCATGGCCATGATGCGGGTCATGCCGGTCGAGAGCGCCATCGCCGACGACCCCGAAACCCAGCCCTGGGAGCGGCTGTCCTATTATCTCGACAAGTACGATAAATTCTCGGTGAGCGATTGCTCCTGCCGCGCCTCCCGCCGCCACATCGACGAGGGCTGCGGCCATCTGGAGCACGAGGTCTGCATCCAGATGGGCTCCGGCGCCGAATACTACATCGCCACCGGCCGCGGGCGCGAGATCACCCGCCAGGAAGCGGAAGAGATCATCAAAAAGGCCGAGGACATGGGCCTGATGCACGAGGGCCCCCACACCGAGGAGCTGGGCGAGTGCTTTGCCATCTGCAACTGCTGCGGCTGCGCCTGCTTCTCCATGCGCATCGCCACCCTGTTCAACACGCCGGACGCCATCCGCTCCAACTTCGGGGCCGAGGTGGACCCGGAAAAGTGCGTGGCCTGCGGCCAGTGCGTGGAGCATTGCCCCACCAACGCCCTGCAGCTGGGCCAAAAGCTCTGCGCCAAGACCCCGCTGCCCCAGCAAAAACAGCTCACCAGCCGCGACCATGTCTGGCACAAGGACAAATGGAACACCGATTACCGGGAAAACCGGCAGGACGTTGCCCCCGAGGGCACCGCCCCCTGCAAAACCGCCTGCCCGGCCCACATTGCCGTGCAGGGCTACATCAAGCTGGCCGCCCAGGGCAAATACCGCGAGGCGCTGGAGCTCATCAAAAAAGAGAACCCCTTCCCCGCAGTGTGCGGGCGCATCTGCCCCCACGGCTGCGAGAGCGAGTGCACCCGTGCCGGGATCGACGCGCCCATCGCCATCGACGAGATCAAAAAATTCATCGCCGACCGGGAGCTGGCCCAGGGCGAGCAGTTCATCCCGCAAAAGCGCTACGATCTGGGCAACCGCATCGCGGTGGTGGGGGCCGGCCCCGCGGGCCTCTCCTGCGCCTACTATCTGGCCATCGACGGCTACCGGGTGACCGTGTTTGAAAAGGAAGAAAAGCTGGGCGGCATGCTCACGCTGGGCATCCCCTCCTTCCGGCTGGAAAAAGACGTGGTCGAAGCCGAGATCGACGTTCTGCGCCGCATGGGCGTGGAATTCAAAACCGGCGTGGAGGTGGGCCGCGACGTGACCCTGGCCCAGCTGCGCGCCCAGGGCTACGAGGCCTTTTATCTGGCCGTCGGCGCCCAGGGCGGGCGCAGCCTGGGCATTGAGGGCGAGGAGGCCGCGGGCGTTGTGTCCGGCGTGGACTTTTTGCGCCAGGTGGCCCTCGGGCGCGGCGCCCCGCTTGCCGGGGAGGTTGTGGTGATCGGCGGCGGCAACGTGGCCATCGACGTGGCCCGCACCGCTGTGCGCCAGGGCGCGGGCTCGGTGGGCCTTTATTGCCTGGAAAGCCGGGCCGAAATGCCCGCCCTGCCCGAGGAGATCGGCGAGGCCGAGGCCGAGCAGATCGCTTTCCACAACGGCTGGGGGCCAAAGCGCATCCTCACCGAAAACGGCCGGGTCACCGGCGTGGAATTCATGCGCTGTGTTTCGGTGTTCGACGCCCAGCACCGCTTTGCCCCGGTGTATGATGAGGCCGACACCATAACCGTGAAAGCCGACGCGGTGCTGCTCAGCATCGGCCAGAGCATCCAGTGGGGCGGCCTTCTGCAGGGCAGCAAGGTGGAACTGGGCCGCGGCCAGACCGCCCAGGCGGACGGCTTTACCTACCAGACCGCCGAGCCGGACGTATTTGTGGGCGGCGACTGCTTCACCGGGCCCAAATTCGCCATTCACGCCATTGCGGCCGGCAAGGAGGGCGCGGTTTCCATCCACCGCTATGTGCAGCCGGGCCAAAGCCTCACCCTGGGCCGCGACCGGCGGGAATACCATGCCTTCGACAAGGACAATGTGGTGGTCGAAGGGTTCGACAACACCCCGCGCCAGCAGGCCGGCCACGCGCCCGGGCGCAGCCGCACCTTTGCCGACGCCCGCCTCACCTTTACCGAGGAGCAGCTCAAAAAGGAGACCGAGCGCTGCCTGGGCTGCGGCGCGGTGCAGGTGAACGAGTACATGTGCGTGGGCTGCGGCATGTGCACCACCAAGTGCAGGTTCGACGCCATCCGCCTGGTCAAAAAGTACCACTCCACCCCCGGCACCTACGAGCAGCTGCCCATCAAAATCGCGGCCAACGCCGTGAAGCGCAGCGGAAAGATCGTGGCCACCGCCGTCAAGGAAACACTGGGAAAGGGCTGAAAAACCATGCACGAGCTTGGCATCATCAATTCCATGGTAAAGACCATCGGGCGCATCGTGCAGGCCGAGGGCCTTACCCAGGTGAAAACCCTGGTGCTGGAGGTGGGCGAACTGTCCGGCGTGGTGCCCCACTACATGCAGCAGTGCTGGCCCGCGGCGGTCTATAAGACCTTTATGCAGGATACCGCCCTGGACCTGCGGGTGGTGCCCGGCATCGTCAAATGCCGGGGCTGCGGCCGGGTGTTCAACGCCATGGCGGCGGATCTTGCCTGCCCGGGCTGCGGCGGCGCAGACCTGGAAATTTTGTCCGGCAACGACGTGGTGATCCGCGAGATCGAGTGCTGCTAGCCCCGCCGGCCCCGGCAGCATTTTGTGCAGGGTCGTTTCAGGCCCGCGGCAGCGCGGGCCCTGTAAAAAATCTTGATTTCATTTTGGGAGGAATGTATCGTGTTGTTTCAGATCTATGGCGAAAACGCCGGCTACCAGCTGCTGGGCTGGGTGCTGGTCTTTGCGGCGCTTGTGATCGCCAACGAGCTCTCGCGCCGCTCCAAGCTGGGCGGGATCCTGTTCTTCATGGCGCTGCCCGCGGCGCTCAGCGTCTACTTTATTTCCATCTATGTGGGCGCCGGCATGGGGGCCGGGTGGGCGCTCACCAACCCCACCTATCTGCACATGAACAGTTGGTTCCACTACGCAAAGCTGTATGCGGCCACCGCCGGGTGCATCGGCTTTATGATGCTGAAATACAAGTGGGGCGTGGGCAAGACCCACTGGTTCAAGGCCTTCCCCTTTGTGATCGTGGCCCTGAACATCCTCATCGCCGTGGGCAGCGACTTCGAGAGCGGCGTCCGCGGCATGATGGCCCTGGCGGCCACCGGCGACCGGTGGTGGCTGTCCAGCGAAAACGTGTGGCTGTACGGCGGCTGGTGGAACTGGGTCAACGGCATCGCCGGCATCCTGAACATCCTGTGCATGACCGGCTGGTGGGGCATCTACTCCTCCAAAAAGCACGACGACATGCTCTGGCCGGACATGACCTGGTACTTCATCATCGCCTACGATCTGTGGAACTTTGAATACACCTACAACAACCTGCCCACCCACGCCTGGTACTGCGGCCTTGCGCTGCTGCTGGCCCCCACCTTTGCAAACGCGCTGTGGAACAAGGGCGGGTGGATTCAAAACCGCGCCAACACCCTGGCGCTGTGGTGCATGTTCGCCCAGGTGTTCCCCCTGTTCCAGGACCAGGGCGTGTTCGCCACCCTGCCGGTGCTCTATGCGGGCGGTATCATGGACCCCGCCGTGCGGCCCACCGCCGCCGATCCCACCATGCAGGGCGTGATCGCCATCCTCGCGCTGGCGGCCAACGTCATTGTGCTGGCCATCATCGTCAAGCGCTCGGTCCAGCAAAAAAAGAACCCCTACAAAAACGAGATCTTCACCGACCAGCGCGACTATCAGCTGGCCATGGCCCGCGCCGAAGAGCCCGCCAGGGCGTAAGGCGCTCTGCCCTGTTTGCGCAGAGTCCCAAAAACGGTTTTTTCATTAAAATAATAGCGGCAAGCGGGGCAGGAGCGTAACGCTCCT
>OFOK01000658.1_pt1 | contig 33060 bp, 27 predicted proteins | sample 1542001 | NCBI WGS metagenome assembly OFOK01 (sample SAMN04209242, study PRJEB22552) | human gut metagenome | biome: gut; material: feces | host: Homo sapiens | place: USA: Oklahoma
ACTTCATTTACTCCAGCGACTGCAAACTAATTTGCGAAAAATCCTTGACACTACCGATATAGTCGATATAGATATAAATCGAAAAAACAAAACCTGCGTATAACGTTTGTTACACGCAGGTTTTGTTTCCTTTGAAACATCGCAACACTATAAGATATGCGAAGCCTCAGCCGTAATTTGTTTTTCTAATTTGAGTGTCAATTTCCAATCCATAAAAACTATGCTTTAATTTCCGATAAATACTGATATCTGATTTTTTTTAAAAGTAAGTCACCTTTATCAGAATTTAAAAGTGTAAAAACCTGCTGCTCATAGTGAACGGTTTTACCGAATTTAAATAAAGATCTACATTGTGCAATTAGGCCTTTTGCATCTAAGTGCCTAAGGATTGTGCTGTAGTCTTTTCCAGCAACTAATTCTGAATGAAGTGTTATATATTTTTTTGCTATTTCATCAATCTCATCATCACTTTTCCTTTCGGCATTGTATAAAGCTTTAAGTTGCTCTATGTCTTTTAAAGACTTTATTTTACCGCGATAATCAAATTTATCACGCAAGTCAAAAGCGACATGTTTGGCTATCCAAGAGTCTCTCTGCTCAACAAATAAGTCATAAATCTTTTGCTTCACATTGCTTACCACTGTTACACTATTTTCTTCGAGGCAATAAGTTTCAATCATTATTTGCAACAATTCTTCAGATAACAAGAAGTTCTCAATTTCGAAGAACGGTAAATGGTATATCCCGTCAGCAGTCAATGAATATAAATAATCATCCATTTTATAATCGCAGTCAACAATACCATATACTTTTTGTGGCAACCCTATTGTATTGTATGCCTTAATAGATGCTATTACTTGATCACACCCACCAGAGGAAACAACTTTAAATTCCGGGAACATGAGCTTAAACACTTTCGAATCATATTTATATTCATTTTCAGATTCACAAAATATAATCGGTTCTCTGCTTCCGACTAACTCAATCATTAATTGTTGAGGTAAATCTTTGTTCTCTTTTAATTGCTGCCATTCCCATTTTTGCCCATCATACTTTTCAATCCAATATATTTTGGAATTTACTCTTGAGGCGACGAAGTCACTATCATGTGTTAGATAAACAAACACAGAATTCGGGCGCTCTCGCTCAATAAAGTTCCATAATTTTGAAACAATGGATGGATTTAGATTGTTTTCAGGCTCATCAATAAAGTAAAAGTCTTTTTCCTCTTGTAATAATATCCCTATAAGGAAATAAAGAATTGATTTTTCTCCACTGCTCATGTACTTCAGAGGGTACTTTTCACCACTTAATGGTCTAACACAAAGACCATGCTCAAAAAACAGCTCTCTGTCTTTTACGAGATCATGCCACTTTCTGATAATTTTTTCAGTTACACCATTATATACTCTTTTTTCGTTTTCTTCATTTCGCTCGCGTTCAAGAAGATTAATGAAATAATCAAATTGCGCTATAATTTCATTTCCTTGCCAAGCATAGTCAATATTAGTTGATCGCTTATAGCTTTCATCAAAATCTTTTTTGAAAGCATCATAGGAGCGCTTAGGATTAAAATTTTCGCTTACAAGTAGAACTCGATCTGCTGGAAAATATTGAATACTTGCTCCTTTTGTGTCTTGTTGGAGTTTTCTTAATAATGTAGTTTTTCCGCAACCATTTGGTCCAACAAAAACCACATTTCTTTTTTCTTCGCTAAGAAAATCCAAATATTCTATTGATTCGAATTTTGCAATGTAATCCCTTAAAGCAGAAACTAAGATGTCAACTTGGGAAACGGGTTTATTATCAACATAAAATAGGTCTTTACCATCAACTCCTGTTAATATTTTTACTGGAAATTGATCCAGAATTGATACCACGGCATTTTTATATCTATTGGTACTGCGTTCCAGTGTAGAATTAATCTTTCTATAAAAATCACGGATTTGAAGAATTAAAGGCTGAAGGATTGCAGAGTTGTTTTCTTTTGCATAGTCAGCAAATTGATCAAATGTCAAGTTGGTATACATAATAGCACCTCATTTCATGAACAGAGTATTGAATTGAATAGGATTTTGATAATAGATTTTTTATATTCGCTAAGTAATGCATTAAGGCTCCTCAATTGCATTTTTCGCGTTCAAAATCGATGCCATTTTGCGGAAGATTTACCGAAGCATTGTTATGTCGCAAATACTGATTTTCCAAATAATAATACCATATGATTATTACCCAAACAATAAGAGTATACAATATACAATAATAGTATCATCTAAGAGGAACTGATACTATGACAACCACCTATCCTGCCGAACTCAAGGTCAAAATAATCCGTCGTTACGAGAAAGGCGTATCTATTAAAGCATTAAGCCAGGAACTTCATATTTCTTAAAGCACTCTATATCAATGGCGCAAAGAATACTGCTCTATCGAAATGCCCAATCGCACCTACACGCTTGCGGAATTTGATGCAATGGCCCGGCGGCTGAAAAGGTTAGAGCATTATATGGAAATCATTCATCAATCCGGCTATCTCTCCAATGTACCATTACAGAAAAAGCTTGACACCCTGGAGGAACTATAATAAACGGACGGATAATCCGTACAGCGTTCATGAACTTTGCGATGCGCTGGGGGTTGCAAGAGGAACCTTCTACAACCACATCTTTTACAGAGCAGATCGAAGCAAGTATTCGATGACAGTGAACAACGCTTCGGTGCAGAAAAAATACGCATTGTCTTGGCGGACAGTGGTATCTATGTCAGTAAGAAGCGCATTTTAGCCATCATGCAGAAAATGGGCCTCAGCAGCGTCCGAGTAGATGCTAAAAATCAGTTCAAGCGCAAACAACAATATGAAAAGCAAAACCTGCTGAAGCGGGAGTTTTCAGCAGGTCATCCAAATCAGATATGGGTCAGCGATATTACATACTTAAAGTCAAAAGCTACTGGGTCTATCTCTGCATCATCTTGGATTTATACTTACGCAAAATCGTCGGGTGGCGGATATCCCGAAACATGAGCATAAACCTGGTCACAGCCACATTTAAGGCAGCATTTCAGGAGCGTGGACAACCTAAAAACCTGACTTTCCACAGTGACCGTGGGAAACAATACATTTCAAAAGCACTGATAGGGCTTTTCCAAAGGTATGGAGTAAAGCAATCCTTTTCTGCTACGGCCAGACCGCGGGACAACGCTGTGGCCGAGACCTTTTTCTCGACATTCAAGAAAGAGGAAGCCTATCGGAAGAACTATACCTCTGAATTTCCGCAGAAGCGTAGAAGAGTATATTCGCTTTTGCAATGAAGTGCGACCTTACCAAACGCTGAATTATAAGACACCACAGGCATTTGAAGATGCTTACAAGCCTGTTTTATCGGAAAGTGCTGTCTAAATCTCTGACCGATATAAAAATATTGTTTTTATATTTGAAAAATTTTGGACATAAATCAGGAGCTATAAAAAGCGGAAAGCCCCTTGTCACAAGGCTTTCCACATGCGATGAGCCCCGCTTTTCGATAAAATAGTTCGAAAAGCGGGGCTCATTCATTATGTCGTGTGTCGACAGAAAAGATACCACCGTCAAAGTCTTGCGCCGCAATGTCTTTGCGGTTTTGCAGCCTTGTGTGCGAAAGGAATGGTCCCCGTTAAACTTCTTCCTCTTTAGAATCTCCAAACCCATACTTTTTCATGAGTTCCACGGCAAGCCGTTCTCCTTCGGCTGTAAACACAATCGGTTTTTTACCGCCTTCACCGCAGATAAGATTCTGTTCCTCCAACCGCTCCAGAATCGAGAAATCATATCCCTTCCAGCATCGACGCAGCAGCGTATCATCAGTCTTGTGCGGTTTCCTGCGAAGTCCCGGTGTGCTGCTTTCCTGCCATGAAGTCAGGTACATCAGTAACAGTGTCAGTTCCTGAATCTGCTCTGACATATGCGCTTTTTCATTGTCCATTCCCATACCCGCTCCATAATATTGTTGTGTTTTGCCGACTTCTGTGTTATCCTGTATGCGGCGCTACCGATAAACGGCAAGCGGTTAGCCCCCTGCATTGTCAGGGGCGCTTCTTGCCCCCTGATCTTATAGAAAGGGGGGCTGCCCAAATGAGTACATCCGAAGTTCTGCAACTTTGCCTTGTCATCATTGGTATTTGTAGCCTGTTCGTTCAGGTTTATAAAAAGAAGTAACCGCCCGGGGCCTAATCCAAGCGGTTACATCTTTTGATATAACTATTGGGGGCTGACCGTTTTGCCGGTAGCGCCCTTTTCTGTATTCAGTATAAAGCCTTTTTTCGAGATTGTCAACTGTCGGCTCAAATTTGCGCGCATCGGGAGCGGTTCTCTTCTAACCTCATTTTAAGCGGATGATCTGCTCATACAGCATGACGAAACGCTTCTCCACCACCATGTTCTCATGGTAATGCCCGAAGAACCAGTATTTAAACTGGCAGCGTTCCTGAATCTCATCGAAGAAGTCTGTCAGCGCATCTCGCTGGTAGAATCCTCTACTGAAGGTGTCCTGGACACTGCTGGGGCAGCAATGGGTAATGATGTAATCTACATCCCACCCTGCCTGATTCAGCGTTTTCCTTGCAGTTTCGTATTCATCCACGCTGGGCAGTTCCTCTTTCCACCATGACCTGTGGTTGACGCGGAACAGCGCGCCTGCGGCGTTGAGCTGCCGCAGCTTTCGCTCATAGTCCGGATTATCCGGTTCCAGAATGCCGTCCCGGATATCGTGGCTGCTGGCGCCGCCCATGGTAAATATCCGCTTTCCGCAGATGTTATAAAGCTGGCCCCGCATCAGATGCAGGACGCTGGGGTGTATGGCCTGTACCAAGCCGCCGTGCCATTGGCTGATTGGATAGTTGCGGAGCAGATCATAGTTTTCATGGTTTCCGCTGACGAACAGCGTGGTAAAGGACCTGGTCTCCAGCCAGTCCAGCCACTGCTGCTCCGCATCGCCGCCATCCCAGACACCGCCGAAGTCTCCACAGATGATGAGGTAATCCTCTTTGGTCAGGTCACGTTGCTCATGGAATGCTGCAGGCAGGAGCCTGCTGAAATCACCGTGCGTATCACCGGTTATAAAAATGGCCATTTCTTTTCTTCCTTTTCTATTCATTCTACTTCCTGTTCCAGCACCACATCCGAGTCTCGGAAGTGGATGTGGATGGTTTCCGCATCCTCCACCGTGATCTTTTGGATGACCTGCCGGACGAGCTCATTGTCAAATTCCGTGCAGCCCGCGGCGCATTCCATGATACTGTCCCACATCTGCCGGCGTCTGGCAGCCTGTTCCTCCAGATTGACCTCTGCCTGCTGCGCGTCTGCGATCTGCGCCTTAAGGGATTCCTTCTCATCCGTCAGCGCTTTCATTCTGGCATTCAGCTCGGTATCGGCCATGTTGATGAGCAGCCGATCCAGCACATCGCTTTGCTCCCGGCTCACCGCATCCATACGCTTCTTCAGCTGCAGCAGCCGTGCACCGGCCTGAGATAACGCCTGCCTGGCTTCCTCCGCCATGGCCAGCACATCGGGGCAGACCTCCTGCCGGATGGCGGCGTACTCATTCATGGCCGCGAGGATGGCGCTGTGCAGCTTGCCTTCATCCAGTGTCGGAGAGTGCTGGCAGTATTTTGTACCGAACTCCAGCCGGGAGACACAGCGCCACACGATGCGCTTTTTCCCATTTCTGGCCCATGTGACCCGCTTGTAGGGGGAGCCACACTCGCCGCACACCAACAGTTCTGTCAGCGCGTATTTACCGGAGTATTTTCCAAGTTCCGTTTTTCCGCTCTTTTGCAGCACCTTCCGCTTGCTGGACCGGCGCGTCATCTCCTGCTGCACCTGATTGAACAGGTCCCTTGAGACAATGGCCGGATGGCTGTTCTCCACATAGTACATCGTGCGTTCACCACGGTTCTTTTTGACCTTTTTGTTGATGCAGTCCGTCACATAGGTTTTCTGCAGCAGGGCGTCTCCAATGTACTTTTCATTGGTCAGGATATTGTGGATGATGGAGGGAGACCAGCGCTCTACACCCTGTGCGGTGGGAACACCGTCCTCCTCCAGCTCCCGCTTGATCTTTCCCAGGGTGCAGCCGTCCAGATACCTATGGTAAATGCGGCGGATGATCTCCGCTTCCTCCGGTACGATCTCCGGCTGTCCGTCCGCTCCCTTCCGGTATCCCAGCATCTTCTTGTACTGGAAGGTGACCTTTCCCGCCTCCGCGCTCTTCTGCTTTCCCCACGCGACATTCTTGCTGAGAGACTCGGATTCCGCCTGGGCGAAGCCGCTGAACAGAGTGATGAGAAATTCGCTGGATTCCGTGAGAGTGTTGATGTTTTCCTTCTCGAAGTACACCCCAATGCCGTTTGCTTTCAGGAGCCGCACCGTATCCAGGCAATCCACCGTGTTTCTGGCAAAGCGGGAGAGGGACTTGGTGATGATGAGGTCGATGTGTCCCCGCTTGCAGGCGGTGATCATCTTGTTGAACTGCGTCCGTTTTTTCAGGCTGGTGCCGGAGATGCCCTCATCGGCATAGACCCCTGCCATCTCCCAGTCCGGGCTGTCCTGGATCTTCTGGGTGTAGTAGGCCTTTTGGGCTTCGTAGCTGTTGAGCTGCTCTTCACTGTCCGTCGAGACACGGCAGTAGGCCGCTACGCGCATTTTTCCGTCATGGTGTCTGTGCAGTTCTTCCGGTTTTCTGGTTGCGGGGATCACCCGCACCCGCCGCTCTAAGGTGGCTGCTGTTGCTTCCATGGATCATTCATCCTTTCCTGTCGCTTTTTTATCCGTAAATATAAGAGTTACTTCGGTATCCTGTGAGATGGTGATATGGGAAACCGCTCGTTGGAAGCGTCTCCAATCCGCCTCTGTCAGACTATCTGACGGCTCAGATTCGGCAGACGGCTCTGGACAGCAGGCATACCGCGCTGCCGCACCCTGCAGGATCAGCGCCATCACCGCTTCCGGCGAGTCTGGCTGCTCCAGCCCCCGGTTGATGGCATTGTCCAGCCGCATGACCTCCGCAGAGGGCGTGTAGGCGGTGCAGCTGGGCTGTTCATGGTTCCGGAACTGACGGACGATCCCGTTTACCGTCGCATCCATGTCCATGACCGCGGTATTCCCGCAGCCTTCGCATCTCAGATACAACTTGCCGCTGTTCTGCCAGCCGCCGCCCAGCCGGGTCATCTTCCCGCCGCAGGCGCAGCGGAAGTACGGAGTCAACCGCGCAATGGCAGGCTTCTCTCCGTGGGACTGCTTCCTGGCATTCTTTTCCGCCGTCTTTTCCTGCGCCGCTTGGAAAATATCCGCTTCCACCAGTATGGGGTATCCCTCCTTACCGGTGTAACGGGGATTTTCCAAAAGGCGCTTTACCTTATGCTTGTTCCAGAGCGGCACTTCCCGGCAATACGGAATACTCTGCCGGTTCAAGGCGTCCGAGATGGCCTGATAGGAAGCCCCGGCGTTGTAGAGCGTAAAGACCATACTGACGGTCCGCTGCTCCTCCGGCACGATCTCTAACGCGCCGTTTTGGATCTGATACCCGTATAACACCTTGCGGTTGATCATCTTGCCGCCACCTCCCATTGTTCTGTCAGTTCCAAGCCTCCGTAAAGCCGGAAGCGGATGCGGGTTTGAGTCTCTGCAATAATCTTCTCCACCAGACGTTCGAATAGCTCTTCATCGAAGCCGTCCAGCCGTTCCGGTCCGTTGAGAAGCGTCTGCTCCACCTTGCGGAGCGCGTCCATCGTTTCGTCTATCGCTTCGTTCTCTGTCAGCCTGCGCCGTTCTCCGCGAAGCTGCGCCAGTCTGGCGCTGATGGCATTCATGCGGGCGGCGCAGATATCCGCGTCCAGCAGGCCATTGGCCCGCAGAGTGCTGATCTTATGGCTTTCTTCTGTTGCTTCCGCGATGGCCCGGTTGATGGCCAGCACCTGCGGATGATTCTGCCGCAGGATCGTGTCCAGCGTGTTCAGCTGCCGGAGGGCCGGGGCCAGAATGATGTCCGCGTTGCTTTTGAGCCTGTGGTACATCCGCAGGAAGGCGGCATGGATCTCCGCTTCCGGGATGCGTCCTACAGGGCAGTCCGCGGCGTGGCGGTCGTGGGTTCGGCAGACCCATGTCACATATCCGTTCTGGCTGCTTCGGCGCTGAAACACCGTCCCGCAGTTCCCGCAAACGATTTTTAAGGCAAGGGGGCTTTTTTCTCTGCGCTTTTTCTCTTTCTGCGCTTTCTTTTGCAGCAGTACCTGCACCCGCTCAAAGGTGTCTCGGTCGATGATAGCTGGATGGGAGTTCTCCGTGTAGTATTGCAGGCGTTCCCCGTGATTTCGTTTCTGCACGAAGGGGAAGCCGCAGCTGTAGGATTTCTGGCTCAGAGCGTCTCCGATGTACTTTTCATTGGTCAGCAGGTATCGAATCCCCGTTTCTCTCCAGCATTCCGCGCCGGACTGGGAAGGGATGCCTTTCGCCGTCAGCTGCTCCGCGATCCATCCGGAGCTGCGTCCCTTGAGGTATGCGTCGAAGATCCAGCGCACCGTGGCGGCTTCCTCCGGGACGATCTCAAGGTCTTTCTTATTTACGATTCGGTATCCGTAAGGGGCGGTGCAGGTGATAAATTCCCCACGCTCCATCCGCCGCTGATAGCTCATCTTCTGATTGGCGGAGATGGAGATGGATTCTTGCTGGGCAAGAGAACCGGAAACGCTCACCATCAGTTCGGTGGTGAGCGTTTTCGTGTCGATATTTTCTTTTTCAAACCGGACGCTGACGCCCATGGCGGATAACTCCCGCAGGGCGGACAGGCAGTCTCTGGTATTCCGGGCGAAGCGGGATACGGACTTCACCAAAATGCGGTCGACCTTGCCCTTCCGGCAGTCCCGCATCATGCGGTTGAAGTCATCCCGCTGATCCATCCGGGTGCCGGTCAGCCCTTCGTCGGCATACACATCCACCAGCTCCCAGCCGTCATGCTGGGCGATCTCTTCCGTATAATTGCGGATCTGGGCGGCGTAGGAATGCAGCTGATCCTTGGAGTCCGAACTGACCCGGCAGTAGGCTGCCACCCGCAGATGTTCCGCTTCCCGCGTCTGCGGCGCGATGATTTTTACCTGTGCCATGTTTTTCACTTCCCTGTATCTTTTTTGTCAACACACAAGCTACCACATGACCCGCAGAATATCCAGCACTATTCCCAAACAGTCTGCGGGGAATATTTCTCTCTGGCCAGTCTCTTGGCGTAAGACAGTTCTTCCGCGCTCAGCAGGCCGATTTCCGCCAGATGCTCCAGCATCCTGACTGCCAGCCGATACTGCAATTCTTTCTTTGCGTCGATCATCTTTCTACCTCAAAATAGCTCTCCGGCTTTTTCTCCCGCAGAAACCTTGTCACTTCCCGCAGGCTGCCGGTCCTCCGCATTTCCGGCAATGCCTCACTCACAGCCTGGGCGTATCTGCGCCCACGGCAGGCCCGTTCATCCAGAATGGCGATGACGCAGGTATCACTCTCCGTGCGGATGGCCCGTCCAAAGCCCTGACGCAGCTTGATCTGCATCTCCGGTACAGCTACCTCACGGATGAATGCGTGAAGGGAAGAATACTTCTCCAATTCCCGTTCCTTTCGTGCGTCTGGGTAGGCGAAAGGCAGGCGTGGGATGATCAGCAGAGATACACAGTCGCCGGGGAAATCAAAGCCCTCCCATGCCGCGCCGGTGGCCAGCAGCACCGCTCCCGGCGTGTGCCGGAACTGTTCAATGATGTGGGGCGCGTTACGGCCCAGCGTCAGCAATGGGAATGGGAGAGATTCCTCCCGCAGCCGCTCCTTCACAGCCGACATGGCTGCGTAGGAGGTAAAGAGCACCAGCGCGTGACCGGAAGCTGCTTTGATGAGTCCGACGAGCTCGGCAGTCAGCTCATTAAAGTACACATCCGTATCCTCCACTCTCTGGCGGGGCGGGATTTGCGGAAGGTAGAGCAGGCAGTTGTTCCGATAGTCAAAGGGGGATGGAGAAACGGATTCCATGACACGGTGTCCCTTCTCCAATCCTGCCTGCGTTTTGAAACGGCGGAAATCGCTGCCAACCGCCATGGTGCCGGAGGTCAGAACGAACGCCTGATCCGGCTGCCACAGGATCTTTTTTATTCGCTGCGTGATATCACCGGCTGCGGCGCACAGCATGGCGCCGCCTGTGCTGACATCTTCGGCAGTGTAAAAAATCATATCTGTCTGGGAACTGGTGAACAGCTTGACCGCGTCCAGCACCGTATTCAGCTGGCGGCTTCCCAGCGGGGAGAGCAGGCTGCCGATCTGCCGCTGGATGATGGGCAGTGTGCAGGATGGCGCGGTCAGCAATCGCAAACAGGCTTCCACCGGCTCCGCTTCCTCTCTGGGCTGTGCCAGCTTGCGTAGCAGAGGGCCGGTGCTGTCCTCCAGCATTTCTGCCGCCAGTAAGTACCGTTCCTCTTTTAGCTGAAGGATAAGGTTTCGTATCTCTTCGGCCGCCAACGTCACACCCAGCATCTGCTGTGCGGTTTCCGGGAGCTTATGGGCTTCATCCACGATGATGATGCTGTGCTCCGGGAAGATGGGGCGTTTTCCCTCGCTGCGGTGGATGGCGTCTGCCACCAGCAGGTTATGATTGCAGATTTGAAACAGGAATTGACCTCTGTCGCAGGTTTTGAGAAACCTCTGATAGCGGCAGTCCCTCTGTTTGCAGTCACAGACCTGCGGTACGCAGACACGCTCCCGGTCATAGCCGCTGAGATGGGAAACGCCGTCCATGTCCAGCGTTTCCTTAAGAGTCCGGAGCGCTGCCAACGCTTCCGGATTTTTCTTTGCAAGGTTTACCTGACGCAGCCGCCTGTCCAATCGCTCGTCGCAGACATAATGGCTTTTGCCTTTGCGGATGACCGCTTTCAGTGGCTTGGTAAGAATCCCGTCCGCCATTAGGACACAGGACAGCAGCGGCAGATACTCCGTCAGCACCGCGTTTTGCAGCGCGATACTGGAAGTGGAAATGATGATGGGGCGGGCGATCTGCCCTGTCGGGAAAGCAGACGCTGCCGTGGCAGCCGCCAGATAGGCGTAGGTCTTGCCAATGCCCGTCCCGGCATCGCACAGGGCGATCCTCCCGTCCTGCATGGCGTCCAGCATCCGGTGGCTCAATTGGATCTGCTCCGGGCGCTGTGCCATACCGTGGGCGGGAAGAAGGTCCTGAAAAATATGGTCGATCAGTTTATGGGCTTTCAGCCTGTTATCGTTGGTATTCATCCGATAATTTCCTCTTTTCTGTCATGCTTTGTTTTCGTTTCCACCGTATTTGCAGCGCGCGCCCCGGTGGGAAAAGGGAACAATACGGACAAGGTCCGGCAAGACCTTCACGGGCGTATTTCCGGGATCTCTACTGCTTTCAATCCCGGAGCAGCCCAGCCTCTTCATGCTGGCCAGTGCATTGTGTCTCATTATCTGCCCGAACAGCGTCTCTGCGGGCGGCGCTGCCAACGCCGCCCCCGCGCAGGTAAAATCGCTCGCCGTGGGAAGCTGCAAGGCTTCCCACGGGTCGTGGCGCACACTGCGCGGATCGCTCTTCTGTCCGGGTGGTTATCCGTATTGCTGGTATGCAATTTTCAAGGAACAGCGAGGGGCGATTCGGAGCCCCTCACTGTCCTCCCGAAAATTGCGTTCGGTGAATACCCTTATTTCGAGGAATTTTCAAAAAACTTTTTGAGATCCCGCAGGATGCGGTCTCTCCGCTTGATGACCGCCCGCTGGCTGACGCCCATTCTTTGGGCGTATTCCCGTGTAGACACGCCGTCGAAGAACAGGGCGTTGATGAGTTCCCGGTCGGTATCCTTTAGTGACAGCAGCGCCAGCAAAAGGATCTGCTTCTGCTCTGCCAAATTCCGAAGTTCTTCACGCTCCAGTGCCTCAGTTTCGGCGCTGGGGGCCATTTCTGCTCCGACATAGTCCGGCAAAAGTGCATCTTCCTCCATCTGCTCCAGAGAGAGCAGTTTTCCGGAGGACTGTTCCTCCGTGATATAGCGCTCCCTGCGGTCTGCCTGCGCATAGGCGAGGTAGACATCCTCCGGCACCTCTACGTCCATACCGTCTACAGTGATGATATTGGCGATGACTTCGCCACCTTCGCTTCGAACGCGCCGATAGTTGCGTTCTTCCTGCCATTTTTTCATGATTCATGACTCCAATCTCAGATTTTTTTGAAATGTCTGAGATTGGGTCACGGATATTTAGCGATATAGGGCTGCCAGCGTCTGCGCATTGTGTGCCTTTCCGCTTTTCAGCCGAAGAAAGGCGCAAAAAAAGAGCCTTACACATAGCTGAAAAGCTACTTGTAAGGCTCCTAACTCAATGTTCCCATATTCGACGATGGGTGGCTGGTGCGCTTGACGAAGTCATATCAATTGGATTTTTAATTTATGCCTGAACATATCCCATAAAGGGGATGGGCGTGTGGATCAGGGGGTGAGCATCCGGTGTCAGCACCGTGATGCCGATCTGTTCGCCGCACTTGGGGCATTTGGCAATCAGGTCAGGGTGTTCCGCTCTGTGCAGAGCAAACAGCCTGTACTGAGACTGTTCCGCACCGCTGGGGATATCCGCGATACGGCCCTTGCCGCACAGCGGACAGCGCAGGGAATTGGTTTTTGACATAGCGCCTCTCTTTCTCTGTTCTCTTTTTTGAGAACAGCACATGAAAATTTTTTACAGCAAGTTATGGTTCTCCAACCGAATGCGCATGGCCTGCTTGGATACCTGAAAGATACCTGCCATATCCGTCACCAGCTGTTGATTCGTCCGTCCGGAGCGCAGCTGATAGAAACAGCGCTTGACCTGCGGCAGCGGCAGCAGAAGGATAGATCCCAGCAGGTTCGCCTGCACTTCCAATGTGTTGTCGCTCTCATCGCCGGAACGGAGCGCCGCGTTTTCGCCGGTCCCGCTGAACTGTTTCTTATGGAGTAGCCAGTGCCCCAGCTCATGGGCGCAGGTAAAGCGCAGCCGCCCGGTAGATGCTTCCTCTTCGCAGAGAGAGCAGTCGATGAGGATGGTGCCGCCCTTGACGGGAAGAAGGTCATAGCGGTGGTTTTCCCAGTCATAGATCGCTGTGAGACCGTCGTCAAAGATGGTCTCGCCCAAAACCCGCCCATTATTCCGCAGATATTGATACTCCAGCACCAGCCCCTGTGCCTCGATGATGTCCTCAATGGGAATGGCTGCGGGGGAACCGTAATAAAGTCTGGGGTCATAGGCGGTGATCACATCGCGGGCGATCCGCTCCAGCGCCTGTTCGCGGTAATATGCTTTTTTCATGCGTCTATTTCACCGCCCTCTTTGGATTTCTTTGCGCGCTGGGTAATCCGGTCGATAAATTCCTGCCACTCCTGGTCTGTGGCGTCTGCCTCCTTTGCCGTGCGGAGCGCGGCCCGGACGATCTCCCGATTCATGATGTAGTCCGGCAGGTCTGCGGATACCCGGTTATTCTGGGACTTGGCGGCAAGATCCAGCATCTGCTCGGTTTCCACCTTGCTCAGATGCAGTTCCTGCTCCAACCGTTCCAAATATGCGCGCGTCGGCGCCGGTCTGCGGTCGTTCTCAATGTTGCTCAGATAGACTGGCGACAAGTCCAGCTTTGCCGCCAGTGTGCGCAGGGACAATCCGATAGATTGCCGTTTCTCTCGAACGAAGCTGCCGAATGTCTGTTCCAAGTAACTCACCTCCTATCCGTGTTCTCTTCTCTGGAAACACTGTAGCCCCAGTATAGCAAACATTCGTTCGATTGGCAAGCCGTGAAAAAGATGGTGTTCCCCGCAGGGAACACCATCCTGAAATTATTTCAGCCACGCTGCCATATCCCGCATTTCCTCCAGCACTGCTGCTGGGCTGACGATGCGAATCTTACCGCTAAAGGTAAAGACCCAACTGAAGAACGGAGGGCTTGGCGCGACCTCGACTGTGGCACGGAAATGCTGTTCATCTACAGTTTCCGTCTGCACATTTTCACCGAAGCGGTCGATCACGCTGCGCATGACCTCATTATCGCACAGCAGCTCTACGGTACAGAGGTTGTCCGGGTACATCCCAAACACCTTGCGGACATACTCCGCCGGATCAAAGTCCGGTGTCTGGACTGCCGTATGTTCCAGCGGTTCGACTGCCGTCATGCGATCCACCCGAAATTGTGCAATCTTTCCGTGCTTTTCCGACCAGCCTACGGCATAATAGCAATCTCGGCTCCAGATAAGGGCATACGGGCTGAACTGATAGCGGTAACCGTTATGCTTGAGTATCTTTTCTTTCTGCGGGGTGTATTCGTAATACTGAAAGGTGATCTGCCGTTTTTCCTGAATGGCGTTATGGATCTCATCCACGCTGTAATAGATGCACTCATTCTCCGGTTTGGCGGTACCTTCCATATAAATATGCCGATCCAACTGGCGGGCATGAGATTCACTGGTGAGCTTACCCAACTTTTCAATAAGCCGCTCGCTCTTTTTGGCCGTAATAAAGCGGGAGGATTCCACCGCGTCCACCAGCAGCTTCAGCTCCGGCAGTTCAAACAGCCTCTCCCCCACGAAATATCGATTCTGGGTGCTTTTGACGCATACGATGTCCATACCGCTGCTTTGCAAGACTTCAATAGCGGAATATACGCTCTTGCGCCCCGCCTGAATGCCACACTCCTGCCAGAAGGCAAGAATATCCGCCACAGAGGCCGGATGCTGGTCATCCGTATGCTCATACAGATACCGCTGTAATAGCAGCAGGCCGTATTGGGATTCATTTTTCATGTAGCAGCACTCCATTCAAATGAGAAAAGGCGCGGCGGCAATGTGTAACCGTCAAACGCAGCAGCGGATGAAAGATTTTCCGCGAAAAAGAGAGAATACCCCTTATAGAGCGTAGAGTTCACGCACTATGCGTGTACTCTACGCGAAAAATGGAGGAGCGCTGGCGGTAGAGGCTGAGAAAGAGGCTTCATTTGATTTCCTGTTCCAGCATATCGAATTCAGGTGTGGAGAAGAACTCACCGAGGGTGATCTCAAGACCATCACAAAGCTTCTTAATCGTCACGACGCCCGGATTTTTGCTTTCATCATTAAGGATACTCTTGATGGTTGCCTGAGGAACAGCAGATAGATTTGCTAACCCGTTCGGCGTAATTTTTCGTTCTGCGCAAAGTTGGCGGATGCGAAGTGCAACAGTTTCCCGAGTATCCATAGTGTAAACCTCCATGACGATTTATCACTATGGTAAATTATTTGAGAAAAGGTTATTAGTGATACTTCACTAATTGAAAAATATGTGCTAATATAGTGATATAGCACTATATTGCCCATGTGGCCGGCACCTGGCTTACAATTTATCCACCGATAAATTGGGAGGTCAGCACATGGAATACGGTTATGCAAGAGTTTCTACCAAGGAGCAGAATGAACTGCGTCAGCTCATCGCCCTGCGGGAATTCGGGTTAACGGACCGGGCGATTTTTGTGGACAAGCAGTCCGGCAAGGATTTTGACCGCCGCAGCTACCAGCGGCTGCTGCGCAAACTGAAAGACGGCGACACACTTGTGATCAAGAGCATCGACCGTCTCGGAAGAAACTATGAAGAGATCCTGGAGCAATGGCGCATTATCACCAAGGAGAAGAGTGCGGCCATTGTCGTGCTGGATATGCCTCTGCTTGACACACGGCGGAACCGGGATCTCACCGGAACGCTGATCGCGGACATCGTGCTGCAGCTGCTATCCTATGTGGCGCAGACAGAGCGCGAATTCATTCACCAGCGGCAGGCGGAAGGGATCGCCGCAGCGAAGGCGCGTGGCGTGAAATTTGGCAGGCCCCGCAAGGTGCTGCCGGAAGGGTTCGGCGAAGTCAAAGCACGTTGGGAGCGCGGCGAGCTGTCCGCACGGGCAGCAGGAAAACTGCTGGGCGTCACCCACCGGAGCTTTTTGCTCTGGGCTCAGGATGACGGGTGTAAAGAAATCGTTAAGAAAACGCAGACGAAGAAGAAGACTGGATAAAAAAGTACAGGTTGCCGACCACAGCGATATACACAAAATCTTATACATCTATCATAGCACTCCCCCAACAGAACAGCAATAGGCCAACGGCTTAAATCCGACTAAAAAAACGTACTTTTTTAGCCACTGTGCCGGATACACGATCAGCTAAAAAAGGCCCTTCCGCCTGTGTTGCAGGCGGCCAACTATTCTGCGGGAGGTGAGCGGCAATCCGTCCGTCTCTGTACGATTTCTGCGCCGGGCATGAACAAGCTCACCTGCTGGCACAATGGGACGATGAACGCAATGCTCCGCTCACGCCGAAGGATGTGACCTACGGAAGCCACCAAAAGGTATGGTGGCGATGCCCCCAAGGCCATTCCTATCGTTCCGAAGTCAGAATCCGCGTGCGGGGAACGGGCTGTCCCGTCTGCGCGGGCCGCGCTGTTCTGCCGGAGGAAAACTCTCTGGCGGCAAAATTTCCTGATCTGCTTTCGGAGTGGGACACGGAAAAGAATTCTCCGCTGCTGCCGACGCAGGTCATGCCGGGAGCACACCAGAAGGTCTGGTGGAGGTGTCCGAAAGGACATAGCTGGCAGGCGAGCGTTGCCAGCCGCGTCACATCAAACGCAGGCTGTCCGTTCTGCGCGGGACAAAAGGTCCTGTCCGGATTCAATGATCTCGCTTCGCTGCATCCGCAGCTTGCTGAACAGTGGGATCGGAAAAAGAACGGTGCGCTGACGCCGGAGGCGGTGAGCGCATATTCCAATCGCCGCGTGTGGTGGCTCTGTGACAAGGGGCATTCCTTCTGTGCGGTTATCGCCCACCGTGTGAACAGGGAAAGCGATTGTCCGTACTGCACCAACCGCAAGGTCCTGCCGGGATTTAATGATCTGGAGACCAAGGAGCCGGTGATCGCATCGCAGTGGCATCCGACCCTTAACGGCAGTTTCACGCCGCAGCAGGTAACGCCCGGCAGCAGCCGGAAGGCATGGTGGCTGTGTGAAAACGGCCATGCGTGGAAATCGGTCATCAGCAGCCGTACAGGAAAACAGCGCTGTGGCTGTCCGATCTGCGCGGGCAGACCATTGGACCGATGCACAGCAATTTTAAGTGAACTTCCGGCGGAGCCGGTAAAAATAAGTGCCCAAACTGCGGGGAGCCGCGGAGAATATACATTGTAGGAGGATCATTATGAAACATAAGCTGCTATCCATTTTACTATGCCTCGCGATGGCGCTGTCGCTCTTACCGACGGCTGCCCTGGCGGACGAGGCGACAGGCGCTGGAACGATCAAGGTAAGGGGGACGAGCTATAGTTCGTTTAGCGACGCCGTCAATGAGGCGGCGCCTGACGAAAGCGGCGTCATCACCTATGAGATCAGTGGTAAGGTTGATGTGACTGATACCGGCTGGGTGCAGGTCGCAAAGGCTGGCCTGACCACGCTTAGCAAGGTCAAGTTTGTTGGTAAAACCGAAGATGCGGAAATCTGCATCACCCAAGGCGTAGCGATTCTGGCTGATCAGAGCTATGACATCGACGTTAGCTTTACAGACCTAATACTGAGCAAAGAAAATCCGACCTATGCTAATGACTATGGACACGGCACCAAATACTTCACCTGCTGGCTCCGCAGCACCGGCAGGGCAGAAAACACCGTGACCTACACGAACTGCACCTTCCCCAACGGCGTGTGCAACAACCAGTACGGCAAGACGGTGTTCAACAACTGCCAGTTTACTAACAGTGCCAACTATAATCTTTGGAACTACGGCGGCAATACCGAAGTGAAGGGCAGCACCTTCACCGGCACGCGCGGCATCAAGACCTACAACGAGGGGGATTTGGGTGTTGCGCCCACGGTGACGGTCACGGACACGAGCTTTGACGGTCTGACTGAAAAGGCGGCTATCGTTGCTTCCAAGCCTACGAATATCACGCTGACGACTGTGACCGCTACGGACTGCACTAAGGGCCTGCTTCAGAAGGACATTGAAGGCTCTACGGACGAGCAGAAAGTCACCATCGAGGCCAACGGCACCGGCATCAGCGGTGACTTTAATATTACAGCCGAAATGGATGCCGAAGCCGCCAAGAACGAGTTCAACATCACAGCCGGTACGTTCCCCGGAGGAATCAACAATGACTACCTTGCGCCTGGTGCAAATTTTGACGCGACCACAGGCGAGGTTAAAATGTCGTATGTTGCCAAAATCGGCGATACCGAGTATCCCACCCTCGCCGACGCCTTTGCGGCCGCAAACAAAACCGGCGACACCGTGATCGAGCTGCTGGACGACATCAATATGACCGGTAAGAACTGGACGCCGGTGGGTGTGGATGGATACCATGGTCAGGGCGTCATCACCCTGAACGGCAACGGCAAGACCATCACCGGCCTGAGCGCCCCCTTGTTTGCGGGCGGCTTTGCGGGCAAATCCGGCATTGTGATCAAGGATCTGACCATTGCTGGTGCGGATATCAACGACACAACGAATAATCAGGGAATCGGCGCATTTATCAACTGCGTGGATTCCATGACTCGAATCGAACTGGATAACTGCCATCTGAAGAACAGCAAAATTGTCAGCACCGGCGGCGCGCGCGTCGGCGGTCTGATTGGCTGGACATCCGGCTATAACAACCAGAACGACGGCCCGGTCGATACCAAGGTCACGCTTACAAACTGCTCCGTCGAGAATGTGACGATTGAGGCGAAGGGCTCTGTCGGCGGCCTGATCGGTCACGCCGGTGCGAATCCCGCCACCTACCACACCATCACGGGCTGCACTGTAAAGGACAGCACTCTGAAGTGCACTGAGACGGGAAAGAGCTGGCGCGTCGGCGATCTAGTCGGCACGGCGAATGTCGGTCAGGTCACCGTTGACGCTGCTACTTCCGCAAGCCAGAATATCTTGATGCAGGAAAATGCAGGCACCCAAAAGCCCGAAGACAGCATCTTCGGCCGTAAAGAGGTCGGCACAGACGGTCTTGTGATCATTGACAACAAGGTCGTTGCCGCCGGTACTGCTTACGGCGATATTGTTAACAAGAGCGCCAACGAAGTGCTTGTGGAGGTTTCGAAGGGTCATTGGGTGAAGCCGAACGAGGATACGGTCGCTATGATCGGGTCAAAGGAGTACACCACCCTCCCCGACGCTATCACCGCCGCTGACGAAAACGCGACCGTCACGCTGCTGAAGGATGTGACCGTTATAAAGCCGATTGAAGTCACGAAGAGCATGACGCTTGATCTGAACGGTCATGTACTGACTGCTGCGACGGCATCGGATAGAAGTGAATCTAAGGATGAGAAAAACAGTGCGATTTGGGTCACTGCTAAAAATGTAAACTTGACCATCAACGGCATGACCGCAGGAAGCGGCATGAAGATGGGAGACACGCATAATACCGAATGGGAGACGAAAGTCTGGGGATTTGTTGACCTTCGCGAAGGTTCTGCCGGCTCTACAGTGACGATTAACGGCGGATCTTACACCGGAAGCACCTGCGCAAGCGACAACTACCACTACACTGCATTGTTTACGGTGGGCAGTGAGAGCAAGTTGGTCCTGAACAATGTCAGCGCCGAGACGGACGAGCGCGTTGTGAAGGCTTCCGGCTGTGGTGAGGTCATTGTCTCCGGCGGCACCTATAACATCACTGGTATCAATGCATTCTTGGGCGCTGCTTTTGAAACCAAGACCGCATCGTTCACCGACATGAAGCTGACCGCAAAATACGGCGGCTGCGTGCAGGTTGGAAGCAATGCAACATTGGAAAATTGCGAGATCAAAGTTACGGATATCAGAACTGGAGATGGCACGTACTTGAATTGTGCGGTGGCTGTTCAGTATGGCGGCACCGCCACTGTAAAGAGCGGCACCTATACCGCTCCGTATGCTGCCTATGTTTACAACTCCGGCGGTACGATCAACATTGAGAACGGTACATTTACCGGTGTTGTTCGCGCTGATGCTACAACTGACACAACAGCTGTTATCAATATCAAAAATGGCTCTTTCAATGGCGAAATTCAGAAGGGCGGCGGCCCGGGCAGCGAGACCATCTCCATCACCGGCGGCACGTTCAGCAGCGACCCGAGCGTTCACGTTGTGGGCAACGGCAACACCAACATCGTCAAGCGCGCTGGCAGCGAGGGCGCTTATACCTATACGGTTCTTGCAAAATCCGGCTTGACCTCCGGCGTGTATCTGACAGACCCCTCCGGCGCTCTGGCAAACAATTACTATGTGAGCAGCACCGCGAACGGTGTCTGGACGGTCAGCTACTCTGCGCCCAGCTCCGGCGGCGGTTCCAGCTCTTCCTCCAGACGCTATGATGTCTCCGCGCCCTCTGTCAAGCACGGCGATGTGACCGTCAGCCCCAAGAACGCCTCCAAGGGCGATACCGTGACCATCACCGTCAAGCCCGACAGCGGCTATGAGCTGGACACCCTGACCGTGAAGGACGCCAGCGGCAGCAAGATCAAGGTGAAGGACAAGGGCAACGGCAAGTTTACCTTCACCATGCCCGCCTCCAAGGTGACGGTTTCTGCGGAATTCGCTGAGATCGAGACGCTGAACTTCGCGGACGTTTCCACCGACGCCTACTACTATGAGGCTGTGAAGTGGGCCGCCAAGAAGGGCATCACCGGCGGTATTGGCAACGGCCTCTTTGGGCCGAACCAGCCTTGCACCCGCGCACAGATCGTGACCTTCCTGTGGCGCGCTGCCGGTTCTCCCGAACCCAAGGCTATGAGCAGTTTCGCCGATGTGTCCACTGATGCCTATTATGCAAAGGCGGTTGCATGGGCGGTAGAAAACGGTATCACCACAGGAACGGGCGATGGCAAATTCAGTCCTGACGCCACCTGCACCCGTGCCCAGAGCGTGACTTTCCTGTTCCGTGCCATTGGTAAGCTGGTCGATAGCAAGGCAGAGTTCAGCGATGTTCTTACCGATAGCTACTACGCAAACGCTGTGGCATGGGCCGTGGAGAACGGCGTCACAAACGGCATTGGTGATGGCCTGTTCGGGCCGGACAATAGCTGCACCCGCGCACAAATCGTTACTTTCCTTTTCAGAGCCTATCAGGGCAAGTAAGAACCCAAGCGGCAGGGAGCCTCTATTGAGGCTCCCTGCCTTTCTCTGTATATCATGGAGCATGATAGCAATCAACTATGAACTCATCTCCATGCGCACATTTCTCAATCCGCAAAATACTCTGGCCTGCCAATCGAGGTGAAGCCGATCTTCCCAGTCACCACCACATTATTCGCGCCACTGGCGCAGTGGATGATCATGATATTACCGCCGCTGTCAACGCCGCAAACAATGCCGACATGGCTGTCACCCGGATAAAAGGCAAGGTCTCCCGGCTGGGCGTCACTCCAAGCAATAGGCGTACAGTAGCTGTGCTGCGCAGTGGCCCCACCGCCATGCCCAATGACATATTGTCCGCCGCTCTGGTTGTAGAATACCCAATCCACCATTCCCGAACAATCCAGTCCGAAGGGCCGCACGGTGCCAGTGGTGGAACCGCCCTCGGCTGTAACTTTCATCGGCATTCCCCAGCGGCTGTCCCAGCCAATAATCAATGACTTTCCTCCCCAGAAATAATGGACTTTGCCCAAGAGTTGATACGCCGTCAGCACCACCTGTTTGCGCTCCTCGCTGAGATCTGCAGGGAGCTTTTTCATGATCTCCGCAACTTCCTTATCGCTGAGTGCAATATCCTGGTAGCTGCCGGTGAGTCGCATGAAGAGTTTCTCATACTCCGGCTGCATCAATTCCTCCAGCAGTTTCTTTTGCTCTGCAGTAAATTGGTATTCTTCCGCCATTTGCAGAGCGTTTTTTATCGTCACCTGGATATGCAGGATCACGGTATCCTCCTCGTCCTCACCACCGGAGATCGTCTCCAGCCAATAGGAAATCTCATTCATGTCCCAGAAAATCTGTCGCAGAATATCCAGCTTTTCTTCCGTCAGCGTCGCCACCTCGTCCGGCGACGCTGCATCTGTCGTTGTCCGCACAGCATAGACCGCCAGCACATCCCGCCAGTTCGCCACCATAGCGGCACTGCCCGCGTTGTCCATATCCAGTTCGTCATAGGAGTTCTCCGCCTTGATCTGCTCGATGCGGTCTGTAAACTCCGTGTTCAGCATGGTCACAGCCTCCGGCATCGTATATCCGGTGCCGCTGTCCTCACCGGAGAAGAAGATCCCAAACGGTGACGCAATCAGGAGCCCAATCAGGCAGATGACTAACACCATTGAGAGGACCGTGCTGCCGCCCGCCATCATCGCCGCCGCAAGGCTTCTGGCGGCGGACAGGATGGCCCGCAGCGCCCGTCCTGCCGCCTGGGATGCTTTCTGCACGGTGGCCTGCGCCGCTTTCGCGGCTTGCTGATACCGCGCTGTCTGCACCGCTGCTTCCCGTGCGGTGCGGGCGCTGCTTTGCAGCATAACCGCCTGCTTCTGTGCGGACTCCAAAGTTTTCGCTGTATCAGCTATCTTCTTAGAACGCGGCGAAACAGAGACGATGTCACGCTCCATCGGCAAGTGCTTTTTCCTCGCTGGTTTGGGCAAGCTGGTTTCAGCCCGTTCTTTGATGTGCGGTATCTGCTCCGAACTCATTCTGTCCGGCATGGCGCTGCCGCCCCCATCTGAACGCACGGCTTGCGCCGTCTTGACCTGGTGGCGCGATACGGCTCGCTTTTGCTCTGCCTGCCATCGGGCAGCTTTGCGCCCGCGTTCCTCCATGAATACTCTCTGCCCCTGCCGCTGCGGTTCCGCTGCCACTGTGACCTGTGTCTCTGTCTGTGCGCCGATATAGGTATCTTTTGTCTTGACCTTGGCGGCCTTTTGCGCGGCGTTCTGGCGCGCCTGCTGCCGTCCACGCTCCGCTACAGCCTGCGACTGCGACCCGGCAGAAGTGGTATCTTTTCCCTTGATAGCAGAATACTTCTGCTCTGTGGCATCGGCAGCAGGAGCGCCGCCCTCCGGCGGCTGCTCCTGCGGTCTCTTCTTCCGCTGCCGGGTGAGTTCCTTTTCTGCCCGACGCAGGTCGCGGGCGGCGGTATCCTCAATGGTGTCGCCGCCGTACTCGTCTGCCTGCCCGTGCTGGGCCGTATCCCGCAGCTGCGTCCGCAGCCGCTCAGAGCCGTCGTCAAGACCTCTGTGCAGCAGTTCTCTGGGTGTCGATACCGCCTTTTCCTTGATGCGTTCAGAGAGCGTGGGTTTTTCTTTGATTTTTTTCATAGCACATCACGCAATAAGGTCGGAGGGGCGGGTCGTCATCATCTGATACAGCCTGGTGTGACGGGGAAAACTGTCCACGAAAGGCACGATGGCGCTGCCGCACTTGATGAGTCCCCGGCCGGAGTCCACATTGGTGATGTAGGAGAGCTGATTATCCGAGATGTTCAGCAGACGCGCCAGTTCCTCCCGGTCTGTAGCCGCCTGGTTCAGCATGATGAGGAACTCACTGTTTGCCAGCATGGTGCGGGCCGTGTGGGACTGCAGCAGGTCTTCGATATTCTGGCTGATCCCCGTTCCGCAAGCCTGATACTTTCTCATACGTTTCCACAGGGTGAAGAGGAAATTGGCGCTGTACTCATGCTGGAACAGCAGATAGATCTCATCAATATAGATCCAGGTGTTGCGCTTCAGCCCACGGTTGCGGATGATGCGGTTGAAGATACTGTCCAACACCACCAGCATCCCCACCGGCAGAAGCTGCTTACCAAGGTCCCGGATATCGTAGCAGAGGATGCGGGCATTGGTGTCCACATTGGTGGGCTTGGCAAAGGTGTTGAGACTGCCGTCTGTAAACAGTTCGATGGCCAGCGCCACATCCTGCGCTTCCTTTTCCGGCTGGCGGAGCAGCTCGGCGTGGAAGTCCTGCAAGGTGGGGACCGCGCCGTGATAGCCGCTGCGGATATAGTCCCGGTACACCTGCGCGGTACAGCGGTCGATGACGGATTTTTCCTTGGCAGACAGCTTGCCTGCCCCAATGAGCTGTTCACAGAGGGAAAGCAGGAACTCGGATTTCAGCACCACGGGGTTCTCTCCGTCCCCATAGCCCTGCTCCATATCCATGGCGTTGATATGGTTAGGTGAGGTGGCGGAGATGTTGATGACCTGACCGCCCAGCCCTTCGATGAGGGGGCGGTACTCCGACTCCGGATCGATGACGATAATATCGTCCTGCGTGGACAGCGCCAGAGACACCATCTCCTTCTTGGCGCTGAAGGATTTGCCGGAGCCGGAGACACCGAGAATGAATGCGTTGCCGTTGAGAAGCTGCCTGCGGTCCGCCACGATGAGGTTTTTGCTGATGGCATTCTGCCCGTAGTACACACCGCCCCGGTCCCAGATCTCCTGGGCCTTAAAGGGCATGAGAACAGCCAGCGCTTCCGTGGTCAGAGTACGCAGAGCATCGATGCGGCGCAGGCCCAGCGGCAGCGCCGTCACCAGCCCGTCCGCCTGCTGCCAGTTCAGTGTCGTGAGCTGACAGAGGTGCTTGCGGGCAATGGACTGGAGCGTTTCCGTATCACTGTCCAGTTCTTCCTTGCTGTCTGCCAGATGCACCAGCGTCACCACGGCAAACATCATCCGCTGGTCGCGGGTGGTGAGATCGTCCAGCATCTCACGGGTCTCCTTGCGCTGCTGCTCCAGATCGTAGGGGACAACGGCAGAAAAGTTATTGTTAGCGTTCTGCCGGCGCTGCCAGTTGGTCACATTGGTCTCCACACCCAGCAGGCGATTCTGCATCTCCCGCACCGCCTCGTCGGTAGGGACAGGGATGATGTCGATAGACAGCATAAGACTTCGGTTCAGGCTGGTAAGCTCATTGATCATGGAATCCTTGATATAGCTGGCATACTCCTTCAGAAACAGTACCCGGCCATACTTACCGCTCATGATAAAATGATCCTTTTTGAATTCCATGCTGTCTGGGCAGATGGCGTCCTTGAAGGAACGCCCGTTTTTCATGTTCTCCCGGAGGTCAAAGCGGAACTCGCTTTCCTCACCCACACGGTAGAAATCATGCAGGATATGGAGGCGGTCTGCCGCATCCAGTTCCTCGCAGCGAGAGTCCATGTGGTTCAGACGGGAAGAGGCGTCATGGACCGTGCGGTCAAAAAACGCGCGGGCTTCCTCCACATTTTTCTTGTGGACGGACAGTGTGATGTAGCGCTCCTGCACCACACTGTTGGATGAGTCCGTCACCTTATCCAGCAGCATGGCGTTGTATTCCTTACGCCCGCCGTCCAGATCATCTCCCTTGGGCGGGATGAGGATCTCCTGCTCAAAGTTGCGTCGGTCCAGGCGCTTATTGTTGATGGTAATTTTCGTGGTGGAGCCGGTGTCCAGCGCGTTCAGCAGCTCGGAATAGCTGAGAAACATGGCTGTCTTATCCTCTTTCGAGGCGATGGCATAATTGATGTCGCTAAAACGCAGTGTTTTAGAATACTTGCTGCCAAATTGAAAGACCCCATCCGGCCAGATGCGGCGGATGGGGATGATGTCCTGTACAGATTTCGGAACCGTAAATCTTTCTTTGTCCTGCTTCAGTGTATTTTGCAGAGTTTTAATCAAGTTTGAGAGCCTCCTTTATCGTTGAATTTTCCAGAGCTTTGGCGTATATGTTGTCCGATTTGAACACGAGTCTGCGGGGAAACAGGAATTCCGAGCGGATATACGCGAGCAGAAAGCGTTCCAGCGTCATGCCGTTATACTGAAAAAAGCCGCCCAGGGCAAAGGGAAAGGCTGCAAGCACGCAGACCCAGCCGATCTCCCCATTCCCCAGCACAGGGCGCAGGCCGAAATATACGCCCACTGCCACGGCGACCGCCAGCAGTGCGAACAGCAACTGCCGCAGGGACAGCCCGAAGAATAGACTCTCCTGGTAATTTCGTACTTCTTTGTTGATGCGGACCTCCAATGGATCACCTCCGAGTTTTTTCTGAGTTTTGCTGAACAGACTCTTGCTTTGTCTGTGCAGTCATGGTACTATGCCACAAACCCGATGAAGGAGGTCGTGACACATGATCGCTTTTCTGATGATCGCCGGGCTTGGCGTCCTGGCGCTTCTCTCCCGGTTCGCCGTGCTGACGCGGATGACCATCCCGCTGCTGTACACCGTGTCCATGCTGACGGTGTTCCACGGTTGGTATCGCGCCCATACCGTGCTGGCAGACCGCATCCTGTTCGCCCTTGTAGGGCTGGTGGTGCTGTCCTGGCTGCTTTCGCTGATCCGCTTTGTCTGCGATCTTGTTATGCAGGCACGGGATGACGCTGCCGCTATGGAGTATTTCTCCTACCGTGTTCGCAAAGCACGGGAGAACGGCGAAGACACCGTCAGCACAGAGGGTCTGTGGCGCTGAATCAGCCAAGGCCCATCAACTCCCGGATGATGCGGTCGCTCATCTTGATCGCGCCCACCAGCACCAGCATATTGAAGATCAGCTCGCCCACATAGTTCCATACGATGGTGGCTGCCGCCAGCGTATCGTCCGCGATGGCAGGCGGTGAAGACGCAAACGCCGAGAAAATCACATAAGCCAATACGATGACACAGCCCTCCAGACAGATGGCGGCATAGCTTTTCAAAAAGGCTACGCCGATACTGCTGGAGGGCTGTCCCGCAAAGCTGGCCAGCGGGATGGGTGCGATGGCTGTGGCGATGTAGAGCTTAAAAAAACGGCTATATACCGTCAGTATCATGACAAGGGAGAGCACCCAGATAAAGAGAGAGCCCAGCAGCGTCACCGCCCAAAGGGGGATGGAGTCAATAAAGCCCACATCCTCGATGACACTCACCAGTTCATCCGGTAATGTGGTGGCAGACATCGCCGTCAGCCCGGAGGAATCCATGATGGTCGTCACCATGCCCTGGGCAACGCGAAACGCGCCGGTCATCAGCTCCATGCCCCACGATACCGCTGCCTGCGCCAGCACAAAGCGGATGAAGCATTTGAAGGCCACTTCCGGCTTCTTCATCTCGGTAAAGCTGCCGCAGGTCTTGACCACGCCCATCACGAAAAACAGCACCAACAGCGCATACCCCACAGCTTTTAATCCATCGTTGATGTTCACGATGACATTCCAGACACCGCCGCCCTTAAAGGACTCCGGTGAGGTGCTGATAAGCTGCCAGATCTCTGCCAGCCTTCCGTTCCACATTTCCAGCGCAGAGTTCAAATTGTCTACGATCCAGTTTCCGCTTCCCATTCAAAATCACCTCCTACGGGAAGAACAGGGTGAACGGTATCATGCCGTTCACCCTGCCGCGTTTTTCAGCCGGTGATGAGAGTGAGGATCTCCTTCGTAAAGGTAATGACGATGCCGCCTGCCACCGTCAGCATACCGTTGGCGCGCTGAGAGGGGTCATGGCTCTTGAGGGACAGTCCCACCTGCAAAATGCCAAAGCCCAGCAGAATAAGGCCAATGGCGCGGATCAGAGAGAAAATGAAATCAGACAGGTTGTTGACCACCGTCAGCGGGTCATCTGCCGCCAGCGCAGGCACTGCGGTGACTGCCAGAAGCAGGGCGACACAGGCAAAGACGGAATAGACCCGCTTTGCCTTTCTTTCAAAATTCTTGTTATTCAAATCATGTTTCATGCTGCAGCATTCTCCTTTTCATTGTCAAAATCAGTTTGGAACAGCGGCTCTCCCGGAATAGGAGGCTCCGCCGTCCCGTGGTGGATGTAGGGCGGTGCGCCGCCATCCATCGTATAGCGGATGGCGGGATGCTCCATGAGCTCATACTTTTCGTCCATCACCGGCCGTGTGCCGCGGATGAACAGGATGCAATACCGGTTATCCAGCATCCGCACCTCGTCCGGCGTCAGCAGTTCTCTGCCGCTCATCTGGAAGTTAGTGGAGTAAGACCCGGACCGCCCTTTGGTCTGCCCGTGGGTCTTGGTGTCAATGGTGGACTTACCCAACGCCTCAGAAATGTACTTGTGAGTGCTTGCCTCGTTGCCGCCCAGATAGAGCAGCGTGTCCGAGTTGCCAGGGATGGTTTCCCAGGAATCCTTATACAGCTCCTTAATCTGCGCCATGTTCTGGATGATGGTGCTGCAGGAGATATTGCGGGAGCGCATGGTCGCAAGCTCCCGCGGCAGCCCCGGCAGATTGACCGATGGCGCTTCATCCAAGATGAAATGCACATGACACGGCAGCGCCCCATGGTGGATCTGGTCTGCACAGTAGTAAAGCGTCTGGAAGATCTGGGAGTACAGCAGGCTGACGAGGAAATTGAAGGTCGTATCATTGTCCGGGATCACGGCATAGAGAGCGCACTTTTTCTCACCCAGTGTGTACAGGTCCATATCGTCATGGTCCGTGATCGCCTTGATCTGCGGCAGATTGAAGGGTGCCAGCCGCACAGCGGCAGACACCAAAATGCTTTTCGCTGTTTTGCCCGCCGCCTGCTTGAAAACCTTATATTGCCGCAGGGCAACACTTTCCGGGTTCTCATACTCCATTGCCCGGAACAGCAGATCCAGCGGGGAGACATACTCGTCATCGTCCTCCTTCACTTCGGCATATTCCAGCACACGCATCACCATGGAAAAATTCTGCTCATATTCCGGCGCTTCCTGGAACAGCATGAGGATGATGGCCTGCAGCAGTGCTGTCTCGGACTTCGACCAGAACGGATCGGACTCGTGACTGCCCTTGGGCGTCGTTGCCTGGATCAGCGTGTTGACCAGCTTCAGCGCGTCTTTTTCATCCCGCAGGTAGCGGAACGGGTTATAGCCGTCCGACTGCGACAGATCCACCAGATTCAGCACTCGGATGTCGTATCCCTGCCGTTTCAGATACCCTCCGGTGGCGGTCAGCACCTCCATCTTCGGGTCCGTGATCACATAGTTGCTGTTTGCTTCCAGAATGTTGGGCTTGACATAGCCGCGGGTTTTGGCCGCGCCGCTGCCGCCAATAACCAGCACATTCAGTGAGCGCCGGTGCTTGTGGGTATCCAGCCCCAGCCGCACATGGCGGGTGAGGATCTTGTTCTCCTTTTGACGGAACTGCGCGTTGAGCTGCCGGGGAGAGCCCCATGCGGCGGAGCCGTGTTCCTCTCCGTCCCGTGTCCTGCCCTGTCCGGAAGCATAGAGACACAGCCCCATGAGATATGCGCCGGTGCAGACGAGAATGGAGAACAGGCTCTTGTCTGTCCATTGGATCTGGAAGGGCTGTTCCAGCGCGGCAGTTAAGTTTGATAGCAGCTCCGGCAGACCGCCGCCAAGGGACTGGGCGATCAGCAGCGCCGCCCATATCACAGGGATATAGAGGAACAGCGCAAGTACCAGATCCGTTGTTTGGGATGTCTTTTTCAGCCGCATCACCTCCTGCATAAAAAATACGAGGCCAGCAGAGCATTCCACTCTGCCGGCCTCGCTGACGAAACGGCTTCCTTACTTTGTCCTATCCGGTCGTGCTTTTTGATGGATCTTTTCTCTGGCCGGGGCAGACTTCTGCCGGGTATCCAACTGCGCCTGATACCCTTTCAGCCGTTCCAGAACTGAAGTGCGCTCATTCGTCATCGTCCCGGCAGCCGTTTCCCTGCCGCTGGATGAGGTCGATCTGCCTTTGGTATCTGGCAAGTCTGTTCCCGACCGAGATTCTTTTTTTGGCGCCACCTCCTGCCGCTTGCCCACAGGCGGTGTCACAGGCGTTTCCCCCTGCCGGGGGCGTTGCTGCTCGCGCTGCGGCGCCTCCTGTCCCACACGGGCTTCCTGCTCCTTAGAGGGGGCATCCTGCCGCGCCTGCTCCGGCTGCCCGGTATATCGGATGCGCTCAAAGATCATATTGGCGCGGTCGATCTCCGTTACCGGCATGATCACATCCACGACTTTTCCCTTGTTATCCGAATCACGGATGGCAGAGAACAGGATCTTCTGTTTTCCTGCCCGCTGCCTGAATTGCTGATACTGTTCCGGTGACATGGAAAATCGCCGCACATCGCGGGTCTCCTTCAGCATCTTGACCAGATTGACTTTACCGGAAATGGTCTTGTGGTTTTTTGCCAGCGCCATAGTGAGCGCCAGCATATTTTTGATGGCGGAGCCGCTCAGCCGGACAGCGACCTCGCTACCGGAGAGCATCATGCGTACCAGCTGGTCCGCCGCTTCACCGCCTCCGATGTTCATGCTCCCGCACCTCCTTCTGGTGTTCTTCTGTTTTCTGGATGTCCTGCTCCATTACAGGCGTCTGCTGGCAGATCTCCCGGCAGAGCTTCCACTTTTCCCGCTCCGCCCGGATCTCCCGATTCACCTCTGAGAGCTGTTCATACACTTCTGCCTTTTCTTTCTTCAGCACTTCCTGCGGAATGCCGCTGTCCTCCAGCAGCTTCACGGCTTTCATATACTGCTCGAATTCCTGCTCCATGCCGATGAGCCCTTCCTCGTATAACGCCTTGCTGGGTTCCAGCGCCTCCGCGTCTGCCAGCGCCGCGTAGAGCGGCTGGCGTTTCTTCTTCCGCACATTGAGGAGGGTCCGCTGCTTTGTCAATCTGCCCAGCGTTTCCTCTGTGCGTTGTTCGAATGCCGCCATGTCAGCAGGCGTTGTGATGTCATTTTTCCGCAGGAACGCGAACTGTGCCTGATACCGTTCAAAGCGCATGACCGCCTGCCGCAGATGCGGTGTCATGCGGGGCGGATACTGCCGCTTTCCGATCTTGCCCAGCAGATAGAGATAATGGACATAGAGGGCAAGGAAGCCGCTGTACTTGGGATGTTTCCGGTACGGCTGATACGCCGGCCGCGCAGGCAAGACAGGCCGCAGTCCCGCTTCAATCTGTTCCAGGTTGCCCTGGATGGCAGTGCGGATACCGTCCTCTGTGAACAGCGGATCTCGCCTGCCGGGGTACTGGTATCGGTCCTGTCCTCGCAGGCGGAAGCCGAGCCTGCCTCCATGATGGATCTCATACCCCTTATGCTCCATGAGCAGGAAGAAGTGGCCGAGGTCGTTGGCGTCCCGGATAGCATCCCGCAGATCTGCCTCCAGCATGGAGCGGAAGGTGGGCTGCCCTTTGGACTGGCGCAGCCACTCGATGTAGCTGACCGACCTGGCAGGCTCGCCCTGCACGATGACGGACAATCCATGCTCCCGGCAGAGCCGGTCTGAAATGGCACGGATCTGCTGGTAGTAGCTTTGCTGCGTACTGTGATACTTTTCGCCGGTATCTGCATTCACCGAATTAAATACGATATGTGAATGGATATGATGCCGGTCTACATGGGTCCCAATCACAACCTCAAAGCCGTCCAAGTGTTCCTGCGCAAATGCTTTAGCAATTTCTAAAGCAAGTTCAGGTGTGATTTCACCAGGCTTGAACGATTGAATGATGTGATAGCATTGACGCTTATCCAATCGTCCGGTTTCCAGCTTTGTTTTCATCATCTCGCGGTACTCTCTCCCTGGATCGCAATTAAAATGTGCTGTTAAAATATGCCCATCCGTTTTGTCACCGTTCAGAACATAATCAATAGCTTCTTTTAAGCCGCCGTTACGGGGCAGGATTTTCGTAACAGCCATTACTTATTCGCTATCCGGAACATAAGCTCATATACCTGATCCAGAAGATAGAGTCCCCGTTTGGCATCCTCCGGCTTCGCAATTCCTGCATTGACGCTGCGGGCGATCTGGTTGATGTTGTTGCCGATATGATGTATTTCCGTCCGGAGCTCTTTAATTTCTTTTGTAGGGCGGGCTTTGACCGGTCGTCCCTCAATAAGCCGTGCAAGATATGCCCGTTTTGTCAGCCTGCACTCTTTGGCCTGACAGCACAGCAGCTGATACTGCTGTGTTGTCAGTACGATGTGCAGATGGTGTTCTTTCTTGTTCTCATCCACATTTTTCTCCTTCCTGCGGCGTATAGCCGCAAGTTTTTCCACCAGCAGGCGGCATAGGGGACCGGGGTATCCTCGGCAAGCTGTGCAAATGTACATTTGCGCGATGCTTGCGCCAGCGCCGCCACAGGCGGCGTTGGCTTCATAACTGCCAATCTGTGCTGTTGACCAAAGTCGGTATCCAAAGGCCAGAAAGAATCCGTAAAGACTTGAATCTTTGCTCCAACAGAGTTAATATCACTCCCACCTGAGAAATGTCCACATTGATGCGTTGTGCTTTCTCTTGCACAGGGTATCTTCCAACCGGTAAAATGAAACCCATCACGCTTTATCACAAGGAGAACCGCCATGGAACAACACTATCTTACCAACGAACAGATCGCCGCCTTTGCGTCCTCCCTTGTTCGGGCGGAACGAACCCCTGCGACCATTGAAAAATACCTCCGAAGCGTACGGGCTTTCTTCCTGTACCTGGATGGGCAGCCTGTTACCAAGGACGCTGTCGTAGCTTGGAAAGAACATCTGCAAAGCGTGGGTGGCTATTCCCCTTCCACCGTCAACGCATCTCTGGCTGCCATCAATGATCTATTTACTTTTCTCGGTTGGACAGATTGCCGCGCTCATTACCTGAAGGTCCAGCGCCGTCTGTTCCGGGATGCCGGGCAGGAATTGGGCCGTGAGGACTATGAGCGTCTCATCACGGCAGCCCGCGAGTCAGGACGGGAGCGGATTGCGCTGGTCATGGAAACAATCTGCGCCACCGGCATCCGAGTCAGCGAGGTGCGCTATATCACCGTGGAGGCGGCAAAGGAAGGCCGTACCACCATCTCGCTGAAGGGCAAGATCCGCACCATCCTGCTGCCGGGAAAGCTGTGCAGGAGGCTGCTGAAATACGCGAAAAAGCAAAAAATCACCTCTGGCGAGATTTTTCTCACCAGAGGCGGAAAGCCCATGGGGCGATGCCAGATCTGGGCTGAGATGAAGCGGCTCTGTCAAAAAGCCGATGTGGAGCCCTCCAAGGTATTTCCCCATAATCTCCGGCATCTGTTTGCCACGATTTATTACCGGGTCTACAAGGACATTGCAAAGCTGGCGGACATCTTGGGCCATTCCAGCATTGAAACCACTCGTATCTACCTTGTGACCTCCGGAGCGGAGC
>OFOK01000670.1_pt1 | contig 32780 bp, 33 predicted proteins | sample 1542001 | NCBI WGS metagenome assembly OFOK01 (sample SAMN04209242, study PRJEB22552) | human gut metagenome | biome: gut; material: feces | host: Homo sapiens | place: USA: Oklahoma
AGGTCACCGCTGCCATTGCAAAAGCCTTTGCGGAAAGCGAGTTTGAGCAGTACCGCGTCATTCAGGATCATCTGTATCAGAGCGACTTTGACCGTCTGGTAGCCAGCACGGAACAAAAGAACTAAAGTGTAAAAATGCCCGTTATCGGCCACGCAACCGATAACGGGCATTTGTCATTCATATACAAGCTCGGTCAAAACGATTTCCTCCGCGCGGCTGCGGATGCTGTTCATGCGGCGTACCCATTCCATTTGATCGGCAGCTTTGAGTGCTTCGGTCACGCCTTCTTGCTTCACCATTGCAGAAACGATGATTTCCATGCGCTCGTTGCAGGCTTGGTCGATCTCGGCAAGGTGCCGATGCAGCGTTCCGTTTGTGAGCAGGTTTGTGTAGAAAATAGGGCGATGTTCTTTCAGATAGCTGCGGCGCATATGTCCATACTTGCCAATCTGGTATTCCGGTTCCTCTGGCAGCGCAAGGTTTGGAATGAGATAATCGCCCTCCTGACGGTAAGTGCCGCCCATTTCCTCAAATAGAGATTTCATAAAAATTAGCTCCTTTTTGTGTTGATTTCCAGCGGTTATACGGACTTTTCTTCTCCTTTCCTACAACTGCTGTTCCATTCACCACAAATGAGCCGCAGTCATATGTATTAGGTGGGAGAAACCACCCTTTACATATTAACTCTTGGTTCTGGATGCTGTTGGACTCTCCGTCCGCCCCGTCATCCTGGCTAAGACGGCAGTACAGGGCGGTGATCTCATTCTGGTTTGACTGTTTCATACAGCCCTCCTTTTTTCTCGTCAAACCGATTCAGCGCATCGCGCCTACACAATACCCCAAAGCCTGGGCAATGTCCAGTCCTTTAGGCACACAGCTTTCCCTGCTGCGCGTCCAGGTTGATGAGGGCTTTCAGCTTGTCCTCCGGGGTGGCGCTGCCTTGCTGCGGGAACACAGACACCACACGGATAAGCCGCCCATGGGAGCGCTGAAGGCGTTCCGCTTTTACCTGTTGAACATCATCTTTCGCTTCTTCTGACATTTTCGTTTCCTCCATCTCTGGTCGGGAAGGTTCGGCAACTTTGCCAAACCTTGCTGGGCAGCGCTTTTGGTGATTTCATCAAAAGCGGTCTCACGGCTCTGTGGTATATTCCGCTCCTCCCGCGGATCGCCTTTGACACTATTGTCAAAGGCAATTTTCTGCTCCTGTGACATAAAAGTGACGCTCCTGACGATTCGGCTGAAAGCGCCCAGTTTCTACCTATCCCCCCTCTGGGCCTGCGAGGCCACACGGGGCCTCCTGTGGCCTTACAGAGGCTATTACTGGGTGGAGAGAAGGAAGTACTCCTCACAGAGCTTGTCCGCCAGAAACTCCAGCTGCGCAATCTGCTCCGGGGCGAGTTCTCTGGCCTTTGGGCAGCGGGCGATCTGCCGGATGTTGGAGTAGATATGGTTTACGGCGGGATGCGGGTCTATCTTCTGCCTGGGCATTCGGGCGTGGATCGTGGTTTACTTGATCAGCTTGCGGAAATAAGTTGTGACCGGCAGTCTGGTGATGGCCAGATAGCGGCACAGCCGCTGGTACTGCTCCTCCGTCATGCGGACGGACAGAGAACAGCTGTTGTCCCGCATAGGTGGGCGTGGCTTGTGTTTATACCGCATAGGGGTACCCCAGCTTTCGCACCTGCCGGAATTGCTCCACCACCTGGGCCAGGCGGCGGACGGAAAAGCCCAGCTGCTGGGCGGTGCCGCAGCCGCTGTTGAATGCCCTGGCCACGGCGTTGATGTCCCGGCCAGCCTCATCCGCAAAGGCGATGGCCGCTCTCGTCTCTTTCTCCCGGTAGAGTATAGGGCGGTTTCGCTCCAGCTCTCTCATCAGCCAGGCGTTGGCGGACAGTCCGGCAGCCCTGCTTTTCTCTTTCAGCAGGTCGTATTCCTCCTGGCTCATCCGGATACAGGTGCGGTGTGTTTGTGTGTTCATGTTGCTCCTCCTCTCGGGAGACGGCTCCAGGTCCATCCCCGGTTCTCGCACCCATCCTAACAGATAATGCGGACAGTCTGTGTCCGCATTAAAAAAGAAAAATGGGGGGTCTCATGATGCACCCTGCCCTGGATTTCTTGACCTCTAGGGTGCTAACATGGACACCCTTGTACGGATTATAATGTACCCAATCATGTAGACAGTTTAGTGAAAAAACGACATCCTGATGCAGGTGAAAATAGGGTCCGGCAAGGTTGCCGGACCCTATTTTCAGCGCAATGAACTGCCGCCGGAATTGCCAAATATTCAAATGAGATCGGATTTGATGATTTCACTAAACCCGATCTAAGCTCAGACGACCTTCCGGCAACCTTGCCGAAAAGTTCCGCCCGAAGGCGGCATCGGGGACAGGGGTTTCCCCTGCAAGCGCGCAAAATGTACATTTGCGCTATGCTTGCGTGAAACGCCTGCCCTTCAGGGCAGGCGTTTTACCGCCGCCAGGGGCGGCGGTGCCATGCGCGGCAGAGCACGATTTGTCACCTCACCACACAAAGAATGGTCACACACTCAAGTATACCGACGAGCGGAACACCCACCCATCCGCCTCAAACCAGGCGTCATCACGTATGCCAAAACCTGCGAGACCTATGTGACCTAGGGGAGGATAACCAGATCGATGCTCCTCAGGCGAACATTCAGTACGCCGTACTGGAGCCGGAAGGTTACCAACCGGAACTGGTAGAAAAGATGTACTTTGCCCGCACACGCAAGGGTACCATGAGCAGGCCGGAGTTCGAAAACTGGATCCGTAACGCGGAGCGATTGTAAGATCAGGCGCTGAAGAGCTATAAAAAATCACGGACACTTGAGGAGAAAGACCTGATCCTGGAGAAATTGAAAGCGGATCTAAATTGCGTGAGAGAAAGGGATACTGTCAGGTAGCGTGTTTTGCCGTTTTTTCTTCTCACATAGAGTTTTTCGCACAATCAATCAAAGCAGACATCCATTTCGGTCTTATCGCACCGAGACGGATGTCTGCTTTTGTAGTGGTTCAGTTCATTTGAGAGTTCCCAGGCCAATTTGAATCCGCAGAGAAAGCTGTCTATGGATCGTTCCTCCGCGATTAGATTTTGGGTATCAATGATCCGCAATACTAATTTTCTCTCTGGCTTTTCCAGCCGCTCGATGAGCTGTCGGTGGCAGTCATCGATCTCCTGCTCGGCCTCCTCCATGGGCAAAGGTGTGTAGAATCTATCATACAATAGTTTCAGGGTGTCGTTCATATGTCCTGCCTCCTGTCAGCAAGACACCATAGCACAAAAGCGGCAGAATATCCAGCTAAAAACAGATATTGTACTGTACCAAAAAATATGACCATTTTTTGATAAAAAACTCAAAAAGGAGAAGTGGGTGACAGCCAGTGTCCATGACGTATGCTATAATGAGCTTGACATCAGTCCTCAAAAGTCAGAAATTTTTGCGGTGCCACATCCAGTACGGCAGCAATGTCAAACAAAGTGTCCAAAGACAGTGCTTTGGAGATGTTAGGTGCCTCCAGGTGGCCGATATAAGCAGGGGTAAGACCGACCTGCTCCGCCAGTTCTTCCTGGGTCAGTCCCCGGAGCTTTCGGTAGTAGGCAATCTTTAACCCGATCTGACGGTATTGTTCAGTGTAGATGGATTTCATAGTTGATTCCTCCATATGCAACTATGGTAGCGAATCACGACAGAAATTGACATGAGCTATAAAATATATTATTATATTTTTTAGATAGTAATATGTGCTTGTGAGCACATGATTATTCATGGAGGATCGTATGGACGGCACATTGGTAAAGTCGGAGCGTCTGCTGCAGATTTATTCCAGGCTGGTCAGCGGCGATGTTCTCCCCAAAAAAGAATTAGCGCAGCAATTTCATGTCACGGAGAGAAGCATCCAGCGTGACATGGAATCGCTGCGCTGTTTTTTTGCTGAACAGGGGCTGCGGCAGGATATCGTCTACGACAAGCAGGAAAGAGGTTACCGGCTGGAGCAGCCTGCTCTGCCGCTGCTCAATAACAGTGAGATCCTTGCGGTATGTAAGATCTTACTTGAGAGCCGCTCCATGCGCCGGGATGAGATGCTGCCGATTCTGGACAAGCTCATCTCCTGCTGTGTACCGAAACAGAGCAAGCGTGCGGTAGCAGAACTGCTGGCCAACGAGAAACACCATTATATTGAGCCGCATCATGGTCAGCACATTCTCCCTGGCCTGTGGGAGATCGGCCAAGCGGTACAGGATCACCGGGTACTGGAGATCGAGTACGAGCGCATGAAGGAGCCGAAGCTGGTGCGCCGCCGAGTGCTGCCGGTGGGTATCATGTTCTCAGAATACTACTTCTACCTGACAGCATTTCTGGAAGATAAGAGCACATTTGATAACCCGGATGATTTGTTTCCCACCATTTATCGAATTGACCGGATCAAGTCTTTCATAGTTCTGGATGAGTACTTCCAAGTTCCATACAAGGATCGCTTTCAGGAGGGGGAGTTCCGTAAGCGGGTGCAGTTTATGTACGGTGGCAAACTGGAACGTATCCGGTTTAAATATACTGGTCCATCCATTGAGGCCGTGCTGGATCGTCTGCCTACGTCGAAGATCGTGGAGCAAGACGAGGAGGGCTGGACTTTGGAGGCTGAGGTGTTTGGCAAGGGCATTGAGATGTGGCTGAGAAGCCAGGGAAACTATATTATTCTTATTTGAAGAACAATCTAATTTATTAAGGAGTGGGTATAGTATGCTTTATACGAAGGCCAAAAAGGAAGCTCTTTCAATTTATGAACACGCAGTGGAAAAGTACAATAATACATACCAAACTATGCAGGAAACGGGGTCCCGACTCTATTCCTTACGGCAAGATAGTGTAAAGTTGATCCAAGAAATAGAGCTTTTACTCAATAGTATCGCAAACAAGCCAAAGGAATTTGAAAAAACAATTTCTGATATTCAGGCTGAACAAAAGAAGTTTCGAGATGCAGAAGAGTATGCCGCAGAAGCAATGAAAGCTGCTGTGAAATCTGGTATTAGCGTTGCCGCCGGAGTGGCTGGCGGAGCCGCTGTGGCGAGTATGGCACCTTCTGCCGCCATGTGGGTGGCCACCACCTTCGGAACTGCCTCCACTGGAACTGCAATCTCCACATTATCTGGTGCAGCAGCAACAAAAGCGGCGCTGGCATGGTTGGGCGGTGGGGCGTTGTCTGCCGGGGGAGCAGGAGTTGCAGGTGGCCAAGCTCTCTTAGCCTTAGCTGGGCCCATTGGCTGGGGAATAACCGGGGTAACCACGGCAGCATCTGTAGTTGCATTAGGGCATAAAAACAAGAAGATTGCAGATGAGGCAATTGCTGAAGCGAAGAAAATTACCATTGCTGGGGCAGAGGTCAACGAATCCAGCGCCAAAATTCAGCATCTTATAGATGAAACGGTTATGTTGATGGATGATTTGCGAGATATGTCTCGGGCAAACACACTTTTAAGGGATGCAAATTATCTGGAACTGTCTGAGAAAGAGCAATACCGTCTTGGTGCTATGGTTAACAGTACTCTGGCGTTAGCTGAAATGCTGAACAAGACCATTTAGGAGGATTCAGTATGGATGTCGCGCAAATTGTAAAAAGCACGCAGGAACAGGGTGTTGCTGCATGGGTTGATTATCTAAATCAGTTGCGGTTGAACGAACTTCTGGCAAAGCTGACCTCACAAAATATGAATCTTGAGCAGGCGTTGGCCGAACTTCAGAAGATGAAGGTCAATATTGCTGCCTTGATTGAAAACAATCGGGGCGGCGCAAAAGGAATGCATGGCTTTATCGCAGAGACTGCGGAGGTTGGCATTGAAAACGCACGTAACCTGATAAAAGGATTAGACGCGGTCTGCGAGTGGATCAATAACAATGGCCCTGCAGACATTCTCAGAAATGGTACAGAAATTCAGCAAAAGTTTGTGCGATCCGGGGGGCATTTCGGCCTTGAGGCTGTCAAAGCCCATTTGGAGCAATACCCTGATTTTATTCGAAATGGCGGAAAATATCAAATTCCGAAAGATTTCTATAACGACCTCCAAAGGATTTTGGCGCTTTCTCAGGAAGAAGCAGCGAAGGAATCTACCAGTACATATCAATTGTGGAAGTGGATTCATACCTTCTTTGAGGAAACTGGAGTTTCTCCAAGTGATTTAGAACCTGCGGTTTTAGATTATTCAGCCGTACAGGCCGGAAAAATTGGCAAAACCATTCAGCAAGAAGAAAACAACATTAAAGCGGAGGATCAGCGTCGTCGTAATGAAGCATATGAGGCCAGCAAGCCCACATTGCAGGAAGGTGTCAAGGCAGCTGGAATCTCTGCAGCGATGGAAGGCGGTATGACATTCTGCCTTGGCGTATGGAAGAAACACAAACAGGGCAAACGCCTTTCGGAGTTTACTGCGGAGGACTGGAAGGATATCGGCATTGACACCACAAAAGGAACTGTTCAAGGTGCAATCCGTGGTGGAACCGTTTACGCAATGACAAACTTCACTGCTACACCGGCTACGGTTGCAAATGCATTTGTCACAGCAGCTTTCGGCGTAACGGGTCAGGGAATCAAATTCCGCCGAGGCGAAATTTCGGCGGAGGAGTTTGTTGAAAATTCCGAAATCCTGTGCCTGGATGTGTCAATTAGTGCTGTTTCTGCAATGCTGGGCCAGGTGGCGATCCCAATTCCCGTTCTGGGAGCCATGATTGGAAATGTTGCCGGGATGTTCATGTATCAGATTGCCAAGGACAATCTTAGCGAGAAAGAGCAAATACTGATCCAAGCCTATCAGGAGAGTTTTGCCGCACTAAATCAAACGCTGGATGAACGGTATTACAAGCTCCTCGCAATGTTAAAGAAAGAAATGGAAAGATTTTCATCTATGTTGGAGCTTGCGTTTGACCCAGATGTCAACATTGCATTTGATGGTTCTATCGTATTGGCCGATTATGTCGGTGTGACTCCGAAAAAAGTTCTGCGAAACAAACGGGATATTGACCAGTATTTTCTGAATTAAACATAAATCAGGAGGAAAACGCCATGGAAACTACCAATAAATGCGATTATGAGGATGACCTGCTGGAAGAGCTTCAAGGCTACAAATATAGGGAGATGTTTGAGAAAGCAAACAATATCGTGCTGGGATTTGTAGCAAGCACTACAGCTACAGGCGCTGTGCCGATTCCATTTGCCGACGCTCCGCTTTTGGTTGGCCAGCAAGTAGCCATGATGATTGCCATTAATAAGGTGTTTGGATTTAATATCCAACGCGATGCACTCCAATCTCTGGTGGTTGCGGCTCTTGGTGTCAGTGGAGCCACTGTGATTGGTAAGACTGTAGCATCTAATCTGATGAAACTGGTTCCTGGCGCAGGTTCAGTAGCCGGCGGAGCTGTGTCTGCCGGTACAGCGGGTGTGATCACGCTTGCCCTTGGCAAAGCCTATATTGAGGTTTGCAAAGCAATAAAAATGGGAAAGTTGGATCAAAATGCCTTGACCAAAAAGGAAGGCCGAGAGATGCTGAAAAAGGCATTTAAGGAGCAGATGAAAAAAAGTAAAAAATAAAAGTTCTGAAAAGAAATATTTTACTGAGGCGGCATTACCGTTAAGACCTCACGTGCAAAGTATAAACGCCTGTGGATGCAATTTGTTCGCATCCATAGGCGTTTCCCGTACACAGCGTTAAGCCCCATAGGTGCACATTGTGTACCTATGGGGCTTAACCCGTATCGAGAGATCGTTTTTCGCAGCACTTTTCAAATAGCGGGGGCGAGGACAGTTAACCGGCTGTTTTCGCCCTTTTCTGACGTGCGCAAAAAGAAGGGCCTGCGGATTTTCCGCAGGCTCTTCCACGCTGATGCGCAAAATTGGTTTTTTGTTGTCCTTTTGCGGGGGCTCCTTTAGCCGGGAGGCTGTTCTTTTATTCTGTTTATCTGCGGCGGCGTCCGCTGTAACGGCCCCGCCGGCTGGCGCCTGCACCAGCATAACGGCGGCGCTTGCTGAAAACGAAGATCCGCAGCAGTAGAGCCACCACGGCCACCACAACGATCACCAGCAGCAGCTTGACCCACCAGTTCTGGAAGAACTTCTGGATGCGGTCCAGGCGGTAGAGAAGCTCCGAGCGCTCCACCGAGCTGTCAGCGATCAGATCCAGGGTGCCGTACTCTTCGCCCTGATATTTCAGTACCATGGTACCCAGTACCTGGCCCTGCTCCACCGGAGCTTCCACGGTGTCGTTGAAGAGGTTGATGACCTTCTCCATCTCGTCCACCTTCACGTCCTTGGGCAGGGTGCGGGCGATAGAGCCCGAGGGCCGCACCATCACCTGGTCGCTCTGGGTAGACAGGGTGACATTCACCTTGGCCACCACCTCACTGTCCTCCGAGATGACGGTGCGCTGGAAATTCTCAAAGCCCCAGTTCAGCAGCTGGATAGTATCATAGAACTGGGCCACCTTCTCGCTGCCGTCGGCCAAGGTAATGGTCTCCGGCTCCCCCATGACCACGGAGATGAGGTAGGTGTCCCCCTTCTTGGCGGTCTCCACCAGGCACTTGCCTGCCTCGTCGGTGCTACCCGTCTTGCCGCCGGTACCAGGCGTATAGAGGTAGCCGGTGTACGTCCAGTTGGAGGTAAGGGCGTTGGTATTGCGCACGGTGCGCTGCTCGCTGAGGTTGGTGGCAGGAATGGTGTAATTGGGGCTGGTAACGATCTTCTGGAACAGGTCGTACTCCATGGCCGCCTTCATAAAAAGAGTAATGTCATAGGGCGTGGTGTAGTGGTCCGGGTCATGGAAGCCATGTGGATTGGCAAAGTGGGTGTTCTCGCATCCCAGCTCCTTGGCCTTGTCGTTCATCATGCCCACAAAGGTGTCGATGTCACCGCCCACCGTCTCGGCCAAAATCTGGGCGGCCTCATTGGCCGAGGGGAGCAGCAGACAGTACAGAAGCTGCTCCACCGTCAGCACCTCTCCAGCCTTAATATTGGCCGTAGAGCTGCCCTTGGGGATAGTGGCGGCCGTGGCAGAGGCTGTGATCTGGGTCTGGGCGGTAAGCTTGCCCGACTCAATGGTCTCCAGAGTAAGCAGGGCGGTCATTACCTTGGTGATGCTGGCGGGGTAGACCTTGTCGTGGCCGCCCACCTCGTAAAGGACCTCGTCGTAGTTGGCGTCCACCAGGATGGCGTTCTTGCCATGAAATTCCGGCGGCTCCAGCGCCAGGGACTGGAAGGGCAGCAGCAGGGTGGTCATTATGGAGACCACCAGCACCAGGGCAAAAAGGCGATATTTTTTCATGGGAAATTCTCCATATGTATGATATAATATAGGTTCAGAGGGTCCGGCACCCCCATCGTCCGGGTTCCTCTCAATGACAGATAAATTTATTATAGCAAACCAATCACGCCGCCGCAAGCGGAAGGAGCGGAAAAAATGGCTGGTATTTCCCGGTATGAGGCCGCGGCTCTTGGACTCACCGCCGCCTTTGTTTTCTTCACCGCGGGCTGGTTTTTTGCCAGCCGCACCGCAAGTGACCCCTACACGGTCACCGTCCAGCACAGCCAGAGCACCGCAGTCTCCTCCGCGGAGCAGACACAGACCGGGGAGAGCAGCCAGCCCGAAAGCCTTCTGGAGGGGGAGCGCATCCCGGTAAACACGGCCGACGTGTATGAGCTGGACCGCCTGCCCGGCATCGGTCCCACCAAGGCCCAGGCCATCGTGGACTACCGCACCGAGCACGGTCCCTTCCAGAGCGCAGAGCAGCTGCTGGAGGTCTCCGGGATCGGCGAGGCCACCCTGGAGGGGCTTTTGGACTATATCACCTTAGATTGACAAGGGAGCTTTATCATATGGCAAAAATATTAGTGGTGGACGACGAGCGCGTCCTGGTGAAGGGAATCACCTTCAACTTAAAAAACGAGGGCTATCAGGTGGAGACCGGCTACGACGGCGAGGAGGCGGTGGAGCTGGCCCGGGAGGGCAAGTTCGACCTCATTATTCTGGACCTGATGATGCCCAAGATTGACGGGCTCCAGGCCTGCATGCGTATCCGGGAGTTTTCCAACGTGCCCATTATCATGCTCACCGCCCGCAGCGAGGACACCGACAAAATCATCGGCTTTGAGTGCGGCGCGGACGACTATATCACAAAGCCCTTCAACATTCTGGAGCTGAAGGCACGGGTGCGTGCTCTGCTGCGCCGCTCAGGCGCGGCGGTCCAGCACCAGGCGGCCGGCCAGCTCACCGTGGGCCACATCCGTCTGGATCCCAACGAGCGCTCCGCCTGGAAGGACGGGGTGAGCGTGGACCTTACCGCCAAGGAATTTGACCTGATGGAGCTTCTCATGCGCAACCCCGGCCGGGTGTACAGCCGGGAGAACCTGCTCAACGTGGTGTGGGGCTATGAGTATATCGGGGACTACCGCACGGTGGACGTCCATGTGCGGCGGCTGCGGGAAAAGCTGGAGCTGGACCCGGCCAACCCCCAGTATATCCGCACCAAGTGGGGGGTGGGCTACTATCTCAGCAGCCACCCCGAACAAAAGAAATGATTCCAGGAAAGGAGGGGCCGCCCCTTGGATAGCCGAACCCCGGGCAAGGCCCAGCAGAAGATCCCCTTCTTCTCCCGGCTGCAGGTCAAATATGCCATGAGCTATCTGGCCATTCTGGCGGTGGTGCTGGTGCTGCTGAACACCTACCCTCTCATCGCCTCCCAGAATCTGCTCTTCTCCTCCAAGCGGGACTCGCTGAAAAATCAGGCCGCGGTGATGGCCTCCGCCCTCATGGAGCTGGAGTCCCTCAATGCCGACCAGGTGGCCAGGGTCATGAACATGCTGGACAGCACTGGCCTGAGCCGGGTGCTGGTCACCGATCCCTCCGGTCTCATTCTCTACGACAGTCTGGCCCAGTCCAACTCGGAGGAGGAGTCCAAAGACAGCCAGTCAGACGCTCAGCCGGAGGAGGAATACCGCTACGCCCTGTTTCAGGAGGTGGTACTGGCTCTGGAGGGAAACGACGTGGTCTACTCTCAGTATCAGGACGGCCGCTTTCTCTCCACCGCCGCCTGTCCCATCGTCTACCGCGGCATGACCATCGGCGCCATCTACCTCACCGAGGAGGACACCACCCAGGGCGCTCTGCTGATGAATCTGCAGCAGAACCTGCGCTCTATCTCTTTGGTGCTGGTGGCCATCGCCCTGACCATCAGTTTCCTATTTTCCAAAGTGCTCACCTCCCGCATCGGCGCTCTGCTGGGCGCCATCCGCATCGTGGGTGAAGGGGAGTATGGCCACCGTCTCCAGCCTTCGGGCAAGGACGAACTAGCCCACCTGGCCGAGGAATTCAACCAGCTCACCGACCGTCTCCAGACCACGGAGGAGATCCGCCGCCGCTTTGTCTCTGACGCCTCCCACGAGCTGAAGACCCCGCTGGCCTCCATCCGCCTTCTGGCCGACTCCATCCTGCAAAACCAGGAGATGGACGCGGAGACGGTGCGGGACTTTGTGGGGGACATTGGCGACGAGGCCGAGCGCCTCACCCGTATCACCGAGCACCTGCTGGCCCTCACCCGGCTGGACAGCCTGCCGGTGGGCGAGACACAGATCGTGGACATGGCCCAGGTGGCCCAGCGGGCTATCAACATGCTCACCCCGGTGGCCGAGGCTGCCGACGTGACGGTGGAGGCCAACTGGAAGCCCGGCTGCACCCTGCGGTGTACCGAGGACGACCTGTACCAGATCTGCTTTAACCTCATCGAAAACGCCATCAAGTATAACTTCCCCGGCGGCCGAGTCTTTGTCACCGTGCGCCGGGATGGGGACCAGGTGCTGCTGGAGGTAGCCGACACCGGCGTGGGCATCCCGGAGGACGAGCTGCCCAAGGTCTTTAACCGCTTCTACCGGGTGGACAAGGCCCGCTCCCGGGCCGCCGGCGGCACCGGCCTTGGGCTGTCCATCGTGCGGGATACAGTGCGCCGTCACGGCGGCTGGGTCACCGCCCAGCGCCGCCAGAGTGAGGGCAGCGTGTTCACCGTAGGCTTCCCCTGCGAGACCCCCGAAGTGGGAGGTGACTTCTCATGAGGCGTGTCTTTGTTCTGCTGCTGGTCCTGCTGCTGACCCTGTCCGGTTGTAAAACCAGCTCGAAAAACGGCGGCTATCAGCTTTATTTCCGGGTGGATCCGGAAACCTCCACCCACGGCGCGGCCATTGCGGGCCAGAACTACCCCGGCAGAGAGGAACCCGGTGTGGAAGAGCTCTTCGCCGCTCTCATGGCCGGTCCCACTCAAAATGGACTGGTCTCTCCCTTCCCGCAGGGCGTGACACTGATCAGCTGGGAGCTGTCCGACGGCCTTCTCACCCTGAATCTCTCGGAGCAGTACGGCGGTCTGGCCGACGTATCCCTTGCCCTGGCCGACTACTGTCTGGTTCTCACCATGAGCCAGATCGCCGGGGTGGATTCGGTGCAGATCCAGTCCGACGGCCACACCTACCACTCCCGCAGCCACCAGACCATGACCTCCCAGGAAGCAGTGCTGGATCCTGCGTGGCTCCCCCAGGAGACCTCTTGACAAATGGTCCAAATCTCGTTACCCTTATACATTATCAGTTCAATGTGATAAAGCGCCCGGAAACGGGCTTGAAGAACAGAAAGAAGGAGTTTCCATGAGCAACTATCAGATCGCCACCGAATGCCTCCACGCCGGCTATCGTCCCGGCAACGGGGAGCCCCGCAACTTCCCCATCGTCCAGTCCACCACCTTCCGCTATGAGACCAGCGAGGAGATGGGCAAGCTGTTCGATCTGGAGGCCAGCGGCTACTTCTACACCCGCCTGCAGAACCCCACCAACGATACCGTGGCGGCCAAGATCGCCGCTCTGGAGGGCGGCAGCGCCGCCATGCTCCTCTCCTCCGGCCAGGCGGCCAACTTCTATGCTATCTTCAACATCGCCGGCTGCGGCGACCACGTGATCTCCTCCACCTCCATCTACGGCGGCACCTTCAACCTGTTCGCCGTCACCATGAAGCGTATGGGCATTGAGTTCACCTTTGTGGACCCCGAGTGCTCCGAGGAGGAGCTCAACGCCGCTTTCCGGCCCAACACTAAGGCGGTCTTCGGCGAGACTATCGCCAACCCCGCCCTCACCATCCTGGACATTGAGAAGTTTGCCAAGGCTGCCCACGCTCACGGCGTGCCCCTGATCATGGACAACACCTTTGCCACTCCTGTGAACTGCCGTCCCTTTGAGTGGGGCTGCGACATCGTCACCCACTCCACCACCAAGTACATGGACGGCCACGCCCTCACCGTGGGCGGCGCCATTGTGGACAGCGGCAAGTTTGACTGGAACGCCCACGCCGACAAATTCCCCGGCCTCACCACCCCCGACGAGAGCTACCACGGCGTCACCTACACCGAGCGTTTCGGCCTGGAGGGCGCCTTCATCACCAAGGCCACCGTGCAGCTCATGCGTGACCTGGGCTCCATCCCCTCCCCCAACAACTGCTTCCTGCTGAACATCGGCCTGGAGACCCTGCCTCTGCGGATGAAGAAGCACTGCGAGAACGCTCAGGCTGTGGCCGAGTATCTCCAGGGCCACGAAAAGATCGCCTGGGTGCAGTATGCCGGTCTGCCCGGAGACAAGTACCACGAGCGCGCCCAGAAGTATCTGCCCAACGGCACCTGCGGCGTAGTCATCTTCGGCGTGAAGGGCGGCCGGGCCGCGGCTGAGAAGTTCATGGCCGGGCTGAAGCTGGCCTCCATCGCCACCCACGTGGCTGACGCCAAGACCTGCGTGCTCCATCCCGCCTCCTCCACTCACCGTCAGATGACCGACGAGGAGCTTGCTGCCGCCGGTGTCTCCCCCGACCTGGTGCGCTTCTCCGTGGGCATTGAGGATGCCAAGGACATCATCGCTGACCTGGAGCAGGCCCTGGCCAACGTGTAAAATATCCATAAACCGGGCCCGGGCGGCTCTGCCGCCTGGGCTTTTTTCAGATCGGAGGTATCTCTATGGCAGGCGAAACCGTACTGCTCTATAACTGCTCCGGCCCACAGTGGAGCAAGCTGCGCCAGGTATTTGTGATGCAGAAGCTGCGCATGAAGGCGGTGGAGCCCGGCCAGTATGGCCTTCCCCTCGCCCAGGTGCTGGAGGGCAGCGGAGAACCCGCCGGAGTGGAGGAGGAATTTTCCGACCCCATGCTGGTGTTCTGTTCCCTTACTGGTCCTCAGTTGGACCGCCTGCTGGGTGCCATGAAGCGCGCCAAACTGCCCCCCATCCCCCTCAAGGCGGTGCTCACCCCCACCAACCGGGACTGGACCTCCCAGCAGCTGTGGCAGGAGCTGCGCCGGGAACATCAGGCCATGCAGGAGCGGCAGGGCAAATAGTTTCTCCGCGCAAATGTCAATAGCAAAACCCGAATTTCTTTGAATATTTTTTTATAGCGATTATAGGCTTGCAAGAAACACGCCGAACAGCTCCGCAGAGGTATGCCAACCCAGGATTTTTCGTGGGTAATTGTTGAGCCAGTCCACGGCCTTGTTGATGCTCGCCTGAGAGACCTTGCCGAAGTTCGTTTTCTTGGGGAAGTGCCAGCGTATCATCTGGTTCTGCTTCTCATTGCTGCCGCGCTCGAAACTGCTGTACGGGTGGCAATAATAGATATGGGTCCGATGCTTCCAATGGGACCGCCAGGAGCGCTCCATCCCCCAACAGTCCGAGAACTCCGTGCCGTTGTCAACAGTGATACTCTTGAATACATCCCTAAATTTGCGCGTGCCGATGCGCCGCTCCAGCCGGTCCAATGCGGACACGACGCTGGCAGCGGTATGATCTGGCACGCGCATCGCTATTTCGTAGCGCGTGACCCGCTCTGTCAGGACCAGAAGGGCGGCTCTTGCCCCCTTACCGCTCAGAACACTGTCCATTTCCCAGTGACCAGGTTCCTGCCGGGTGTCGATATGCTCCGGCCTGCGTTCGATGCTGTCTCCGCGTGGGGCCTTTGCAGCGCGGACCTTCCGATATTTCCTCTGTTGTTCCCCTTTATAACGTAATTCCTTGTTGGTCAGGGGCCACAGGTCCCCGTTTTCGATGTACTTATACACAGTCTGGCGACAAAGTGTGCAAGAAAATGTGGTTTCCGGGGTTTTCCAAGGAGGGCGCAGGCGGCGGCAGGGGAATATCCGGCAGAGATGGTATCCACGAGCCACTTTGCCAGCTTGTGGTCCTTGCCGATTTTCAGCGGCTTCTCCATGTTTTTGACCCGCTTCTCATGGTAGGCCACGGCCACCTCCGGGGAGTACACTTTGCGGGTGGTCAAATCGCTGTTCAGCAGCTCCGTTTCTCCCCGCCTGCACTCGTCGTAGATGGTGCTGTGATGCACGCCAAGATAGCGCGCGATCTGGGGCTTGCTGTACCCCTCTCGGAGCATCTTTTCGATGGTCAGGCGGTCGTTCCAGGTCAGGTGCTTTCCTTTACGCTTTGGCATATCATTTCCTCCATTTCCTATGCTTTTGCATCGCTTTTGTAAATCTTTAGCACAGAGTTAGCAGGATTGTCAATAGCCACAGAGCACGCAAAAATCCCCCTACGGATAGTAGGGGGATTTCTAAATTTTTTTATTCTTTCCCGAGCAGCCAGTCCATTGTTACACCCAGGACCTCCGCAAAGATCATCAGCTCGTAGTCAGTAACGAACCTGTCCCCGGTCTCTATCTTGCTGATAGCCTCCCGCTCAATGGTTACACCCCGCACCTGCATCCTGGCCGCAAGGTCCGCTTGGGAGATGCGCTGGGTGGTCCTGCTTTGGTGGATGCGGTCCCCGGAAATGTTCTTTTGTCCGTAAAAATCGTAAATCTTCACATAGCACCGCCTCCGTGCCTTGACAGTAGCACGTTTTCGGCTTATTCTTGTAATAAAGATTTACAATTTATTTCGATGTTATACAAAATTTAAGAAAGACGCACAGAGAAAAGAAACAGGGCGGTTTCCCCGCCCCGTTTCGACATTATTTTCCCAGCTCCTCGTGATACCGTTTCAGCATCACACAGAACTGCCCGCGCGTCAGCGGAGAGTGCAGCATCAGGTCCCCATTTCCGTTCCCGGCCATAATGCCGTTTTCCCTGGCCCACTCCACGCCGTCCTTTTCCCAGTCTGCGGGCGTGCTGTCCGGCACCGGCCTGGCCTTGCTTTTCTCATACTCCTGCATCATCTTGTTGAAAGTCGCCTGGTCCATTTCGTCGTCATCCTTTCCCAGCCGCCGGGTTACTTCCGCCGCGATCTGCCCATGCCGTGCATAGAGGTACGGCCCAGGGCAGCTCTTGTTAGCAAACCAGCGGTGTACCGTCATAACCATTTCTCCGTCCCTCGGAATGTAGGAGAGGGTCTTTCCTTTATCTCCGAACCACAGCAGCTTCCTGGCCCCGTTCCGGCGGCAAATGTCCGTTACCAGGTCCAGGAGCGCGCTGTACGCTGCATCTGTGACAGCGTAGGGGTCCTTGTTATCGCTGGCCGTCTCGATGGTCACAGCCCGATTGTCGTTTGACCGGCTGGAGGTACACCAGCTGCGGTCCTTCTCCTCGACGCACAGGCCGATGCTTCCGTCGTAGCCGACGACATAATTGCACGAGGCGTTCCCCTTTGGAAGAAAAACCTCGCAGCCGCGCTTGGCTGTCACCTGTCCCACAAAGCAGTGAATGCTGATGGTGTCAATGGCGTGGTTGCGCTTGCCGGAATGGTTCGGGGATAGCGCTGTGTGTGTAACGAGCGGGCTGTTACTCATTGGATGGCCCCTCCACAAAAGCCTTTACCGCCTGGTTATTGTCCAGCATCTCGCGCATCTCATCCAGGGCCTCGTCCACCAGGGAACTGAACAACTCAAAGGAGACCGCCTTTGCCAGCCAGGGGAACCGCTGCACAAACAGGTCGTAGACCTGCCGCAGCTTGAGCTTTCCTGTGCCCCCGCCCAGGTCCTTCTCCGCCTCCGTAACGGCCCACAGCAGCCACTCCTTGACCTTTGCAAGCTGCTTTTCCGTGGGCAGTCCAACGAAGCGGGCTACGGCTACCACCACGGCAGCGATGACCGCCAGCGCAGCCACGATAAGCGGCCAGTTTTCGATGATAAATTCCATGATGTGCCTCCTTAGTCCATAATCATTCAGTCGTCAGCTATCATTTCACGCCGTGGACCGCAGTCTGGAGCAGGAACCCAAGCAGCATCCACACTTTGTCTTTGATATGCTCCATGCAAATTTTTGCACCAAGAGCCTCGTCGTAATTCTCGGCGCTGACGCAGGCGCTACTTTCTACGACTTCAAAACCATTGCGCAGAATAGCCCGAACCACAGTGGTTTTGCCCCCCATAGTAATGACCTCTGTTTCACGGATGAAATCATCCACCATCTGTTGGCTGATACTGGGGGCCTCCGTTCGCAAATCAGGATTGATGGTTACAGGCAGATACGCCCGTTCAAACACATCCTTCGGAGACCAACTCTCGTAGCCGTCCGGGTAGCGGACGCGGTATCCAGGCTCCTCCGGTTCCATGCTCCGGGGGATGGGCCACGTCAGGTCGTAGACCTTCCCGCCCTTTCTGACCGCCGGGGCCGCTTCAATGATTTTTGTCCCGATGTAGACTTCCATAATCTTTACCTCCTCATTTTCAGCAGTCACGTTTGGCCTGCTTCTCTGTGTTGTTTTTCCCGAACACCGGGCCGTCATTGTGCTCAAAGATGTTCTCTACCACCTTGAGAACATTTACCCCCAGTATGGTTTCGATGGCCTGTTCCGATAACTCCACCACTGGGAACGGCTGCCCCAGCCGAACGGTGGAGTAAACCGCGATCAGATAGGAGACCGACACCCATCCTAGCGCCGCGATCTGCGTCGTGACAAACAGGATGCGGGTGACGGAATGAGCGGAGACGCGTTTCCCCTTTTTAGACATCCCGCTCTTTCGCCTCCAATACAGTGATGCGATGCTCGTGGTCGTCAAGCTCGTTCTGGTACTTGGTGTTGATCTCGCCCTGTTCCTTGAGGTGGTCCTTGTAACGACCCTGGAACTTCTCTAGCCCTTCCGTGAAGTGCTCCATCTTTGTATTTAGTCGGGTAAGGGTCCCGTTGAGCTTAATCATCGGGCCGCTGATAGAGGCAATCAGCCCCAGAAGTACAACGATAACGCCCACAACTTCCCACTCATTCATTTCGTCACCGCCTTTCTCTCCGAGCATACCAAACCGCCGGGAGGATTGCGCCCCGAAAGCAACAAAAATTTGAAAGAAGGTGTGTAGAGTGAAATACATTTTTCTCACGTTATATTTGCTTTGCTTCTTTATTGCCGCGCTGTGCCTATCCGCTGCGTCCCTCGGTGTACGAAAAGGAATGATTTCAAGCGCCGTTTTGCTGCTGATCTTGGCAGTTTCATTTGCCTGCTTAGCAGTCGTACTTTTCAGGGCATATAAAAAGAGAAGGTAGGTGGGTCATATTCCGCGTTTGACATACGAAAATCGTTTGCGCATCAAAGAACTTCTTGACATGGGCTTGTCTGTTCCGGACATAGCCCGCGAAATCGGCGTGCATCATGAAACGATATACCAGGAATTAAAGCGCTGTGAACCCGGACAATATGACCCCGAAAGTGCCCAGGCCGATGCAGGAGCAAAGTCAAAAAGGCAAAACAATTTTCCATCAGACGGGCAGATGTTTGAGGACCGGGCACTTGCAAAATGTGTGGCCGATTTAATTCTGGAGGACGGTCTTAATGTCCAACAGGTGATACGCTGGCTGCAAGAAGAGAGGCCCGAAAGATTTCAAAGACTGCCAAAATCACGGAACACGGTCTTTGCCGCAATAGACCACGGGCTGATACCAGGAGTTACCCGCGATACACTGAAAACAAAGACGGTCCGCCTATTTTCCAGCGACTTGATACATATTCCGCGATGGGTCATAAGGCAACTTAATCTGCACGACGGTGACGAGTTCTGCATTGAGGTGAATATAGAGAGCATTATTCTCAAAAAGAAATGCCCCAAGAAAGGAGATGGGCAACTTGAAGGATAAGAGGGTACGTTTTATCATGCTCGTGGTTTCTGCCGCATTTGCAGTTGTGGCCGGAGTTTCCTCATACATCGCATCAGATGGCCTCTCGGTGTTTGCGTCTGTTTCTATTGCCGTCTTAATCTGTATTCCGGCCACCTGGCAGTTCTTTTTTATGCCGGCTGAGCTGCGGTTGAAGCAGTATTGTCTCAGCATTGGCCTATACCTGACTTTTTGGGGAGCACCGATCTGGGTTTACTTAGCTACTTTCTACGATACAAAGTTTACAACAGGAATAGGGTATGCGCTTCTAACTGCTATGCTTATTTTCTGGGGACTTGGCGCATTTTTGAGCGACAGGCGGCAATAAGCAGAAAGGGCCGGGGATAACCCCGGCCCTTTGCTTTTACCATTCGCTCTTGTAGACGGTTCCCCAGAGAAATTCCTGCTGCTCCTGTGTCAGCCCGGAGAGCTCCAGCCATTCCCGCACATGGTCGCTCTTAGTCTCACCCTTCATAGCATCGCCGTTCTCGTCCCTCGTAGTTTCAGCCTCATTGTAGGCCACATGGAACAGTACATACTCCCACGGCTCGACACCCACAGCCTCTGCTTCATCTGCGAGAGTCATCCATTTGGTTGTTATTTTGTACTGTCCGTCGGAATGGTCCTCCAGGGCGCTTTTGTCAGCCAGATCATAGGCCGCTTTGAGTACCTTGTCTCGGGTCTCATCGTCCATGCCCCGGAAGATAGGACTTCCCGCCAGGCCGTCGGCCATGCTGCGGTAGTCGTTGGCCCGCTGGTCCGAGTACGCCTGGTAGGCGCCGCTGCCCAGGTCATCCGCGCCGAAGGTTTCCTCCTTCTCCTTGGGCGGTGCGTACTGGTCCCGGCTTCCAATAAGGTCCCGCGCCCTCTGGGGCAGAGTGTAGTCTGGTTCCTCCTCCACGGCCTTGTTGTAGCGGCTCCGCATGACGCTGTCGATGCTTGCGCCGTCCACGCCCATGCTGTTCATCAAGTCGTCCCTGATGTGTCGGTAGGTGTCCATGTCGCCCTGCTCCAGCGCTCGGTACAAGATGGCGTAATAGCGGCTCTTGTTGCTGGTGTTGGTGATGTTGTAGATAGCCTTTTCCATCTCGTATTGGAGCGGAATATTGTTGGTCTCAACCGCGGCGGTCCGGGCCAGACCCCACATATCTCTCGTCAGGTTGGATACCGGGATACCGAACATCTTTGCTCCGGCGCTCAGCAACTGCTTGATAGCATAGGCGCGGGTTCTTTTGCCGTTCCCGTCCGCGCTGTCGATGGCTGTCCGTCCGGCGGCTATCAAGTCAGAAACAACCTCCATCTCTGTGCGGGATACATCGTAGCCCCGCATGATGGACAGCGCGTCCTTCACAAAGGGGATTTGTCCCAAGGGGTTCATGCCGCTGCCAACGTTACCCTCCATGATGGCGTTCCAGGCTTTCTCCCAAGGGGTCTCCTCCTCGCCGGTGATACCAGTAAAGGCCGTCCGGAACCGCTCCCAGTATTTTTCGTCCTCGTTGTCATCTCGCATCGCGTCAACCAGGCTCTGAGCCAGAGCGTTGACCACATTGGTCACAACCAGGGCGGTGGCGGCCCGGCCCATCGTCTTGATGGCCTTGCCGCGCTTCTGGTTGTTCTGCTCGTAGCGCACCTGGTCATAGGCCCGCATCAGCAGGTTGAGGCTCATAATCGGCTCGCCCATGAAACTGGTCGCCTGCTTCACCACCGCGTTGCTGGAGCGCATGATGTTGGACCGCTGGAGCACGCCGTCTACCACCTGGGTCTGGTCGATGACTTCCGCAAACAGCTTTGCCGTCTGCTGGTAGAACGCCTCGCTGCCCTTGGTGAGCCCCTGGTGCTCCCGTGCCGTGGCCCATTCGCAGGCGTTCCACAGTTTGCTCCAGGTTACGGCGTCCGCCACGCCCGCAGGGGCGGAGAGGACGTCGTTCAGCTTCCGCACGTTCGTCCGGTTGTCGAACAGCGTCTCGGTCATCTGGTAGGGGCTGGAGATGTCAAAACCGCCTGCATCCTTCCGCATAGCGATGGGGGAGTATTGCAGGGCTTTCTTCCATCCGTTGCCCCGTGTAACGCCTCTTGCAAGGCCCCGCGCCATGTCCCGGGGGTCCAGTACCGCCGCCGCCCGGAAGAACGCCGTGGGCTGCTGGATGACCACGCGGATGTTCGCACCCATGGCTGCGCCCTTGAAGCTGCCGATGGCCTTTCCAGCAATGTCCCACATGGGGCTGTCGCCGGGGGCGTTGATGCCGTTCTGGATGTCCTCCATCAGGTTGTGCCAGTATTTTTGACTGCCAGGGCCGCCCACGCGGTCCAGCAGGCCCTTGATGGTCTTTCCGGTGGGGTTGCCCTCTTCGTCCCGGAACTGGTAGTTGAACAAGCGGTTGATGTCCTCCATCGCGCAGAGCCAGGATGCATAGTCCGTCATGTCGGAGGTGTGATTTGCAAAGGTGGTGAAGATGCCCGCCAGGTCCAGGGCATTGCTCGCGCGGGGCATCGTGGTCTTTGCCATGCCGATGTTCTTAATGGAGCGGGTGTTGTTTCCGCCCTTTTCGATGTTGCTGTGCAGGCCCTCCTTGGCCGATTTGATGGGCCAGTAATCGCTCTCGGTGAACTTCTTGTAACCATAGGCTTCCATGCTGGCCTTGTTGCCGTAGTCGGCCAGCACGCTGGCGGTCAGCCCTTGCAGGCCATCTGCAATTTTCACCTGCTCCTGTGTCAGCGTCTCGGTGATGTTCACCAGGTCGCCCTCCGTCAGACGGATGCTGTCCGTGCCGCGCCGGATTTTCGAGGTTTTGATCTCCGGCTGGACCACGCCGCCCTTGAGCAGGTGGTCGCGGGCCTTCTTGCGCTTCGCCAGTTCGTACAACTCCATCACCTGGGCCACGGAAAGGGTCAGCTTTTCACCTCGCTCCGTGGTGAAGGTCTGCGTGGTCGTCTCCAGTTCCTTCACCGTCTCGGGGGCCACGATCTTGCGGACCTCCTCGGCCACATGGTCCACCATGAGCTGCTGTTGGTCCTGCGCGTCCCGCAGCATCCGGTAGACCGCCTTGCCCGCCTCTCCGTAATGGGAGAAGAAGGTGTACGGGGTCTCCAGGTCAATGAGGGCATGGTTGGTGGTCAGGCTGCTCTTGGCCCGGCGGCTGCTGGTCCCGATGGAGATAGCCTGCGCCCAGTCCGCCGTCTTAGCATACTTGACCTTGGACAGGATTTTCCCCGCCGTGTTCACGCTGTGCTCCACTGCCTTGATGACTTGCCACACAGTTGCAAGCTGCTCGGTGTTCATGTCAGCCAGCCGGATGTCGCCCATGGCAAGTACAGCGTCAAAGCTCCCTCGGATGCCTTCTGCGTCGCTGCCCAAGAGCGACGGGTCAATGACCATATCGCCGCCCTCAGAAATGATTTTTCTGTACTCTTCCTTGAGCGCCCGGAACGCCTCGGTACGCTTGGTGGGCGTGCCGGAGCCGTCCTTCACCCGCTTGCCGGTGTTCGGGTCCGTGGTGTAGGCACTCTCCAGGTTGATGCTCTCCAGCATGGCGGCCACGGCCTGCCGCAGGCTCTCGGGGATGTGCTGCTTGTCGCTGGGGCGGAGGAGCTTCTGGGACAGGGCGCTGGTGTGGCGCATGATCTTGGCGCGCAGCTCCCGGGCGCTCCGGCGCTCCCGGCCCGCCGCGTCCTTCTCCCTGTACCGCTGTTTCAGCTTCCCGATCTGCTCCGCCCGCCGCGTCCGCTCCCGCTCCACAGCTTTTGCGGTCCGCTCCCGGTTCTGCTGCCGCAGCTCCGCAAGGCGGGCTGCGTTCTGCTCCTGCGCCTTCTGGACCCGCTCTCGGCCCTTGGCCTTGGCGTCGTCCAGTTTCCGGGCCTGCCGGTCCGCGAAGGTGGCCCGGGTCTGGGGCAGGTCAAAGAACCGCTCCATGATCTCGTTGGCCGCGCCGGTGATGGCCTGCTGCATATAGGGGCCGAAGGGGTTGTATTCCTCCACGTTGTAGATGCCGTCCATGACCTCCGCGATGCGAAGCAGTTGGTCCACAGGGTTGTTCTCCCGCTGTTCGTCGAAAAACTCAGGCCACAGTTCGGACATTTCCTGATACACCTGGTCGATGTTAGTGTGCCCCTTGCGGATGACCATGCGCCCCATCTGGTGCTTGCGCCAGTCTCCATAGTCCGGGATGTCCCTGCTGTCCTCCTCAGAGAGGGACAGGGTGGTGGACCGCAGATACGCCCGCAGGTCGCTGTACTGCTCGTAGGTCTCGTCCACGGCCACAGCGTTGCCCACCAGCTTCTCAGCGATGGCCTCCGCCCGGCGGCGGGCCTCGGTGTAGGTCAGCTCGTCCTTGCCGTCATAGCCGCTTGCAAGGTAGTCGTAAAGGCTCTGGAGGTCCTGGGTGATGTCTCCGGCATCCAGGTCCGCACCATAGGAGCGGATAAGCTCCCGGGCCGCCCGCGACACGGCCTTTTTGTCGGTGGTGACGCGCTTGGTGCGCCGGGTTTGGCCCTGCCAGTAGTCCCGGCTCTCCTGGAGCTTCCCGTTGCGGCGCTGGAGGTCGATATAGTCCTTCATCTGCTCCCGCAGCAGCTCGTTCTCCTCCAGGATTGCAGCGTAGTTCTTGCTGACCGTATCCTCCTTGAGGGAGAACCGCGCCCCCTCAACGCCATTGACCTTGGCAATGCGGTCCGCGTCGTCTCCGGCTTTGTAGGTAAGGACATTTACGCCCCTACCAGAAAGGGCGTCCCGCAGCTCGCCGCTGGCGTCGTCCGGCAGTACAGCGGCCAGGACTTCATCAAAGCCCACCGCCCGCTCCGGCTTTGCCTCGAAGATATTCACCGGCATCTGGGACACGTCAAAGAGAAGGTCGCGGACCTGGGCTGCCAGTTCGTTTCCGATATGAAAGCCGTACTCTCCATTGAATTTGCCCATGATAGCGTCGATGGTGTAAACTTCTCCGTCCGCGATCTCCACCAGCATATTCCCGATGCTGTCCGCCAGATAATAGTCGAAGCTGCCCTTCCCGTTGGGGGATTTCTCGGCAAGAGCCTCAGTAATATCCATCAGGCGGCGGTCCAGTTCATCGTGGATGGCCTTTGTTTGCTCCTCGGTCAGGTTTTGCAGCCGCCCCTCCAGTTTGTGCATATCCGCAATACTCTTGAAGCGCTTGGCTGTTCCGGCCCGCAGGCTCTTGACGCCGTAAAAGCCAGAGACGTTCTTGGTGTTTCCGCCGTTCTGACCCTTCATGGCCTTTACGATGTTTTCCAGGGTAACGGGATAGTGGGTCTGCTTGAAGGTGCGCCGGTTCCCGGCGGGGGTAAAGCGCTCCTTGTTGTTGTAGATGCCGCTGTCCGCCTGGACGCCGGAGTAGAGTTCCCGGACCCACCGCTCATACCCGTCGCGGTCCAGCGCGTCATCAATAGCCCGGCGCGTGGCGGCGGCGTCCGTGGCCGTCTCATAGACCGGCTCGCCGCCCTGGTCCTGGAGATATGCCTGCACCTGGCGGATAATGCCGCTCAGACGGAACGTAGATTTAGTCATGCCGGGGAACGCAGTCTCCAGCTCGTCCCCATATCGGTCCCGCAGCTCTTTCAGCGGGATGTGGCCGATCTCGTCCGGGTCATCCGTCCCCAGGGTTTCGACGATTGCCCGGTACTTTTCTACCCGGTCCTGGCTGTACCCCTTGTCCGCTTCGCGCTGGACCGTGGCCGCAGAAACGTGGTGCCCTGCGTCCTCCAGATAGGCAGCCTTGAGACCGTAGTTATCCATGACCTGCCGCAGCAGTTCATCCTCTCCGCCATAGCGGTTAAGAAGGTCCTCCATGTCATAGGTGATGCGATACAGGTCTTGCTTGAACATCTCGTCCACTTTGCCGGACAATTCCCGCAGCCGCCCGGAAATGCGGCGCTCTGCCGCCGGGTCGGCGGCGTATTCCACCTGCGGAAAGGTCGGTGTCCATGCGTCAGCGGAGTAGACGGTGTTCTTGCGGTTTGCTTTGGGGTCGATGCTCCGCTTGTCCATGACCAGCGTAATGTCTCCGAAATTGGTGTGGGGCACGTCAGTCCGGGTAACAGCGATGGAGGGCATGGGGAAGCCGCCCAGCCGAAGGTCGCCCCACAGTTTCTCCTCCGTCAGATTATGCAGGGCAATCAGGTTCTTGGTCTCCTCCACCGGGGCCTTGAGGGAAAACTTAGTCTTGACTTCCGTGCCGTTCTGGGTTACACTCTCACCCATAGAGCGGATGCCATCTCCCACCGAGGCCGAATATGCGCCGTAGGTCTGGAGAAAAGCATTCGCTTTTTCTCTGTCCAGAAGAACAAGTTCTTTCCCGGCTTTGATTTGATTTTGCAGCCACGGGCCGGGGTTGTCCAGACCGTACACGCTGCGGATAGCGTTCACAGGGGTGCGGTCCATGCTTACGTTCCGCTCAATGCCTACCAGAAGGGGCTTTCCATCGCCGTCGATGTCGCCGGTCATAATGCCAATGCGGTCGCCCTGGCGGAAGGAAAACAGCGCGGTCTCCAGGCTGCTGTGCAGGTTTTTCCATACTCTGCGCGGCACATTGTGTTTCCCCTTCGAGGACTTGCGAAAGTCCGAAACCGTAAAGGCCAGGGGGAGCACGTCAAGCCCGGCGATGTTCAGTGCCGCCGGGGTTTCGCCAAAGTAGAACGCATCGCTGGAAGCCATTTTCCCATCGTAGAACATCTTGAGCTGCTGGGCCAGCGTCATTTGAGAGGTTCGTTTGATAGAAAATTTCGTCTCGCCGTCCGTCTGGGCGGCGTTTTTGTTCGTCTCCAGGTTCTCCGCCTGCTTTGCCGCAGCCTCCAGCGCCGCCGTCAGTTTGCCCTCGGCGGTCTGGGCCTGCTTCTTCTCCGCCCCGGTCAGCTTGCGGACGATGGCCCGGATAGCGTCCCGCACCTTCTCCAGCAAGGTGCGGTCATCCCGGTGCTTTTCAATGAAGTCGTCCAGCACCTTCCCGTCGTCAATCATGCGCCCTGCGTAGTCCGCAGCCACTTCGTCCATGGCCTGCTCGTAGGTCAGCTCTACACCCTGGGCGGCGTAGGCGTCAATGCGTCTCTGGATGCCGCTCTGCTCCTCCTGGGCAACAAAGTCCCGGAACGCCCGGTACTCCTTGGGGGCAAGCTCCTGCATCCGATGGGTCATTTCGTGCCCGACAATAGCCATGACCGGGTTGGGGTTGTTTCGTTCCACCAACACCGTGCTGCCGCTGATCTGTGCGTTGGCGGTGCCGCCGCGCACGCTGTCCACGAATTGCACCCGCACGCCCAGAGACTTCGCCACGCCGTTGATCTTGGCCGCCGTCTCTGCGGTGAGGTACACCCTCGTCTCGCCGTTCACATCATTCATGACGCGTCCGCTCTCCACGGCCTGCCGCACAAAGTCGTCGTAGACCAGGCCGCTATCGTTCCCGGCGCTCTTGGCGTAAGGCGCAGCCTGCCGCTCTCTTTGGAGGGAGAGTTCCGCGTCATTCCGCCCGGCAACATAGGCCGCATACTTCTGCGCCGCGCTGAGCTGCGCGCCGTACTCGCTGCGGACCTTGCCCATATCCATGCCGGAAACGCCCGCCTCGTAGTAGGAGGCGAACCCGGCGTAGAAGGTGTCTGCGCTCACGCTCCCGTCGTAGGCCGTCCGCAGCGCCTTGGCCCCACGCTCACCCAGGGATGCCGCAGCGCTCTGGACCCGGCGAATGTCATAAGCCTGGGCTGCCATAGGCCGCTGCTGCACAGGGACGCTCTGGGGCGCAGCAGGGGAGGGAGCGGCTTGCTCCATGTTCGTTTCCACGCTGGACTCCATGGTGGCCGTGTTGCGGCTTGCAAGGGTCTCGACAGCGGTTTTCACAGCCTTGCGGCGCTGCGCCTTGCTCATGTCGTCCGCCAGTGACAGTCCTGCGTCCTGGGCAAGGGTACGCACGGCGCTGGGATTGCCCAGAATGTCGGTGGCTGTGCTGTTGGTCACGCCGCCCTTTCGGGCAGCTTCGTCGGCGGCCCGCAGCAGCAGGTCGTCGCTGTTCTCCTCTGCGTCGATGGCCTGCACGTTGGCCTGGTACAGATGCCCCAGCTCCGCGTTGGTGATGGTTTCTCCGGCGTCGAGCTTCTGCTGGAGCTGCTGGGCCAGCTGATAACTCCGGGTGGAGGGGTCGCTGGCAAGTCCCTCCTGGATGGTGGCGAGTACAACATCATCGCCCATCTCTTGGAAGGTTGCACCAATATCTTCCGCAGATTTTCCTCCGGCGTTCTGGGTGTCCTTCCCCGAGGTCTGCTGATAGACGTTGTATGCGCCTCCAGGCACGTTCAGCGTGCCAAATGACAGCGCGGACGACGCCGCAGTGTCACCCAGTCTGCCCAAAACATCTCCGCTGTCATAGGCCCACTTACCTGTGTCGATCTTGCTGCCGATTTGCGTGCCAGCAATAGTAACACCCTCCTGAGCCACTTCCTGGGCGGTCTCCTTGGCAATATCCACACCCCGGCGGGTAAGTTCCCGCTTTACAGCCCCGATGATGCTATCGTCTGCGCCGATTTTGTCCAGAATTTTGAAGGACTTTGCCAATTCATCCAGCTGGACAAATTCCAGTGCGGCGTTTCCGATGCCAACCCCGGTTGCAATTTTGCTCGCCGTCTCCTCAGAGATGCCGTTGTCCAGCATCTCTTTATAGGCGTGCCCCGCCTCGATCTCAAAGTTTGCCTTGGTGCTGCCCACCTGTAATCCGGCCAGAAAAGCGCCGGGGACTGTAATAACTTCTTCCGGCACCAGCACTTGAGGTCCCGCTTGTCCAGCAATAGCCGCGCCGGTTGCGGCAGTCCCGGCAAGGCCGACGGAGAGGGGGTCTGTCCACTGGCGAACCTGCTGCCCCAAAAGTTCCATACCGCCAGAGAGTGCGCGAGAGAGAAAACCGCCCGCTTCAAAGTTATATTCATCTCCGGCCATTTTCTGTGCATATTCATCTGCCTGGTTTTCCTGGCCGGTCATATCCTTATACAGCTCGCGGCCATAAACTGCATTGTCATACCCGCGCTTAATGCTGCCTATGGTCATGTCATACAGAGTGGCTTTTCTCGGCTTTTCCGTGGGCTTTTGCGATTGAGCCGGTTCTGTCCCAAGCGCTGCCGGTCTGTAATACCTGTTCGGTACGATAGCTTTCGGCGGCGTATATGTCCCAGGGCGCACAGTTTCGCCCCTGCGGCTGGCATCAATAGCCTGCTCCAATCGGCTTTGCCCGGTAGGGTTGGCTTGGGGAGAGGCCCAGGGCACCGGGGAGGGAGCGCGCGAAGTGGCGCGCTCCTCCCGGCTTCCTGTACCCATAGCGTTATTTTTAGGCGTCTGCGTCCGAGGCGGCACAGCCTCTCCGCGCCGGTTCGCATCAATAGCATCGGTCAATCTGCTCATAGTAGCGCCTCCTATCTCAGGTTTGGCAGGAACGGGGGTTTCATCAGTCCTCCCGAAAGACTGTTCTTGTAATTTTGGGCGTTATACCCAGGCATCCAGCCGACGGTCAGCTTTCCGTTTTTCCCGGTATATACATCCACCTTGCCTTGCTCGGCCAGCTGCTGCACCGTCTCAAAGCTGATGGGGCCAAGGCCCAGGGCCAGAACAGAGCTGGTATCCAGATCGTTCAGGGAGTATCCTTCCTCGCCGGTTCCTCCGTCGGTCCCGCTGTCACCCTTGTTCTTCATCCACTCGGCGTAATAGTCCGCCAGCTTTCCGGCCTGGGTCGTGTTGTACCCGGCGGTCAACAGCCAGGCATAGGCGTCGCCCTCGCTGCGGATGCCCGCGTCATACATCCCGGCGTAGACGTCCTTGTTGCCGGTTCCGCCCTTGTTGCCGCCGCCGGAGGAAGAGCTGCTTCCTTTCCGCGTTCCGCTCACAGAGGCGTGCTGTGCCTTGTCGTATGCAGTCTTGAGGTTCTTGATCTCCGCATCCGTATAGCCCAGGGCCTTGTACCCGGAGAAGTCGCCCGCCGCTGCAAGGGTCTGAGCCTTGGCAAGGGCCTGGTTATACTCCTTTTCGCTGGTGTACTGGCTGCGCTCCCAGGCGGTCTCGTCCTCATACCGCTTGTCCGCGATGTCGTCCCGGCCCACCTGATAGTTCCACTCGTTGTTGTAGCGGTTGTCCGAAATCTGGTCTCGATGCACGCCGTAATCGAAATTGCGGTCCGTGTTCCATTGGCCCAGCAGGTCCGCGTACTTGGCATAGTCGCCCTGCTCCAGCGCCATGAGCATTTCCAGATTGGCCCGCTGGGTGTTCCCCTCGTCCATATACATAGAGTAGGCCAGCTGCCGCAGCTCCGGGATTTTATCTGCCAGGGCGGACATATACCCGTCGTAGGTCTGCTGCGCTGCGCTACTCGCATAGCTGCTTGCAAGGCCGCCGGTGCGGGCGCTGACCTGCCCCAGCGTGTCCTGCATAGCCCGCTCTCCGTTGCGGGTGTAGCTCTCCTTGTACTGCTGATAGGTGGGGTCCTTCTCCGGGTCATAGGTGAACGCCTCCCGGTTAAGAATGGCCTCCGTCAGCTCGTCGATTTTCCCTTGGTATTTGCTCGTATAGGTTGGCGCGGAGCCGTAGCTGAACTCCTCCTTCTTGCTCGTCTGGAAGGGGATGTACTGCGAGCCGTCGCCTCCGCCGGAGTAGCCATATTTCCCCCGGATGCTCTCCGCCTGCTTGTGGGCCGCCTCCATGCCCGCCTTGTCTCCGGCGGCATTTGCTTTATTCCAGGAAGAACCGGCTGCGTCAAGTGCGGCTTTGTCCAGGTCCGACATTCCTGCCATAGAGGCGTAGTCGTTCCCGCTGCTGTCCAGCGGTCTATAACCAGAGCTTGTGCCCTTGATGTCCTGAGAAATCCGCTCCTCATCCTTCTTTTTGGTTGCCATGGTGTTACCCCCTTTACGTTGTGCCCTTCTGCTCCAGCGCCGAAACGCGGGCGGCCAGGTGGTTGACATCGTTCCCCAGGCCGGAAAGGCTGCTCTGCACGCCGGACATCGCGCTGCTCAGCGTTGCGACGCGCTCCCCCTGGGAGGAGATGCTTTGCTGCATCGTCTCCTGGTTCTTTTTGATCTGCCCCAGCATAAAGTCCAGGTTCTCTTGCAAGTTCCTGGTGTAGCTGCACAGGGCCTTGACCGTTCCCGCCACATCGTTTCGGTCATAGGACGGCGGGTTTCCCGGTAGTGTCGTTGCCATGCGCTCGCCCCCTCTTAATATTCGCTGCCCACCGTGAAGTCACGGACTAGGCTCTTGATAAGACATGGGCCTTTGCCGGACAGCCGGATGCGGAAGTTGTCGCACCGCACCGGCAGGATGGGGATTTGCAGGGTCTTGGCCCGCTCGTTGTGGGTGGCGAATACCTGCCGGAACGGTCCGTCATCCACGCTGATCTCCGCCTTGAGCCAGGACCCGGCCTCCAGGTCCGCCCGCAGGTACAGCTTGGAGTAGCCCTTCCGTCCGTGGGTGGTCTCGTCCATCTTGCAGAGGGTGGCGCTCCACGGGATGCGCCCCTCCTCGGAATAGTCCTGCCCGGTTTTCATCAGCTTGCCGGTTCCGCCGTCCAGGTAGTACAGCACGCCGTCCAGCAGGGCAAAGTCTGTTGCGTGGGTCCCGTCCTCCCGCAGCCACACGCCCCGCATCGTGTCGAACACATAGAGGTTCCAGTTTCCCTTGCTGTCCCGCATGGAGATGTAGTAGCGCTCTCCGTCTGTCCCGGCCACAGCATCGTCGAAGCGCCTGGTCCCAAAGTTCTCGCTGATAAGCTCCGGCGTTCCGCCGGTGTAGGCGTACACGCCGCCCCGCCCCTTGTAGAACAGGGTCTCATTGATGATGCATAGGCTTTTCTCGCTGCCCTCCTGCACGCCGGGCACGGTATAGGTGTAGATTTCATACTGGGCCGGATAGTTGCCCAGGACCTTATGCACGCAGTCCTCTTTCCAGAAGAGGACCGTGCTGCCGTAGGCCACGCACCCGGTAAAGGCCCCGTCCGTGCCAACCGCCACGGCATAGCTGTCCGTGGATAGGCCGTCGTAGACGTAGAAGTTGGTCGGGTCGCCCAGGGCAGAGGCCCAGATCGTGGTCCCCTCCGCACCCCAGATGCGGTTGTCGCACTCGCAGATACAGGTGAGGTCTGGCACCTTCCGCTCCATCAGCGCGGTGCCCGCCTCGGCCCCGGCCTTGAAAATATCTTTATCAAAGGTCAGCGTCCGCCCGGACAGGGAGCGGATGATATGGCTGCCGTTGTTGCTGGCATAGGTCGTGCAGCCGGTGATCTCGATTGCATCCCCGGCCTTGAAAACGTCCTTGAACTCCGGGTACTTGTGCAGCAGCGCCTCGTGCATGATATAGGTGATTTGATAGGTCCCGTCGCTCTGCTTGGCGCTGCTCTGGACCACCATGTACTCCTTGGCGGTGTCGCACTTGTGCTGGATAAGGTCCCCATTTTTCAGCTTGTCCGGCGTGGTCGCAGACCCGCCGCTCATGGTCAGCTTTCCGTTGCCCTTGTCGATGCTGGCCCCGGTGTAGACCGTGATGGAGGTATTTGCCGCCACCCCGGACAGGGTGTAGCTTTCGGTCTCCGCCTGGTCGATATAACTCTGCTCCGGCACGGTCAGAGTGTTGGTGGTAAAGGTGACGTTTCCGGCATATCCGCTGTACTCCGCCGCCAGGTTCCCGAACTTGTCCTCCTTGGTGTCGTAGTACACCTTGTCCGGGAAGATCACGATTTTGGTGTTGATGGTGGCAAACTGCTTTTCTCCGGCGGTGACGGTCCCAACCTTCCGCCCGTCGTATAGAAAGTCCTTTCCGTCCACCACGCACAGCTTCCCCCGGGCATACAGCCCCGTGGGGGCCTGATACTTTCCGGTGCTGGCCCGCCCGTCCCGCTGGCACAGGTAGGGGAACCGTGTGGAGGAGAGGTTCACGCTCTCCTCCAGCTCGCCCTCGCCGCCGCTGTCCTGGTAATTCACACCGCCGAAGGTGACGATCTGCCGGGAGGCTTTTCGGTTGGTCCCGTTCAGATAGGGTAGCTTCATCTCCTCACCTCCAGTCAAAATACATTCTTGTAATAGCCCGCGCCGATGGGCGCATGGCTGCGGTGGTAGGCTTTCTTCCACTCGTCCAGCGCCGTGTTGTAGGCCAGGGCACTGTTGTTGTAGTTGTCCAGCTCCCGCAGGTAGAAGTCGGACTTGCTCATAAGGTACAGGTCATACAGCCCGTCGTAGGGTGCGGGCACCAGCAGCGGCTTGTCCCCGTCCTCCGGGTAGTTCCTGGGGTACTCCGGCAACTCGCTCCACCGGCACGCCTGGCAAGAGGAGCAGTCCATAGCGCGGTCGTAAAAGATTTCCGTGCTGCCGCACACTGGGCATACGCCCGCCGGTCCGTGTAGCCCGCTCCCGCTCGTCAGCCGGTGCCGCAGGATGACCTCCCGATAGAGCTGCCCGTCCAGCTCCAGCAGCCACGCCGCCTTGGTCTCGTCGTCGATGGCATCCGGCCTCGCCCGGTTCACCCGCTCCAGTACCTCGTTGATACTCGGCATCTCGTCCTCACAAACTCCTTTCCGCTCCGTCCGCCTCCCGGCGGACATCCGCTCTATTCCGTTGCTCGTCCTCTCCAAATGGGACCCGCTCCGCTGGGCTCCCATTTGGGGCCGGGCGTCAGCTTTTCTCCAGATACTCCCTCAGCTTCACCTGAAACGCCTCC